>Ga0256829_1000115_pt1 | contig 104483 bp, 93 predicted proteins | sample 131447metaG_FD_185979 | JGI IMG/M metagenome (GOLD analysis project Ga0256829, IMG submission 185979) | Hydrothermal vent microbial communities from Lau Basin, Pacific Ocean - 131-447 | ecosystem: Environmental > Aquatic > Marine > Hydrothermal vents | place: Pacific Ocean: Lau Basin... | reverse complement strand
GTGACCCCATGGGCGAGGTAGGCGTTGCCTTCTGGGGTAGTGCCGATGCCAAGTCTATGTTGCCTGCCGGAATGAGCGAAGAAGCCGAGGCATCACGCGATGTGCTGAAGATGGGATTGCTTCGTAGCGGGCATATTCCAACTGAGGCGTTGATGCATGGAATTGGTGTGGGGCTTGCGTGGGGACACATCTACGCGACGGACCGTGATATCGCAAACCGGATCGGTTACATACATGGTGTGCTCTCGCCAACGCAGGTTTATAAGTATCACAAACAAGTATTCGGCGACTACGGAGTCGGGATGGGCTACTTTGGCGGTACGCCAGTCTATGGAAAACGATGGGAGCTGCAATACACCGCCCCGCTGTGGTGCAGTGGGTGCGATCCAAGCGACGTGCCGGGAGGAGGTTAAGAAATGCTATCAAGATCGTTACGGTTTATATTTGTACTGGTTGTATGCCTCGGTGCTACCGCGGTTACGGCCTATTCTGCAAAAGCCGATGGCGGACGCGTGCAGTGGCACGGCCTATGTATCCCGGCTGGCAAGGTAAGCCACCTGAACCCGAACAGCCCGCTTAGAAGGATGATGTCCCAAGCGGGCATGGACCAGACGGGTGGTGGATCAGTAACGGTTACGTTTAGCCCCGATGAAATGATGAAAGCGATACCCGGATGGACGGGCTACGTTCCATCGCCGTACGGCGGACCGAAACTTCGCAAACTGCTTGTTGTTGGTTTTTTGCCCAACACACCGACCAACAGCGGAGGGTTGACGAACATCCTGCGTGATATGTATACGCTGCGCGGTGACTATGCGGGAGCCAAGGTAACCGAACTCGGACACAGCGGGGTCTACAAGGTTCAGAAAAAGGATGATCCATGGACCTGGAGTCTTTTGCTTATTGACCCGAGGAATGCCCGAAAGCCCCCGGTTGAAGATGTCAATAAGTGGTATGCCGGGGACTGCGGTGGTGACGGGGTGAACACGGGAAGCTGCGATCTAGGATACGAAGCGGAAGGATTTGTATTCGATATCGGGGTCGAAGCACCAAACATCAAATACACCCGCGAAGTGGATGCTCTTCTCTCAAAGAAGGTTCGCAAGTGGCGCGCAGCCTGCAAGGCGAAGCAGCAATAATCTGCGTGGAAAGAGTCCGGAGAGGGGGCTATCTTTGTATTTTGGGAAGAGGGGGCAAAGGGGTCAAGACTAGTAATATAAGGTTTATGGATCAAGCCAACAGAATACGCGCGAGAATAACCGCGGCGAGCGGCTCGATGTGAACGGCCGCGTGAGCATCAGAAGAACCCTGAGCCTGGCCGGTATCACGATCATCGACACCGGCGGGGCCCGGTCCCGGCGTCTCTATCCCATCGCCGATCACCTGGGCAGCCCCATCGCCATCGCCGACGGCACCGGGCACCTGGTCCAGGGCCTGGCCTATGCCGACTTCGGCCAGCGCTACAGCGCGGGCTGGGCAGCGGTCCTTACTACCAGCCAGGCGCTTAGCATCAACACCGGCCTCAGCGACCGCGGCTACACCGGCCAGGAGAGCCTCGATGCCATCGGCCTCGACGACTATAACGCGCGCCTCTACGATCCCACCCTGGGGCGGTGAGCTATAGTCAAATCTGGTGTACAGCTGTTGTCGTCGGTATTACTGTTCACTTCGACTCCATCTCTGAATTTTACACCCTCGATGACCTTGGCCAGGTAATGAAATCCCCGGATTCGGTGCCAGCGCTTCTCGGCACTCATCCCCAGCCTGTAGAGCATCGCCAGCATCGTGTGTCGGCTCGCGCGGCCCTTGGTGCGATCGCTCCGGTGCCGTGTCGTGGCGAAGGTCGATTCGATCGGGTTCGTCGTGCGGATGTGCACCCAGTGCTCGGCCGGGAAATCGTAGAAGGTCAGCAGCGCCTCCCGATCCTTTTCAAGGCAGGCGACCGCCTTCGGGTACTTGGCCTGGTACATCTGTACAAAGTGCTCGAAAGCCTTGTAGGCTGAGGCACGGTCCTCGGCCATCCAGATCTCCTGCAGAGCCTTCTTCGCCTTCGGTTGCACACCTTTGGGCAGGTAGTTCAGTACGTTCGCCGTCTTGTGCACCCAGCAGCACTGGTGACGGGTCTGGGGATACACCTCATCCAGCGCCGCCCAGAAGCCCAGGGCGCCGTCTCCCACCGCCAGTTTCGGGGGCACGGCAAGGCCGCGCTTCTTCAGATCCAGCAGCAGCTCCCGCCAACTCTGGGTCGATTCCCGTATGCCATCCTCGATGCCCAGAAAATGCTTCTCGCCCCGCTCATTGACACCGATGACCACCAGGGCGCACAGCTTCTGGCGCTCGGCCACATCCCGGCGGCACCACTCGGCGTATTCCGCCTCCCACTCCCGTTTCAGCCGGCCAACCACCGAGGCCGACAACCCTTTCGCCTCGGGGCCGATCAGCACCTCCAGGGCCTCCCGCATCCGCCCCGTGGCAATGCCCTTCAGGTACAGCCACGGCAGGGCCGCCTCTACCCGCCGGGCTTTCCTCACGTAGGGCGGAACTAGCGAAGAGCGAAACACCACGGGCTCCTCCCCTCGGCTTCGGACCTTCGGTACCTTCACCGCCACCGCTCCCACGCCGGTCAGAATCTCGCGCTCCGGCAGATAGCCGTTGCGGACCACCGCCCGCCGGCCCTGCTTATCCACCCGACCCGCATACTGCGCCAGCTGCTCGGCCAGCTCCGCCTCGATCGTCTGCTGAATCAAACGCCTGGCGCCAGCGCGCAACAGCCCCGTCAATGGATCCTCTATCCCCTCTGGCGACTGAAAGGCAACTACGTTATCTTTGCTCATGGTGGCGTACCTCCTATGCTGTTGATCAGTTTGGAAAAACCGATTTCAGCAGGGTACGCCGCCTTCTTCAATCGCCCCATACACCAGATTCAAGCATAGCTCATCTCAAAAATGGCAGATTTCGAGTATTTTGAAGGATTTTCTGAATATGGTATTTTTCATGGTATTGCCGTTTAGCAGGAAATTAAGCCAGTGAAAATAAATAGTAAAAATGGCTTGTTGAATAGAGTGGGAGTGAACGCCGGCACCGGGGGGGCGGCAGGTCTCGACCGACGGTGGATGCGGCGCGCGTTGCGCTTGGCTCGGCGCGCCGGGATGGCGGGAGAGGTGCCGGTCGGGGCGATCGTAGTGCGTTCCGGGCGTCTGCTTGGCGCGGCTGCCAATGCTCCCATAGGCCTTGCGGACCCGAGTGCTCATGCCGAAATTCTAGCGTTGCGCCGCGCCGGATGGCGGGTGCGTAACTATCGTTTGCCGGGGGCGACGCTCTATGTCACCCTGGAACCTTGTGCCATGTGTGCCGGGGCGATGGTGCATGCCCGGATTGAACGGGTGGTATTCGCTGCGCCGGATCCGCGGGCCGGAGCCGCCGGAAGCCGGTTCCGGTTGCTCGATGACCCCCAGTTGAATCATTGTGTCGAAGTGGTGGCCGGCTGTGAAGCCGAGTCTGCGAGCGAGCTGTTATGGGCGTTTTTCCGTTCGCGCCGTTAACCGGGTCTTAGTATATGACCGGAGTTGTAGCCGAGGCGGAAACCAGCCGGTCGGTTACCTCGGTCGGTAGGCTGTTCTGCGCAGTGCGCCACATCAGCACGTCGTAGTAGTTTTGTATCCGGGTTACATATTGCACCGCCTGGATGCCGTTGACGTAGCCAAAGCGCGTTCGCCGGTAGTAGCGCCGTTCGTTCAGCAAGGGCAGTACCTTGCGGACGGCGGTCCAGCTATCGGGATTGCCGCCGAGTCGTCTGACCAGGCGGCGGGCGTCCAACAGGTGGCCATAACCCATGTTGTAGGCGGCCAGAGCCATCCACATCCGGTCGGGACCAGTGATCGAGTCCGGCAGGCGCGAGAGGAGCATGGATAGGTAGCGAGCCCCGCCGATGATGCTCAGGTGCGGGTTGAGCCGATCGTGAATGCCCAGCCGGGCTGCGGTTGGGCGGGTCAACATCATCAACCCCCGAACGCCGGTAGGCGATATCGCTTTTGGATTCCAGTGCGATTCCTGGTAGCCCATCGCCACCAGTAACTGCCACGGGAGTCCCGTCGCCGTGGCGGCGCTTTCGAAACTCGCGGCGTATCGTGGCAGGCGATTACCGAGGTTGCGCAGAAACAACTGCGTGCTGACCGGGTCGTAGGCTTGCAGGCGGCCATAATAGCGTTGCATGATGTCGGCAATGCGGTGGCTTGCCTGGGCGCGGGCAAAGTAGGCCGTAGTGGCTTGGTAGAGGGTGGAATCCGCCCCTCTGCGGACGGCCCAGGCTACGGGGCTGGGTTTGCCCAGTGCGAAGGCGGTGTTCAGCGAGGGGTAGAAGCGTCGGTTGAGGTTGAATTCATTGTTGTTGGCGATGGTATAGGCGATTTTTCCAGCGGCAAGATCCACCAGCAGTTCGTCCGTGCCGGCACCGGAACGAACCCGCCACTTTAACCCGGGATATCGGGCCGCAAGCCGACGCATGAGCGGGGTATAGCCGGTGGTAACGGTCAGGGGGAACCCCGGGCCCGCCAGGCTTACTAGATCCGTGGGTATGGCCTCGCCACGGCGATAGATGACCAGGCGCGAAACCATCTGGTAGGGCGGGGTAAAGAGTAACCGAGGGTAGTCCCGGGGCTCGACGGAGGCCCCGGGCGCGGCAATGTCCGCCTGGTTGGAGGCGACGGCCTCCAGGGCCTGGCGCCCGCTGGGATAGAGCTTCACCCGCAGCCGGACACCGAGTTCCGCGGCGAGTCCTTGGGCTAATTCGTAATCCGGTCCCGCCGGGCCGTAGGCCCCGAGATAGTAAGTGGTCGGACTATTAGTGGTCGCCAGCACCAGGGTGCCGATACGCTGGATGCGTTCAAGAGTTTTGGGATGGTGGCTGAAGGTGGCCGTTAGTCCGATGGCGGCGATAACAGTCAGAATTTGTAGCGGCCGGATCGCAACCCGGTAGAATTGCCGTGCTACTGCTGACAGGTGTCTGGCCGGATCTGTGTTCACGTAAGCACGCACGGTTTGGACTGAATAAAACTATTTTATCCGATTTTTACCCGGATGTCGCTTGGACTTTGGCCGTTGCCGCCTGCGGTGGGGAACTTTGGACCGTAGGGGGTAGAGAGTTTCGTAAAGCGGCGGGAATCTAGTACACTGCTTCACCTTACGGAGAGGTGCCAGAGTGGTCGAACGGGCTCGACTCGAAATCGAGTGACCCTTTGCCGGGTCCGTGGGTTCGAATCCCACCCTCTCCGCCGGATAAATAGGTTCTGAGTTGAGTTTGGGCGGGATCGGTTTTGAGATTCGAACCCACGGACGATGAAACCATGCGGGTTCGAGTGATTCGCCGGGAGCGAATCGCAACGTGCGCCGTGCGCGGAAAGATCTGGTGCTGATGGAAGACCTTGCCCCGCTGCTGCATCGGCCGGTGCAGGGGGAGGGAGATTTCGGGGTTGGAGGTGTATGGGGTGGGGGATGAACCACGAAAAGCACGAAAAGATGCTTTTCCCGTCACCCCCGCGAAAGCAGGGACGGGGATCCATACGACGGCTGGATTTCGGGTCTGCGCTACACTCGCCCGGAATGACCGACGGGGCAGGGCCATTATTCCCGCGAAGGGATCTCACCCGCGAGGCGAGCGGGACGGCGGTGTTCGGGGTATCGGATACAATACGGCCGTGCTCCGGGGCGTACGTTGTCGGCGCGCGCCCCGGATACGCAAGCAACCTCCAAGCGAAAAAATCGATGTCCGCTACACATGCCGTTCCCGATACCTGCCTCATGCGCGCCTGGCGTGACCATGAGCACGAATTACGCGGCTGGCTGGTACGGCGATTGCCTTCCGGCGAGGAGGTCGATGATTTGCTCCAGGCGCTGTTCCTGAAATTACTGCGCCCTCAGATCCGCTTCTGTGACCTGGACAATTCTCGTGCCTGGCTGTTCACCGTCGCTCGCAATCTGCTTGCCGACCATTTACGGTTGCGCCGTGATTACATCGAATTACCGCCGGATTTGGAGGCGGTGGATGAAGCGCCTGCCCCTGTCGATCTGCTTTCCGCCTGCCTGCCACGCGCGCTTGCCGATCTCAAGCCCGCCGAGCAGGACATCATCCAGGCATGCGATCTTGATGGGCTTACTCAGAGCGAGTACGCCCGCCGCTATGGGCTGAGCCTGTCGGCGGCGAAGTCCCGCCTGTTACGTGCCCGCAAGCGGCTTAAAACCCGTCTTGTCGAAAATTGCCGGGTGCGCCTCGATAGCGACTCCAGGCAGGTTTGCTGCTTTATCCGCCGCGGGCCGGCCTGAGCATCGGAAAGGTTTCGCCTCCGGCATATTTCTCTGCGCTCGGCGCATAACCACCTATCCCTGCATCCTTTTGCGTTTCGTTCGTCTACCTGAGTAGCGGGGCGACTCTCGCTCTGCATTTACTTTTCGCCCAGGAGACCGATATGAGCACAGTACCTGATGCCAATCCAGTACAGGCTATTTTTGAACAGATGCGCAAAGGCATGGGGCATGTCCCGCCTGCCATTGAAAAATCCGCCCTGGTGGATCCCGGGCTGCTCGTGGAACACATGCGTATGCGCGCCTATACGCTGCCTGTTGACGGTGCACTGGACGAACATACGCGCACCCTGGTTTACCTGGCCGCCGCGCTGGCCGGCACCAGCCCGGCCTGCGTGCAGGCCATGACCGCCAAGGCCGTACGACAGGGAATTCCCGCCGCCAAGGTATTGGAGGTGGTACACATCGCACGTTTTGCCATGGCCAGCCGGATCATCGGCGACGCCGAGCCCATCTTCGATGCGCTGGCGGGGCAGGCCGGTTGATACCGCCTTCCGCCCATGGGAGAGCAACGATGAGAATAATATCCAGCCGGCTTCCGGGTGGCACCTTGCTTGGCCTGCTGGCCCTGGGAGTTTTATCTCCGGGCCTTGGCACTTTATCGGCCATGGCCACGGTTCGGGCACAGTCAACGAGCCTGACCGCAGTGTTGCGAATGATCGCGGCGCAATCGCCTCGGGTGCTTGCCGCGCGTGCCGCCGCCCAAGAGGCCCGGGCGCATGTCGGCATCGCACGCGCCGCCCGATTTGGCACGGTCTATGTTTATGCGCGTAGTCAGCATTACAACGATCCCCGCCTGATCCGGCCTATTACCCTGCCGCCGAACGTCAAGGAATATTCCTTCGCCGGCAATCAATTGGGTTACGGAATCGAAGCGCAGTTGCCGTTGGATTTCAGCCTGCGTATCGCCGCCGGGGTCGCGGGTGCCCGTGCGGGCGCCCGCACCGCCGGCTGGGATGCCCAGAACACGCGGTTACGCGCAATTTTGGACGGCGCCATCCTGTACCGCGACCTGCAATCGCTGCTTGGCAAGCGCAACGCGTTGGTGCAACAGATCAATGCCTTGCAGTATAGCGAGCAAGTGGCGCGCAGCGGTTTGCGCACCGGGCTTGACTCACGCCTCAAGCTGTTGCGCGTGGAAGCCGGGCTGCAGGAAGCGCGAGCCGTTCTGGCGGGAGTTTCCGGTCGCATGCAGGGCCTGCGGGCGCAACTCGCTGCCCTGATGGGATTGCCTGGCTTTACGGCACTTATTCAGCCGATTGTGGCGCCTCCCAATACGCCGCCCGTGGCGACGGCCCGCCCGGTGCCGGCCATAGAGGCGGCACACAGCAGCCTGGCGGGCAGCGAAGCGAGATTGCGTGCGGCATGGCGGGATCTATTGCCGCAGTTTTATATCGCCGCCGGCTGGAACCGCAATACCGTCCAGTCCTTCCATGCGGGTGTACAGACCTGGCAGGTCAGCCTGGGTATGCGCCTGAACCTGTGGTCGGGCGGGGCGCAAACGAGTCGCATCAAAGCCGCCCGGGCCGCGGCCGAGGCGGCACGACAACGATTGCTCGCGGCCCGCTATCGCCTGCGCTCGGCCCGCTGGTCGGCACGTGCCGCATGGCAGGCCCAGGCCGAGACCTATCGGGCGGCACTGGCCGGTTTGCAGGCAGCCCGGGAAAGTGCGCGTATCGAGCAGAACAATTTTCGCGTCGGCCTATCCTCGGCCACCGATCTGCTCGATGTCGAGGCAACATTGGCACGGGCCCGCGCCAGGGTGGCGGCCACGTTGGCCGCCTGGTGGCAGGCGGACGACAGGCTGCGTTATGCCTACGGTGAACCCCCGTTGGCACTCACCTCCGCGGCCATCCCCACTCACGTTTGGCGGGAGGAGAACCCGTTATGAATGTCTGGCGATCCTCTTCTACTCCAACTTCCACCGGGAACTATCGCAGATTCCGACGCTGGGGGGTGTTACCGCTGCCGATTCTCCTTATTGCCGGAGGCCTTTGGCTGCACTTCACGCGCCTGCATGAAGCCGATCATAGTCCGCCGCCGGTGGTTACGCCCTGGGCCCTGCAGACCGGGCGGGTGGAGCTGGGCCGTGTCGGCAACGTAATCGAGGCCATTGCCGTGGTCGAGGCACCGAATATTATCGTGCTTTCGCCGCGGCTCGCGGGCACGGTGCTGGCCGTGGGGCCGCGTGCCGGCTCCGTCGTGAAACGCGGTCAAATACTGGTGCGTCTCGATGTGCGCACGCTCCAGGAGGAACGGGTAGCGCTGCGCCAGGAACGCCGTGCCGCGAGCGCTGAAGCGGCATACCGCGATAGGCAGTACCGGCGCATCGAGGCAGTGCTGGCCGATGGTGGCATCAGCCGCTCCCGGGCGGAGAAAGCATACACCGAAGATACCGCTGCGCGCGCCAAGGTATGGGCACTGACGGCGCGTATCGACGCGATCGAAGTCAAGCTTGGCTATGCCGTAATCCGTGCCCCGTTTGATGCCCGGGTTGCGCGACGCCTGGTTGCGGTGGGTGATACGGTCGGGCCGGGCGAGGCGGTATATCGGCTCACTGCGGGCCGGGGTGCCGTGGTGCGGGTCGCCCTGCCTAGTGCCCAACTTGCCCGAGTGCGCCCGGGTAATCTCCTGGTCTTGCGCCAGGGAGGGCGGCGCTTGCGCCTGTTGGTGTCCCGCATCGCACCGGCCGTCGACGCGGCGGGCCTGGGTTTCGTCGAGGCGGAGGCAAACACCGATCCCTTTGGCTTACCCAGTGGTGCCACGGTTACGGCTAGGCTGCTGGTGCGGCGCACCGCGTCCGCACTGACCGTACCGGTTGCCGCACTGATCGGAAATGGCCGCGAAGCCCATGTTTTTGCCTATATCCCGGCGCAACGTAGTAACCGGCCGGGGCATCTCCAACGGGTGAATGTTACCGTGCTTCGCGTCGGTAGTCGGCGCGCCGCGGTGCAGGGGGAGTTACGTCGCGGCGAGCGGGTAGTGGTTGGAGAAACCGCTTTCCTGGGCCGGTTACATAATGGGGATGCGGCGTGGGCCACGCCGTTCGGCGAACGGCCATGAGTTTCATGCAGAAACTGCTTTCTCGCCCGCACATGATCCTGTCGCTGGCCGCGTTGATGGTGTTCGCCGGTATTCTCGCCTATGTCAAGATGCCGACGAACCTGTTTCCGGATACCAACCGGCCGCTGGTCAGCGTGGTAACGCGGTGGCCCGGCGCGCAGGCAAGCGATGTCGAGAGGGAAGTCACCCACCCGATCGAAACCCAGCTCGCGGGTATCGACGGTGTACGGCGCGTAACTTCCGTTTCTCGCGATCAGGTCTCGGCGGTCAGCGTCGAGTTCAATTATGGCTACAACATCAATATCGATGCTACCAAGGTATTGACTGAACTGAAGCGGGTCGAATCCCGGTTGCCCGGAGGCGTTTTGCAACCAACGATCTTCCGCATAACCAGTGCCGCGCAGCCGGTGGCCATTCTGGGCCTGACGCCTGCCAAGGGGTCGGATCTAAGCCTCGCCCAGGTACGGCGCATTGCCGAGAATGGCCTACGCGATGATCTGTTGCGCATTTCGGGTGTGGCCGAAGTGGAAATTTTCGGTGATCATGATTACCAGTTGCAGATTAATCTAAACCGAGCCGAGCTGGAGGCGCATCATTTGAACGTGATGCAGGTTGCCTCTGCCATTGCCGCCGGAAATATTAGTGCTCCCGAGGGCCTGGTGCGGCGCAACGGCCTGCGGTTTCTGCTGACTCTGGATAGTCTCAAACATACGCCGCAGCAGGTGAGCGATATTCCGGTTCCCTTGCATGGCGGCGGGTTCGTTCGCCTCGGTAATCTCGGCCAGGTACGCTGGGGGAAGGCCGATCCCACCTCGATATATTTCGGGGACGGAAAGGAGGCGATTGCCGTCTCCCTACTGCGCGGTAACGATGGCTATTCAGCTACCGTGGCACGCGCCATTCATGCTGCACTGCCGAAAATCCGTACCGAATTTCCGATGTTGCATATCGTCAAGACCGACGGCCAACTACGCCTGATCAATCTCACCGTGGATAGTATGTTGGGCGCGTTGCGCGATGCGCTGATCATGACCATCTTCGTTATCCTGCTTTATCTCGCCGATTCCCGAGCGAGTTTCGTGACTGCATTGTCGCTGCTCTTCACCTATCTGCTTACCTTTCTGATCATGCGCCTGTTCGGTTATGAGTTCGATATGGTCACCCTGACCGCGGTTATCATCGCCGTGGGCCTGCTTGCAGACGATGCCATCGTAGTCATCGAAAATATTGAGCGCCGTATGCGCGAGCACGGTGAAAGGGGCCTTGCCGTCGCCGTGAACGGTACCCGGGAAGTTATGCTCGCGGTGCTTTCCGGGACGGTCAGTAACGCGGTTGTGCTGCTGCCCATCGTATTTATCGGCGGCTATGTGCAAACCGTGCTACGGCCGCTTGCCATGACCCTGATTATCGCCCTGATTTCGTCTTATATCGTTGCCGTAACCATCATCCCGCTGCTCGCTCAATGGTTGATGAAACCCGGTGCGCGCGATCCCTTGCGCAAGCCCTTGCTATTATTCGATACTTGGGTACTTGCCCCGCTAAAGCGCTTCTATGCCGGTGTGATCGGTATGGCGCTGAGACATCCCTGGAGGGTGCTGATCGTCGGTGTGATGCTAACGCTGGGCTCGGTCCGGCAGATGCCCGTGGTGGGCAGGGAATTGATGCCGCTGATGGATACCGGGATCACACAAGTTGGTTTTCAGGCCCAACCGAATACCGATGCCGCCGGCATGCGACGCATCGGGCGGGAACTCAATGCGGCGATCCATGCCGTGGTCAAGCCACGCTGGCTGGTTTCCACCTCGACGGTGATCGGCGCGGAATCCGAGGATAAATCATTCGGCGGCGGCTACACCTTACAGCAAGGTATGACTACGATCAATCTGGTCGATCGGTTTCACCGCAATGAGACAATTTTTCAGATAAACCGTGCGCTCCAGCAGCGTGTGCGTGCCATTCCCGGCGTGATCGCCGCCACTGCCGTGGTTTACGGTGCAACCCCTCTGTCCTCTATCCGCGGCACGGTCGATCTCATGGTTAGCGGGCCGGATTCACGGGTGCTCAGCCAACTTGCCGCCGAGTTGGAGGCGCGGCTGCAAAAGGTGGGAGGGCTGATGGGTGTCACCCGCACCTGGCTGATCGCCCAGCGCCTGCGCCTCAGCGTGAATCCCATCGAGGCCGCCGCTTATGGGCTTACCCCGGCGGCGATCGCCCGCCAGGTCGCGGCGCAGGTTCGGGGCATCTCCAGCGGTCGAATTCTGGTGAAAAACCAGAGTAGTATTCCCGTCCGGGTACGTCTGGGATCCGATCAGCGCTCCAGCCCAGCCGCAATCGCCGCCCTGGATATCACCGCACCGTCCGGGCGGATTATTCCGCTTGCACAGGTAGCGGATGTGCACACCGTTTATGCGCCAACAGAGTACACTCACCAGAATCTGGTGCGTACTGTAGACGTGATTGGTTACCGCCGCAATGTCGCGGTGACCGCCGTGGATGCACATGTAGCCGCAGCGCTCAAGGGTTTCAAACTGCCACGCGGCTATACTTTGAGCCATGAAGGGGTCGTCAAGGAAATGAACGCCTCTTTTTCTCGCTTGACCATTGCCTTGGCGTTGGGGATCATACTCCTCGCGGTGGTGCTGATCATCGCCTTCCGCTCATTTTTAACCCCGGTCGCCATCCTGGTTACCTTGCCCCTGTCTATTATCGGGGCCGCCTGGGCGATGATGATTGCCGACAAACACGGTTGCATGCCCTCTTTTATGGGATTGATTCTGCTCATGGGTATTATCGTTAAGAACGGCATCCTGCTGGTGGATTTTACGCAGAAGGCGCTGCGGCGGGGGGTGTCGCTCAAGGCGGCTATCCAGCAAGGGGTAGCCTTGCGTACGCGGCCTATTCTCATGACCGCGACCGCCGCCAGTGTGGGCATGGTTCCGGTCGCCTTCGAGTGGGCCGTTGGCCTTGCCCGCCTTTCACCGCTTGCGGTAGTCGCCATCGGCGGGCTGGTCGTCGGTACTTTTCTGACCCTGATTTTCGTGCCGACGCTGCTCTACCTGCTACTCAAGCGGCGTTACCCTGAATCGCAGGTATCGAACCCGGCCTGAAAATACCCAGGGGCTGCAAGCCGTGTTCCCGTGTGGGGGTTACTCTGCTGTTCGTGTGGCTATGGCGCGGGATGGCCAACCGGTTACCGATCTCTTGGAGCGGGCGCGGTGCGGGGTTCAGTCCGTTTTCGGAAAGGCCATGCCGACGATGTTGTAGCCGGCATCGACATAGAGGATCTCACCGGTAATGCCTCGAGCCAAATCGGAACACAAGAAGGCCGCCGCGTCGCCGACTTCCTCGGCGCTGACGCCCCGTCTCAGGGGAGCGGTCTTGGCTACATGTTCGAGCATCCCGCGAAGCCCGGCGATCCCGGCCGCGGCCAGGGTCTTGATCGGCCCGGCGGAGATGGCGTTTACTCGGATTCCTTCCGCGCCCAGATCCTGGGCCAGGAAACGCACCGCGGCCTCCAGGCTGGCCTTGGCCGGGCCCATGACGTTGTAGTTGGGAAGCGGCCGTAGCGCACCGAGATAACTCAGCGTGAGCACACTGCCGGCGCCGGCGGCGAGATGGGGCCGGGCCGCACGGGTGAGTGCCACCAGGCTGTAAGCACTGATATCCTGGGCAATTCTCCAGGCCTCGCGTGTCGTCGCCTCGGTGAAGCTTCCGCAGAGTGCTTCCCGAGGGGCGAAGCCGACCGAATGAACCAGGATATCCAACCCACCGAGTGCCGCCGCCGAACCCCCGACCAGCTGTTCTATGGCTTGGTCGTCGGCGACATCACACTCGAATACCGCGGTGGAATCGAGTTCAGCAGCCATGTCGCGGACCCGGTTAGCCAGTTTTTCGCCCTGGTAGGAGAAGGCCAGTCGGGCCCCTTCCCGGTGTAGGGAGCGGGCAATTCCCCAGGCGATTGAGCGTTTACTGGCCAGGCCGACAACGAGGGCACGTTTTGTGGCTAGAAAGGACATCTTGTTAAACCTATGATTGGTTGCGGACGTCGACGAACAGCGTCAGGTGTTCGCCCGGATGCAGAATACTGGATAGCGAGAGGGAATTCCAGCCGGCAAGCTTGCGCAGGGAAACATTGAAGCGGTTGGAGATCGCCGAGAGTGAATCGCCATTGCGGACCACATAGCTGATTTTCTGGATGGCGCTGACGGGGTAGCGATTTGCGCTTCTCGGCGCCCTGCCGCGCACCCAGGCTACCAGGTGCCGACCGGGGTGCAAAAGATTCCCGGGCGCCATGCCGTTCCACCGCGCCAGCACCCGCACGGATACATGGTAGCGCCGCGCCAGTGCCCACCAGGTATCGCCCGGGCGCACCCGGATGTGTATCTTGCGGGGGCCATGCGGACGGCTTTGCACTTTCGCCAGGCGCATGTTCTGCGACAGGACATAACGGGTATATCGTGCGCTCGGTGATGGCACCATCAACGTCTGGCCGGCGTAGATGGTGGTACCGCGAAGATTATTACGGGCCTGCAATTCGGCCGTCGTGGTGTGGAAACGGTGCGCCAAATCGCGCAGGTTGTTGCCGGGGCGGATACGGTAAGCGATCCACCGCACCCGGAGCTGCTGCTTCATTCGGCTTAACTTTGTAAGAAATTCTGTCTTTTTCGCCAGCGGGATATACAGTGTCGAGGTGGTGTCCGGGGGGGTGGCCCAACGATTGTAGCCCGGGTTAAGCAGGTAGATCTGCTTCAAGCTGATGCCGAGCATGTTGGCGGCAACGGCAAGGTCGATCTGACCCTTGAGCCTGACCTTGGCCAGGTACGGGGTGTTGGGAATAAAGGGAAGCTGGATACCGTAACGCCTAGGGTTTTTGATAATGTCGCGGATGGCAAGCAGCCGCGGGACATAGTCCCGGGGCTGGAGCGGCAGGCGCAGGGACCAGAAATTGGTCGGTAGCCCATGGCGGCGATTGTAGCGGATGGCGTTCTGTACCGTGGCACTGCCGGAGTTGTAGGCGGCGAGAGCCAGCAGCCAGCTACCGAAGTGTTGATGCAGGCTCGACAGGTAGTCGAGCGCGGCATTGGTGGAGGCGCCGATGTCTCGCCGCCCGTCATACCACCAGTTCTGTTTCAGACCGTAATGGCGTCCGGTCGAGGAGATGAACTGCCATAGCCCGGAGGCCTGCCCGTAGGAGTAGGCAAAGGGGTCATAGGCACTTTCGACGATGGGCAACAGGGCCAGGTCGGTGGGCATGCCTCGCAGAGTGAGTTGTCGCACCACGTAATACAGGTAGGGTTGTGCACGTTCGGCGGTACGACGCATGTAGCCTGGGTGGTTTGCGTACCAGTGAAGTTGTTGCCGCACCCGGGCTTCGTTTCCATCCGGGAGGCGGAATCCCCGGCGGATTCTGACCCAAAGATTGGCGACCGGTCCGGCCGTGGGAATGACGATATCCTGCCATTCGACGGGTGGGGTTTTGTCGTTGGCATCGGGAATCGGGGTGCCGCCCGCCTGGGTGTCGGAGGCCACCGTGGCGTGGCCCTGCGTGGCGGCGCCAGGCAGGGGGGTATTGGTGGATTCCGGCCCGGGTCCGAGGGCGCATCCGCCCACGCCGGCCAGGCCGATCAAGATGAGTACGGCGGTCAGTCGGTGCCTGTGGTGCATGGTGAAAAGTCTCCCGGTCAGAATCGGTCCTTCCATTCACGGAGAACGGCAAATACGGCCGCCTCGGTTTCCATTTTTTGGCCGGTCATCGCTTCAACCGCCGCCTTGACTGCCGCATCTCCCGGGCGCAGAAAAAGGTTGATACATTTCTCTCGGGCGATGGTGGTCGGCAGTGTCGGTTGCCTATTCTCTCTTATTTTTAATGCGCTTGCCAAGTTTTCTTCAAGTGCAGGCTCTTGGGGCAGCACATGCCGGGCAAAACGCAGATTGCTTACGGTGTATTCGTGGGCCGGATAGACCCGGGTCGATCCCGGTAACCGGGCCAGTTTACCGAGCGATGTGTACAGCTCGGCCGCGGTGCCCTCGAATAATTTTCCGCAGCCGGCAGAGAACAGCGTGTCACCGCAAAAAAGATACCCGGGGCAGTAGTAGGCAATGTGACCTGCGGTGTGTCCCGGAATATCCAGCACCTGGAATACAGGAAAATTTTTACCGAGCAGACAGGTATCGCCTGCGCTCAGGGCGACATCCCGGTGCGGAATGGTCTCGTGGGCCGGGCCATAGACGGGGGCGTCCCAGGTTGTGGCCAGCTCGGCGACGCCTCCGACATGATCCGGGTGATGGTGGGTGACCAGGATGGCCGCCAGTGACCGATTCCCGGCCCGGAGCCAGTGTTGAACCGGCCCGGCCTGGCCGGGATCCACCGCCACGATTTCGGACCCCGAGGCGATTGCCCAGATGTAGTTGTCGCGCAAGGCGGGTAGCGGGGTAATACTCAACATAAGCTTGATGTTACCGCATAGGGCGTCGAGATAGCTACAATATTTTAGGGGTTCATGGTGTCCATGTCGATGCATTGGCTCGATTATTCCACATTGACCCGGCGGGTCAGGGCTGAAGCCCGAACGGCGAGGTCGCTGATAGCGGCCCGGGCCGGGGTGCTGGCGATTCAATTCGGTGTCCCCCGGATTGCGCTGCTGCCATCGCCGCGCTTTGCCCGGACTCTGACTTGCGATCCGGATGATCCGGCGGCCGATGTGCGGGCTCTGCCCGAAGCGTTGCCTCTGTCCAATGATACGGCCGACCTGGTGCTGCTGGTGCATACCCTGGAAACGGCTGCCGATCCCCGTGCCACGGTCATCGAGGTTGCCAGGGTATTAAAGGGGGAGGGGTGGTTGATGGTCATAGGTTTTCGCCCGTCATCGCTTCGAGGATTGCTCGAATTGCCGACTTCCCTGGCGCATCGGGGGCGCTTTGTGGGGCCGTGGCGGTTGCGGCTATTGGTCGGTCAGGCGGGACTCGAGTGGCGGGGGATGAGTGGATTGCCGACCCTGTCAGCCCCTGCTTCAAGGCATTTGTCGCAACTCTTTGCGGGGAGTTTCGCTGCGTTTGCCCGCAAGCGGGAGCAGGGCATGAATGTTATTCGGCCCGACTGGAAGCCGGTGCCCGCGCGCTGCCGTCGGACCTCCACCTCGGAGTCGGAGGCCCGTCATGCCGGTTGAGGTATATACCGATGGCGCCTGCCTGGGTAATCCCGGCCCGGGCGGATGGGCGGCTATTCTGATCTATGGTCGGCATCGGCGTGAGTTGAGCGGTGCCGAGGCCGAAACCACGAATAACCGCATGGAGCTGACCGCCGCGATCATGGCCCTGGAGGCCTTGCGCAAACCTTCGCAGGTTGTATTGCATACGGACTCCACCTACGTAAAACGGGGTATCACGGAATGGGTTTCGCGGTGGCAGCGCAACGGCTGGCGCACGGCTTCGCGCCGCGCAGTTGGGAATCAGGATTTATGGCGGCGGCTGGTCGCGGCCGGGCGGGGGCATACGATTCGCTGGGAGTGGGTGCGCGGTCATGCGGGGGTGCCCGAAAATGAGAAGGCCGATGCTCTGGCCCGTGCCGCCGCGGTTGCGGTTCAGGCGGGAGATTGAATTATGCGCCAAGTCGTGCTGGATACCGAGACCACCGGGTTGAGTCCCGAGGCGCAACATCGGATCATTGAGATCGGTTGTGTCGAGATGGAGGCGCGGCTGTATACGGGGCGGACCTTTCATCGCTACCTCAATCCCGAACGGGACATCGATACGGCGGCCCAGGATGTGCATGGCATCAGCATCGAGCAGCTTGCCGACAAGCCCCGCTTCCGTGAGATCGCCGAAGAGTTTCGCGAGTTCATCGCCGACGCGGAAGTGTTGATCCATAACGCGCCCTTCGACGTCGGCTTTCTCGATGCCGAGTACCGACGGCTGGATCCGCTTCACGGTTCTGTGGCCGAATGGTGCAAACTCACCGATACCCTGACCCTGGCGCGGCAGCGGTATCCCGGCCAGGCCAACAGCCTCGATGCACTGTGTCGCCGGCTGGGGGTGGATAATCGTAATCGGGACCTGCACGGGGCCTTGCTCGATGCCCAACTGCTCGCCGAGGTCTATCTCGCCATGACGGGTGGGCAGGTAAACCTCGAACTGGAGGCGGCGCCCCGGCACCCCGTCACCCCGGGACCGGCCATAGGGGCTCGTTCGGGGTGCCCGCTGCCCGGGGTCAAGGTGAGCGCGGCCGAGCGGGAAGCTCACCGGAAACGGCTCGATGATATCCGCACCCGGGCGGGGGTCTGTATCTGGGATCGGCATGGTTGAATTGAATGACATCCGCCCCGGGGGATGAACCCCGGCGGCCGTTGGGCCTGGGGGTCATAGCGAGTGTCGGGGGAGGGCGAGTTCGAATATCCCCGATTTGTCGGGGTTATCGGGGTTATAGTGTGGCACGACGCAGGATCAAGGCTACCCGGGCCGCTGTCTCCTCAACTTGGCGGTTTGTTTTCAGGCCCGACAGCCTTTTGGATCAGGATGGGAGCGCTGTGGCCGTAGATCCGGTGAAGTTCATTTTTGCCCGCACCCTTTGATAGGGTGCGAAGAGCCAAACTCAGACAAGGTGTTTTGCGATCGGCTATTGCGAGTTGACGGGTTGAGCCGGGCGCGTGCTATCCTGCCGCAAATTTGAAGGGGGAGACCCGAGAGTGACCACGCCGGCTTCGGAACTGAGTGCTGAACACGTCCTGCTGATCGCGATGATCATCCTGGGTGCGGGAGCCCTGCTCGGGTTCGTCGCCAAGCGTTTGCGCGTGCCCGATATCGTGCTTTTTCTGCTGGCAGGTATCGTGCTGGGGCCCCAGGTACTCGGTGTGTTGGTCATCCCGGCCTCGTCCACGTTGTCGTGGATCATCCTGATCTTCGGCGCCAGCTATATTTTATTCGACGGGGGGGCCACGCTCCGGCTTGGCGTGCTCAGTCGGATCTGGATTTCCCTGCTGCTGATCGTGACGGTGGGGCTGCTGGTCACCACCTTTGTAACCGGTTGGGCCGCGCACTGGGTGCTCGGGATTCCGATCACCGTGGGATTGCTGCTCGGCGCGACGGTGGCCTCGACCGATCCTGCAACCTTGGTGCCGGTATTCAAGCAGGTCAAGGTGCGCGAGAAGGTTGCGCAGATGGTGGTGAGCGAATCGGCATTCAATGATCCAATGGGAGCTATCGTCACTTTCGCCCTTCTGACGATCGTGGTTGGAGGCCACAGCGGGGTGCACATTCCCATCGGCAAGGATGCGCTGGATTTTCTTACCGAGGTCGGTATCGGCATTGGTGCCGGACTAATACTCGGCTATGTTGCCTCGTTCGTCATTGCCCACGAGCGCTACGGGTTCCTCATCGAATACCTGCCCCTGGTAACCCTGATTGCGGTGATCGGCGGCTACCTGGGGGCGGTCGGGCTCAATTCGAGCGGGTTCATGGCCGCCTTCGTTGCCGGTATCGTGGTGGGTAACATGAGCTATGTGGGCCTGAAGATTCCACGAGAGCACGAGGCGCGGTTTACCGATTTCGTGGAAACAACCTCGATGATCTCCCGGATGTTCATATTTCTGCTCCTCGGCTCCCAGGTAAAGCTCGACCTGATCGCCGTGTACTGGTGGCAAGGGCTGGTGATCGTGGCGGTATTCATGTTCCTCGCCCGCCCGCTTACGGTGTTGGTTTCAACGCTTATCGATCGGCGGGCCCGCTGGACCTGGCGGGAACTCGTGTTTATCGCCTGGACCCGTGAAACCGGGGTGATTCCGGGTGCCCTTGCGAGCATCCTGGTCGCTGACAAGGCGCCGCATGCGGATGTGCTTGCGGCGATGACTTTCATGGCTATCCTGATCACTATCATTGTTCAGGCGACGACGGCAAAGTGGGTGGCGGGCAAGTTGAGCCTGTTGGAGGACCGGCCGGATCGTGGCTAGGATTTCCGTTTCGCTCAATGTGTTGAGCGACGGGTTTCTCGGTGCCGCGCCGCGGTGGTACAAGCTTGCGGTGTTGCTGGCGCTGGTGCTCAACCCCGTGCTCTTCTTTACCTTCGGCGCCTATTTCACCGGTTGGGTGCTGCTTGCCGAGTTCCTGGGCGTGTTGGCCATGGCGCTCGCCTGCTATCCGCTGGCGCCCGGTGGTCTGCTGGCGATCGAGGCGGTGTTGCTCGGGCTGAGCACTCCCGCAGCGGTCTATAACGAGACCGTCAAAAATTTTCCGGTGCTGCTGTTGTTGATGTTTATGGTTGCGGGAATTTACTTTCTACGGGACCTGATTGCCACCGCATTCCTAGCTCTCATCGGGATGCTGGACAAGCGGATCTGGTTGGCGTTGACGTTTCTGGTGGCTGCGGCGGTAATGTCGGCCTTTCTCGATGCGCTTACGGTCATGGCCGTTTTGATCACCGTTTCCTATGGCCTGTACCAGGCGTTGGCGCTGCGGCTGGAACAGCTCCCGGACGAGGATCGTGAGGGGTTTAAACGGTGGCTCGGAAGCCTTGTCATGCATGCCGCGATCGGCACCGCGCTCGGGGGGGTCATTACCCTGGTCGGGGAGCCCCAGAATCTGATTATCGGCAAGGCGCTGGGGTGGAATTTCGGCGAGTTTTTCCTGCATATGGCGCCGGTGTCGCTACCGGTGCTGGGCGGTGGAATCTTGGTGTGCCTGCTGTTGGAACGGTTCCATTGGTTTGGTTTCGGCGTGGAGCTTCCGCCCTCGGTACGCCGGGCGCTCGGCGAAATGCGCGCCGCGGAACCACCGCCGGATTCCGGGGTTCGAGTGCGGCGCTGGGCCCAGGGTGTGATCGCCGTATTGCTGGTTCTGTCCCTGGCTTTCCATGTCGCGGAGATCGGTCTTGTCGGCCTGGCGGTTATCGTGCTTGGCGGTGCCTTCGCCGGGGCCTATGAAGAACATGATTACGCCCCGGCATTTGAGGAAGCGTTGCCCTTTGCCGCGTTGCTGGTGGTGTTTTTTGCGATTGTGTCCGTGATTGAGTCGCAGCACCTGTTTACCCCTATTACCCATGCGGTGCTGGCGGTGCGGGCGCCGTTGCTGGCGCCGGTGTTCTATTTGGTCAACGGCCTGCTGTCGGCCGTCAGCGATAATGTTTTCGTCGCCAGTATTTTTCTTGGCCAGGCCGAAGCAGCGCTCAGGGAGGGGCTGATCAGTCCGCTTACCTTTCAGCACATGGCGGTGGCCATCAATGCCGGCACCAACATCCCGAGCATCTCCACCCCGAATGGACAGGCCGCTTTCCTGTTCCTGCTTTCTTCTCCGCTGGCCCCGTTGTTGCGCCTGTCCTATGGGCGCATGCTGTGGATGGCGTTACCATATGCACTGGTGCTGACCTTGATCGGACTCGGCGCGGTGTGGCTGCTGGGCTAGGATAATTTCCCTTGTACCGCCAGGTTTGGCAAGGAAAGAAAGGTGCAAGGGGGGCTCCGGGCGGAGCGCGCCCAGGCACGGTGAGTGAGCATGAACCCAAGCCGGGCGGGAGCAACGCCCGGGCTGAGACTCATGAATCTGTTGTGTACCGGAGGTGAAATATGCGAAAACTGACGATTGGCTTGCTGTTCTTGGCCCTGACGGCGGTGGGCCTCGTGCCGCCGGCCCAGGCGCAAAGCATCGCCGGAATCGGTGATTACAGTTATCTGAAACTGGAGCGCATCGACCGGGGAAGTTCCCGCTATTTTGGCGATTCGGCCCAAGGCAATGGGATTGCCCTGGCCTATCAAGTCAACCGAAGCACCTTTGTTTACGGTAGCTATGATCGGCTCGAGTTCGCACACTTGCCGGGTTACCTGTATCAAACCGGGATTGGAATCGGCTACCAGCAGACCCAGGGCAAGATTTCGGCTTATTTGCGCGCCGGTTATTACCGCTCGATGCTTTCGGGGTCCATTGGGGGGGCGCGTAGCTATTATTGGCAGGCCGCCTACGGTGTGCGCGCGGCCTTGAATCGGTATTTTTCCTTTGTGGGCGAGATCTACTCCGATATCAAGCCGGACTTCGGCAGTCGCCCGTGGGGGGTCAAGCTGGGCCTTGGCTTTGCGATGGGACCTTTCGCGCTGAGTGTGCTTGCCGATCATAATCCCGATGTCAACAGCCTGGTCGGGCGGATCGGCATCGCCTTCTGAATTTTAGACGCATCTAATCGGGCCAGGGGGATCCAGCATGCGAATTTCTATTTTTGGAACCGGCTATGTCGGCCTGGTCACCGGCACCTGCCTTGCCGATGTCGGCAACCACGTCATCTGCGTGGATGTGGATGAGGCCAAAATCGCGGCACTCAATAGTGGCAAGATCCCCATCTTCGAGCCGGGATTGGAAGGCAAGGTTATCCTCAATCGGCGGGAGCAACGGTTGGAGTTCGACACCGATGCCGCCCGTGCCGTCACCCATGCGAAAATTATCTTCATCGCGGTGGGAACGCCGCCGGACGAGGACGGCTCGGCGGATCTACGCAGTGTGCTTGCGGTGGCGCGGACCATCGGTCGATATTTGGAGCATTCGGCGATTATCGTCAACAAGTCCACCGTGCCGGTGGGTACGGCGACACGGGTACGCCGGGTAATCGGGGAAGAACTGGCCCGGCGGCAGCGCTCTATCGACTTCGACGTGGTATCCAATCCCGAGTTTTTGAAGGAGGGTGCCGCCATCGAAGACTTCAATCGCCCCGACCGCATCATTATCGGCGCCGAACGGGAAGACAGCATCGCGATTCTGCGCGCGCTCTATGCGCCGTTCAATCGCAATCACGACCGGCTGTTGGTGATCGATACGACCTCCGCCGAACTGGCCAAGTATGCCGCCAACGCGATGCTGGCAACCAAGATCAGTTTCATGAACGAGCTGGCCCGGCTGGCTGAGCAGGTGGGCGCCGATATCGAGTCTATCCGACGCGGGATCGGCTCGGATCCGCGGATTGGCTGGCATTTTATTTATGCCGGCGCAGGCTACGGGGGATCGTGTTTTCCCAAGGATGTCCGGGCCCTGGCTGCCACGGCGCGCGAGGCGGGTTTCGAGCCGGAAATCCTGACCGCGGTGGAAGCCGTCAACAAGCGCCAGAAACAGGTGTTGTTCGAGAAGATTTACCGGCATTTCGACGGTCGGCTCAAGGGCCGGCATTTTGCCCTGTGGGGCTTGTCGTTCAAACCACAGACCGATGACTTGCGGGAAGCACCCAGTCGGACGTTGTTGGAGGCTCTGTGGGAAGCCGGGGCCAGTGTTGCCGCTTATGACCCGGCGGCGGCCGAGGCGATTCGGGGAATATATGGCGAGCACTCCGGTCTGGACTTGGTGGAGCGCCCCGAGACTGCGCTGACGGGAGCCGATGCGCTGATCGTGATAACCGAGTGGAATGTATTTCGCAGTCCCGATTTTGCCCTGATTCGCGAACAGCTTGCCACCCCGCTGATTTTTGATGGCCGCAACCTCTATGATCCGGACTATCTCGCCGGGCTGGGGTTTACCTACTACGGCATAGGCCGGGGGAGATCGGGCGCCGCCGCAGGCCGTCATCAAGCGGTCACATTGGCGCCGTAAGCTCTCGCCATGCATCCGGCATGGGGTCGGATGACCGATTTACCGAAATCTCAGGAGGTAAGCCATGCGTAGCGCGCGTTTTTGGGCAATATTTGCCGCGGCCGGTACCGGACTGGTTCTGGCGGGGGCGGTACATGCCGGCGGAGTCAAGTATATCACCGGGGCCGGATCGACTTTCGCCTATCCGCTGTATTCGGCGTGGGCGGATCAATATGCCAGGAGCCATAGGATTGAGCTGAATTATCAATCGATCGGCTCGGGTGGCGGCATTCAGCAAATCAAGGCGGGTACGGTCGATTTCGGCGCCAGTGATGCCCCATTGAAGATGCGGGATTTGAAAAAGTTCGGCCTGGTTCAGTTCCCGACCGCGATGGGGGGTGTCATCCCGGCCGTGAATATCCGTGGGGTCAAACCGGGCAGCCTGGTCTTGTCCGGCCCGGTACTTGCGGGTATTTTCATAGGCCGGATCACTCGGTGGAACAACCCGGAAATTCAAAAACTTAACCCGAACCTGCAATTGCCGAATCAGCGGATTACGGTGGTGCATCGTTCCGATGGCTCCGGTACCACCTTCATTTTTACCAATTATTTGGCCAAGGTAAGCCCGGAGTGGAAGTCAAAGGTTGGTTTTGCCAAGGCGGTCGCCTGGCCGGTTGGTATTGGGGGCAAGGGAAATGAAGGCGTTGCCGCCTATATTCAGCGTATCCCCGGATCCATCGGCTACAACGAGTATGCTTATGTGCTCCAGAACCACATGAACTATGCCGACATGATCAATCGTGCCGGCAAGCGCGTAGCCCCGACAGCGGTAAACTTTGCCGCGGCCGCAGCCAATGCGGACTGGAAGCATGCCCCTGGCTATTACCTGATGCTGACCAATCAGCCGGGGGCGAAGAGTTGGCCTATTACCGGAGCGACTTTTCTGTTGGTGCATGCCCGGCCACGAAAACCCAAAGAGGTCGAGGCGGTACTGGAGTTTTTTCACTGGGGCTATACCCAGGGGCGCGCAGCCGCGGAAAAGCTGGACTATATTCCGCTGCCGGCCGGGGTGGTGAAGATGGTCGAGCAGACCTGGAACCAGGATATCCGGGTCAACGGCCGCGCCTTGTGGCCGGCAAGCTGATCCCTGCGGAGGGTATAATTTAATTTGGATCTGGTGGCGGGGTCTTGGCCCCGCCACCTTCTTGTTAGGATCTTCAACCCCGCAGGTGGATCGATCTACAGATGCCAGGCGGGCGGGTAGAATACCGGGGATGCATTTGCGGTCGGGCGGTTGATCGCCCGCGGATGAAACGGATTTCGGTCCGGTGTCCGGCCCGGAGATATTTGGGCTGGTTTCCGTCTCTTGGTACGATAAGTCCCGAGTCGCTACGGGGGCATCGAGTTGCCGGAGTGGTGTGTTCGATTCAGTGTCCGCGGGGAACGGGGTGGTATGGACGGGGGGCAGATGAGCGCAAACACGGCGACGGGGAAACAGGCCACAATGCTGCGCCGGCTACGGTGGGGTCGGCGTGCGGATTCGTGGTTTCACTTTGGCACCCAGATGCTGGCGATCATGGTGTTGATCGTTCTAGGAGCCATTATCGCGGTATTGTTCAAAGGGGCGTGGCCGGCATTTTCGAAATTCGGGATTCATTTCTTTGCCTCTTCCGCCTGGAATCCAGTCACGGAAAATTTCGGGGCGGCTTCTTCTATTTTGGGTACGATCGTAACATCGGTCATTGCCTTGTTGATTGCGGTACCGATCAGCTTTGGCGTGGCCGTATTCGTTACCGAGATCGCCCCACGCTGGCTGCGTCGACCGATCGGGATCGCGGTCGAGCTGCTGGCCGGAATTCCCTCCATTATTTATGGCATCTGGGGCCTGTTTATCTTCGCCCCGTGGTTTTCCACCCACGTTCAACCGGCACTTAGCGACAGTCTAGGGCGAATACCGGTAGTCGGTGTTCTGTTTCACGGCCCTCCGATTGGCCTCGGCTGGGGCGTCGCGGGTTTTATCCTCGCGATCATGGTGATTCCTTTCATTGCCGCGGTGATGCGCGACGTGTTCGAGGTGGTGCCGCAATCGTTGCGCGAATCGGCCTATGCGATGGGTTCCACCCGCTGGGAGGTGGTACGCAAGGTGGTATTGCCTTTCACCCGTATCGGCGTGGTCGGCGGCATCATGCTGGGCTTGGGCCGGGCGCTGGGAGAAACGATGGCCGTCACCTTCGTCGTGGGGAATGCGCATGATATTCACAGCTCGCTATTTATGCCGGGTAACACGATTGCCTCGACCATCGCCAATGAATTTACCGAAGCATCCGATCCCATGCACCTGTCGACCCTGATCGCCCTGGGCCTGATTTTGTTCGCTATTACCTTCATTGTTCTCACCTTCGCCAAGTTGCTTCTGCTGCGCATGGAACGGGCCTCGGGGGAGCGGTTGTAGTGGTTGCGAACATGCGCTATTTGAAGCGTCGGGCATTCAATCAGCTGGCCCTTGTCTTCGCGGTGCTGCTGACCGGCATTGCCCTGTTATTCCTGGGATGGATCCTGTTTGTGCTGGCCGATAAAGGGGTTCGTTATTTAAACCTGGACGTGTTCGTCAAGAGTACCCCCGGTGCCGGCATTCAGGGTGGGGGACTTGCCAATGCCCTGGTGGGGAGCCTTCTGATCACCCTGTTGGGTATTGGCATCGGCGCTCCCACGGGAGTGCTTGCCGCCACCTGGCTGGCCGAATTCGGGGCTCGCAGCCGGTTAGCCGCGGTGGTGCGGTTCGTCAACGATATTCTGCTTTCGGCGCCCTCGATTGTCATTGGTGTCTTTGTCTACGGAATCATGGTGCTGCCCATGGGGCATTTTTCCGGCTGGGCCGGCGGCGTGGCATTGGCCATCATCGCCTTGCCGGTTATTGTCCGCACTACCGATAACATGCTGCAGCTGGTGCCGTCACAGTTGCGCGAAGCGGCACTGGCTCTTGGCGCGCCACGCTGGAAGGTAACGTTGGCAATCGTTTACCGTTCCTCCTTGAGCGGGATCATAACCGGCGTATTACTGGCGATCGCCAGGATTATCGGCGAGGCGGCACCACTGCTTTTTACCACCCTGGGCAACCAGTTTTTTTCCACGAACATGAGTCGTCCCATTGCCGCGCTTCCCCAGGTGTTGTTCAATTTTGCCCTGGGGCCCTATTCCAATTGGCACCGCCTGGCCTGGGCGGGAGCCTTTATCAGTACCGTCTTTGTATTGTTTTTGATGATCCTGGCTCGTGTTTTCGTTGGCCGTAAGCATTGAGGAAGTTCCAATGCCCCGTATTCCGGAAGAGTTAACCGCCCCGCTGATCGTTACCGGCAAGCCGGAGGTCAAGCGGCCTTTTGCCGCGGAGGAATACGGGCCGGGCACCGCCGGGATCAAACATGTCAAGGATCCGCGCATGGTTGTGCGCAACCTGAATTTCTACTACGGCACGTTCCAGGCCCTGCACCGGGTTGAATTTGAAATCGAGCGCAACAAAATCACTGCCTTGATCGGGCCGTCGGGATGTGGCAAATCCACCCTGATTCGCTGTTTCAACCGCATTTATAACCTTTATCCCGAGCAGCGGGCGAGTGGAGAGATCCTTCTGGATGGAGAAAATATTCTTTCTCCGCGCCGGGATCTTAATCTGTTGCGGGCGAAAATCGGCATGGTGTTTCAAAAGCCGACGCCGTTTCCCATGTCCATTCGCGACAATGTCGCCTTCGGGGTCAAGTTATACGAAAAATTATCCCGCTCGCAAATGGACGAAAGGGTGATGTGGGCGCTGGAAAAGGCCGCCTTGTGGGATGAGGTCAAGGACAAGCTGCGCCAATCGGGTACCCGGCTCTCCGGTGGTCAGCAGCAGCGGTTGTGTATTGCCCGGGCCATAGCGGTCAAGCCCGAGGTCATATTACTGGATGAACCCGCTTCGTCATTGGATCCGATCTCAACACTCAAAATCGAGGAGCTGGTACACGAATTGCGCGAGGACTACACCATCGTGATCGTGACACACAATATGCAGCAGGCGGCGCGGGTGTCGGATTACACCGCTTTTATGTATCTTGGCAGATTGGTCGAGTTCAACGATACCGATACGATATTCACCAACCCGGCGGTGAAGGAAACCGAGGATTACATCACCGGGCGCTTCGGTTAGTCGGTTCCGTCATCCGCGGTTGGTTCGCGGTTCCGGTGGGATGGCCGCCGCAGGCGGAAAGACCGGGTCCGGCAGGATGATGTGCTTCATGCGCCAGCGGGCAACGGTACCCGGAAATGGGTCAGATGCGCCCGGCGCCGCGTGCATGGCGGGCCCGATCCAGGGTCGCCGCCCCTCGCCGCACCAGTTGGTGGTGAATGCGGCTGATGCGCGTCGGGAAGACAATTGATCGGCTGCTTTCCCTGAGTCGCCTGTTATCTTAAAGCCCCCCTGGCCGGCGGCATATCTCGGGCTGGTGGTAAAGCGGGTCGGGCGATGGGGGTGGCACGGGGCCGGCCAAACGCCGGGAAAGGCGCAACCTCAACCGAGCGAGTGCCGATATCGTGGGCGGTTTTTGTGCCCATGGAACCGGGCGGAGCGGCCAGCCGAGCGCGATCAAGGGTGAAAAATGAGTGGGGAGATCATCCAGTGCAGGGGCTTGGGCGGGTCTCCCCCTTGGTTTTCGCCGTGTCTGAATCGCAGGAACAGGCCTTGTGTAGGTGTCCCGGCTTGGGGCAAGCCCCGGGCAAGGAAAATGGTCGGTACAATACGCCGATTAAGAAGACAGGATGTTGTCCATGAAGCGTTGGTTTGTTTTACTCTGGGTGTTGTTGCTGGGAACCCATGCGTTTGCCCTGGGCGTCCCGGTGCCGCCTCCACCGGCGATCGCCGCCGCGGCCTACGTGCTTATGGATGCCCAAACCGGGCGTATTTTGGCTGAAAAATCGCCGAATCAGCATCGGGCGCCGGCGAGCACGACCAAGCTCATGACCGCCTATGTCGTGTTTCAGGATCTCGCCGCGGGGCGGATCAGCCTCCAGACCCGCTGCCGGGTCAGTCGCAAGGCCTGGCGGCAGATCGGTTCGCGGATGTTTCTGAATCCGGGCAAACGAGTCAGCGTAAACAATCTGCTTCAGGGCTTGCTGGTGCCTTCCGGAAATGATGCCGCCATGGCACTGGCCCAATGTGTCGCCGGCACCGAGGTGGGATTTGTCAGCATGATGAACAGCGACGCCAAGGCACTGGGAATGACCAATACCCATTATCGGAATCCCACCGGGCTGCCACAGGCCGGCCATTACACCTCGGCGCGGGATCTGGCGGTTCTGGCGCGGGCGATCATTCGCCGGTTTCCCCGCTATTACCACTATTTCTCCGAGAAAAACTTTACCTGGAATGGAATTCATCAAACCAACTGGAACAAGCTCTTGTGGCTCGATCCCACGGTCGATGGCCTCAAGACGGGCTACACGCAAAATGCGGGGTATTGCCTGGTGGCATCGGCCAAGCGGGGTGATCAGCGCCGGATTGCCGTAGTGATGGGGGTGGCGAAGGTATCCCGGACGCGGCTGATGGAAAATTATCGCCACTTGGCTCAGGTGAATGATTCGCTGCTCGATTACGGGTTCCGCTTTTATCGGACCCACCTTTTGTATCGGGCGGAGGCGCCGCTGGCGCACGCTCGGGTTTGGAAGGGCGCCGGAAAATTCGTCGCGGCGGGCTTGGTCAAGCCGCTCTACGTGACCGTGGCCGTGGGGCGGTTCCGGGGGCTGAGTATCAAGAGTAACATCGAATCGCGTCCACCGGCCCCGATCCGGCAGGGACAGCCACTGGGCAAGGTGACGGTATCCTACGGCGGAAAAACACTTGCCGCGGCATCTCTCGTTGCGCTCAAGGCGGTCCCCCGGGGAGGGCTGTGGCCGTGGTTGCGGGATACGGTGCTCGGCTGGTTCTGAATTCATCACCCGCCGCGGATGGGGCTGGCTATTTTTCCGGGGGTGTTCCCGCGCGAGCCTGTGCCGGATTCCGGGTGCAGCGATCGGAGGGTGGCGAGTACCTCGTCGAGTCCCGCGACCGGCCATCCTCCGGCGTTCAGCACGGCTTCCCGGCGGACATTTTCGGTCGAGATGAAGCAGCGCAGGACGACGCCACTCAGCTCCAACTCGAGGTCGGTCATGGCGTCGCCCAGGGCATAGGCGGGTCCATCCAGACCCAGCCGGCGTACCACGCTGACCTTGCCGCCATTGGCGGCAAGCGGGTTGTCTTCTTCCAGCCCGATAATGCGGTTTCCCGCGAAGCGCATGCGGTTGGCAAACACCCGTTCGGGTGGAATGCCGAAGTCCGCTACGATCGGGTCGATGAATTCGTGAAATCCGGCGCTGAGCACATACAGTCGGTCGGCCATGGCCCGTATCGGTTCCCGATTGCGGCGGAATGAGGCGGAGATATTGTGCCGGAGCCGCCTGATCAGCAGTGGAAGATGGGATCGTTCGGCCCGCAGCAGGGTGAGGCGGCGGCACAGCGCTTCGTGTAGATCCAGCCGGTGGTTCATGGCCGCCGTGGTCAGCCGGGCGATTTCGGCCAGCACCCGCCGGCGCTGCGGATTTTCGGCAAGGGCGATCGTCCCCAGTACTTCCAGTGATTCGACCGCAACCCAGGTACTGTCGAAATCGACGATCAAAACAGGTGTCTGCCGCGGCATGCGGACTCAGGAACCGGGCAGGAAGGTCATTCGGCCGTCGTTACTCGTGATCATCGACCGCAACGCGGTTGTGGCCCGAGTGTTTCGCCCGCAACAGGGCACGATCGGCGGCATGAATCAGATCGTCCGGCTTGGACATGAGGGCTGCATTGCGTTCCGCGATTCCCACGCTGATTGTGACCGCCGGGTGGTCGCCGACATGGTTTTCGAAGGTATCGCGCAGGCGCACCGCGAGCCCGGTGCTGGCTACCAGGTCGGTCTGCGGGCAGATGATGAGAAATTCATCTCCACCATAGCGGCAGACCGCATCGCCGGGGCGGGTCTTGGTTCGCAGCAGGTCGGCGGTAAGTCGCAGGATCTGGTCGCCTATGTCGTGCCCTTGTGTATCGTTGATTTTTTTGAAGTGATCCAGGTCGACGATCATGCATGACAGGGCGGTGCCATGGCGTTCGGCGCCCCCCCAGATATTATTGATGAACTCGTTGGCATAGCGGCGGTTGGGAAGTCCGGTCAGCACATCGGTCATCGCCTCGTGTTCCAACTCCCGGCTCAGCGCGGTGAGTTGTCGGCGGGTCTGTTCGCTGCGCAAGCGGTTTTGTTCCAGGCGCCGCATCTGGCCGGCAACGCGGGCTGCGGCCTGGACCCGCGATACCAGCAAGGCCGGCTGCAACGGGGTCTGCAGGACGCTGTCCACGCCTTCTCGAAGCGCTTGTACTTCAATAGATTCCTTGCCGTCGAGGAGAATGAGATAAACGCGGGCACCCAGGGCGATGCGCAGCGACCGAATTATTGAAATGATCTCTTCCAGGGAGGCCGTGGGAGGGTCGATGATGACGACCGCCGGATCCAGGTCGGCGCCCGGGGCAATGATCGATTCGATCGTGGTGACTTGAATCAGTTTGCAGGATTCTGCGGCCAAAGCCTTGCGAACGATAGCGGTCAGGTTGGTATCCGTGGTCAGCAACAGGACGTTCAGGGGGGGGTCGGCACTCGGCGTGGGGTTCATGATGTGTTCGCGCAGTTTTTCCAGTTCCCGCGCGGGCTTGCCCTGGTCGATCTCCAATCCCAGCAAATGGCACCAACTGGGCCATTGCGTAGAGACTTCCTCAAGGATCTCCTGGAACGCATCTGCATCGAGATCCAACCGGGGAATTAGATCCAGGGCTTCGGCCAAGACCTGCGGAGAGTTCTGATCGTCGGCAAGGTCCCCGATTCGGCGGCTCAGATCGGTCAACTGCGACAGCCGCGCCAGGCGGTGGCTGCTGAGCAGTTCGCCCCCCTTTTCGGTGGAAGTGATGGCCAGAATAAAAGGCTGGGGAAAACCCCATTCTCTCAGCAGGGCCGCACTGGCCAGGTGATGGTCGAAATCGAAAACCCGGCGCTCTTCCGCCAGTAGCGCGGCATTGCCTTTGCCCGCGGTTTTTGCCATTACATCTTGATACAGGTCGGGGTAGGCACAGGCCATGGCCAGGCGACCGAATTCGAGCAGCAGACCCAGGGTGAACATCTCGGCCGGCGAGAATCCGCCCGCGCGCCGGGCGATGGTCTGGGCCGAGAGCGCCATGGCTAGGGATCGGGTCCAGAAGTGTTTCAAATCGAATCCGGTGCAGGGCTGGTGGCGCGAAGAGAGCAGCGAGATGCCGACGGCCAACTGGGACAGGACGTTCAAACCCACCCTGACAATTGCATCTTCAACGGCCAATATCGGTCGCCGACCGATATAGAGCGGCGAGTTGGACAGTTGAATGATTTTTGCGGTCAGGGAGGGATCGCGTTTGAGTACGGCGGCGGCCTCGTTGATTTCCACGTCGTTGCGCCCCGCCAGGCGGATAAGCGAAAGCGCCACGCCGGAGGGGCTGGGAACCCGGTGATCCTGGAGCCGCCGGGCAATGGACTCCAGGTTCGGGTCGGGTTGGGGTGGGTTCGTACCCATTGGGTTTTTAACTCCCCTGTTTTGCGAATGATGACAATATAAACAATTTTATACTTGCCGGTAGATTAAGATCGGTTTGTGGGGGATAACGCCGGTTCGATACGGGGTTGCCGTTTTTTCCGGAGTTGCTGTCGGAGGGAATCGTGGATGGGGGAAGATCCGGGAAAAACGGGGGGCCGGATTTGCCCCGAAACCCTTGGTCACATGGCACAGGATCTGGTAAATATTGTTGTGTATCAATGGCCTATAGCGGCGGATATCATGGCGGGTCCGATTGCTATACACTTGAGTTTGCGGCTGGGCCTGAACGATGGCCGGCATGATGTGTCTAATTGTGCGGGAACCGGCTCCGGACCCGATAAATTTCCGGGATGCAGGAGAATGAGAATGTCCATCACTCTGGCATTTGATGTGTATGGCACATTGATCGATACCCGGGGAGTCGTTGCGGCTTTATCGGAAATTGTTGGCGACAAGGCTGGAAAATTTGCACAAACCTGGCGCGATAAGCAACTGGAATACTCTTTTCGCCGGGGGTTGATGCGGAATTACGAAAACTTTGCCGTCTGTACCGGCAATGCGCTCGATTACACCTGTATGCACTACAAGGTGTCGCTTACCAAGGGGCAAAAAAAGGAACTGCTTGACGGCTATCGTACCCTGCCCCTTTTTGCCGATGTCAAAGAAAGTTTAACCCGGTTGCGGGCCGCTGATTTCCAGTTGTATGCATTTTCCAACGGCCGCGCCGATGCGGTCGAGACGCTACTGATCCGGGGAGGAATCAGGGACTTGTTTCGGGGGATCGTCAGTGTCGATGACCTGCGAACATTTAAACCGGATCCTGGTGTTTATGCCTATTTTTTGAGCCGGTCGGGAGCATCCGGCCTTACTGCATGGCTGGTCTCCAGCAATCCATTCGATGTCATCGGGGCAATTTCCGCAGGAATGAAAGCCGTCTGGGTTCGGCGTTCCAATGAGGTTGTCTTTGATCCTTGGGAGATCGATCCCACCCTGACCGTCGGTAGCCTGGATGAGATCGAGGCGCGGATTACGGAGTATCGAGCGAAGGCGCATCCGATTCACACAGTGAACACGAAAATGCCACCCTGATTCAGGGAGCCGGGTTTCTCCAAGCCATCGCCGGAAACCCGGCGTTAATGATACAGATGGTAAATTGGAATAGGAGCTCATCATGTTATATCAAAAGCCTGCATTCAAAAAACAGTACGAAAATTACATAGGGGGAGAATGGGTAGCCCCCGTTGACGGTGAATATTTCGATAATATTTCGCCTGTTGATGGGACGGTTATCGCCAAGGTGCCCAGATCCAACGGTAAAGATATCGACCTTGCCGTTCAAGCCGCGTGGAAAGCGGCCAAGGACTGGGAGAGCATATCGGTTGCCGAACGCAGCAATCTCTTGTTCAAAATAGCCGACCGTATTGAGGAGAACCTCGAAAATCTGGCCCTGGTGGAAACCTGGGATAATGGCAAGGCCGTTAGAGAAACCCTGGCGGCGGACATTCCCCTGGCAGTCGATCACTTCCGTTATTTTGGTAGTGTTATTCGTGCCGAAGCAGGGGAGGTATCCGACCTTGACGTAAATACCGTTTCCATGGAAATCCATGAACCGTTGGGGGTTGTCGGCCAGATCATTCCCTGGAACTTTCCTATTCTTATGGCGGCGTGGAAAATGGCCCCGGCATTGGCGGCCGGCAATTGTGTCGTGCTTAAGCCGGCGGAACAAACACCGGTTTCCATTTTGTTCGTGATTGATGCAATTGCCGATCTGCTGCCGGCCGGGGTGTTGAATATCGTCAATGGTTTCGGCCCGGAGGCCGGCAAGCCCTTGGCATCGCATCCGGGTATTAAAAAAGTTGCTTTTACCGGTGAGACGACAACCGGTCGTCTAATCATGCAGTATGCTTCTGAAAATATCATTCCCGTAACCTTGGAACTGGGTGGTAAATCGCCTAATATTTTCTTCGATAGTGTGATGGCAAGGGATGATCACTTCCTTGACAAGGCCATTGAAGGGCTCGTTTTGTTTGCCTTTAATCAGGGCGAGGTCTGCACTTGCCCATCTCGCGCCTTAGTCCAGGAAAGTATTTATGATCAGTTCATGGAGCGATGTCTGAAGCGAATTGCGTCAATCACCATGGATAATCCGCTTGATTCAAGCACTATGATGGGTGCTCAAGCATCGAGGGATCAGTATGAAAAAATACTGAATTACATTGATATCGGTAAACAGGAAGGGGCGGAACTCTTGATCGGCGGTGAAGCCTATAGGAATGAAACTTACCCGGATGGATATTACATTAAGCCGACCGTATTCAGGGGCGATAACAAGATGCGTATTTTCCAGGAGGAAATATTCGGGCCGGTCCTGAGTGTTACCACATTCAAGGATGACGCCGAAGCGCTGGCAATCGCCAATGACACCTTGTATGGCCTTGGTGCCGGTGTATGGACTCGCGATCTACACCAGATGCAAACATTTTCCCGGGGGATCGAAGCGGGTCGTGTTTGGTGTAATTGTTATCATGCCTATCCCGCGGGGGCATCATTTGGCGGATATAAGAAATCCGGTATCGGGCGGGAGACCCATAAAATGATGCTTAATCAATATCGTCATACCAAAAATGTATTAATCTCTTACGATAAAAACCCGCTGGGGTTTTTCTAAACATCACCAGGTCGTGGGCGGTTTGTAAAAAATCGCCCATTTCTTTTACCGGAGTTTCTATGTATCAAGAACGGGTGTCTGCGACTGCAAAAGCCAAGGCGGTTATAGATAAATTACGGGAAAAGAACGGGGAATTGATATTTCATCAAAGTGGGGGATGTTGTGATGGATCTTCCCCCATGTGTTTTGCCAAGGGCGAATTTTTAATCGGTTCCCGGGATGTGTGCCTGGGTGAAATTCATGGGTGCAGCTTTTATATGGCGCCGGATCAATTTTCCTATTACCAAAATATGCACATAACCGTCGATGTTACCGAAGGAAGAGGATCGAGCTTTTCATTGGGAATTCCGCTTGGTCTGCGATTCATCGCCGTATCACGGCTTCTTACCGAAGAGGAATTAAGCCATATCCGGCCAATTGAAATGAACCCCTGATGCATTCCGGGTGCTGCCGGTTTGCGGTTGAGGCCAAGCAACCCGCCGGGCCGTGAAATGCGCTCTTTCCATGATCCGTATTCACGGCTCACCGGCAAGCCTGCGGCCGGGATTGTTGTCCGCCCCTACCTTGATTCCGGTCAAGGAAACGTAGTGCCGATCCGGGCAAAATAACTTGGGTTCAAATTGGAATTTCCCAGGTGGTAAAGGAAATGTTGCCTTGGTGGCCAAGGAACGAGGTGAGCGGATCTATCCTCGTGGCGGGCGGTTGTAGGAAAAGCGGAAGATGATCGGGTTTGCCATTGCTCTCGGCTTGCATCTGATCGGTGTCGTGTGGTGGATCGGCGGCCTGTCCTTCGTGACCGCGGTGATCATCCCCGGCTTGGCCGTGGAGGCCGAGCCGGGGCAGGTGTTTGCCCGGGTCGAGCGGCGCTTTGCTCCCCAGGCTCGCATTGCGGTACTACTCGTCGGCGCCACCGGACTCTATATGTTGTGGTGGCTCGATGCCTGGTCCTGGTTCTCCCGGGGGGGATTCTGGTGGTTGGATCTGATGGTCGCCTATTGGCTCGGCTTTGCCTTGCTGCTGTTTGTGGTCGAACCGCTGGGATTGATGAGCCGGGTGCTTGGCGCCAACCGGGATGCCGGGCGCTTTCAACGCCGGGTCTTGCGGGTGCATCTGGTGCTGGTGGCGGTGGGATTGTTTGTCATAGGCGCCGCCGTGGTCGGCGCCCGCGGGCTTGGTGGATGAAAACTCCGGGCCCGGGGGCGGATCCGCTGGATGAGTTCGAGCGAGCACATCGCCGTCTTGCCGCACTTTTGCTGCGCCACCGGGTCGCACTGGTCGAACGCAAGGGAACCCTGGCGGGCGAGTGTTTTGATGCCTGGCGTATCGCGCTGGCCCGCCATATTCGGCTTGAGGAAACCTTTTTGCTGCCGTGGCTGGACAAAAGTGCCCGCTGGGCTCCATGGGTCTACCTGGCAGAGCACCGCAAGGTGGAGCGGCTTGCGGATGCCTTGACGGATCCCGTCGGCGCGATTTCCGGAGAGTCGGTCGATCCGGTACGTATCCTCGAGCTGCTGGAACGCGAGATGCCGCTGAAACATCTTGCGGAACATCACCATGAACGCGAGGAAATGGATCTGTTGCCGGTCTGTCGGCGGCGGATGTCGAGTGTGGCCGTTCGGCGGCTGAGCGAGGCGCTGGCGGCGACGGATGTTGCCCGCCTTGTTTCCGGCCCGATCCAAGCGCGGGCGCCAGACCCGATCACGGGGCAGGAGGATGAATAGGTCAATGAGCGTTACCATCAAGCGGGTCTATCTCGCCGCCGCGGATGACGACGGCTACCGGATCCTGGTCGATCGGCTGTGGCCGCGGGGGCTGGGCAAGGAGGCCGCGCGCATAGACCAGTGGCTAAAGTCGATTGCCCCCAGTGACGAGCTGCGCCGCTGGTTCGGCCATGACCCGCAACGCTGGGAGGGGTTTCAGCGCCGTTACCGCACCGAACTGGATGCCAATCCCGAGGCGGTTCGGGAGCTACGGCGGGCGCTCGAGGTGCATTCACGAGCCACCTTGTTGTTTGCCGCCAGGGATCCGACTCGTAACAATGCGGCGGTGCTGGCCGCGTACCTGGGTGGGTAACGAAGGGCGTAATCGCTAAAAGTTCCCACTGGGTTCGGGAGGCGATCCGGGTAGCGGCCCATGCTCGCCCGGCGCTTGCCATCGGCGGGATGGATCAGCGGGAGAAGGGCGTGAACGGAGCCGGGTTTTACGCCTGGCCCGGGGTGGCGGGAGTATCGATCAGGAGTCTTCCCCGACTTGATTGCCGAGGAGGGCGAGCGGATTCATGGTTTCGAGATAGTCGATGCCGCGGGCGGCAAGGGCTCGGGCGGTCGCCGGGTCGGCGACTTCGAAGGCCACCCAGCGCCAGGCGCCTGACCAGAGCGGTGAAAGGCGCAGCAGCGGTGCCCATTGGGCGAACAGGTATCGCGGTTTCAGTCGTTCGGCGATCCCCCGGTGGCGGGAATCGAGTCGGGCTAGTACGTAGCCGGTTTCCCAGCCGCGGGCACTAGCCATTGCCAGTACCCGGGCATCATAGGAGATGAGTGTAATCCGCTCGCGGATGGGGACAAGCGCCTGGGCGACAGCCTTCAGAACCGGGTGGCGGCCGTGCGTGGCCATGCTGTCCCGCTTGATTTCGACACAGGCATGGATCGTGGGATGCAACCGCATCCAGTGGGTGAATTCGGCCAGGATTGGTATGGACGGCGGTTTATTACCGCCCGCCAGGACACCGGCGCGGGCAAGTCGGCCGTAAGTCGAGGTACTGACCGGGAGTGACAACCCATGGGTGCGGATAAGATCGGCGTCATGCAGCACCACGGGAACGGCGTCGGCGGTTACCTGGACGTCGAGTTCGACCAGGGCGAGGCCGAGCAGCGCCGCACTTTGAAAGGCGGCCAGGGTGTTTTCAGGGTAACGCGCGGCATCGCCGCGGTGCGCTACGAGCCGGTTTGCGGTGATTTTCCGTGGAGTGCTTCTACCCGGCATGACCTGAATCCCTGCCGGAAGCCACCGGGCTATTCGTAGCGCAGGGCTTCAATGGGGTTGAGGGCGGCGGCCTTGGCCGCGGGCAGGATACCGAAAATGGTCCCGGTGCCGACGGAGAATCCGAACGCGAGTGCCACCGCCCAGCCGGGAACATAGGCCGCCTTGAGTCCCGGGATCAGGTTGGTGGCAATCAGCCCGAGGATCCAGCCAAGTATCAGCCCGATGATGCCGCCGATCAACGACAGTAACACTGCTTCGATCAGGAACTGGGTCAGGATGTCCCGGCGCCGGGCACCGAGACTTTTGAGGATGCCGATTTCACGGGTCCGCTCGGTAACCGATACCAGCATGATGTTCATGATGCCGATGCCTCCGACAAGCAGCGAAATGCCGACGATACCGCCGAGAATGAAGGTGATGGTATTGAGGATCGAGGTGAATTGCTGGGTGACTTGTTGTGCCGTTTGCACCCGGAAGTCCTTGGTCGGCAAGCCGTGGAGCCGATGATTGCGGGCGATGACCTGCTTGATGCGGGCGACGGTGGCCTTCAGTTGCGAGGCCTTGGTCACTGTCAACTGGATTACGAGATTGGGTTTGCGCGCCGAACCCAGGATGCTGCGGGCGGTGGTGTAGGGAATGATGACCTGGTTGTCGAGATCCTGCCCAAAGATTTCTCCTTGCGGCTTCAGCACACCGATGACCCGGCACCACTGGCCGGCGACCTGGAGATATCGGCCCAGGGGATCGGCCGGGAGGCCGAGATTTTTGATTACCGTGTGGCCGATGACGCAGACGCGGCGGTGTTGCAGGTTGTCGATCGGGGTGATGAAGCGTCCCAGCACCGGGTAGATCTGGCCCTTGGCATAGCCGCTCGTGGTCCCGAATACCTGCGTGTTGACGATGGTCCCATGCCAGGCGACCCGACCGCCGAATTGCGCCACGTAGAGCCGCGGCGAAATGTCGCGGATACCGGCCACGTTATGCTGGATGGCCAGCAGATCGGATTCGGACACCCGTGCCGTGCGCCCGGCGAGGCGTTCCTTGCGGCTCAGATGGGGGTAGATCACCACGCTGTTGGCGCCGAGGCCCTGAAACAGACCGCCTATGAAGTTGCCGAAGCCCTGGATGACCGAAACTACGGCAATAACCGCGGCCACGGCGATAATGATGCCGAGGGCGGTGAGGATACTGCGCAACAGGTGGGCGCGGATCGCGGCCAGGGCCGCGCGAAAGGATTCAAGCAGGCTCAGCATGACGTCGATTCTCCACTGGGGCATCGTCTTCGATCCGCCCGTCGCGCAGGCGCACGATGCGCCGGGTATGTTCGGCGATGTCCGCCTCGTGCGTGACCAGAACGATGGTATGCCCGCGGGTATTCAGCTCATCGAACAGGCGCATGATCTCGGTACTGGTGCGCGAGTCGAGGTTGCCCGTGGGTTCATCCGCAAGCACCAGTCCGGGTTCTCCGACCAGGGCGCGGGCGATTGCGACCCGCTGGCACTGGCCGCCGGAAAGCTGGTTCGGGCGATGATGCAGGCGGTCGCCAAGCCCCACGCTCGCCAGCGCGGCTTCGGCACGTCGGCGCCGGGCGCCGAGGCGCAGCCCCCGATAGACCAGTGGCTGCATCACGTTATGCAGGGCGTCGTGACGGGTGAGCAGGTTGAAGCTCTGGAATACGAAGCCGATTTCGCGATTGCGCACCACGGCGAGTTGATCGTCGCCGAGCGCCTCGACTTCGGCACCGTTGAGGTAGTAGTTGCCGGCGCTTGGGCGGTCCAGGCAACCGATGATGTTCATCAGGGTGGACTTGCCCGATCCCGATGGGCCGATGATTGCAACATATTCACCGGGGGCGATCCGCAGCTCGATCCGATCGAGCACTCGCACCAGGTTCTCGCCCATGCGGTAGTCCTTGGCGACTCCCTCGAGGCGGAGGATGGGTTCACTCACCGGCGGGCTTCCCGAGTGGCGGCGCGCGTCTTTACCCGGACGTCCGGCGCCAGCGTGTGCAGGGTCTCGTAGGGGCCGGTGATCACCCGTTCGCCGGTCTTGAGCCCGGACTTGATCTCCTGCCAGGTATCGTTTGAAATGCCGAGGGTCACCTTGCGCTTTACGGCCCGCCCCGCCTGGTCGATATAGACATAGGCGTTACGGTCGCTGAACAGGCTTTTCTGCTTCTTGCTTCTCTGGCTGAACAATACCGCGCTGACGGGTACCGCGAGCGTGTGTTCCAAACTTCGGGTGAAGATTTCCGCGCGGCAGGTCATCTGCGGGCGGATGGCAAGTTTGGGAGTGTTCCGTATCTGGATCTTGACCTCGAACCCCTGTCCTTGCTGACCGGGCATGGTGATTGCGGCGGGGGCGACGAAGCGAACCCGTCCGGAGAGATTCTGGTTGGGGTAGGCGGTGGAGGTGACCTGGGCCTTTTCGCCCACCGAAATATGGGCGATATCGGCCTCGTCCACGTAGACCTTGGCCAGAAGTTCCGAGGGGTCTCCGATCTGCATCAACGAGGAACCGGGAATGTTGACGGTACCGGGGATGACCGACTCGCCCACCTTGAGATTGAGCAGGGTGACGATGCCGTCGATCGGCGAACGGATAATCGTCTTCGCCAGTTGTTCCTCGGCATACTGCAATTGTGCCGCAGCCGCCGACAGCGATTCCCGAGTGGACTGGAGGGCCACCTGGGCGAGTTGGTACTGGTTGGTGAGCTGGTCGTAGCTGTTCGCATCGAGCAGCCCGCGTTTGAAGAGTTGGGTCTTGCGCTGCCATTCGAGTTTGAGGTTGGCGAGGCGCAGTTCGGCCTGGCGGATCGAGAACCGCTGCAAGGCAACATTGGCCCGCTGCTGATCCACCGTTGCCTGGTAGGTCTTGGGGTCGATTCGCAGCACGACCTGCCCTTTTTTGACGCGCTGACCGGCGACGACCGGCAGCGCGACGATTTGGCCGCCCACCTGCGGGCGCAGCTCCACCTGCTCCTTGTACTCGAACTGGCCCGAGGCCAGTACCGAACTGCGAATACTGCGCGGTGCAACCTGGGTCACGGTGACGACCAGGGCGGTTTCACCACGGCGCAGGGTCGCGGCTACGACCACCAGGATCAGGAGCCCGACAATGGCGCCGGTTATCAACCATTTGCGTTTCATGAGAATTTATCCTAGGAGACGAAGAACAGGATGGCGTAGATCACCACGAAGGGGGCCGCGGCAATGACGAGGGCCTTGAGCGTGGAGTGCCCCGCCCAGCGCTTCAGGCCGTAGGTCATCAGGGCGATGACCCAGAAGTATAGGATCGAAAACTGGGCGGCGCCGTAGTGGGGGGTGGTGGGGCCGAGGTGGAAGAACAGCGCATTCAGTGTGGTGGCCCGGGTCGCGGCCAACCCGACACCGGAGATTGCGAAAAGGATCATTGTGACGATGCTGGCAATGATCGTTGGTAGCCAACTCCAGGAGACGAAGGAGAACCAGGTACCGTAGCTGCGGTTTTCGGCGGAGAATATCTTGTCGGCGAGAAGCAGGTACAGGGCGTAGAACAGCTCGATGACGATCGTGCCGATAAAAACGCTGCCGGTAAAGGTCCACAAGAGATATCCCCGGCCGAAGTGTTTGAAAGTTTCGCTGACCCGGCTTGCGGCCTGGGGATTTTTCGCCACCGCCAGGCGTAGCATCTCGCCGCGCCAGGCCTCGATGTTCACGCCGAGCGCGAACCAGACGCCGACTGCAATTCCGAAGGCAAGGGTCAGCCCCAGCGGCAGGATCCACATCTTCGGGTGCTTGCGGGCATAATCGAACGCCTCGCCCGGGGCAACGAATAAATTGATTATCTGGGTGATGGCCGAGCCTTCGCGGGTGGGTTCCGATACAGTCACAGGCAGACTCCAAGTGATTTAGGTAAATAATACACCAAACTACCTGTTTGTCAACCCCCGACTCCACCGCCGACGCAGGATACCCAGCAGGGTGATTCCGGTCCAGGCCGCCTGGAGTACCGTGGCGGCGAGGTTGAAGCGGTATGCGAGCGAGACCAGGATCAGCACCGAGCCTAGGATATTGAGACCCAGATAGCGGCTGTCGGTTTCCTCCAGCCGTGAGGAGACAATTAAAAAATAACCGCCCAGGACCATCACCACCCCGAGGATGCCGAGCAGTTCGGGAATCAGCATCGGGGGCCTGCCGGGTATCGCCGCACGAGCCCATAGAAGCTGATGGCGAACCAGGCGGCCTCGATCAGGGTCGCCGCGAGGTTGAAGTGAAAGACCAGGGAATAGAGCAGGGCCGCCGAACCGAACAGGTTGAGGGTGAGAAAGCTGCGATCCCCGCGGCCGAGGCGGCCGAGCTGCAGCAGCAGATAGGCAAACAGGATGGCTCCCGTTCCGGCGAGCCCGAGGGGATTGGCGAGCGCGGCCGGGCTCAGGGGGCCGTCTCCTCCGCGGTGCCCACGGCATCGACTCCGCGCGATCCGAGTTCCCGCACCCGCATCGCGGTGGCAAAGGAAACTTTCGCGGGCAGTCCGGTTTTGAGCGCCAGAAACAGGATCACGACACTGAAGCCGGCGAGAATCCACATGCCGGTAAAAAAACCGAACAAACCCTGTCCGCCTATGCTTTTCGGGCCGAGATAGCTCACCGCCCACAGCCCGCCGAAGTACGGGATCAGCCACCATGCCTGTTGCCACCCGAGTTTGGCCGCCGGGGCCCGGCGCACCAGGAAGTACCAAGCGAGATAGACGGTTGCGTAGATTGCGACGAAGGCGAACAGATACATCACCACGTCATAGCCGGTCCAGTAGATGATCCAGTTCGAGGCGATGAAGGCGAGGATGGAGATCGGCCAGGCGGCGCGCAGGCGGAACGGCCGTTCCGCGGCCGGCATGGTCCGGCGCAGATGTAGCAGGATGATCGGTCCGATGCTGTAGGAGAGCACCGTAATCAGGACCACCGCCGAGACCAGCTTTTGCCATGAGGGGAAGGGAAAGAAAAACACCAGCCCGATGAGGTAGGTCACGATGAGACCGATCCATGGGACGCCCTGGCGGCTGAGTTCGGTGACTTTTTTCGGCGCATTCCCCATTTCACCGGCGGCCATGATAATGCGTGGACTCGCGGTGGCATAGATGAAGCCGGTGCCCAGCGGGGAGATGATGGCATCCACGTAGAGCAAAATCGCCCACCAGAAGGCGCCGACCGAGACGGCAATGGCCGCGAGCGGTCCGAACATGCCGCCGAAGCGCAGGTGAGTCCAGCCGGCGGCGATGTCGGTCGGCTTGAGTGCGATGATGAACGAAATTTGCAGTCCGACATAAACGATCACCGCGATCAGAACCGAGCCGATCAGCGCGATCGGAATGTAGAGCCCGGGGTTGCGGGTTTCACCGGCGAGCGCGATGGCCTGTTGAAATCCGAAGAAGCTGAAGATGACGCCGGCGGTCGCTACCGCGGTGAAGATGCCGCTGATCGGTACGCTGGCGATGTGCGCGGTCATGTTTTCGGGGTGGTAGGAATAGAGCATCAGAACGCCGATGGTGGCCAGCGGGATGATCAGTTTCCACCAGGTGGCGACGCTGTTGATCGCCATCACCCAGCGAATCGCGAGAAAGTTCAGCAGTATGACCACGCCGAGAAGCAGGATGGCGGCACCGATACCGATATGAGTCAGGAGTCCCGTCGTCGGATGAATCAGTCCCGGAAGGTAATTGTTGGCGTAGGTAAGTACCGCGCTGACCTCTACCGGGGGTACGGAAACGAAGGCGAGAAATAGAATCCAGGTCCAGATTTTACCGACCAGGTCGCCGTGGCTGACGTGGGTCATGTGGACTAGGGCTCCAGAATTGGGAAACATGGTCGAGAGTTCGGCGAATACGAAGGCAAGCAGCAGGACCGCCGTGGCACCAATAATCCAGGAAAAGACGCTGAGCGGCCCTGCCTCGAGTGCCGCGTGCAGAGGGCCGAACAGCCACCCCGAGCCGATGATGCTTCCCAGGCTGGCATAGAGCAGGCCGATAACCCCGGCATTGCGTCGTAGTCGTGCAGGTCCCGCCATGATTTTCTCCCCGTCTCTGTTGATCCCGTGAGCCGGCAGGCTCGGATAGATTCTACCGCCCGGGCAGGCTCCCCGATTTGCCGGGCGCATATCCCCCTGGTTTTCCGTTCCACAGGGTGAAAATTCCCCGAGTGGATTAAGGCACTGTCCGGTTTTTTAGCATAAAAAGCAACTACCCTTATCATGCCGATATAATTTCTTCATATATTTCTTCATTGGCCTGCGCTATGGATGAGTCTTCGCCCGATCGGTTCGCTGAGGCAATGGCACGTTTTAGCGCATACTGGAACGAGGCTCGAGCCGGGGACACCTGGGAGCCCGATGCCATGACTCTTGCCACGGCAACGCTCGACGGGCGGGTTTCGGCCCGGGTGGTACTGCTGAAGCAGGCCGGGGCCGCAGGGTTTGTGTTCTATACCAACTATGAGAGCCGCAAGGGCCGGGAACTGGCCGCCAATCCGTATGCAGCCTTGTGCTTTTTCTGGCCCCGGTTGCGCTGCCAGGTGCGGGTCGAAGGACGGGTCGAACGTTTGCCGGAGGCGGACTCCGATGCCTATTTTGCCGGTCGCGAGCGCCTCGCGCAACTCGGTGCCTGGGCGTCGAAGCAATCCCAGCCGCTTGAGTCGCCCGAGGAGCTGGAGCAACGCGTCACCGAACTGGATGCCCAGGCGGAAAGGGTCTTTGCCTCAAGCTCCATACCTCGCCCGGCGCATTGGGGAGGGTACCGGCTGGTTGCCGAGGCGATCGAGTTTTGGATGCCGGGGCAGGGGCGGCTCAACCGCCGTGAATTGTATCGGCGCAATGCCGGGGGCGAATGGGAGTATCTTTATTTGAACCCCTGAAATGTTCCGGGACGCCTGGAACCGTTTGCGTGCGGGTTACCGTCGGGGCGAGAACATGCGGGCGATGACCCGCTCGCCGCGAAGCTCGTGGATGCCGGCGAGAAGAACGTGTCCCACCCAGTAAATGATCAGTACCCAGGCAAAAAATATATGCAGGTCGGTGATCGCCTCACCGGCGGGCGAGCGGACGGTACCTCGCTGGATCAGAACAAAAATTGCCGCCCCGAGAGCAGCCACCAAGGTTAAGGCCAGCAGCCCGAGGCCGTGTATCAGTGCGGGAAGCCCCGGGCGTGGGCCGGTCTCCGGTTCCCGCCCATGCCTGAGCCCGGCAAGGTCCCGTAAAACGGCCTGCCGGTATTTGCTCTCCAGGGGGAACAGGTGGGCGAGTTGGGTACGCTCGCGGGTAACCAACCACAACCAGTGGATGAGTACCAGCGTGACAATGGCCAGCCCCAGGTACTGGTGGCCCAGGAACAATCGTGGCGTATCGCGGTTCATGACCAGCCCAAGCAAAATTTGTAGAGTCACCAGCAGGGCCACCAGCAGATGCAGGCGGCGAATCGTAGGGCTGAATCCAGGAGAAGCGTCGGCGCCGGGCATGGGAAAGATCCTTCGGGTATGGAAGAAATTGTAGCAGGACGAGAAGTACCGAAGGCCCTGTTTTTACAAAAATAAACGACTGTTAATGATCAGTGACGGTGGCGCTATGGCCCGGCGAATTGGCCGGGGTAAGCCGCCCCGGCGGGGTGCATTCGCGACCCTCTGTCTCATCTTGAGTTAAGTTTGTACGGGACTGAAACCCTGGCAAGGCACAGGGGCGCGGTTCTGGGGGTTGGCCGTCCTGGTTCCGGGCGCCGGATCCCCGTTCCACCTGTTTCGGGTCGCGGGCGTGGGTTCCCTGTTCGGCAATGTCGTGTGCGTGGGTGCCGGATTGGGAGCCGGCTTTTTTCAGGGCCAGCCCGGGCGCAAAAGTTCGTCTTTGGGATCGCGCCCGGAGCGCACCAGGGAGGGGGAAGGTGGCTCCGGACACGAAACGGGGGTATCGGAGGCGGATCTACGCCCGGCGGTCACGAGGGATCGCCTCCGATTCAAAAGATCCCGGCGATCGAGTTGGCGATGGTTCTGGTGAGCGCGGGTTGCACATAACTGAAATTCAACCGGTGTCCCGCGGCCTCTCCGACCAAACGGGTGCGATAAATTTGCCAGCCTTTCGCTCCTGCGCTGCTGGAAGTGGTGAAATTACCCAATCCTTCTCGGGCCGTGGTATGGGTTCTGGTCCGGGCGCCGGGGTTGCGCTGCTCGACCTGGATATCCACCACCATCATGTAGCGGGTTTCATTTGCCAGGTAACCGACCAGAGCCCCGATGCCGGCGCCGATGATCCCGGCGCGCAGCGTCTGCCCGCCGCTTGCGTAGCCGCCACCGGCCACGGCATTTTCCAGGATTGCACCGCCGAAACCGCCGGCAATCGCGCCCTGGATGGTATGGTTTTTGTTCTCCCTGCCGAGATAGCGCAGGTTGTACTGCAAGATGTATTCGGCCTGGTCGGGGTTGGTGGTCAGATGGTAGCCCTTCTGCCTGAGCGCCTCGCGGAGGTAGGCCGGTAACTGCAGATTCCGGACACTCGAAGTGTTATGCCCGGCAACGAATATCACCCGCTTCCGGGGCGCCACCGGCTGGAGAAAGATGGTCGAACTCATGCGGGTGGCAATACGGGCATTGCCGACCTGGGTCCCGCCATTGGTGGCCTGGGCCGGGGCGGGGCCGGTTGCGGCACAACCGCCGAGGGTGGCGAGGGCGAGCAATGAGGAGGCGAAAAGTACCCAGCTTGCAGGATGCGGGAGCCGGGAAACATTGCCGGGTATCTGGTTCATGGTGGATTCCTGAAGTGGGGTTCAATATAGTTTATGACCTGGGATTCTATAAAAGATCCCGCTGGGTTACCAGGAGCCGGTGGTGGGCATCGAGGCCCAGGGTTCGGCGGGGGCCAAGGCCTTGCCGCGCTGGAGCAGCTCGATGGAAATATGATCCGGGGTGCGGATAAAGGCCATGTGGCCGTCGTGTGGCGGGCGGTTGATGGTTACGCCGGCCTCCATCAGGCGGGCGCAAAGGGCATAAATGTCGTCTACCTCGTAGGCGATGTGTCCGAAATTGCGTCCCCCGGCATACGTTTCCGGGTCCCAGTTGTAAGTCAGCTCGAGCAGTGGAGCCTGGTTCTGCCGTGCGGCCTCGACATCTGCGGGAGCGGCGAGAAAAATCAGGGTAAAGCGGCCCTTGGCGTTTTCCATGCGATCGATTTCGACAAAACCGAGTAAGTTGCAAAAAAACGCCAGCGCTCGTTCCAGGTTCGCAACCCGGATCATCGTATGCAGGTAACGCACGGGAACCTCCTGAAGTGCACCGAAGATGGTTTCTTCATGGGGGTGTGCGCATTTGATTTCAATGGCGCGGCGGGTTCAGGGGCGGTGCAACCGGTGCCAGGGCCGGCGGTCGCGGAGAATCTCGCGGGCCGCGTTGTGCCCGGGAAGCCCGGTGACGCCGCCTCCCGGGTGGGAACCGGAACCACACAGGTAGAGCCCGGCGAGCGGGCCGCGGTAATCGCCGTGACCCAGCACCGGACGCGCCGGGCCGAGTTGGTCGAGCGTGAGCGCGCCGTGGAAGATGTCGCCGTCGATGAGCCCGAATCGCTGTTCCAGATCGAGCGGTGTGAGCGTCATTCGCCCGAGCAGGGCGGCGCGGAAGTTGGGGGCGTGCCGATCGACGGTGGCGATTACGGTCTCGGCCGCCGCCTCGCGCGCGTCGGAGTCCCAGTGGCGCCCGCCGGGCAGTCGCGGCGCGAAGTGCTGGCAGAACAGGCTGGCAACGTGGTTCCCGGGAGGGGCGAGCGTGTTGTCGATGGTGCTCGGGATCAGCATCTCGACCACCGGTTCGCGGGCCCAGCCGAACTCCCGGGCCTCGCGCCAGGCCCGGTCCATGTACTCGAGGCTGGGAGCGAGAATGATACCCGCGCCGTGGTGGGGCGCGGCCTTGCGCCCGGGCAGGGCGAGGAAATCCGGCAGTTCGGTGAGTGCGACATTCATGCGCAGGGTTCCCGAACCGGAGCGATACCGCCCGATGCGGTAACGCAAGTCCTCATCCAGGTGTTCGGCGGAAATCAGGCGCGTGAACAGCAGCTTCGGGTGTAGGCTGGAGGCGATGCACCGCGAGTGGATGCGCTCTCCGTTTTCCAGCACCACGCCGAGGGCGCGGCCGTCGCGTACCATGATTTCGGCGATCGGCGCCCGGACCCGGATCTGCACGCCCAGGCGTTCGGCTTCGCGGGCCATCGCCTGGGTGATCGCACCCATTCCGCCAATGGCGTGACCCCAGGCGCCGCGCCGGGCGTTTACCTCGCCGAAGACGTGGTGTAACAGTACGTAGGCCGAGCCCGGGGCATAGGGGCTGGCGTAGTTACCGACTACGGCATCGAAGCCGAACACCGCCTTGACCGGCTCGGACTCGAACCAGGCATCGAGCAGCTCCGCGGCGCTGCGGGTAAAAAGCGCCAACAGGTCGCGCTGCACCGCGAGCGGCAACCGGGCCAGTGCCCGTCCGCCCCGGGCCATGCGCCACAGGTCGATGGGCCGGGTACCGGTGGCTGGCGGAGTCTGGAGTGCAAGCGCCCGCAGTGCCCCGGCCGTGCGCTCCAGCATCGCCTCGTATCCGGGCAAGCGTTCGGCATCGCGGCGCGAGAAGCGGGCGAACTCGCGTTGCGTAGCGCTCGTATCCGGGCTGATCTGCAGGTAATCCCCATTGGGGAGGGGCAGGAAATTGGCCAGCGGGCGTTCAACGATTCTGAGCCCGTGTTCGGCCAGGTGCAGTTCGCGGATCACTTTCGGGTGCAATAGGCTTACCGTATAGCTCGCGGTGGAATTGCGGAAGCCGGGGTAAAATTCCTCGGTCACCGCCGCGCCACCGACGATCTCCCGGCGTTCGAGCACCAGCGGCTTCATCCCGGCCCGGGCAAGGTAGCAGGCGCAAACCAGGCCATTGTGCCCGGCGCCGATTACGATGCAGTCATAGTCCATGCGGATATTGTAGACATCCGGCGCTAACATGGACGATTATTTCAAGCTCTTGGTTGCTGCATTTGTTCCCGGCCCGACTGTTCGAGACATTCAAGGCGGATTTTGCCGGTGGTACCGAGCGTGGACGGATGATGCGTTCCGCGGGCCTGACCGCCGTACTCAAGTTCGGCTCCACCGTAATCGCCTTCGGCGCGAGCCTGATATATGCCCGGGCGCTCGGACCCCACGGCTACGGTCTTTATGCCTACGTATTTGCCTGGGCCGGCCTGTTGACTGTGCCGGCGGCGCTCGGCATTCCCGAGTACCTGATTCGCGAGGGGGGAAAACCCCCGCGGGCGGCGTGGACGCTACGGTACTGGGCCGACCGCTGGGTGTTGCTTGCCGGCCTGGCCGCGGCGCTGGTCATGCTTTCCGCGGCGCTCGTGCCCCAGGCGGCTGGCGCCCGGTTCCTGTTTGTGCTTGCCGCACCGCTGCCGCTTCTGAATGCTCTCGGCTACGTGCGCCAGTCGCTGCTGCGCGCCCGGGGGCTCGTGGCGACCAGCCAGTGGCCGTTGCTCATCCTGGGGCCGGGCTTCGTGCTCGCGCCGATCGGGCTCTTGTGGCTATTCAGCGGGGCGGTTGCCCCGTCCGAGGTTATCGCCGCCAGCACCGGGGCGGCGGTAGTTGTTCTTATGGTGGGGCAGTACCAGCTACGACGCCATGCGGGCGCTGTCGGGGATGCCGCCGCGCACCCGGTTCGGCTGCGTGGGGCGCTTCCGTTTATGTGGCTCGGGGTGCTGTTTTTAGTGAATAACCGGATCGACCTGATTATGCTTGGCAGCCTCAGGGGGGCGCATGCGGCGGGTATCTACGCCGTGGCCGCCCGGGCCGCCGAGCTGGTGCCATTTTTCCTCGGTGTGGCCAACTTGGTGATTGCGCCCCGGATCGCGCGCTATCACCATGGCGGGGAACGGGAACTGCTCCAGCGGCTTGTCGTCGCCTCGGCGCGACGTGTGTTCCTGGCCTCGGCGCCGTTGGCCCTATTGTTGCTGATTGCCGCCCCCTGGTTGCTACGGCTTCTTTACGGTGGGGCCTTTGTTGAAGGTGCGCTGGCATTGCGCATACTCGCCGCCGCGCAGTTGGTCAATGTCGGCGTGGGATCGGTGGGATTGATACTCAACATGAGCGGCAATGAAAAGTTTACTGCGTTCGGCGTAGGGCTGGGCGCCGCGCTCAACATTACGCTCAACGCGGCGTTAATTCCCCTTTACGGGATCGAGGGAGCGGCCCTTGCCACCGCTACCAGTCTGATCATCTGGAACCTGGTGCTGTGGATCTTGGTGCGTCGCCGCACCGGGCTGCGCCCGAGCGCGTTCGGCATCTAGGCGCATCGGAACCGAGAAGGAACGGAAAATACATGGTGCTCATGCGCCGATCCCGGGAATTCCCGGAACGGATGTGGCGACTCTTTCCGGGAAACATGCTCAGGCGACGACCCGATCGTGCTTTACCTGGTATCGGAGTATCTGCGGTATGCTATAAATTTTCCAGGCTATCGGGAGCAGCAAGTGCCATCTTCGGGTCCTCTTGAACGCCGGGAAAAATGGCTCCGGCCCTTGCTGGAAGCCATGGTTCCGGCGGCCCGGGGACTGGATCGGCAGGCGTTGGAAAGGGTGTTGCGTCTGTCCGATGCCATTCTGCTCGACCGCCCCGCTGCGATACGGCACCGGGCAATACTGGCCGCGAATTTGATCCGCTCCCTGGTTCGCCTGCGCTGTGGCCCGGTCTCCAGACAGAAGGCCGGTTGCGTGGCGGCCCGGCTGGCGCGGCTCGAGAACTCCCGCTCAAGGAATATCCGCTTGGCCCTGTGGGCGACTCGCACCTTGCTGATGGCCGGGTATTACGGGGATCCGCAGCGCCAAAAAGCCGAGCTGGGGTATCGACCCCAGTTACGGGGATGGGGCGGTTGCCGGGAGAAAACCACGCCATGAGGATCGTTGAGGCCGATATCGCCATCGTCGGCAGTGGAGCGGGGGGCGGCACGGTAGCGGCGCGGCTCGCACCGCTGGTGGCCCGGGGTAAGCGGGTGATCTTGTTTGAGCAGGGCCCGCGATTCGATTATCGACGGTTCAATGGGCATGAGCTTGAGATGAGCCGCATGCTGTACCGGGAAGGAGGTGGCTTCATGGTCGCCGACGGCACCGTTTCGCTGGCCTTCGTGGAGGGTTATGGGGGTTCGACGGTGGTCTATACCGGCACCAGCCTGGAGCCGCCGGCGCGGATTATCGAACGCTGGAACCTGCCCGGTTTGAGCCCGGATGAACTGGTGCGCCGGGCGCGGTGTTACGCGCAGGATAACGGGGTACACGCATTGCCTGCAGCACAGATCAACGAGAACAACCGCCTCTTCGTCGCGGGTTGCCGCGAGTTAGGCTGGAATGCCACGCAGTTCGCCGTCAATACCCGGGGGTGCCTGGGGTCCGGATTATGTAATCTGGGTTGTCCCAACAATGCCAAGCAGGGTACCCATGTCGTGCAGTTGCCCCGGGCGGAGTCCCGGGGTGTCGAGGTGATAACCCGGGCCCGCGTAATGCGTCTTAGAGAGCGGCGACTGGAAGTGGAGGTGGGATTGAACCCGGATGGTTCGCCGGGCGAGTGGGAGCCCGGAAACTATGAGGTACGGGCGAGGCGGGTAATCCTGGCCGGCGGCGTGGTGGGTTCGACCACATTGCTGTTGCGTTCCGGGTTCGATCGTACGCTCCCGGCGGTGGGACGCTACTTTACCTGTCAGCCCGCACATATTCTGGTTGCGGAACATCCTCATCCCGTACAAAATGCGCTGGGGCATCCGAAAAGTTTTCTCTGGGATGAACGAATCGAAAGCGATCACTTTTTTCTGGAAACCTGCATGTATCCACCATTTATAACCGCCAAAAATATGACGGGGTTTGGCCCGGATCATGAGCGGTTCCTGCGTCGTTTCGATCATCTACAAATGATCCTCGTGCTGGCCTGTGACGAGGCCTTGCCGAATCAGCGTATCGTTCTGGATCGGCGGGGAAATCCACAGGTACGGTATCGGCTCGATTCGAGAACCATTCGGGCACTCGTGGGCGGAACCCGGGCCGCGGCGAAAATATTTTTTGCTGCCGGTGCCCTGCGAGTCCATGCTCCCAGCGCCCGCCCGACCTGCCTCGAGACGGATGCCAGGGATCGGATCGAAACGCGTATTCGTACGGAGTATTTTCTTCCAGGGACGGTCAGCGTGAGCGCGGCGCACCTCATGGGGGGATGCCGCATGGGGCGCAGCGCCACCGATTCGGTCACCAATGTCGATGGGCAGGTGCATGGATATCCCTGGCTGCATGTCGCCGATGCCTCTCTTTTCCCCACGGCCCTGGAGGCCAACCCCTATCTCACCATTATGGCGTTGGCCGACCGGGTGGCCGATGCCGTTCTCGACAAGGAGCACGCATGAGCCTGGATACCCTGCGTAAAGGAAAATTCCCCGGTGGAGTACTGGTGGCGCATGCCCTGGAATCGGCGGGGATTACCCATGCATTCGGCATCCCAGGAACGCATAATATCGAGCTGTATGATGCCCTGGCCCAGGGGGCGGTTCGGCCCATCCTGGTAACCGACGAGAAGGGCGCCGGGTTCATTTGCGACGGGATGGCGCGCAGTGGCGGCCCACTGGGTTGCGCCAATGTGGTGCCGGGTGCCGGCGTGACCGAAATGCTTTCCGCAACGGCGGAGGCGTGGATGGATAATGTCCCCCTGCTGGTGCTGGCCTGTGGTATTCGTCGCGATAGCGAAAAACGTTTCCAGTTGCACGACATAGACCAACTCGCCATGTTGCGCCCAGTGTGCAAGCAGGTGCGCCTGGTCGAGGAGGGCCGTGATTTGCCCTATGCCATCTTGGAAGCGGCGGCGATTGCCCGGGCAACCTGTCCGGGCCCAAGTGCCGTGGAAATTCCGGCAAATCTTTACCTGGCTCGACATGCCTTCGACCCGCAGGAGTACGCCAGGTGGAAGCGGAGATGGGTTCCTCCGCATGCGCCCGCACCCGATCCCGCCGTGGTGCGGACCGTGGCCGAGTTATTGCTCCGGGCGCGCCAGCCGTTGGTCCATGTCGGTCTCGGTGCGGCCGGTGCGGCGCCCCTGGTGCGACAACTGGTGGAACATATAGGTGCCATCGCCAGCAGTACGTTCAGCGGCAAGGGTGTCATCGCCGAGGACCATCCCCAGTGGCTATGGCCCGGTATCGGCCGTATTTGCCCCCAACCCCTTCGGGCCATTGTCGCCGAATGCGATGCCGCTCTCGTCTTGGGTGCTCGCCTGGGTGAGGTGCCGACCGGCTCCTATGGCCTTGAGCTTCCGTCCCGAACCGCTCAGGTCGATATCGATCCGGCGGTCGCGGGAGCCAACTTTCCGGTCGAAGTAGCCGTTCACGCGGACTGCGAGGAATTTCTCGAGGCCTTGCTCGAGGTGGTGAATGAGGTACCGGAACGGGACAATAATGCGCTTTGCTCGCGCCTGGCCGATGCCCATGTCGCCGTAAGGAGGGAACAGGAAAAAGGGCGCAGCCGGAATCGTGTTTCCCCCCGTTCCCTACTTGAGGGGATCCAGCGACAGTGGCCGGAGGATACGGTGTATACCACCGACTCGGGGCAGGGAACCTTTTATGCCATGGAGCACCTGCGGTTGCGCCATCCCCGTTGCTTTCTGGCGCCGACGGACTTCTCCTGCATGGGGTATAGCGTTCCCGCCGCCATTGGCGCGGCATTCGCCGATCGGAAGCGATGTGTCGTGGCCCTGCCCGGCGATGGGGCCTTCTTGATGACCGGTCTGGAACTGCTGACCGCGGTCGAGTATGCCCTGCCTGTCGCCGTGTTCCTGCTCAATGACGGGGAACTCGGGCAGATATCGGCGTTCCAGCGGGCACTTACCGGGACGGCAACCGCCACGGTGCTTCCCCGTCTCGACCCGGCTGCGTTGGCCCGGGCGCTCGGGGTGGCTTTTTACCGGGTCTGCGGAGAGGCGGAACTGGATGAAGTTCTCGGCGCCACGCGGGATTCCCTGAAGGAGGGCCCGGTACTGGTGGATGTTTCCATCGACTACCGTCACCGGACATCCTTCACCGCCGGGGTCGTACAAACCTTCATGGGGAGGTTACCTGTTACTGAAAAAATGCGCCTGGCGGGGCGACTCCTGGGGCGTCGGCTGCTTTGATTCGGTCACGGGAGCGGGGGCGATAGGTTACAGGGAAGCCCGGTTCGTGCTTTAGCGAGCTTGCGTTTTTATCGCCGCCGGAAGGCGGACTTTATTGACGGGATATCAGGATTTTCTTCGCCTGGGCCTGAAACGCTCGGTAGGATCGTTCCCATGCCCCGTCGTGCGGGGTCGTTCGGACGATTTGTTTCACCAGCGTTTCCATTTGCTTCAGTTTCCGCCGGGCCGCATTCAATTCTTGCGCGATCTTTTCATGCTCATCCGCATATACCAGCCGTACCTTGCGGTCTTGGCAGACACCGATGCAGGATTGAGGAACCTCAATTTTGCCGCACCCGATGCATTGCCAACCGGAGATTATCTCAGTCATTGGCGCGCGAAATCCCTCCAGCCGGCAGCTTACCCGAATTCCATTTTATCACCACCCGCTTCGATTTAATCAAAAAGGCGCGCTGGGGATCGGCGCCCGAGTATTGCTCCGTCGCCGGAACCGGCAGGTATTATAGATAGCGCAGGTAAAGAAGATACATTTTTTCAAATAGATTCTTCACGTGAATCAGTTTCCTTGAGCGGCGAGGAAAAATGTTTCGGAATGGGGGTTTGTTATCGCTGGAGGCATGGAGCCACATGGCATCATTTCCCATGTTAAGAATGCAGGAAAGTTCATGCCGATAGGTGTGCGTTGGGGATTTCCCACGCAATACTTCATTCATGTTTTTTGCCGCTGCTTGTGCCCTGAGTTGAGCCATGTGAGCCTGGTGCGGAACCCATTTAGGCGGGGATTCATGATTGGCGCAGTCACCCGCCGCAAAAACATGAGACAGATGTTTTACCCGGCCATATCGATCCACGTCGATGTGGCCTCCTTGTGAAACCGGCAAGCAGGAATCCTGCGCCAGCTTGGGTGCGGTTATTCCCGATGAAAAAAGCACGAGATCGGCCTTGCGCAAAGTCCCGTCGGCATCGAGCATCCCGCCGTCTACGAATTCAACGGGCTCATAACCGTAATCCAGGATGATCCCCCGCTCACGCATCCGATCCGTGATCGCTCCCTTGGCATCCGGATCCAGGTGAGAGGAGAAGAAATGAATTTCAAAATTTCCCCTGGTACCTGTTTTTTTTAGGGAATAATCCAAGAGACAGGCACATTCATACATTTGCCCCGCCCGTCCGGCAACGAATTCATCTTCCTTGTTGATCTTGAATCCCAGGTAAATAATTCCACGATCCAACGATTCGAGCTTCTTGATAAAAAGCTCCATCTCATCCGGGCCGCTGCAAGGCGAGAGCGTGTATTCCCGCGTTCCCGGAATGGCATCCTTCATGAAGGCGGGGCCTATGCCCAGGAACAGGGCATCGTTGTGGTAGGTTCCCTTGCGGGCGATGACGGTTCTGCCGCCATCGCGTATATCAATTACCTCGTCCTCGACAAAAGTGATGTTACGCCGCTTCAGGAAAGGCCGAATATCGAGCGTAATATCTTCCTTGCATTTCTTGCCGATAATAAATTCCGGGATGGCCGGGAAATATATGAATTTCCCGTTGCCGATAAGTGTGATTTCGTATTTCGAATAGATCCTGCGCAAGAACGAGGCGAAAAAGGGGAAAACGGGTATTGGCAGAAGGTATTGGATAAAAAACAGAGAGGCGAATCCATTGCCGACTACCGTGATTTTTTTCTTTTCCATCCGGAGTTCTCCTGGGGGACAGCGCTATCGGTCTATTTGAGTTTCAGGTAACCTGAATTCGTGGATGAATCATACTTTTTGACGAATCGGCGTGGTCGACATGAAGATTCCGCGGGCATAGTTACGAATATCGTAGCATGCGAACGTTAATCCGTCAGGAGAAATCCGGCCCGGTTTAAACCGGGCCGGAAGTGGGATACCGGGCTCAATAATGGCTACCCGGGATGGGTAACCAGCGGTTGGCCTTGATTCGCTGTGCCGGGGTGAGCTTTTTATAAAGATTTTTAGCCGCCGCCGCCGTTTTCTGCATTTGTCCGGCCCAGGAATCCATCATGGCAGCCCGCCGGTCCACGTTGGGGAATTGACCGTTCCGCATCCGTTGCATGCGCGTGATCATGAAATCCGCCTGGGATTGTATGGCCTTGGTATAGGCATTCCAGGCCGGCAGCTGGTTCCGGGTGATGCCCAGGATCTTCTTGGTGTTTGCCAGGCGTTTATCTATGTAAGCCTTGGAATTTCCCATCATGCCCATCCTGCCCACCAGATAACCGCGGCCACCCATCATCATGTTCATCATCTGCATCATGTTTCCATGACCGCCCATCATGCCGTTTTGTCCGCCCATCCGGGAGGAGCGGTCTCCCATATTTGCGTTTTGTCCGTGCATCATGGAGGTCGTGTTACCCATCATGGTCCCTTGGGTTGCCTGCTGGTTCGTGCCTTGCGCGTACACGGTGGATCCGGTGGCAATTGCAATTGCAAGGGCCGCGGAAATACCTAGTAATGTCTTGCTTGAGTGTTTCATGATCTTGCTCCTGTTGCGTGGGGAATAAAGCCTTTTGGCTTCGGTGCTATAAGACCACTGAAATGTAATCAGTGTGTGTCATGCAGGCCCCTTTTTTGTAACTTTTTGTAACCGATCAGCCTCGGGTTACTCTCACCGGTAGATTTTCCCTATAGTAATAATCAAAGAATACCCGATTGAACCAGCCATGAGCAGCCGTAACCATATTCTTGTTGTCGATGATGATCCCGATATCCGTAGCCTGTTGCATATCTACCTGGAGCGTAATGGAATGCGGGTCAGCACGGTAGCCGATGGTGCGGGCATGTGGCGGGCGCTGGATCAGTATTCGATCGATCTGGTTATCCTGGACCTGATGTTACCCGGTGATGATGGCCTGACCCTGTGCCGTAATCTGCGAGCGAACTCATCGATCCCGGTCATCATGCTTACCGCCCGCGGCGATGAAATGGATCGGATCGTAGGCCTGGAGATGGGGGCGGACGACTATCTGCCTAAGCCCTTTAATCCGCGGGAACTGCTGGCGCGGATCAAGGCGGTTTTGTTACGGGTCGCCCCGGCGCAGAAATCCGGTTCTAAGCTTGAGGGCACCAAGCTGCACTTTTCGAACTGGACCCTGGATACGCTTCGCCGCCACCTGGTGTCTCCCGACGGGGTCGTCGTTTCTCTCGGCAATTCCGAGTACCGCTTATTGAAGGTGTTGCTGGACAATGCCAACCGGGTATTGAGCCGCGACCAGTTGATGGATCGGCTTTACGGCCGGGGGGCCGGGCCTTTCGATCGGAGTATCGATGTCCAGATTGGACGCTTGCGACGGCATTTGAGCGAGGACGCCCGGCTGCCGACCTTGATCAAGACGGTGCGTGGCGAGGGGTACATGCTGGTCGGTCAGGTTACGGTAACGGCATGAGGCTCTTGCCGAAATCCCTGTTCGGGCAACTGGTATTACTCTTGTTCGGCGGGCTGTTGTTTACCCAGGCGGTCACCATGGGCATTTTGCTTCAGGACCGGGGCGATGTTATTTTGCAGGGCATTCGGGGCAATATTGCCAATCGGGTTACGGCCATTGTGCGCTTGCTCAACTCGGCAGCCCCCGGGCAGAGAAAAAAATTGATTACCGCCCTGAATTCCCCCGAGCTGCGCGTCTATCTGCGTCCGCAGTCTTCCATTGCGCCGGCGATCAACAGCGAGTCGATGATGGGGGTGATAATCGGCAAGACGATCGCCCGGCAACTGAAGCAACAATTGGCTGAGACCCCCTCGATCCGAGTCGTAGTCGAGAAGGCCCGGATGCATGTGTTGTCTCCGGGGGTACACCGTTCGATGATGGCGGGGCGGGGAGGGATGGATTCCGCCATGCGATCCATGATGGCCTCCGGTTCCCACGGTGCCACGATGGTCGAGGCCGTTCAGATCGAAGTCCGGCTCAAGGATGGGAGCTGGCTTGCGTTGATCCGTCCGATCCCGGAACGATTGACCGGCTGGCCCGACCGGTTGCTATTGATCCTTGCGATCTTATTACTCGGTGTTTTACTGATCTCGTTCTTCACCGTGCGCCGGATTACCCGGCCGCTGCGCACACTGTCGCGTGCCGCCGATGAGCTGGGCCGGGACATCAACCGGGCGCCGCTGTCGGAAGCGGGCCCCTCGGAGGTTAGCGAGGCGGCCCGGGCTTTTAACTGCATGCAGAAAAGGCTTGCTCGCTACCTCAATGATCGTACCCGGATCCTGGCCGCGATCTCCCATGACCTGAAGACGCCGATCACCCGGTTGCGCCTGCGCAGTGAACTGCTGGGCGAGGAGGAACCCAAGGAGAAGTTCCAACGCGATCTGGATGAAATGGAGAGCATGGTAACCGCCACGCTGGATTTTATGCGCGGCTCCACCGACCAGGAAAAGGCGCAGCCGATCGATATGCTGGCCTTGCTGGAGAGCCTGCGGGAGGATGCCGTCGAATCGGGATCCAGGGTGGAGCTGGAGGGCCTGGCGCTGGCCCCGTTTCCGGGCCGGCCGCTGGCGCTCAAACGTTGCCTGGGTAACCTGATCGATAACGCCGTGCGTTATGGCGGCGAGGCCCATGTCCGCATAGCGGACAGCGCGGAGCAGTTGGTGATTACCATTAGTGACGAGGGTCCGGGAATCCCCGAAACGGCAATGGACGAGATGTTCGAGCCTTTTTCCCGGCTGGAATCCTCGCGGGCGGCCGACACCGGGGGAACCGGCCTGGGCCTGGGAATTGCCCGTAACATCGCCCGGGGGCACGGGGGGGATATTCGTCTGCGCAATTGTCCCGAGGGAGGGCTTGAGGCGGAGCTGCGCCTGCCCCGCTGAATGCCGTCACTTGTATGGGGAGATTAGGAGGGGATCGATTAGAGATCCCGCTATACCCAAGCAGGCGAGTATTCAAGTTCCTTCCCGGAATTATGCCCGTGCAACATAAATACTCCCGGTTCCATCTCGAACGATTGCGGGTATAATTCTCTCTCGTGGCCGACGAGCCACGGTGGAACCCGGCCACGTTTCCCGGGCAGACGGAGTGTCAATATGGAAACCTATATCATTAGGCGCGACAATGACAGGGACTTGCAATTTACCGGCGAACGGATTGCCGGAGTATCCAGTAAACCCGATCTCGGCGAGTCCGCCCCCGGGGGAAACGATAAAACCCGGGAAGGAGGAGATATGGGACCACCTCACGGGCACCGCTGTTGCCGTCGGCGGGCAGATCGACCCGCGGGTCGTTGTGGCATGCGGGGCCGCTGGGCCGAGCTGATCTTGTACCGAACCCAGGGCGGCAAATATGTTTGCGAGCAGATCGGTCGCACCGAGCGGCAAGGAGAGTCCGATCGGCGCAGTGCCGCGGTTTGTGAAGACCATGAGGGAGTGATCGAGTTTTTCGGTACCGGCTGGTTGGCGAAGGATCTTTACGCCAAGGCCGGGATTGATATCACGATCCACGTCGACTAAGAGGCCGCCACCGCCGCCCCGCGCGCAAGTGCGGGGCGGCGGTGGCTTTTCGTGGCGAAGGTCGATTTCCGGTGCGGGTTGCGGTTTCCCGGCTATTGGGCATACCCGCTTACTGTATCGGCGGGGTGGTTAACCCGCTGTTTTTTCGGTAGCTCCTCCAGACCAGTGCGTCCCCATGCAACATGATTCAAGGAGACGGTACATGGGGCAACGAACCGTACCGTGCGCCACGTCCCGGTGGAGGCTGTGCTCCCGATCTACCCGAGGCCGGGGCTGTTCCGGTACGGCCGGGATCAGGTGCGAACCTTGGGGATCTTGAACGCGACGCTTTGATAGATGTTGCACATCTCGACCCCGGGCGCGGCGAAACGCCAGCCGCGCACCGTTTCCAGCGCCGCCCGGTTGAAAATTTGTGCCGGCTCGGCGTGAACCACGTGGGCGCTTGTCACCGTGCCATCGGGTCGAATACAGAACTCGACTTCGATCCGGGCGACGGGTGGCAGGTGGCCGAGAAGCCGTGGGGGAATCGAAAGGGCGATCCGCGGGGGCTTCGCAGCGCGTAGCGGTGGCGTCGGTGGCGTGCCGGATAAGACGGTGAACCGGGTGCGTTCGATGGCGCCGATGCGCCCATGCCGGGGGGGCGCGAAAAAACGCATCCGGGTAGTGAGGCCGCAGGTCCAGACGGGAATCTTATCGATAGTGCGGGCGGAAAAATCCAGGGCATCGAGTGCCGCGAGCGCGCTCGCCGCCCGGGCGGTGGATCGCGCGCCGCGTAGCACTACGTTGGCCAACCGCCCCTTGGGGTCGATACAAAACCTCGCTGTAACCGTGGTGGATTGTGGTTCGGGTAGAAGCCGTCGGGCAAGGATGACCGCCGGGTTTATACTCGCGGCGGGAAGGTAAGTTAGGATCGCCGGCGCGGTGCTGGGCGCGGGCGGGCGGGGGGCGGCTCGGCTTGCCGGGTGGGCGGCCAGAATCGGGATGGGCCGAACCAGGAACAGGGGTTGGGCACACATCCAGCTCAAGGTGTCGTGAACTTGCTTCTCAATTTCCCGAGAGTTGGCGTGCAGGTGAGAGCCGAGAATGTTCGGGTTCGCATGCACTTGAAAAATAAAAATTTGTCTCACCCGCGGCGTGGGTACGGGCTTGCCATCGATTAGCGGGGGCAGGAACCGCCACTGGGCGATTGCGTCGCGCGATGGCTTCACGAACCCCCATCTCGGGTACGCGGACAGTACCCGGATATTTGCGACACGGCCGGTTCGGGATACGGAAAAAACCATACCGACGCAGCCCTGCCGGCGGATCAGCGATTTGTTATACGGGAACCTGGGGGAGGCTCTATAAACAGGAGTTAACGGCCGGCTCTGCACCGCGTTACCGGCGGCGCTTGCCGGCAGGATCAGTCCGGCGGCTACCAGGCAGGCCGGGAAGGCGCGAAAAAACATGGTGACTCTCCCCCGATTTTTACCTTGCAAAATTGTAACCACTATTTCTCGCCCGCCCGGCAGCGGGGCCGCCAGTAGGCACCCATCATGAAGTCGGCGGCATCCGGGCGGAAGCGATAGCGCCCGGCACCCGGCGAGAAGGTGAGCTCTCCGAACAGGATGTGCTCATCGTCCGGGGCGTAAAGATCGACCCGCAGGAAGTCGAATTCGGCGGCAAGCGTTTCGGCAATCCGCAGCATTTTCCCGAGTTGGCGCGGCGCATCCAGCCGTGGCCCCCGGGGAAAGTGGATCGTAAAATCCTGGAGCCGCCAGTCCCGGTCGTAATACGATTCCACGTGGTTATCGAACCGGTCGAGGTCCATCACGATGAAACGCACCCGGCCATCGAAGACGTAAAACTTGTAATCGGGGAGGGTGGCGTGATCGCGGCTAGTGATGTAGCGCTCGACGAGCAGCCGCGGCGGAATCCCGGCGTACCAGGGCTCGTTGGTGATTTTACCGTAGGTGGTGTCCAGGAATCGGCGGCAGCGGCGACGGATCGCCCCCGGGTTGAAGCCACCGCGATCCTTGACGATTACATTCATCTGCGAGCCATGGGTGGCGCGAATGACGAAAGCCGGGGGCAGGGCGTCGAAGTCCAGGTCCCGCGGGTCCGCATACAGGCCATAGATCTGGTTGAGATACTGCGCCCCGATTCGCTCCTCGACGTAACGCCGGACCGCGTATTTATCGACGAGCGCGGGATCGATCTCGCGCCAGTGATAGAGCTTGCGGTGGGCGATCTTTTCGCTGAAGCTTCGCGGGCGGCGCAGGTGCGGACGGTAGCCCAGGTAGTGCCACATCATGATGGTCTCGAACAGGGCCGGGCCGGCAACCCGAAGCAGGGTTCGTTTAATGGCCTGTTTGGTGCTGGGAGCCAGGTTCATGGGGTTTGCCCCGGTGGTGGCGATTCGGCTGCGGTTGCCTGCGGGAGGTTTGGCTTCACTGTAACCGCCGATGCGCCTGGGTTCAATACGATGCAGCATGGGCCGACGGCGCGTATTGATCTATTTCAGATTTTTTCGGACTTGGTGTTTCTCCCCTGTCCCGGGATCCGCCTTCCCGCCTGTACACATCGCAGGATGTCGTAGTCGTATTTTCCTTTAAGCAATTCATAGGCAGGTTGTAACGGGCTGGTGTTATCGATGGCCAATAATTTCAGGGCATTGACAATTTCGGCGTATTCCTTGTCGCTGAGTGGTAGTACGTCGCGGGATTCGAGCAGGCCGGCGGTGATGATTTCGGCGAAGTGGGTGTAGATGGTGGCGGCCTTGAGGTTGCGCTCGATGGCGATGGCGGCGGCATCCTTCTTGCCCTGCAGGTGAAGCCGGAGGGTTTTGTCGGCGGTGTCGCTGAGGCTGTTGTTCGGCGGGGCGGGGCGGGGGTGGGCAGCAATCTCGTCGAGGAAGGCCCCGCCGTAGCGCCGCAATTTTTGTTCACCCACGCCGGTTAGTTCCAGCAATTCGGCTGCCCTGGTAGGGCGGGTGCGGGCCATGGCCTGCAGGGTGATGTCGTGGAAGATGACATAGGGCGGTACACCCTGTTCCCGGGCGAGGCGGGCGCGTAGCCCGCGCAGGGCCTCGAACAGGGGGGCATCCACGAATTGTACTGTGCCGATGCGGCGCCCGGTACGGGATTTTCGCCTCTCCGGCCGGCGCAATTTACGCAGTTCCAGTGGAATTTCACCACGCAGCAGAGGGCGGCTGGCGCCGGTCAGGTGCAGTGCCCCATGGCCTTCCATGTCTACGCTCAGGTAACCCCGGGCGATGATCTGGCGGAATACGCCGCGCCATTCGGTGGGGGACAATTCCTTCCCGATGGCGTAAGTGCTGAGCTGGTCATGGCCGAGGCGGCGGATGCGCTCGTCGTTTTCCTTGCCGCTGAGGATGTCGATGAGATAGTTGACGCCAAAGCGTTGCCCGGTACGGTAGACACAGGACAGGGCTTTTTGCGCGGCTTCGGTAGCATCCCAGGTCTGCGGTGGTTGCAGGCAATTATCACAGTTGCCGCAGGGCTCGGTCCGGATCTCGCCGAAGTAGGCCAGCAGGGCCTGGCGGCGGCAGGTAGTCAGTTCGCACAGGCCAAGCATGGCTTCTAGCTTGTGCTGGGTGATCTGCTTGTATTTTTGATCGGCATCGGAGGCTTGGAGCATTTGCCGCAGGGCGATGACGTCCTGCAGGCCGTAGGCCAACCAGGCGTTGGCCGGTGCGCCGTCACGCCCGGCGCGGCCGGTCTCCTGGTAATAGGCCTCGATACTTTTGGGCAGGTTGAGGTGGGCAACGAAGCGCACGTCGGGTTTGTCGATGCCCATGCCAAAGGCGATGGTGGCAACGATGATCACCCCCTCCTCGCGCAGGAAGCGTTGCTGGTGCCGGTGGCGTAGGGCGGTGGACAAGCCAGCATGATAGGGCAGCGCGGTACGGTTTCTGGCACCCAACCATGCGGCGATGGCCTCCACCTTTTTGCGCGACAGGCAGTAGATAATACCGGCGTCGCCCCGGTGCTCGCTTTCCAGGAAACGCCAGAGTTGTTCGCGGGCATTCCGGCCTTCGTTCAAGAGGTAACGGATATTGGGCCGGTCGAAGCTGCTGATGAAGATGGCGGCATCCTGTAGCTCGAGTTGCGCGATGATCTCCCGCCGGGTGCGGGTATCGGCGGTGGCGGTCAGCGCGATACGCGGCACGGTGGGGTAACGTTGATGCAGCATCGAAAGTTGCCGGTACTCGGGGCGGAAGTCGTGCCCCCACTGGGAGACGCAATGGGCCTCGTCTATGGCGAACAGGGCCAATGGCAAGAGGTCCAGCAAGCCCAGGGTCGCTTCGGTCAGCAGCCGTTCGGGGGCGAGATACAACAGATCCAGTTCGCCTCGGCGCAGTGCCGCCTCGGTTTCGCACCGGGTGGCGGCGTCCTGGGTGGAGTTGAGGAAGGCGGCGCGGATTCCGATCTGGCGCAGGGCATCGACCTGGTCCTGCATCAGGGCGATGAGCGGCGAGATGACCACCCCTGTCCCCTCGCGCAGCAGGGCGGGGATTTGATGGCACAAGGACTTACCGCTGCCGGTTGGCATGAGTGCGAGCACATCCCGGCCGGCCAGCAGTGCGCCGATAATATCGCCCTGGTGCAGGCGGAAATCGTGATAGCCGAAACGGCGTTGCAGAATCTCACGGGCTTCGTCCAGGCCGGGTTGGGTGGGCGCACCTTCCATAGAGCGGGTTCCTGTTGTGACGGTAATTCTGATTGTGCCAGATTCCGTTCGAGCTTGGATAATAGCGGCGGCGAAGAGCGGCGGCCACCGATCGAGCCGGGTTTTGGCAGGGTCGGCTTCAATCCTATCCGAGGGAGCTGCTGCACCGTGGCTGGAGCGGAACCGGTGGAGGCATCCGGGCTGGACCCGGACGCCGTTGGCGGAATCGTTGGGATGTCCGTTCTGCGTGGTTCCCGATACAATGCGTGACAGGTTACCTGTGTGTGGGGTTCGAGGCATGGCGAAGCATGACATAGGCCCGGTTGGCGAGATTGCACCGGGGCAGGGGAAAGCCTACAACGTGGCGGGGACTTTCGTGGTGGTATACCGGCTGAGCGACGGGTATTACGCCACCCAGGCGCGTTGCCCCCACATGATGGGGCCCCTGGCGCGCGGCAAGATACTGGACGATCGACTGGTCCAGTGTCCGCTGCATCATGCCCGGTTCGATATTCGCAGCGGGCAGGTCGTGGACTGGGCCAACTTTCCGCCGGGGATCCAGGTCTTGAATATCGTGCGCCGGGAAAAGGCCTTGAGCATCTACCCGGTCAGTGAGGAAAACGGGCGAATCTACGTCGATATCTGATTTTCGGCGAGGATGAACCTGGCCGCTCGTTCGCCGATGAGCGTGGCGGCGAAGTTGGTATTACCTCCTATCAGGGAGGGCATGACCGAGGCGTCGGCGATGCGCAGGCCCGCGATGCCATGGACACGCAAGCGCGCATCGACGACGGCCTTCTCGTCGCGGCCCAGGCGGCAGGTTCCGACCGGATGATAGATCGTTTCGGCGTGCGCCCGAATGTGTGCCTCGATCTCCCGGTCGTTGGCCGGTGTACGCCGGGGAAGGAAAGGCCGCAGCCTCCAGGCCTGCAACGCGGGTTGCGCGACGATTCGCAGCAGGTGGCGAGTGCCTGAAACCAGTTTTTCCAGGTCATCGTCAACCTCCAGGTAATTGGGATCTATCAAGGGATCGGCCATTGGGTCGGCGCTTGCGAGCGAGACCCGGCCACGGCTCTGCGGATAGAGCACGCACACGTGCAGGGTGCACCCGGGCCGGAGCAGGCTGTTGCGAAGTTTGCGGCCATGGGCTTCCTGAATGCCGGGGAGAAAGTGCAGTTGCAGGTCGGGACGGGGCGCGTCCGGCGTGCTGCGGATGAAACCGCCGGCCTCGGCGAGATTGCTGGTAAGCGGGCCGGAGTGGTATCCGAAGTAGGCAAGCGGGGCGTTAAGCAAGCGGGGCAGATCACGCGGACTCGCCGCCAGGCCGCCGCCCCCGCGGGCCGTATAGACCATGGCAACGTCGATATGATCGCCCAGGTGTTCCCCGACCCCCGCCAGTTCGTGTTGCACCTCGATGCCAAAGGCCCGCAGCGTCGGGGCGGGCCCGATGCCGGAGAGCAGTAGCAACTGGGGGCTGCCCAGCGTGCCGGATGCAAGGATGATTTCGCGCCGCGCCTCCAGGCGTTGGGTCTTGTTTCCCCGGAGCACGATGACCGCCCGCGCGTGGCGCTCCCGGTCGATTTCCACCCGCAGCGCGTGGGTGTGAGTAAACAGGGCAAGATTGCGCCGGGTCCGCGCCGGCTCGAAAAAGCCGCGGGCGTTCTCATAGCGTTCGCCCCGGTGCTGGTAGACCTCGTAGAAACCCGCTCCCTCGGGCCGATCGCTGTTGAATCCCCCGCTTTTGGGAAAGCCCGCTTCGAGCATGGCGTTGATGAAGGCTTCGGAGAGCGGGTGATGGTAGGCCAGCGGGGTAAAGGGTAAACCCCGGGGATTATCTCGCGACGCGGCCGCGGTAATACCCTGCGCCAGCGGCGCCAATGCCGGCCAATCCCACTCGCTGCCTCCCGCCTCGGCCCAACGGGAAAAATCGGCTGCGGGACCGCGCACGGCGCACATGGCATTGATCGAGGAACTGCCTCCGACGACCTTGCCACGGGGCCAGAACAGACGCCGGTTGTCGAGGGCCGGTTGGGACACGGTTTCGAAGGCCCAGTTGTAGTGGTGTGAGCGCATCAGCAGCATCAGTGCCATGGGGACCCGCACGGGCCAGGCGCGATAGTCCGGCCCGGCCTCCAGCACGGCGACTCGATACTTGCCGCCGGCGCTCAGGCGTTCCGCGAGTACGCAGCCGGCGGAGCCGGCACCGACGATGATGTAGTCGAATTCGCCAAGCGGCGTCGGGTTCGTGTTCATGGTGTGACCTTTTTGCAGTGGGAAGGGGGTAGGCCGGAGAGAGGCCAGGGATCGGTTTTTTCCGAGGGCAGGCGTATGGCTGCGATCCGCCCGGCACTGGATTCGGCAACCAGGAGAGTGCTTGGGGACAGGACGGCGATTGCTTGTGGCTGGCCCAGGTTTTGCGTCACGGTGGTGACTTCAGCGGATGCCAGGTTCAAGCGCCGCAAGGCGTTATTGAAGGTATCGGCGATGTAGAGGGATCCATTGAGCCAGGCCAGGGCCTCGGGATGTTGCAACAGAGCCTGGGCGGCGGCGCCGTTGCGTTCGCCGAAGCGAAACAGACCTTGCCCGATACGGGTTTTTACGATGGGATCCGCGAGATTGATGGAGCGGATCCCCGAAGATTCCGGATCGAGCGCGTACAGGGTATCTCCGTGAGAGCTCAGGCCGCTGGTCTGGGCGAATTTGGCCCGCGCCAGGGAGCCGTCGGCAAGCCCCTCGCGTCCCGAGCCGGCCCACGGGCCCAGGCGCCCGGTTACGGGGTTGTAGCGCCAGATTTCATGGTCGCCCGCCATGGCGATGTAGAGCTGGTTTCCGATCCACTGTACGTCCCAGGGTGAATCGAGAGGTACCGCGTGCGGCGTGAACTTTCCCGAGACGATATATTCCCGCTTGCCGTTTCCCGCAAGCGTCGAGACCCGTCGAGTATTGAGATGGATGATGCGGATCAACTGGTTTTCGGTATCGGCCACATACAGCTTGTCGGCATGGAAGTCGAGCCCGTGGGGGCGCCTGAATTCCGCCTGGGCATAGCCGCCGTTGGCGGTCCCGGCACAGCCCGTTCCGATCACGGCCTCGACCCGGCCCTGGTGATCGGCCAGGATGATGCGGTTGTGGCCGGTGTCGGCGATGGCGACCCGGCGCCTGGAAACCGCTAATCCGCCCGGTGCCGCCAGCGCCAGGTTGGCGGCCGTGCCCCCCTGCCGGGGAAGTGGTTGCAACGCGGAGATGGGAGGGGTCCCGGCCAGGGCGGCGGCGATCGGTACGCTGAGCGCCGCGGCGGATTGCTCCCCGAGCAGGCGTGCACGAAGTTCGCCGTGGGGGCCGATGAGGATAAAAGTCGGCCAGGCGAAGATGTGATAGGCATCCCAGAGCCGGTTCCGGGGATCCAACAGCACCGGGTGTTGGAGGCGATAGCGGCGGATGAAGGCGATCAGGCCGGGAGCGGACGCCGAGGCGCTGAATTTGGGCGAATCTACCGCAATGATGACCAGCCGTTTGCCGAAGTGGCGCTGCAGGAGTTCTTCCACCGGCAACATGTGGATACAGTTGATACATCCGGGAGTGAAAAAATCGAGCAACACGGCTCGGCCGCGTAGATCGTGCCAGGTGAGCGCCCGAGTGACGTTGTACCACGGCAGGGAGGAGGGGAAAGGCGGCGCCTGGCGGGCGGAAGCCGGGGCGCGGGCGGCGAGAACGCCAAGGAACAACAGCAGGACGAGGCCGAGCCGCCGCTGTGCGCGATCCTGTTTCATAAGCGGATACCCGGGAAGACTCCTCACGTGATGACGCTGTGATCCGTCTGATACGGATCAGTGTAACTCCGGCCATCCCCTGCCTGCATTTTCTGCTTGGGCGGTCCATCCGTTATAACCACCGGCCGCCACCCCCCGTCTGTTCCGCCTTGGCCGGGGGAAGCGCCGAATCGCCAAGCCGCGCCCTGCACGGCCATATGCGGCTGAGCGGCTCCGGGGGATGATCGAGTGGCGGCTCAAGGTAAAAATCGGCCATGCAGGTCGAGGCAGACCGGGCGTGGCGATAAATCAACGGTTCTACCTCCCCCCGCGCTTGCGCCGGCCGTCAGCGGATCAGCCCGAATGCCTCCTGTACCGAGGCAAAAACGGGAATATTGGCCCGCATGAAAGCCTGTTTGAATTTCGAGTAAAGGCTTCCGGCATCCACCACGACGGCCACGGGTGTGGCGCTTTTATCGATCAACCGTTTTAACCGCTGTGCATGCATCGTGATCCGGGTGCTGTCATCGGTTTCGATCATGGTCGTAAGCGGGACGATGCCGATGATCAGCAGGCCGATTTCTCCCGCGCGCAGGATCGTCTCGGCGCAGGCGAAATAGGCGTCATCGGAAGCCATGGGGGTCAAGTCCAACGGGTTGGCCGCGGCCACGATGCCATGCAAGCCATGGGAGCCGAGGGTGGTGTTTATTTGCCGCCGGAGTTTTGCCGACAGGGGAGCGAGCCGAGGCCCCAGCCCATCGGCGCCGGCCACGGATTCATACCCGGCGTTGGTCATGATAAAAACCTTTGCGCCGGGAGGCTTGCTGAATCCCGGGTAGGCGCCGTACCAACCCAGGCTGTGCTCAAACTGGGTAAAGCTCTCGCAAACCACGGCTCCGGCGTGTTGCAGCAGTTCTTTTTCGATGCCGTATTCCGAAGCCAGTGCTCCCGTATGCCCGGCGGCCGCGGCCATTCCGGCACGGCTCCGTCCGCCGCGATAGACGATGATTTTTTTGCCCGTGTCGATGCTCGCGATCGCCTGGGCAAGGCCTAGCGCGTCGCCTTGCGGTGGGCCTTCGAGATACATCCCGATGACCTCCAGGCCCTCTTGTTCCGCCATGGAGCGCAGGATTTCCGTGGCGGAAATATCCAACTGGTTACCAATACAGAAACCATAGCGAATGGCGAGAGACGGATTGCGTGAAATCCGGGTGATAAAAAAAGCTCCGCTTTGGGAAATGAAGCCGATAGTCCCATCGGGATGAAAACCGACCGGAAGTTTATCCGTGGGGATGAACAAGGTGTTCACCCTTTGTGGCGCCAGGATGATCCCCAGGGAGTTGGGGCCGATCAGCCGGGGGCGGCGCCCCGGTGGATAGGCGCCCAGCAGGTTTTGCAGTTGCCGTTTTAAGTCTTCATGGTCCGCGCTGTCGCCGATGCCGCCGGAGACGAGATAGACCAAGCGGGCCGCGGCGGTTTTACAGGCTTGCCCGACGAGCCCGATGGCCGCCGCCGCCGGAACGGCCAGGATGAGGACATCTACCGGCGTTTCAATTTCGGCAAGCGAGGAGATGGTTGCGTAGCCTTCGAATTCGGTGCCGCCCGGTTTCAGCACCCGGATATTTTCCCGAGGGAGAGTCGATCTTCCGAGGTTATCCAAGATTAAATTGCCGAAGGCTTTTTTGCGCGATGAAACCCCGGCAATAATAAATGTGCGGGGCCTGAATAAGGCCTCGTTGGGCAGGGAGGCGGGAGCCTTTTTCCGCGGGGTGACGGAGGAGGTAGTTGGTTTTTCCGCCCTTTTGCCGACGGCGTCCAGGGCGATAAAATCTCCGGTCACGTCCACGACCAGTGGGTTGATTTCCAACAGGGACAGTTTTTCATCCCGGAAATGGGCGGCCAGGTCCCACACGGCGCGCAGCAGCTTGCTCAATGTCTCCGTGCTGGTCAGCGCCTTCCCCTGGCGCAGGGTGCCCCGCAAAATTTTACCCAGAAAATGTTTGGAGATGGCATCCAGGGCATCCTGCACCCCGGTCATTGCGGTTGGAAAGGTTAATGCCCCCTGTTTTAATTCCCTGTCCCAAAGTTCGGTATGGATGCCGCCGAAGCCGAACGTGGCCACCGGGCCGCAACTGGTATCTTGGCGGATGGATAGCAGGATTTCCGCGGGCAGGGAGCTGGAGGCCGAGGATACCTTTTCACAGACCAGCATACCCCGCCAGTTATCCGGGTATGGGTTCCGTTCCCGGAATAGCCGGAAGATCCGGCCTATATTTTCCACGGAAAAGGTGGCAAACTCCAGCAGCCCAATATCGGATTTATGCCACACCTCATCCACCACCGCTTTTAACACGATATCCTCACCCGGCTTGAATGGAGCCGTGGATGGGTTGGCCGAGGTTAGAAAAATGGAACGCGGTGTTTTGATACCGTATTTTTCCAACAGACCGTAACAGGCTGCTTCGTTGATAAAGGAGGAAGGCATCAGGCCGTTAATTCTCTTCCGCGCCGCAAGGCGGCCAGGTTTTTTTCGATGATCTTATCGCTCTTGGAGTGGAAGCGTTTTCGCATGGCCTTGGTCCAGACCGACTCGTCGAGAGGCATGAAATTAGTGGCGGCGCCTAACAGGACCATATTTCCCGCCTGGGTGAAGTGTAATTCAGTGGCGAACGTTTTGGTATCGATAAGTTTTACGTTTGGCGTCTTGTGAAGTAAGGCCAGCAATTTTTCCGGCTCGGGATAGGCGTCCATATTGATCAGTGGCTCCGATGCGGTAACGGTATGGCCGGCCTGGCCCAGGTAATGCAGATGGCGCAGGGTTTCCAGTGGTTCCAGGCCGATCAGCAAGTCTGCGGTGCCGGCTTCGATGATGGGCGAGCGGATCCCGGCGTTACTGAAAAGGACCTGGGCGTTTACTTCCCCCCCGCGCTGGCTCATCCCATGCACTTCGGATTGCATGGCGTGCAGGCCGCCCATCCAGGCCGCGGCCAATATCAATTGGGCGATGGTTATGGCGCCCTGTCCTCCTACGCCGGCCACGATCACACCAAAGGTAGTGGGGCTACGCATCCTGGATCTCCTGCTTTTTCGAGGCGGGGTAAACCTTGCGGCGGATAGCCTGGATGCATTTGCGTTTAAAGATGATCAGGCTGGGCCTTTCCTCGGAAAAGATCTTTTCCAGTTTCTCGATATTGGCGGCTGTTTGTTTCGGCAGTGGTGCCAGTGTATGGATTTGATCCGGACCGAACCCGATCGCGCGGGCCAGCACGGGGGCGATATCGGCGGCCACGGGAAGTTGCTGACCGGTCATGGCGACGATGGAATTGTCCAGGATGACCAGGTTTAAATTCAAGTGGGATTTAGCGGCCGAAAGCAGGGTGGTCATCCCGGAATGGAAAAAGGTGGAATCACCGATAACACCGACGCTGGGACTCATCCCGGCCATGGCTGCTCCAAGGGCCATGGATAGGGAGGCCCCCATTTCCACCACGGTATTCATTCCGCTTAATGGAGGAAGAATCCCGAGGGAATAACAACCGATATCCCCAAAAATCCGATGGTCCTCGATGCCGAGATTTTCCAGGGCGGTGGTGATGGCCCGGAAAGCATCGGTGTGCCCGCAGCCGACGCATAGTTTAGGCGGGCGAACTTGGATTAACCCGGAGATCTCGGCCATCATCGTGGCATCAACTTTGCCCCGCACGGTGCGCCCTTCCAGGGCTTCCCGCAGCTTGGCGATGCTCAGCTCACCGTCGATGTCCAGGGTCTGGTCCCGGCGGCCATGAATGGTGCAAACTCCCTTGCCGTAGGGTATGGCCTTGTCTTCGAGATAAGGGTAGTTTTCCTCGAAAATATAGATGGTTTCACAAGCGCGGACCAACGCTTCGAGCTGTTGCGGATCGATAGGATAGCCGCTGATTTCCAAGCGGTTATATTTTTCCGGGGGAATGCGATTGTCTTGGAGATACTGCTCAAAATAGGCGCGGCCCATCCCGGCCGTTACCACCCCGGTTCTGGAACCGCGGTGCAGCGTCAACCGGTTATGTTTGCCCACGTTGGAGACCAGCTCGGGGAGTTTGTCGCGCAGGCTGCGGTAACGCTTTCGGGCATAGGAGGGGATGAGCATCCAGTGGTTTTTATCTTCGCCGCCCGGCAGCCCGATGGAGGTAGGCGCCAGGGTTGTGGCCGCGGGCTGGACCGGCCCTCGCGAGTGGGAAAGGCGGGTAACCATGCGCATTACCACGGGCAGTTGTTCGCGCTCGGAAAGTTCGAATGCTTCGCGGGTGAAATCATACACTTCCTGCGGGCTGCTTGGCTCCAATAAGGGGATATTGGCAAAGTCCGCCAAAAAACGGGTATCTTGCTCGTTCTGGCTGCTATGCATGCCCGGGTCATCGGCTACGGCGACTACGACCCCACCTTGTATGCCGGTGAGGGCCGAGTTTACAAAGGCGTCCATTGCCACATTCAGACCAACGTGCTTCATGGTGACTACGGCCCTGTAGCCGGTGTAACTGGTACCCAGGGCAAATTCATAGGCGACCTTTTCGTTGGCGGCCCACTCGGCGGCCCGCCCATCATCCAGTTTCGCGATATGGCGTGCGCCCGTTTCGAAAACTTCGGTGGAAGGCGTTCCGGGATAGCCATAAAAGGCCTTTACCCCCGCGTCACAGGCCGCACGGGCCAAGGCTTCGTTGCCCGATAACAGAATGCTCTTTTTCACGATGACCTCGTTTATTTTCTGCGGGAGCCTTCGAACTCGGTACTGAGTATCCAGCCGACTACTTCTCCCGTGCGAATATTACTGGATGAATAATATTGTGGCCCAACGGCGGCGGAACCTTCCGCATATTTTTGGTGACCGGAAGCCAGCATTTTGCCGGCGCGATCTTTCCATACCCGCATGTTGGATGGCCGTAGATCGATCCAGCCATGATGAGCCCAGGCGTCCACATCACCGGCATGTATATCAACGATTTTGTGTACCTTGGATTCCGGAATGAACAGGGTGGAGCCGCGGTAGATGCTCTTCCCGTCGGGCAAAAGGATAGCCAGTCCCAGGGAGGTGATTACCGCCTTGATTGCAGATTCATCCAGTTTTCTCAGCAAAGCCGCCGCCATCTGCTCGGGAGTGTTGGCCGCATCCGCCCATTCGTTCAAATCGGGATATACCGATTGCAAGAGATGGGTTTCATACAATAATTTGGAGAGTTGAGGTGGTCCCAGCTCACCGATGGCAATGCTGGGGATACCGTGTTTTTTCTCTTTTTGCAGCATTTCATCAATGGCCGCCTGGCGGATAAGGCCGGCTCGGTAACTGGGGTCCATGATCGCCCCGTCGATTGCGGCGATGATATCCTTACCGGTGTTGGAACCGGCGATTTCAAATAAAACGTTGCGGGCGATCTCTTCCGGGGTGACAAATTCCATGGAGCCCATGTAGGTAATGGCCTCGTACTCGCCGCGGGAAAAAAATCCGTTTTCCCCGGTATCGATACCAACCAGGGAAAGGTGGCCATTCTGCCTGTATTGGCTGATATCCTCGCGCACGCTGATGCGGGTTCCCAGGGTTTCCTTTTTTGGCTCGGTCAGGATGACCGGCGTGTGAAACTTGGAGATATCCTTGTAAACAATCCGCTTGTATCCGATCATGGCGCCGGGCTTGATCTCCTTGATAATGGGTCCCGGCGAACGGGCCAGCAAAAACAGCAATCCCGTGTGGGCGAAACCGACACTGGATTTTGCCATCAGCGTAAAACTGGGTTTGTCCTCACCGTGGGTAAAGGGAATATTTATGCCCATGCCGCCGGTTCCGGTAGTACCTACTTTTATATAAATATGGGTTTTTGCTTTAAGCATGGCCTGGTACAACAGGGTGACGTGGCGTACCAGTTGCGGTACGGCCTGCGAAATGAGCAGCAGGTCGATCATTTTCAGGTTATCCAGGTAGGGAAAACTCTCGATCGGCGCCTTGCTGAGATGGTTTATTCTGGCGGCGAAATCGCACAACTGCGCAATGCCCTGAGGATCACCGGCCTTGGCCTTGGCGATGACACCGGAGATGTCCGTGCCGAGTATATCGGCCAGGGCATCGCGGAATTCCTTTACGACCTTGGAGCTGCTTTTAACATCCTGGTAACTGATGGCGGTCGCCGTGTTGACACAATCAACGATTGCATCCGGCTTGTAAGTAAGGATTATCTTGGGCATCAGGCCACGGGTGGCGATATTTTCCGGCTCCTCGGTGAGCCGGCCGAAGACATCGGCATAAATCGTGTCCAGGGTTTGACTGTCGCCCTGGATATCTCTTTTGGAGAGATGAGTATATTCTTCGCGAACGAACAGGTTTCCGTATTCGCCGATAAACCGGGTGCGGGAGCCTTCGAATTCCGCCTCGAGGCGGGCGACTGTTGCCTCGGCCTCGCTTTTCAGCAGGGTGCAAACCACGATGAAATCCGGTTTGACCTCACGGGCCATCAAGCGGCATATCTGGTAGCCGACCAGGCCGCCCCCGCCAAATACGACAACCTTTCTGATTTGCTTTGAAACGACCATTATGTTCTCCCAAGAAATTTTAAATCCGTTACTTTATTCGGTGCAGAATGCCAGACCGCCTTTCGGCGACGATTACCGTTGGTGGCCGGATGAGTCCGGTGGTGACCAAACCGTGTTTTCCCAGCCCGTAAAGCGGCAATGGAGCGATTGCCGTACCCGGATTGCCCAGCGTAGGCGAGGCCTTCGGCAGGATCAGCGGATTCGTCACCCGAAAGATGCCGTCGTTCCAGAACCTGGATGTGGCGGCATGCCTCTTGGGCTAATTCTCAAGTGGCATTATACCGTATAGATGGATATTGGTAATAATATCATCGGGTTATATATTGCGGCCAGATTCGAATAATTGCCCCGGCGGATCTTCTAGGGCGGATCACGATTTGGAGCCATGCCGGTTTGGTCAAGCAATTCGGGTTAAAATTCCATCATTTCAAAGTCTTGCTTGGGAACGCCACAGTCCGGGCAGACCCAGGCGAGCGGCACCTCACTCCAGCGGGTTCCCGCGCTCAGCCCGGCTTCGGGATCCCCTTTCGCTTCATCATAGATATAGCCACAGACGACGCAGATATACTTTTTATAGGCCATTAAGGTGATCCTCCGTGTATGAAGCAAGATACCATTTTCGCATGAGCGCCGCCTGATGCGCCCAACCGTACTCGTGATCGGCGGACTGGATCCCTCGGGGGGAGCCGGGCTTACGGCTGATATTCAGACGCTGAGCGCTCTCGGTGCGCATCCGGCGCCGGTACTCAGCCTGATTACGGTTCAGGATACCCGGCGTCTGTGGCGCGCGGAGCCGGTCGGGTCGGAGTTGCTGCTGGATCAAGCCGAGGCCGTGCTCAACGATTGCCGGGTTGCCGCGGTCAAGCTGGGAGCACTGGGCAGCGCCGAGAATGGCCGTGCCGTTGTAGAGTTTCTGGAGCGACATGCGGATTTACTTCTTATCACCGACCCGGTGCTGGGCGCCACGGGCGGCGGGCGGCTGACTGCTGCGGGGTTGGTGCAGATCTACCGGGAGAAACTCATCCCGAGAAGCCTGGTTGCGACACCCAATCGTGAGGAATTCGAGCAACTGGGAGGGGAGGCGGCACTGGAACGGTGGCGGGAGCAGGGCCTTGGTTGGTGCCTAGTGACCGGTGGTGATGCGCCGGGAGATCGGGTTGTTCAGTGGCTCTACGGCGGCGCCGGTTCGCGGCGCGAGATCGATGTGGGACCGCGCCGGGAGGGACAGTTTCACGGCACCGGGTGCACCCTGGCGAGCGCGATCGCCGCTGCGCTTGCCTTGGGTATGGGGATCGAGGAGGCCCTCGCCGTCGCCGAGCGTTTCGTTCAACAAAGCCTTGCCCGGGCCTTTTCCCCCGGCCGTGGCCAGGCCCTGCCGGGGCGTTGGGGATGAGGCGGCTTGCCGGGCTCTACGCAATTACCGATGCCCGTTGCGGCAGGGAACTGTTCGCCGCGACCGAGGCCGCACTGCGAGGAGGGGTTCGGCTGGTGCAATATCGCGACAAGCGGGCCGGCCAGGGGCGGCGCGAAGCCGAAGCCCGCGGATTGTGCCGCCTGGTGCATAATTACGGGGCACTCCTGCTTATCAACGACGATGCCCGGCTTGCGGCCGCGGTCGAAGCCGATGGGGTTCATCTCGGGCGCGAAGATCTTGATCCGACTCTGGCGCGGGAATTGCTGGGGGCGGCCGCGGTGATTGGAGTGTCTTGCTACGACAGCCTGGCCCGGGCCCGCGCGGCGGTCGCCGCGGGAGCCGATTATGTCGCTTTCGGCAGCGTGTTCCCCTCCCCGACCAAACCCCATGCCCGGCGTGTCTCGCTGGAGCGGATTCGGCAGGCGCGGGGCGAGCTGGCGGTGCCGATCTGCGCCATCGGAGGCATTCGCCTGGAGAATATCTCCGCGGTGCTGGCCGCGGGAGTCGATTTGCCGGCCGTGGTCTCCGCCCTATTCTCCGCCGGCGATATCGAGGCCACGGCCAGATCGCTGGTAGGGCTTTGCGCCGCACCCCGGCGCGATGCCGGGCCGGGGAGTTAGACTTTATAGATTCAGCAGGGGATCCAATAATGTCTGCATTCGAACGGGCCAAGCGGGTACTTGCCGGAGGCGTGGATTCTCCGGTGCGCGCCTTCGGCGCGGTGGGTGGAGATCCGGTATTCATCGCCCGCGCCGAGGGCGCCCGACTCTACGATATCGAGGGGCGGCGCTATATCGATTACGTGGGTTCCTGGGGGCCGATGATCGCCGGCCACGCCCACCCCCGTATCATCGAGGCGATCCGCGAAGCCGCGGCCCGGGGCACCTCTTTTGGGGCTCCCTGCGAGGCCGAGACGTTGCTTGCCGAGGCGGTAATCGAGCGGTTTCCCGCGATCGAGCGCCTACGTTTCGTCAATTCCGGTACCGAGGCGACAATGAGCGCGATCCGGTTGATCCGTGCGGCGACCGGGCGCGAGCGGATCATCAAGTTCACCGGTGGGTACCACGGCCATTCCGACTCGCTCTTGGTCGCGGCCGGCTCCGGTGCCCTTACCTTCGGCGTTCCCTCTTCCCCCGGGGTGCCCGCCGAGCTGGCGCGGCTTACGTTGACGTTGCCGTATAACGACCTGGATGCCGTGCGCCGGGTATTTGCCGCGCAGGGGGATGATATTGCCGGGATCATCGTCGAGCCGGTGGCGGGGAACATGGGTTGTGTGCCGGCGCTGCCCGGGTTCCTGGAGGGTCTGCTCGAGGCCGCGCACCAGGCCGGCGCCCTGGTGATCTTTGACGAGGTGATGAGCGGATTCCGGGTTGCTCCGGGCGGGGCGCAGGGGTTGTTCGGGTTGCGCCCGGACCTGACCACCCTCGGCAAGATCATCGGTGGGGGCCTGCCGGCCGCCGCCTTTGGCGGCCGGGCCGAGTTGATGGATCTGCTGGCACCCACCGGGCCGGTTTACCAGGCGGGTACGCTCTCGGGTAACCCGCTGGCCATGGCCGCCGGGTTGGCGGCCCTGGAGCTCACGACCGAACCCGGGTTCTATTCCCGCTTGGAAGCGGCGACCCGGCGTTTGGCTATGGGACTGGCCGCGGCGGCGAAGCGGGCCGGGGTGGCGCTCACCATCAACCAGGTCTGTGGCATGTTCTCGGTGTTTTTCACCGCCAATCCGGTTCACTGCCATGCCGACGTGGTCGCGGCCGACGCCGCACGCTATGCGAGCTACTTTCACGCCATGCTGGAAGCGGGGGTGTATCTTGCGCCTTCGGCCTTTGAAGCGGCCTTCGTCTCGGGCGCCCACACCGGGGCCGATCTCGACGCGACGCTCACCGCCGCCGAGCGGGTTTTTACTCGCCTTGCCTGAGTTCCCGGGACAGCTCGAGCGCGCGGCGGTACAGTCGCCGATGCGGTTGCCGGCTCAAGCGCCTGGCGATGCCTGCCGAGACCGAAGGGGAAAGCCCTTCGGCCAGGAGTGCTTTCAAAAGGGGCTCGGTGCTGTACCCGGAGGCGCGCTCGGGGGCGCCCGCGATCAGCACCACACACTCGCCCCGCGCCGGTTCCTCGCCGCTGGTGAGCCGATGCAGGATTTTCTCGAGCGGGGCGCGGCGGATCGATTCGTGGATCTTGGTCAGCTCCCGGGCCAGTGCGGCTTCCCGATCGCCGCCAAACAGTTCCACGCAGTCGCTGAGCAGGGCGACGAGGCGATGGGGGGCCTCGTAAAAAACCAGGGTTCGGGCTTCCTCGGCGAGCGCCGCAAGGCGCTTGCGCCGAGCCGTGGCACGGGCGGGGAGAAAGCCTTCGAAGGCGAATCGATCGGTTGCCATCCCGGCCACCGACAAGGCCGCAGTCACGGCCGAGGCCCCGGGAATTGGGCTCAGCGCAAGATTTTCCGCCTGCACGGCGCGCACCAGCCGGAAGCCCGGATCGCTCACCAGCGGGGTGCCCGCATCGGAAATCAGCGCCCCGGTTTCGCCGGCAAGGAGCCGGGCGACGATCCGCTGCGAATGCTCGGCCTCGTTGTGTTCATGCAACGAAATGCGTTCTTTTCCGGTAATGTCGAAGGCCTTGAGCAAGATGCTACTGTGGCGTGTATCCTCGGCGGCAATGAAGTCCACGGTGGAGAGGATCCGCCGGGCCCGGAGGCTGAAGTCGTCCAGGTTGCCGATCGGTGTCGCCACCACGTACAGGGTGCCGGGAGAAATTGACATGATTGCAGTCCGTCGCAATGGGAGTACTCGGGATTATCCTCTGCATTTGAAGCCACTTATGCAAGCGGGGCCTTCACTCAGGATATTCACACTGGCGGTGGTTCTCGCACTGGCTGGCGGGTGTGCGATGCGGGCAGTGCCTCCCCCGGGTGCGAGTGCCCCGGCCCGGTTCCAGGCCGCCCGGGCCGCCGACCGGGCAGGCAAGCCGGCCGCGGCCTGGCGAATTCTGGCCCCGGTGAAGATCAATGGCCTGCCTGTGGACATCCGTTTCGTCGCGGCGCTGTTCAAGGCGCGGCTGGCGCTCGAACTGGATCGCCCCCGAGCGGCCTTGGCGGCCCTGGCCGCGGCTCCCGCCGCGGCGGATGAAGCCGGACGGATCCGCTACCTGGCCCTCGAGGGGCGGGCACAATTCGCCCTTGATGCGGCGCGCGCGGCGCTGCATGCCTTGGTGGCGCGAGGGCGGTTATTACAGGCGCCGGACCGGATTTTGGCCAATGACCGGTTGATCTGGAACGGCCTCAGCAACGTGGCGCAATTACCGTCTCTCAAGGGGTTGTCCCCGGAGGAGCGAGGATGGGTGGCCCTGGCGAAAATTTTTCGGGCCTCCTGGGAGACTCCTGCCGAGTTCAGTAAGTCTTTGTCCGCATGGCGCAAGAGCTACCCCAACCACCCCGCAAATTCCGGGTTGCTCGCCGAGATCCTCGCCGCCGCCCGGAAGCGGACGAAATATCCTTCCGTGGTCGCCCTGCTTCTGCCCTTGAGCGGGCCTCATGCTTCGCAGGCCCGGGCGGTGGAAGCCGGTATTCTTGCGGCCTATTTCCAGGGGGGGGAGGCGCATCCGGCCCTGCAGGTGTATGACACCGAAGGTAGCGCAAGCGGAGCCGTCGCCGCATTGGACAAGGCTCGGCGGGCGGGTGCCGGATTTATTCTCGGGCCGTTGACCGCACCTGGGGTGCGAGGGGTGGCGCAGGTGCAAGACCGGCCGCCGGTATTGGCGCTGAATTATCTTGGCGGTGTATTGCCGCCCGATCGCTTTTATCAGTTCGGATTGAGTCCCGCCGCCGAATCCCGGGCCGTGGCCCGTCGCGCCCTGGCCCGGGGATTGAGGCGTGCCGCTGTTCTGATTCCCGACAATGCTTGGGGGCAGCGCATGCGGGATGCCTTTGCGCAAACATTGGAGCGGGCGGGAGGCCAGGTGTTGGTGACGGCCCGCTTTCGCCCCGGGGCGGAACGCTTTGCTCAGCCCTTGTCGGCATTGTTCGGGCTGGATGCAAGCACCGCCCGGGAGCAACGCCTCAGCACCGTGCTGGGGATGACCCTGGGGTTTTCCCCCCGGCGGCGGCAGGATATCCAATTTCTTTTTTTTGCTGCACCATTCGCCACGGCGCGGCTGATCGGTCCCCAGGTCGCCTACTATCAGGGTCTGGGCTTGCCGGTGTATTCTCTGGCCAATATTTACCGCCCGGGCGGCCCCCACCCCGACCTTGCCGGGGTGGTATTTCCCATTATGCCGTGGTTCGCGGCCATGGACGGTCCGGTCGCCACCCTGCGGCAACGGTTTCAGACGCTGTTTCCCGAGGCCTGGAGCCGAATGGCCCGGCTGTATGCGCTTGGCTATGATTCATGGCGGCTGGTTCCGCTGTTGGCCAACTACCCGCGGCCGCTGGCTCAGCCCGTGCGCGGGGTGACCGGGGTATTGAGTTTGGGAGCGGAGCGGATTATCGGTCGGCGCCTCGATTGGGCTGAATACGATGCCGGTGGCAACATGATTCCGCTCCTGGATCAGAGGCGATGAGGGTTACCCCGGCGATGCGCCGGGGCGCAGAGGCGGAATCCCGTGCCTTGGCTTGGCTCAAGGCACGTGGATTAAAGTTCGTGGCGCGCAACGTCAGATACCGTTACGGCGAGATTGACTTGGTGATGCGCGAGGGAGATACCCTCGTATTCGTAGAGGTGCGGTATCGTAGTCGATCGGACTACGGGGGGGCGCTGGAAAGCGTTAATGCCGCGAAACGCGCCCGGATCGAGCGAGCCGTGCGGCTCTACGTCGCCGCGACACCGGGGGCCGACGGACGAGCGCTGCGGATCGATGTAGTGGCGATAGGGCCGGAAGAGGATATCGAGTGGATTCGGAACGCTTTTGGGGAAACGATATGAATGCAACTGAACGGGTTCGTGAGTATTTCCGCACGGCCGCGGAAACCCAGTTGCGGGCGCGGGATCAGCTGGCCGCCCGCATCGGTGAGGCCGCGGATCGGCTTGCCGACACCTTGGGCTCGGGCGGTAAAATCCTTGCCTGTGGCAACGGGGGTTCGGCGGCCGATGCCCAGCATTTGGCCGCCGAGTTTACCGGTCGGTTCGAGCGTGAACGGTCCCCGTTGGCTGCGATCGCGTTGACGACCGATACCTCGGCACTGACCGCGATCGGCAACGATTATGGCTTCGACCAAGTTTTTTCCAAGCAGGTAACGGCGTTGGCGCGTCCGGGCGATGTCCTGATCGGCATTTCCACCAGCGGGGATTCGCCCAATGTGTTGGCGGCGCTGCAGGCGGCACACCAGGCCGGGGCCTGGGGGTTGATCTTGAGTGGACGGGAGGGAGGCGCCATGGCCCGGGCGTTGCTGGCGGGCGATCTGGAATTGCGGGTTCCGGGCACACGCACGGCACATATCCAGGAGGTACACGGCCTGATTTTGCACTGCCTGTGTGACCTGGTCGATGCCCGCCTGTACCCTGAATGATGTGCTCATGAAAGCGGCTCCTTTCCCCACGGCGCTTGCGGCCTCTCTCCGGAAGGTGCTGGGTGCCGGGCGGCTGCATACCGAGGCGGCCGAACGCACGGCCTATGCCTACGACAACAGCCGCCGGCGGGGGGAGGCGGGCGCGGTGGCCTTCCCGCAAACCGAAGCCGAGGTGGCGGCCATCGTGCGGATTTGTCACGCGGCGTACTGGCCGGTGGTCGTGCGTGGCCTGGGCAGTAACACGGTGGGGGCGACCGTGCCGAGCGAAGGCGCCCTGGTGATCTCTACCGAGCGCATGAACCGGATCGTAGCGGTGCATGCGGCGGATCGTTATCTTATTGCCGAGGCCGGAGTGAGCAATACTGGGATTCAGGCCGCGGCGCGGGAACAGGGACTGTTCTGGCCGCCCGATCCGAGTTCCGCGGCCTATTCCACCCTGGGTGGAAACCTGGGATGTAACGCCGCGGGCCCGCACGCGGTCAAGTATGGAACACCGCGGGAAAACATCCTCGGGCTCAGCGCGGTAACCGGAACCGGTGAAATCATTCGGGTCGGCACGCACACCACCAAGGGGGTGGTGGGCTACGACCTGACCCGGCTGTTATTGGGTTCGGAAGGAACCCTGGGTATCATTACCCGGGCCACGTTGAAGCTCTGGCCCTGGCCCGAGGCGGTGATAACCTTGCGGGCCTGCTATACCAATGTTTCGGCGGCCGCAGCTGCCGTGACCCGGATCATGTCCCGTCCCGATTTACCCTGGGTGCTGGAGTTCATGGATCGCGCCGCCCTGGACCTGGTGCGGGGGCAAGGTGTCGTGCTGCCCGAGGCGGCGGGGGCCTTGCTGTTGATTGAGGTGGAGGGCGCCCACGGGGCACTTGACCGGGCCGTCGGCAATGTTTCCCGCGCGGCCGCGGGCCCGGGGTGCCTGGGTGTCGATGCCGCGGCCAATGAGCGGGAGGCGGGCGAACTCCGGCGGGCCCGCAAGTCGCTGTCGCCGGCACTGCGCTGCTTGCGCGAGGGCAAGATCAACGAGGATGTCGTAGTGCCGGTTTCGCAGGTTCCCGCATTGGTTGCGCGGCTCGAATCCTTGGCCGCTGAGGCCGCTATCCCCATTGTGAGCTTTGGCCATGTCGGTAACGGCAACCTGCACGTCAACCTCTTGTTCGACCCCGATGACCCACGCGAGCGCGAGGAAGCCGCCGTTGCTTTGCCCAAGGTATTCCAGGCGGTACTCGATTTGGGGGGAACCCTGTCGGGAGAGCATGGCGTGGGGCTGACCAAGCGGGACTTTATCGCCATGGAACTCGCGCCGCCGGTGCTGGATCTGATGCGCGGGATCAAACAGGTTTTTGATCCTCACGGAATATTGAATCGTGGTAAAACATTGCCCTTGGCCGAGGTGAACGCCGATGCTTGAGTACCCTGGCTCAGAGCCGGGCTTTGCCAGCCCCCTGGCCCTGGCCGCGGGCGTTGAGTGGATTCGCCTGCCCCTGAGCTTTCCCCCGCGGCATGTAAACGTCTATCGCATCGAGACTTCGGGCGGCACGATACTGGTGGACACCGGGTTGGGCAACCGCGAAACCCGTGAACTTTGGGATTCCCTGTGGTCCCGGGCACCCTGTTCCAAGGTGGTAGTGACCCATTTCCATCCGGATCATATCGGCCAGGCGGCCGCTCTCGAAGGCCTGGGTGCGAAGATCCTGGTCCCCGCACCCGAGATTGCCAAGGCTCGGCAGATCCATGCGCTTGGGGCGGACGAACTCACGCTGCACATGAGCCGGTTTTTTATCGCCCACGGCCTGAGTGGTTCCGCCCCCGGTTTCGGGCGTGGCAATGGGTATCGCTACATGGTGCCGGTATTGCCGGAGCGCAGCCTTGCCCTGTTGAAAGGAGCACTGGATTTTGCTCCGGAATGGTCCGTGCGTTTTGCCGGTGGACATTCTCCCGCGCATGCCCTGCTGACCCGGGACCAGGCGCCGATCGTTGTCGCCGGCGACATTTTGCTTCCCCGGATCACCCCTAACATTTCGGTTTGGCCGGAGGATCCGGATGCCGATCCCCTGGGCGATTACCTGCGGGCCCTGGATGGACTGCGGCGGGATCTGCCGACCGATGGGTTGATTTTACCTGCCCACGGCAGTCCCTATCGGGGTATCCACGAACGGATAGCGGCGATTCAGGCACATCACGCGGCGCGGCTGGACTTGTTGCGCGAGGCCATTGGCACGGCCGGCTCGGTCAGTGCCGCCGAGATGCTGTTGCGGCTGTTCCCGCATGAGTTGGACCCTGGGAGCCTGCCCTTTGCGCTGGGCGAGACGGTGGCGCATCTAAACCACCTGTGGCGGCGGGGGGAAATCGAACGACCCCGCGATCGGCACGGCGTATATCGATACATGCGCTGATCGGTACTCGTTTGCATCCCCGGCCATGGGGCCATCCTCCGTGACCGTCCGGGCGGCTATCCTGCGGGTGGAACCGCCGGCCTCAAAAGCCGTAGACGAGCCCCAGGGAGAGGTAGCGGATATTTGTCCTACCGCCGATGGAGCCATCCCCAAGATGATAGTAGTAGCCGTAGCCGATTCTGCCGCTCAATTGTGGAATAAACCGGTATTCCAGGCCGAACTCAAGCATGGGAGCCCACTTGCGGACGCTGTTCGAGCCGACCAGGGGCTGGCACAGGCTGGCCGGGCCGTTGCAATTACGCGCGAAATCGGTTTTGGCGTAGATCAGGCCGAGATTTCCATAGACGCGGAACTCTTGGGTGAAGTTATAGTGTGAAAGCACGGTTAGAAGTACTCCGCGGTTCCGGATACTGAAGCTGCCCCCCGCCTTGCCGCCGCTGGACCCGGTAAGCGAGTAGTCGCCGGTGGCACTGCCAAAATCCTCGTAGCCGAGCGTAAACGCCACCCGGCGATCGAGACGGTAGCCGAAATGGATGCCGAATCCGGTCGCCGTATTGGCGCTGCTGACCTCATAGGCGCTCAACAGCCCCTGGTTGAATTGCCGTAAAAACTGAACGGCAAGGCTGTTGCCTATATTGTTCACGGTTCCCTGGTGGCTGCGCCCTGCATCGACGGAAATGAAGTAGGAACCCGGATCCTGGGCGTGAGCCGCGCCCGGATACAGGTAGATAAATCCAAGAAAAGCCGCACCGATAAGCAGCGGTTTGGGCAGATTGGGCATATAAAACTCCTTGTCATGGTGCATGGGTGTCGGGCTCGAGGGGGGCCTCGATTCCGGCAGGCGGAAAATGCTACAGCTCGGGAGGCGCCGATGCAAACCATTCCCGATGGGAAAGTATCGCACGCATTCCCGTGAACGGATCGCGTTTGTTAGAGTGCATGACCCATGGAGTGTTCGCAAGGTCTCGCTCGTGTGTTGATTCCCGCGGTTGCCGGCGCATCAAAGGCGGTCATCGTCGAGGGCCTGGAGAAACGCTATGCGGGGCGGATGGTGGTGGATGATATCTCGTTTTCCATTGATCGGGGAGAGTGCTTCGGTCTTTTGGGACCCAATGGTGCCGGCAAGACCACGGTGCTGCGGATGTTGCTGGCGCATACGCCACCCTCGGCCGGGCGGATCGAGGTGCTGGGCTACTCGATGCCGGGCGAGGCGCGGGCGGCACGGGCCCGGATCGGGGTCGTGGCCCAGGAAGACAATCTCGACCCGGATTTCACCGTATTGGAAAATCTGCTGAGCTATGCCCGCTATTTTGGCATCAAGCCCCGCGCGATGCGCCGGGGGACGAGTGCACTGCTTGAATTCGCCGCCCTCGAGGGCCGGGAGGGCGCGCGCATTCATGAGCTGTCGGGCGGGATGCAGCGCCGCCTCACCTTGGCCCGGGCCCTGGTGAACGACCCCCGGCTGCTGGTGCTGGACGAGCCCACCACGGGGCTTGACCCGCAGGCACGGCAGTTGATCTGGCAGCGGTTGCGCAGCCTGCTGGCGTCCGGGCGCACCCTGTTTCTCACTACCCACTACATGGAGGAGGCGGAACGCCTGTGCGACCGGGTGGCAATTATCGACGGCGGTCGCCTGGTGGCCATCGGCAGTCCACACGCGCTGATCGGCGAACATGTCGAAGCGCATGTATTTGAATTTACCGCCCCGGATCTGGTCTCCCGCGCCGCAGACCTGGCGCGGTTGGAGGGCGTGCATATCGAACGCGTCGGGGAGACCACGCTGGTCTATGCCCGCTCGCCCGAGCCGGTGCGTGCCTGGCTTTCGGGGTGCGCGGGCGAGCAATACTGGTATCGCCCCGGGAACCTGGAAGACGTGTTTTTTCGCCTGACCGGGCGCGACCTGAGGGACCGCTGATGCCATTGGGCGGAAGATATTCGATCCCGGGGCGCTATGCCTGGCCGGTGTGGTTGCGTAACTTCCATGTTTGGCGCAAGCTCATGGTGCCGTCCCTGCTCGGCAACTTCGGTGAACCGGTACTGTATCTGCTGGCGCTGGGTTACGGCTTCGGGCGCATGGTGGGGCGGGTCGGTCAGATCAGCTATATCGAGTTCCTTGCCAGTGGCATCCTGTGTTCGAGCGCCATGACCGCGGCTTCGTTCGAGGCGATGTATTCGGCCTACACCCGGCTTAATGTTCAGCACACCTGGGCGGCGATGCTGGCGACCCCGTTGGGGGTCGAGGATGTTGTCATCGGGGAGATTCTGTGGGCCGGCTCGAAGGCCCTGATCAATACCACGGCGATCCTGATCGTGGCCGCGGCACTGGGGTTGGTCGGAGGCTGGACGGCGCTTCTCGCGCTACCGGTGGCGCTGGCAACCGGTCTCGCCTTTGCCGCACTGGCTATGATCGTGACGGCCTTTGCGCCCAGCTACGATTTTTTCATGTACTATTTCACCCTGGTCTTGACGCCGCTGTTGCTGCTGTCCGGGGTTTTCTTTCCGCTCGCGGAGTTGCCACATGGGGTGGTACTCACGATGCAGTTTTTCCCCCTGGTGCATGCCATCGCGCTGATCCGCCCGTTACTGGCCGGCACCGTGCCGCAACAGGCGTGGCTGCACGGCGGCGTGATTCTCGCCTACCTCCTGGTCGCCGGGGGAGTGGCCGTATGGCTTTTCCGGCGGCGAATCCTGCGTTGACCCGGGGCGCTAAAATGAGGCCGGTCGGTGCGATTCCGAGCTGCGGTTCCGGCCGGGGAATATGTCGGTGATCCCATCCGTTATATTTAGCAATCCTTGTTGCTGGAGGCGTTCCCGGATGCGTGTTTCCCGTTTACTGATGCTCTGCGCGATTCTGCTGGTTGCCGCTCATGGGACGATGGCCCGAGCGGCGCCTGTTGCGGTGCTGGCCGCGGAGTCCAGCTATGGTGACATCGCCCGGTTCATCGGCGGCACTCGGGTCAAGGTCACGAGTATTATCGTCAATGCGAATGTCGATCCGCATGATTTCATGCCCAACCCACGGGATGCCCGCGAGGCCCTGGAGGCGCAGGTCATCATCCGTAACGGCCTGGGCTTCGACCCCTGGCTGGGGAAAATACTGGCGACCCGCCCCGATCCCCGGCGCCAAGTCATCGTGGTGGGTGAATTGGCCCGGGGGTTGGTGCCGGCGGAGCGCAACCCGCATATTTTTTATGATCCGCGTGCGGCCTTGATTGCCGCCGCGGCGTTGCGGCGGGCCTTTACCCGGGTGGACCCGGCCCATGGTCCCGGGTACGAGCGGCGCTACATCGAGTTCGAACAGGCGCTGCTCCCGGTCTGGGTGCGGATCCAGGCGCTCGCGGCGCGCTATCCGGGTGCCCGGGTGGCGGCCACCGTGCCGGTGTATGGCTATATGCTGCGACTGCTTGGCTTTGAGGCGCCGTTTCGCTCCTTTCGGTTGGCCTTGATGAACCATTCCAGCCCTTCACCTAAAACCGTCGCGGCCTTCGTCACCGCCTTGCGGCGGCGCCGGCTCCGGGTGTTGATCTACAATCCGGCGGCCCTGGGTCCCCTTGGGCAACGAATGGTGGAGATCGCCCGCGGGGCCGGTGTACCCGGGGTGCCCGTAAGCCCGGTGCCGCGACCGGGGCAAGGCTATGTGGCCTGGCAGCTCGCCACGCTGGAGCGTCTTGCCGCCGCCCTGGCCCGGGGCGTGGCCTCCCCTCGATGACCCTCCCGGCTCTATGTACCGAAAATCTCAGTGTGCACCTGGGGGGAGGCGCGGTTCTTGAGAGCCTGAACCTGGAGATTCCTACCGGGTGTTTCGTCGGCTTGTTCGGCGCCAATGGCGCGGGAAAGACCACCTTATTCCGGGTGGTGCTGGGGCTGTTGCCGCCCTCGGCCGGTCGGATCCGCCTGCTGGGGTTGCCGCCACGGCAGGGGCGGATCCGGGTCGGCTATGTGCCCCAACAGGCCCCTGCCGCGCTTGAGGGCACGCTTTCGGGACGTGCCTTTGTCGCTGCGGCTTGGCGGGGGCAACGCTGGGGAGTCGCACTCGGGCGCGCGGCGGCGGCCACGGCGATCGACGAAGCGCTCGAGCGGGTCGGGGCCACGGCCTTTGCCGAGCGGGCACTCGAGCGGCTATCGGGAGGGCAGCGTCACCGGTTTCTTTTAGCCCAGGCGCTGGTCAACCGCCCGCGGCTGCTCCTGTTGGACGAGCCATTAGCAAGCCTGGACCCTGCGGCACAGGTGGATTTCATTGAACTTGTCCGCGGGCTATGCCGGCAGGAAGGCTTGACCGTCGTCTTGTCCGCTCACGACATCAACCCGCTGACCGCGGCCATGGATCGGGTGTTGTTTATGGCCGCGGGGCGCGCCTGCCTGGGGAGGGTCGACGAGGTGTTACGGGACGACAAGTTGAGCAGCCTGTACGGGTCCCCCATGCATGTGGTGAGAAATTCGGGGAGAATATTCGTGTTTCCGGCGCACGGCTTCATGCCCGAGCGCGATACCCATCACCACCATCCGTCCGGCCTGAAATGAACCTGCTCGACTATGGCTTCATGCAAAATGCCCTGTTGGTGGGCAATGCCGTGGCGGTGGCGGCCGCCGTCACCGGCTGGTTCGTGGTGCAGCGGCGCCAGTCCTTTGCCGCGCACGCGATAGCCAACCTCGGGTTCCCCGGTGCCGCGGGGGCGATCCTGGTCGGACTCAGCCCCTATGCCGGGCTGTTTGCATTTGCGCTCGCCGGCGCCGTGGCGATCGCTCTCCTGGGCGAACGGCTGCACGAACGCGACGTGAGTGTCGGCATGGTGCTGGTGTTGGCGCTCGGGGTTGGAGTGCTGTTTCTGAACCTGTATATGGCCAATGCCAACGCCGCCTTCTCGATCCTGTTCGGCAACATGCTTGGCATTGACCGCACCCGGATGTGGCTGAGCATCGGTGCCGTACTGGGCGAACTCGGGCTGCTGGCGGCAATAGCCCGGCCGCTGTTGTTTGCAACCCTGAGCCCCGAGGCGGCACAGGCCCGCGGGGTTCCGGTGTGGGCGCTGAACATGGCCTTTTTGTTGTTACTTGCGGTGGCCATCGCGATTGCCATACCCGCGATTGGAGCGCTACTGGTCTTTGCCCTGGTGATTGGGCCTCCCGCCGCGGCCCGGCTGTGGGCGGGCCGGGTGGTTACCGGCATCGTTTTGGCCGTGGTGCTGGGGATGGTGGAGGCGACCGGGGGGGTTCTCGCGGCCTGGTTTATCGGTTATCCGACCAGCTTCTGGATCGTTGGCCTGGCCTTCGCGGCCTATCTTGCGAGTGTCGTTTTGGCTCCCCGACTGCGGCGGTGAAAGGATTTCTGGGCCGGCCTCCCTCAAACTTGCCGGTGCCGTCTTCGTACGCTGACCGGGGGGCGGCGGTATTGGCGGGGCTCAAAGCGGAAAGTCGTAGCTGAATTTTAAAAAATAAGTCCGCTGTTGCTGGAGTAGCCCGGAATTTCCGGTTTCCAGGTAGCCGTTGGAAAAACCGGCGTAGAAGGCCGTCCAGGGGTTGAGGACATAGCCGAGTAACCACTGGCTGGCAAGATTGCGTGTCCGGCTTGCCGTGCCGGGGGGGTAAAGCGCAACATTATTGCGCACGTCCTGCTCCTGGATGGTCGCGCGCACGAACAGGCGCGGGTTGAAGTACCAGGCGAGGCGAAAATCGTAGAGATTTGCGGTAAAAAGACGTCCGCCGGTGATGTTGAGCCGTTCGAAGTCGGTAACCAGCGATAACTGGAAGTGGGCTCTGGGGGAGAGCGTGACGGCGGGGGCAATCGAGAGCAGTTTACCCTTGCGTATCCCGGTGTAGTCGATACCGTCCCCCGCGGTAATCCCGACCCGGCCCCGGAACCAGTCTGTTGGCTGAGTTTTCGCAAAGAGCTGGATCTGATTGAGCGTGAAGGAGGTTCCACCGAAATACCGATCTTCATGAGACAGGGAGAAAAACAGATGACTCTGGTAGCCTCCGTCGCCGAATGCGTACACTTGAACCCTGCGCTCGAGGATCGGGCCGGTTCCCGTCATGCGGACCCACCTGGCGGCGCCGCCGAGGCCGAGGTTCTGGTACCAGGCGTTATTGGGGCCGTACCAGTTGTATTCGCCCCGTGAGGTTGTCGCCAGGTACCCGACTTGCGGCAAGTAACCGAGGTCGGCCCGAAAGCCGCTGCCCAGGCGGCTTAGGCCGAAGCTGATCAGGTAATTTTTACGCGTGCGCCGGAACCTGGCCGTCCAGGCGTTGCCGCTGACGCTTCCGGCGGCGATGCCAAAGGCATCGGCCACCTCTCCGGGGTAGGCGGTCGCCGATCTTCCTACTTGCACGGTGATCGAGTCGCTGGGGCCGAGTTGCCAGCTTGTATCGAAAGCAAGAACCTGGTTATGGTAGCCGCCGCCTTGGCGGCTCGTTAGCAGCACGCCCAGCGCGGAGTCGTTGCTCAGGTCGTAGCGGTAGCGTAACAGCGCGTCCCGGGTTGAGAAATTGAAGATTTGCAGAGCCGAGTCCTCGGGGCCGGGCAACAAAATATTCGTCATGGTATCGGTTGCGATCAGCGCGTCCATGGCGTTGACACCGATCTGCCCCACGAGCTTGGTCGCCCAGTGGGGGTTGGTAATTTGGCGGGTATCGACCAGTTCGAACGGCGTGTTGAACACCCAGGCGCCCTGTTCGAAAAAAGGGCGGTTCTCCGGGTAAAACAGGGCGAACGGCTGGTTGACGGTCAGTTGCAGCCGGGTGGGTTCGACTTCCGAGAAATTTGGATTCAGGGTGGCCGCCCATTCCAGGTCGGGGCGGATCATCCAGCGCGCGGTGAGGCCGCCCGAAGCCTGGGAGGTGCCCTGCATGGGGCCTGCGGTATCTGTCGCGGGGCGCGTGTCCGCCCGGGAGACGGTCAGCGCCGGAATAATTTGAACATTCAATTCCTTGGCCGTGATAGGCGTTGCCGTCCGTACGACTTGTGTCTGGCACAGCAGGCAGTTGCTGTTGTAGTTCATCCGGAACTGCGCAACCACGCGGCGAAGATTGCGCGGCCAATTGCGGAATAACCCGAGTCGCCAGGTCTGGGGATGAGTGCTCTGTGGCAGCTTGATCGAGCGGAACGGGATCCGCATCACCACCTCGTAGCCGCGGGGCGTGGGGTGTGCCGAGCAACCCCAGATGGTGTTGAAGGAAAAATATTCCTGTTTTTGCTGGCGAAAAGCATCGGCCTCCACCCCGCCCGCGGTGCATAGGAATTCGTAGGCCCACTGGGTATCATTAAAGGGGCTGAACAACAGGCCGACGAAATCATCGCCGGTGCCGGAGATGCCATCGCGACGCCGGTAGTGGATCCGCACATCCCGCGGCCGGGGATCGAAGGCGAGGAAGCGCAGCCACAAGGCTTGGGGGCCATACCCCACGTAAACGTCCGTCCGAATCGGGGCCGCACGATTGTGGCCGGGCTGAACCTCGTTATCAAGGCGAAAATGTGCGGCGTGGCTCCATGCCGCGCGGGTGGGCCGCCCCGATACCGAGAGCCAGGGGCCGAGCCCGGGTATGGTGACGACGGCAGGCGCGCTGATCCGAACCGCGCTTGCCGGGCGCGCGGCGGCCGCCGCAGAGGCGAGAAGTAGGGCGGCGGCACAGGCGGCCAGGAAGCGAATAGTCATGTCAACCACGAATCTATGTTGTAGATAACTATAACAGCATAACATTAAAAAGTCATTCTCCCATGCCCGCGCCGGAAGTAGAGATCGCCGGTCGGTTTTGAGCAGGAACCCGGCCGCCGCCGCGCGGGGCAATGGGATATTGCCTTATCCCCCAATCCGATCCGGCCGGCGCGGTCCATGATCACCCTCACGCGCCGCCATCTCCCGGATTCCCGGCTACGAAAACGGTTCCATGGTATTGCCCGGCAGGGATCCTTCGGGATGGTTTTGCAGGCGCCGGCACCGGCGTCGGGCTACGCGGTTCTTTTGGGCAAAACTTCCCCGGCTTCCTTGCGGAAGCCGCCGTTACAACCCGATGTTCACGGCAACAGGAAATTCCGCCGGGGGAACGAATCTTCTGGGAGACCCGGAATAATCTATTCAGAGTCCTCGGATTGGGTTCGGCGGGCTACATTGCTGTCGATCGCGGCTTGCCGCACCGCCTTGGCGACATTGGCGGCCACTGAACTGTCAAACACGCTGGGAATGATATAGTCGGGCTGCAGCAGGTCATCCTGGATCGTATCCGCAATTGCATGGGCTGCGGCGATTTTCATTTCCTCGTTAATGGTGCTGGCCAGGCAATCCAGGGCGCCGCGAAAAATTCCCGGGAAACATAAGACATTGTTAATTTGATTGGGATAATCGCTGCGCCCGGTCGCCATGATCGCCACATAAGGTTCGGCCTCCTCCGGCATGATTTCCGGATCCGGGTTGGCCATTGCGAAAACGCAGGGATCGCGATTCATCTTCTTTAGATCATCCACGGTGAGGACCTTGGGAGCAGACACGCCGATAAACACATCGGCCCCGGCGATCACATCACTGAGGGTTCCTTTCTCGTGATTGGCATTAGTATGGTCGGCCAACCATTGCTTGGCCTCGTTCAATCCCGCGCGCCCGGAATAGATCGCTCCTTTCCGGTCGCAGCCGATGATATTTTGCACGCCCAGTTCCATAAACATCTTGGCACATGCCGTTCCCGCGGCTCCGGCTCCCATGATCACGACTTTCAGGTCTTGCGCTTTTTTATTGACCAGTTTTAGGGAATTGATCAAGGCGGCCGTGCTGACTACCGCTGTTCCATGTTGATCGTCATGGAAAACAGGAATATTCATCTCTTGTTTCAGGCGGTTTTCGATTTCAAAACATCTGGGAGCGGAAATATCCTCGAGATTGATTCCACCAAAGGTCGGCTCCAGCGCTTTAACGGCCGCAATGATTTCTTCTATATCCGTGGTCGCCAGGCAGATCGGAAAGGCATCCACATTCGCAAAGGACTTGAATAGCATGGCTTTTCCTTCCATCACGGGCATGGCGGCCAAGGGGCCAATATCTCCCAATCCCAGAACCGCGGTGCCATCGGTGACTACGGCCACCATATTGCGCTTGATGGTCAGGTTATACACATCTTCGGGATTATCGTGAATGGCCATGCAGACCCGTGCCACCCCCGGCGTGTAGGCCATGGAGAGATCATCCCGGGTTTTCAGGGGAATTCGATTGCCGATTTCGATTTTTCCCCCCAAGTGAACCAGGAAGGTCCGGTCGGAATAGTTAATCATCTCCACGTGGGGCAAACTGTTCATCGCATCGATAATGTTCTGAGTGTGCTCCAGGCTGGGAGTGGTGATGGAAAAGTCGCGGATACTCCCGTTTTTCAAGGGGTGCGATATATCAATCGCACCAATATTGCCGCCCAATTCAGCTATTTTCTGGGCTACGGCAGCTAAAATCCCGATTTGATTTTCAAGTTTTAGACGTAAAATAAAATTGGTTCCAAGTACTTTGTCAGGGCCGGTAAGTTTGGTCATATTGCTCTCCTGATAATGAGCCATTTCCTGATTCTCCTTTTAGTTCAATATGTTATTAAAAATACATTGTACCAAATCCGCGGGAGCCGGGACGTGTTCCTTGCCTCTTGGCGAGGCAGGCGTAATGCTTTGTTGGCAGGTCGAGGCCCGAGCGCATTGCAGGCGGGAATAAACTCCCATCCCGCGGAAGCATGGGGCTTTCCCGGGTGGATGCCGAAGGCATCCCGGCGCGCGGGCTGCATTCGGCCTGCCCTACCAGCACGCGCATAGGCGGGCGCCGGGCAGTGGGGGGGTTGCCCGCCGGCTATTCGTTATACTCCTTTTCCTCTTCAAACTCCGCCCCGGCGGCATCGGCCTCCACATTGCGTCCCCTGGGCGGCGTTTTGGTGAATTCGCGGTAAAACTCGTGCTGGATCACCAGATCCATAATCTCATTCGTACCCGTCCAGATAGTGATGAGCCGCACGTCGCGCAATAATTTTTCTACCGGGAAGATGTTGGTGTAGCCGATACCCCCCAACACCTGCATGGCGTGATTGATCACTTCCCACGCGGTTTCGGTGGCGAATTTTTTCGACTCCGATACCAACCGCCGTATTTTCCCCGCATTTCCTCCCGCTTCGATGGCCTGTGCGGTAACGTAGTTGAGTGCGCGTGCCGCATCCAGCAACGTCAGGCTATCGGCGATCTTGAAGCTCACCGCCTCGAATTGGCGAATCTTTTTTCCGAATGCCCGTCGTCGATCGGCATAGCGTGCCGCAATCTCGATTCCGGTACGTCCCATTCCCACCGCCGCTCCCGCCGATGTCATTCGCTCGGGGATCATCATTTGGTTAAATACCGCCGTGCCATTGCCTATCGCCGCTTCACCGCCGAGTACGTTCTCTACCGGTACGGGAACGTTCTTGAACACGATCCTGCCGGTGCCGCCGCCGCGTGTACCCATCAACCCGTAGCTGTGAGCTACTTTTATCTCGGGGCTGCGTTCGACCAAAAATGCGGTCATCGCTTTTTTCGGATCGGCGATGCCTTCGACTTTACCATAGATCAGAAACAGGTCGGCGCCTTCCGCGCCCACTACGAACCGTTTTTGCCCGGTGAGATAAAACGTATCCCCCTCCCGGCGGGCGCGGGTGGAAGCGGCAAAAAAGTCCGATCCACCGCGGGGCTCGGTCAATCCTTCCGCGACGCCGAGCGTTCCGGCAATCATCGGTTTAAGATATTTTTCTTTTTGCGTCTCCGTGCCGAATTTGTCGATCGCTTCGCCGATAATCGATACCAGCGAGTAGAGGCAGCCCAGCGCCGTACCCAGCACGCCGACCTCTTCCAGTGCCACCATTTCCGCCGTCCACGGCAAGCCGCTACCACCGTATTTCGGGTCGAAGCGTAACCCGAGTACACCTTGCCGTCCGGCTTGTTCCAAAAACTCCTGCGGGTAGCGCAGCTTGTCGGCATCCATATCGAGGAGTAGTTGACGCGGAATCGAGGCGACGAATTGCTGCATTTTTGCGCGTAGTTCCAGGTCATCATTGCTCAACATGGCTTGAATGGACATTGATTCTCTCCGATGCAGTTTGGGGCCTCGATGAGGCCGGGGCGGATAACCCGCTGTGGGAAGGGACTGATCCGGCGGCGAGTGTTCACAACGGTTCGTCGGCTCAAGCGAAGATGAACTTCCGAACCATTAAATTATAGGCTTTTCCCGGGGGAAGGAGGCGGGGTTTACCCTTTCTTGCCCCATCCCGTGGATGTTCCCGAATACGGCCCGGATGCGGCAATACCGGAGACGGAAAATTGCGTGCCGCCGTAATGGAACGGTTGAACGATCCCGGCGGGACGCAGAAAACGATCCGCCCGGGCGGGTTTTAACGGCGCGGGTCAACGATGCCGCCAGGTGCCGCCCGCTCGCTGGGGGCCTTGGCGTGGATGCGCTGTGGCGATCACGGTGGCGCTGTTGCCTTGATGGATAATGAACGCCGGTTCAGTAAGCCATGGTGCCGGCATGAAAGCCTGGGTTGCCGTTTCGTTCTCGATTGCCGTGATGAGCCACGCCGGGGAGCGCGCGTACAAGGAAGGCCCTGGCGGCGGGAGAGTTCCTGGAAGCGGCTTTTGACCACGCAGCCCCGGTGAGGCCGGGGCGTTTTGCCCCGGATAACGAGTAATGAAATGACTGCAAAAGAAAGAATCGCCCAGGCTTCAATGAGGCCGGGGCGTTTTGCCCCGGATAACATGATAAATACCGCCATCCCGCCCTCTTTCCGCGCGCGCTTCAATGAGGCCGGGGCGTTTTGCCCCGGATAACGCACCACGCGGTAGGCGTGGGAACGCGAAACATGCAGCTTCAATGAGGCCGGGGCGTTTTGCCCCGGATAACCTCAATTAACCAAGATAAAGAAAGATTGATAGAAAGCTTCAATGAGGCCGGGGCGTTTTGCCCCGGATAACTACTCATTTCATCGATGAGTGCCTGACCTATGCCTATCGCTTCAATGAGGCCGGGGCGTTTTGCCCCGGATAACACTTTTAGCTTGCAGACGGGAGACAGGTATGAAATCTGCTTCAATGAGGCCGGGGCGTTTTGCCCCGGATAACGCGTCCGGACGAGGTAGCACGGCTCGTGCTACGCTGGCTTCAATGAGGCCGGGGCGTTTTGCCCCGGATAACCAGTCATGGCGTTCTACCATTACCCACGCACGATCAGCTTTAATGAGGCCGGGGCGTTTTGCCCCGGATAACCGCCTCGGACGCGGTAATTGCAACAGCCACCCCCCATGGAGCTTCAATGAGGCCGGGGCGTTTTGCCCCGGATAACCGCCTCATAGGCCATACACGGTGAGCGGCACATTGCGCGGCTTCAATGAGGCCGGGGCGTTTTGCCCCGGATAACGCCCGTACGCGGGCCCGAGCGCGACCGCGTGCTTGGGGCTTCAATGAGGCCGGGGCGTTTTGCCCCGGATAACAAAAGCCACGCGCGCAAAAAGCCACGCGCGCGATAGCTTCAATGAGGCCGGGGCGTTTTGCCCCGGATAACCTTATGTTCAGCGTCGTACAGGAATCCGTTAGCGTAGCTTCAATGAGGCCGGGGCGTTTTGCCCCGGATAACGTATAAACGCGGCGCTAAATGCCGGGGGGCTATCTTGCTTCAATGAGGCCGGGGCGTTTTGCCCCGGATAACATGGCGTCCCGCAAGGCGCCCGTTACGGCGCCTTGTGCTTCAATGAGGCCGGGGCGTTTTGCCCCGGATAACCAGTGGGTGTTGTGTAGGGGAAAGCGGCGTCAAAATAGCTTCAATGAGGCCGGGGCGTTTTGCCCCGGATAACCGGGTGGAATTCGTCTCGGTCTTCGCGCAAGCTCAAGCTTCAATGAGGCCGGGGCGTTTTGCCCCGGATAACATGCACATTCTGGCACGATGTAGCTATATTCCCCAGGCTTCAATGAGGCCGGGGCGTTTTGCCCCGGATAACGATTATTAAGCCCGCCAGAAGGACTGGCGAACTGAAGCTTCAATGAGGCCGGGGCGTTTTGCCCCGGATAACACAGGAGATATGGCAATGAAACATCAATATGCAGTCGCTTCAATGAGGCCGGGGCGTTTTGCCCCGGATAACCGGCTGAACTAGTAGGCATGCGGTGGGTGGGAGAAGCTTCAATGAGGCCGGGGCGTTTTGCCCCGGATAACAGCAGCGCACGGCCGCCATCCGCGCAATGCGGGGGCGGCTTCAATGAGGCCGGGGCGTTTTGCCCCGGATAACAGTCCCCTTGGTGGCCACTGATTATAAACATAAATTCCAATGTCTTGCGAGCGCTGTGCTCGTAAGGCCGGATTTGGACTGAGTGCAAGGATGTGAGCGAGTGTATCCATAGATAATCACTTGTTTTAAAAGAACTTGTTTGACTGCGAGCGCTCGCCGGGTTTGCTGTTACCATCCAAGCGCTCGCAACGACTCGGCAGATCAAACGATGATGGGCTCGCGAACCATAGGATTATAGGCCTTTCCCAGGCTGATGAGGCGGGGGGTGATCTCTTGTGCATCACCGAGGTCGAGCAGGATGATGTGATCGTGCCCGTGGAGGATGATTAGTTCCAGATCTGAAATCAGTTCAGCATGGCGGCGCCGCGAGAGTCGACACTGAAAAACGGATAGTTGCAGCCATTCGCCGTAACCACGCATAAGTTTGAATACGCGCCGGCCCCGTTTGGGGTCGGCAATGTCGTAAGTGACGATATAGAGATGTTCGGACATGGCTCACCTGGTACGAAATTCGGGGTATTCGGGTATATCTCCCAGCAGGTAACGCCCCAGGAGGCGGGCCTGCAATTCCATCAACCGCCGATAGCTCACGGCATAACCGAATAGGGGATGGGTGATCTCGTGGCTGAGGCGGCGTTCGAAGGCGGCCAGGAAGCGTTTGCGCCCATCGGGAGTGAGCGCGACGCTACCGGCGGCGGCGATGAAATCGCTGGGGCGTATTTCGCCGTTGTTGATGGTTTGGATGACGACGGAGTCGGCGATGAGGGGGCGGTAGGCTTCCATCAGGTCCAGGGCCAGCGCAGGGCGACCGTAGCGCGGCTGGTGATAAAAACCGCAATATGGGTCGAAACCGACGGCGCTTAGGGTGACGGTCCAGGAGCGGACGAGCACGGCGTAGGCGAAAGAGAGCAAGGCGTTTACGGGGTCGCTTGGGGGGCGGCGATTGCGAGTGGTGAAATCGAAGGTGTAGCTGCCGGTGTTGGGTTGTTTGATCAGGTGAGGAAAGGCGGCGAAATAGCGGGCGGCGGCGGCCCCTTCGAGGCCAAGCAACATCGGCAGATCGGCGGCACGGGTTACGTTGGCAGCGTCGCGTTTGAGCAGCGCGAGGATCTGTTCGGGCTTTTCCGCACCGCGCCAGTTGCGGCGCAAAAGAGTACGGCAGTTGAGGATTTTCGCGGCGATGAATTGCCTGGCCAGGCGCAGGCAGGTGTGGGGTTCGAAGCTGGCCCGGTATTGCGCAGCGCGCAGCTCGATATTCTTGTGGCCGGTGCCGATGGTGTGGCCGAGAAACCAGCCGCCGTAGCTATACCAGGAAACCGGAATACCCCGGGCCATTAATTCGTGCAGAGTAGGGGTGGTGACATAGATGTTACCCATGAGCACAAGCTGGGAGGTATCGATCAACCGTGCCGTTTGAACCTTGTGGTCGTCGATGCTGATTTCCAGGGTTTCCCCGCGTTTGGCCACCTTGGCATGATGGGCCTGGACATAAATGGGGAGCGCCTCGTTGCGGGCGACGGCCAGCGGACGAGGTTCGGTCCGCTGATACTTGAGAAACTGCACTTCATCGGGTAGGCAGATGCCGACCAATGAGCAACGCGGGCATTTGGGGCTGTCTTCGAGCGGCTCGGGCGTTTGCCCACCGATGGCAATAAGGCGAAGACCATCTATGGCGTTATGGGTCAGGGCGCGCAGCTCAGCGTCGAATTCGATGCGTACGCGATCCTTGCTTGCAACGTAGTAGAGGATGCCTTGGCAACAGGTGTAACCGTGTTCTTCTAGAATCATTCCCTGAATGCAGAGTTGCACGCGCTCGGGATCGTAGGCGCCGTGGGCAACGTGCGGGCGCTTGCCGCGCTTGTAATCCACCGGCGTGACGGAGTCGGCATCACCCTCGATGAGGTCCATCTTGGCGATCAGGCCAAGGCGGTTGGATGAGAGGGTGATGGAGCGGGCGTGAATAGGGGTGGTTTCGTCCAGGGTCCCGGAGGGTGGCAGATCGCCACCGGGCTTGTCGACGCGGCGATGCTTGAAGCGGCCATCGACGGTATCGGCCGAATCGGCCCACTCCCCCTGCACCCATTCGAGATAGGCCAGGCGCGGGCAGTATTGATATTCGTTGACCATACGCGCCGGCATCAGCGGCAGGTCGCCGGAGAGTTCCGGAAACGGCAGAGGAAGCTCGGGTTGTTGATCGTCCATGGCTTTATCCTCACTAACCCATTGAATGGAGATACGTCCTTTACCTTCGGCTTAATCTCTGGATTCATGAGTCGGTGACACCGCGCCCGCGGCGAGGCGACGAACCAGCAGTTGCGGTTTATGCCTACTAGGGGGTCGCGGAAGCTTTTTGTTGCGGTTCATTTCGCTCACCGCAACCCACCTGCCCCATGAAGCGCAGGGGGCCGCAACGCCCTGCCCGGATTGGGCGTTGCGGAGTGGATATTCCAGGTTGTTAAAGAGCAGAGAAAAACAATTGAATCTGTCGCGCTTAACGGGATTGCTTATGGGGGGGTCAGGAGATGGCGGGATCAGATTGCCACGGCACGAACAACCCCAGGCCGAAATGGCAACCGAAACCCAAGGCCAGCGGTCCGGGAATCGGTTCGGGGAAGGTCAATTGCCAAAAGCTACCATGACGGTCAGACTGCACCAAGCCACGGCGTGTGCGAAAGCGGTGGAAGTGAAGGCCATACATGGTCACGTTACTCCATGCCGCAAGAGAACAAGCCGCCACCGAAATGCATCGTCTTGCCCAGCAACACGGGACCTGGCACAGCCACTCTGAACTGCAATAGCAAATCCGTGCCTTTGCCCTCCACCGCTAGCGGCACAGGTAACTGTCGGCGCTGTACTTCTAGCAGCACATCGTCGTTCATGGAGTCGCGGCCGTTTCGCTTCGCGTGGCGCGTGGGCGTATAGGGTGTGGCCGTCGTCCATACGTCGGATGCGGCAAACAGCGGGTCGGCATCGGCGTCGATATCCACCCGTTCCAGCTTTAGCTTGCCGGTGCGCCCTGCACGCAATTCGCGGAAATCGGCCAGTGCGCGTTCCAGCGTGTCCAGGTGGTCTCGCTCCTTTTTGAACGGATGCCGGTGTTCAATGACATGCGGAGCAATCAAAAGCAGGCGTTGACGCGCCAAGTCGGGCACGTAGGCCATGTGGACGTGATCGCCGCTCCGAGCTGTGGAACCATCGGCTTCGTGACCAGTAAAGAACACGGGGAGTTGACTCTGTGCGCCGATTTTGGCCTGCACTCGCGCCATCACGGCGCGGCGCAGGGCGCGCGCCAGTTGCAAAGGTTCGGCGTCGGGATGCAAGCCATCCATAATGCTGAAGGCCAGCACGCCTTCCACTTGTGGAACCGGAGCCATCAAGCCCAGGCCGCCGTAACGACCGTTGCCCAGCAGCAGCGGCCCGGAGGTGGGTTGGGCAAATTCGATTTCCACGTGCCAAAGCTGGTGTTTGGAAAAGCGCGTGCCGGCGGCGAAGGTTTCGGCGCGTTCGCCCTTGGCATAGAAGGGTTCGCGCTGCACGCGAATACCAGTCACCTTTTCACGCCGGCCGGCATGCCGCAGCGCTTGTATAACAGCGTGGCAGGCGTATTGCTGTTCATCGGTACGCTCCCTGCCGGTCTTGGCTTCCTCGTGCAATCTAGCGGGATCAATACGCCGCCGCGCCGCCTTTTCCGGCAGCGCCAGCGGAGTTACGCTGTACCACACGCGCGACGCCTTGTTTTTCCCAATGCCGTAGTGCGACAGCATGGAATCGTCACCCGCTCTCACCAGTTCGACCGGTGAGGACAGTACTTCACCGGTTTCTTTGTCGTGCACGGGCGCTGTGACTTCCAGGCCTGCAAAGCCCCAGGCCACATCATCGGCGCGGATCGGGCAATCCGGCGGCACTTCCACCAGCACGCGGCGGATACCACGGTCGGCATGGGGATGGCCGATGGACGGCAGCGGAATGATGCGGATGCGCAACGTCTTGTCGGCTTCGGTGGCGTTGCGGCCGATCAGCACCTTCTCCACCACGCCACTGCCATTGAAATACGGATCAAGCTTGGCGTATGCGCCGTCGCGCAACGTCCGTACAAGCTCTGCCGCGCTCGCTAACGGCCAGGGCGCAAAGGGTGCGCCGGGTGCGGTGGTACGCCGCATCTCGAACAACAGTCGTGCCGCCGGGCTGTTGTAAGCCACGGCGCGAAAATGCGGCTTGGGCGCGTTGGCGAATTCTGTCCGGATTTTTCGTCCATCCTTGACATGGCGAAAGCGCATGGCATTGGCTTTATGGCGTGTTTCCAGGCTGGCAAGCGAACCGGAGTCAGGGCAATCCAGTGCCAAACCCATGCCGCCTTGTGATGGGCGATAGATGGCGCCAGGATAGCCGCTCAGTTGTTCTTCTGCCCTTTTTGCATCTATCAACTCGCCAACCGCCCAAGACATATCCACGCCACGACCAAGCTGATAGAGGCCATTGGCGATGTCGCAGATGCACTTGGCCTGGCTCTCGTCGCCATCGAAGCGCCAGACGTAAAGCAGCGGCACGGTGGCATCGAACAGACGGGGGCGGATATGTTTGATGGCACTGCGAATCTTGCCTATCTTCCGAAGATCTCCACCGACCTTCGATGCATCCATGTCATTGTTTGGGACATACATCTTAAAATCTGGCTGTCCAAGAAGCGCTGCGGGCGCGGCAATGGTTGGTACGTCAAGATTTTCCAGCCACTTCAGCGCCTCGCGTTTGGCGTCGTCAAGACCAAGCCGAGACCGTGCCGCTGCCGCCACCAGCGCTTGGAACAAACGCGCCGGCGCTGGCGGCCAGTCGCCCGCGCCGTGGTAGCGACCGTCGTGGAAGCGAACGGAGATGATGAGGGTACGGGTCATGATGCAGCGGCTTCTTCTTCAACCTTTTTCGACAGCAGTTCCTTTGCTTTTTTGACGTTGAATGCGTATTCCAAGACAAGTTTCCCGTCCTCGTCTTTTGGCCATTTCTCTTTGAAGTGCTCGGCTGCATTTGTTGCCAGCTTCACAAGATCATCATGCCCCGGAAGCTTGACATGGCTCGGTTCACCGCGACGAGGAACCTGCATCCATACGTCTTCCGTATCGGCGTAGCGCAGGAAACAACCTTCGCGTAGAAACAGATCGAGTTCAGTGGTTGCGGCGAGCAAGGCCAAACATAGCAGATACTTTCGAAGCCGCGATGTTTCCGTCTCATTCCCGCCACGCAATGCTCGCAGTGCAACGAGGTTGATCGTGACATTGCGCTCGATTGGCCCTTTCGCAAGTACGCCGCCAAGAACCCGGGCCTCCGGGTTGGGAGCACCATTCACGAAATGCGGCATCTTGTCGGTTCGAAACGTAGACGGAGCATCTGCCAGACCAGCGACGGATAACTTTGTTCTGTCTTTCTTTTTGCTCTCTTCTTCTAGAGCCCTTTGGTCATCTTCATCAAGCGCCTTCCAGACAGAATTGAATTGCGCCGCATTGTGTAAAACATCCACATCCCATGCGCGAATGACTGCGCGCACAAGCCGTGGCCGCTTTTCGCCCGTGCCATCACGTGAATCCCAAACGCCGAACAGCAGTGAGGTTGGAGCCACGGCGCACAATGGCCAGGCGTTGCCATGGTGGTTCAGGGCCACAAAGGCTGGATCAATGAACTTGCGAAGCTCAGGCGTGGCCTTCACGACCGCGTCGGCGCTGCGATGTGCCAGGTCGAGCAGCGACTGCCGCCTTTCGTATTTCTCGCCATCCTTTTCCTTGACGTTCAGGATGATCTCAATTTGCGGCACCAATGCGGCCAGCGGGTTCAGTTCCTCGCCCCTGTCGTTCTTGCCCGTGGACTTGAACAGCGGCTCCATACGGTTGGCTTGCGAACCCACGCTGTCGATGGTCGCTACCTTGGTGCCATCGGACAGGGTGTCGATGTTGTAGCCGATATCCGCGTAGGTCGGCGGAAAGATTATGCCGCCTTCGCCTTCCACAGGCAGTAGCTTCTGTTTCAAATGCAGGGCGACAGGGCCGTTCGGATCGGTGGCCCATTGGTCGAGCAGTTCGGTGGTGATGGTGATTTCAGCGGCGCTCATAGTACGTTCTCCTGTTGGGCGAAAGTGACAATTTTGTTCTTACCCGATAGGGCAAGCTCGAAATGGAAATGTCTGGTCGGAAGAAAAGGAATTCCGCCTTGGAATGCCACGCGCGCCAGAATGACGGGCAGTAAGCCGCCCCACGCGCAATAGCGCACTTGCCGGATGCCGAACTCAGCGGGTCGTGTGTGTTCTAGACCGGAGGCCGCGAGCAGATGCACCAGTGGCGATGCAGCCACGCCGTGTTTTTGCATATTCGGTGAATACCCGGCATCCAACGCTGTCCACGCGCCACGCGGATCGAAATTGAAGCTGCCTCCGAGCGGCGTCAGTACGTCGAAAGGCCTTGCCACGAGATCGCTCTGCCTTTCACTCCACAAATGTGCAAGTCCTTTGTATTTTAGATCGCCTTGCGTTTGGTTCTTCTTGGGTTTCTCGCGTACGCCACTTAGCATCGTGTGGACAATGCGTTCGGCAGAACGGTTTCCGGAATACAGCTTGAAGGTGTTGCGCGATGAGCCATCTGCCCAGTGGCTTACTTCCACGCTTGGCTTGCCTTGTGCGAACAATCGCACAGGCAAAGACAAGGCGTCGGATTTTTTGGCAGGAAAAACGTCCGAATATTCGAGTTGCCCGGTCACGGCGTCATCCTCCGCCTCCTTGTCCGCATCGTCCTCTCCTTTGGCCTTCTTCTTGGGTGGCTCGGTGTAACCGACCGGCATGACGCGATTCACGGTAGCGTCAGCAAGAAACCTCAGCACGGCTTCCACCGGCTCTTGGTCACCCGCCGTCGATAGATGAAACCGGGTCTGCTGCGCATCACTCCAGTCAAACTTCGCCTCGGCATCGCCTAGCAGCACATCGGCCAGTTCCATGAAGCCGAGGCAGGCGAACACCTGACCGGGGTTGAACAAGTCCACGGGGATTTTGGATTCAGCCATCAGTTCTTCTCCCTCTTGTCGTTGTCGCGCGAGGCCTGCACGTCGGCGGCGCGCAGCAGCGCCTCCCACCAGGCTAGGCCCCAAGGACCCCAGCGTTTTTGTAATCGCGCAAAGCGCAGGGCCACTTCGCGGGCGCGCTCTTCCAGTGCGGAGGGTGGCGCATCTTCGCAGCCAGCAGTGGCGATCAAGGGCCGCGCATAGCCGTGATGTGCAGCGACCAGATGCAGGGCAAGGTCTTGCAGTTTTCCCGGGAGCTGTTTGAAACCTGCGTCGTCCTTCGCATCCGGCAGCGAACCGAATTCATGGCGGTAACCGCCCAGCACGGCCTGGTTGATGGGGCCGCGCGTTTTGGCTAGTGGTCCGTCGATTTTAAACTTCTTCGCGTCGCGTTCGGCGCGGAAAGCGCGTTGCCAGTTGCCGGCGCGCTTACCTTCGTCATGCAGCCGCGCGGCGGTGGCCAGCATGGTGGTGTAGTCGTCCGGCAAGCCTAGCCGCTTGCCGATCTCTTCGGCGCGCTTCGCCGCATAACACAGGTGTTTGGCCAGCGCCTGCGGCCGCCCTTCGGCGCGGTCGTTCTCGGTATTGGAGGTGTCGCGCCATTTCTGGATGGAAAGCCAGCGCGTGGCTTCGCCGTCGTCGTTGCGTTTCAAGTCAAAGCGAAGGCTTTCGCGCCAGTCGTCATCTTTCTTTTCTTCCATGGCTTCATCGCTTTCTTCGCTTCGTTCAAGTACACGAAAGCTGATGACGGGGACTGAAATTGTCCTTTTCTTGTCTTTTGCGGATATGAGTATGGGAGGGAGCCATTCGTTGCCATCGTCCGTGGTTGGCGATGCATCATTGGAATTATCTTTTAGCAGGCCGTCGTTCATGCCGCCGAAGCGGGCATCCATGACCAAGACTTGGCCGTATGCCGTTTTCGGCAATGAATCTAATGGGTTAGAGTCCCATCAAAGGAGTTATCCGTATGCCTTTGTAGCACCGGGAAGCAGCGTATGAGTAATCATGGGTTGTAAGTTTCCCAAGTACA
>Ga0256829_1000114_pt1 | contig 104916 bp, 95 predicted proteins | sample 131447metaG_FD_185979 | JGI IMG/M metagenome (GOLD analysis project Ga0256829, IMG submission 185979) | Hydrothermal vent microbial communities from Lau Basin, Pacific Ocean - 131-447 | ecosystem: Environmental > Aquatic > Marine > Hydrothermal vents | place: Pacific Ocean: Lau Basin... | reverse complement strand
GAATTATTTTTATTGTGTTTAACTTCGTTAAACTACTATTCACTTTCAGTGAATAAACCGTAAACTTACCTCACTTCATTCATTACAGTTTACTTCAAAGTACCCAGACTTTTTTCGTGTTCACCACTAAAACCTTGTTTTTTAAGTTTAGTTTACAAATCAATTTTGTTTGTTTGCGGAGGAATTATTTTTATTGTGTTTAACTTCGTTAAACTACTATTCACTTTCAGTGAATAAACCGTAAACTTACCTCACTTCATTCATTACAGTTTACTTCAAAGTACCCAGACTTTTTTCGTGTTCACCACTAAAACCTTGTTTTAGGGCTCACACATGAAAAAAGTCAGTAAAGCCTAAAAATGACAAGCAGTTGTCATTTTTTACGGCTTTACTCCCACTCTATCGTTGCTGGGGGTTTGGAGCTTATATCGTAAACTACTCGATTTATACCTTCTACTTCATTTATGATTCTAGAGCTTATTCTTTCTAATAATTCATGAGGGAGATGAGCGAAAGTAGCTGTCATACCATCTACACTTTCTACTATTCTTACACATACTGTATTTTCGTATGTTCTATTATCGCCCATAACACCTACACTGCTTATATTTAAAAGTACGGTAAAAGCTTGCCAAGTTTTATTGTAATATCCGCTTGCTTTTAACTCCTCAAGCATGATAACATCAGCCGATCTTAAAAGCTCTAAGCTCTCTTGTTTGACTTCTCCCATTATCCTTATAGCAAGTCCCGGTCCGGGAAATGGATGTCTTGAAACCATATCTTTGGGGATACCAAGCTCAATTCCCAATCTTCTAACTTCATCTTTAAAAAGTTCTCTTAAGGGCTCAATAAGTTCAAATTTCATCCATTCTGGCAAACCACCTACATTGTGATGCGATTTGATAGTTTTACTTGGCCCTTTAACTGATACTGACTCTATGACATCTGGATAGAGCGTACCTTGTGCTAAATACTTTATACCATCATACTTTTTTGCTTCTTGTTCAAAAAGTTCTATAAATGTATATCCAATAATTTTTCTTTTTTCTTCAGGATCTTTGATACCTTTTAATTTATCCATATATATTTTTGTTGCATCTATTGTGACAAGAGGAATTTTCAGCTTTACTTTAAACATATTTTCCACAGATTTCCGTTCATTTGCTCTTAATAATCCTGTGTCTATAAATACAGCTATCAGTTTATCGCCAATCGCTTCATTGAGTAAAGCTGCCACAACAGAACTGTCTACTCCTCCACTAACAGCACAAAGCACTTTATCTTCACCTACAATATCTTTAATTTTTTGAATTTGTTCTTTGGCAAAACTACCCATATTCCAGGTACTTTCACAATTACAAATATATTTTGCAAAATTTTTGAGCATTTTACTTCCATACTCACTGTGATAAACTTCAGGATGAAACTGAAAAGCATAAATATTCTCTTTTTCATTGGCTATTGCAGCATAAGGAGAGTTTTCACTATAAGCAATCTTTTTAAAACCTTTTGGCAACTCTTCAACTCTGTCTCCATGACTCATCCAAACTATCTGTTCTTTTTTAGTATCATTAAAGATAGAATTATTCTCACATTTTAAAACTGCTTTGCCATACTCATGAGTATTTGTCGGCATTACTTTACCTCCAAAATATTGAACAATTAATTGCATCCCATAACAAATACCAAGAATTGGTAAATCTATTTCAAAAATATTATTATCAGGATGATAAGAATCTTTGGCATATACAGAAGCGGGACCTCCGGAGAGTATCAATCCTCTCGGTTCTCGTTTTTTTATATCTTCTATTTTTTCGTTATAAGGAACAATTTCACAATAAACCCCATTTTCTCTTAATTTTCTAGCTATAAGCTGAGTATATTGTGATCCAAAATCTAAAACAACAATAGGTACTTTTTTCATACAATCTCCGTTAAATTTATTTTTATATTAATATATCCCAAGTATCTCAAACTGTACATACCATATAGCAACAGACACGGCATATCCAGCAAGTATTGTCCAAGCATATTTTATATGGGTATTAAAAGTATAAATACCTCTCATTTTTCCCATAACCCCTACTCCTGCCGCACTTCCAAAACTAATAAGACTTCCTCCTATACCAGCTGTCATAGTAACTAACATCCACTGTGCATCTTCCATGTGTGGATTTGCCTTTAAAATTGCACTCATAACCGGCACATTATCTATAATAGCAGAAATAAATCCAACACCGATATTACCAGTAGTGTTACCTATGATATCATATAATTTTACTATATATTCAAGATATCCAACTATATGAAGTGCTCCGACTGCTGCTAAAATACCAAAAAAGAAAAATAAAGTATCATGCTCTACTTTTTCCATATTTATATATACATTAAAAGGATTTTCACTTTTTTTCTTAAGCCTGTATGAATATGTTTTTAAAAGCGAAAGACCAAACATCATGCCCCACATCGCTGGAAAATCAAAAAACTGATGACTAAGTACAGCAATGGCAATCGTAAAAACACCGAGCCATATTACAGTTTTGGCACCTGGTTTTAACTCATATTTTTGCGTAGTCTTTATATCAAAATGTGGCTTTCCTTTTGGTACCACACGACTTAGTAAAAATGCAGTTAAAACCCAGCCTATTACTGCTGCTGGAAAAAGCGCCAAGAAGTCTATAACCGTTCCTTTTCCGGCTGCCCATGACATCAATGTCGTAATATCTCCAAAAGGACTCCAGGCTCCACCCGCATTTGCAGCAACAACGATATTGATAGCACCTGGAATTAAAAATTCTCTATGTGTTTTATCTATAGTAACTAAAACTGTTGAAAGTATCAATGCAGTTGTTAAATTATCAGCAAAAGGAGATATAAAAAATGCCAAAAGCCCTGTTATCCAATAGATTTTCTTGTATGTGTAGCCTCTTGAGATTAATTTATATTTTAAAACTTCAAAAACATTTCTTTCTATCATGGTTTCTATATATGTCATAGCAACAAACAGGAAAAAGAAGATTTCTGAAATTTCCAATATAAGACTTCCTAATTCTTCATGAAGACGCAATAAATCCATATGGTTTATTGCATAATACACACCAATAATCATAAACATAAAAGTACCTATAAAAAGAGCCGGTTTTGCTTTATTTATATGGTATGATTCTTCGGCAGCTATGATATAGTACCCCACAACAAATATAATCAAGCAAAGTATTCCCACCCAACTATTGGTTAGGTCAACAGCTCCTGTACCAGCACTCTCAGCAGTATTGGCAAATATGGTGCTAAAGATACCAAACAATAATAATAAAATTTTCATAAATCTCCTTTTAATTTTTTATATAATGTGCACCTAAAGATTTTTCTCTTTTTATGGCACTTTCAATAATAGCTTTTGATGTCAAAAGTCTAAGCTTTAAAAGCTTTCCTATATCACTTGAAATCATTGAATCAACTTTATCTAATGCAAGTTTTAAATTTTTTTTAGTTCTTACTATTCCCACATTATTCCACATTAAGGTTCTTAATTTGTTTTTTAATATTTTATCGTTTGGTTTAAATAAAATCTCAGATTTTTCATCAAATTCGATGTGGGTAAAGTCATAATCTTCTTGTAATATTTTTCTAACCGCCCGCATAGAAAAAACTAACCCCTCAAGCAAAGAGTTACTAGCTAATCTGTTGGCACCATGAACTCTTGTATTTGCAACTTCTCCGATAACATATAAGTTTTTATATTTATCTACTTTTGCATCCAAATCACATTTTATACCACCCATAGCATAATGAAATGCCGGTGAGATAGGAACTCTGTCTTCTGGAAGATTAAAGCCTAAACCTTTTAAATTATAATAAATAGTTGGAAATCTATTTTTAAAAAATTCCCTTCGAAAATTCTCAAAAGAAAGATAGATAGTGTCTTTTTTATGCTTTTGTTTATAATCAAATATAGATCTACTTACTATATCTCTTGGACTGAGCTCTCCTCTTTTATCATAATCAAATAAAAATCTTTCTCCTTTGTCGTTTATTACAAAAGCTCCCTCACCTCTTAAAGATTCACTTAAAAGCTGTTTTCTTGCTTTATCGGTATTTACAAAAACCGTAGGATGAAACTGTGTCATTTCCATATCTCTAAGTTCACACCCACACTCTATTGCCAAGCCCTGTATGTCAGCACTTACAGTTTTAGCATTTGTATGATATTCATAAAGAGATCCTATGCCACCACTGGCAATTATAGTATTTTTAGCATATATATTTTCAAACTTTCCCTGATGAAAAATTCTAACACCATATACCAAATCATTTTTTTGTAAAATATCTATAACCGTAGTTTTATACATTAGAGGATGAGGATTTTTTTGCATTAAGAAAAGATGCACCTGTCTTCCAGTTGCATCACCGCCTGCATGAACTATTCTATTTCTACTGTGAGCTGCCTCTTTTGTATATAAAAGATTGCCTCTGTCATCTTTATCAAATTCAAATCCTTTTTGTATCAAAGAATTAACTGCACTTCTGCCCTCACCGCAAAGAACTTTGACAGCCTCTTCATCACAAAGCCCAGCTCCAGCATTTATGGTATCTTGAATGTGTAAACTTACATCATTTTCATCAACTGCCACACTAATACCGCCTTGTGCATAAAAAGTGTTACAATCCCAAGAATTTTCTTTGCATAAAATCAATACCTTCTTCTCTTCTGGTAAATTTAAAGCGGCATTTAATCCTGCTATGCCAGCCCCTACTATAACAACATCATATATTTGCAATCTTTTTAGCCTCTTTGGTTTTATATTCAATCTTTGAAAGAAATTGCTTATTTATATCACTATTTTGATAAGTTGGATTACCCTTGTAGCCGCACCCACTAAAAAATAAAAATAAATTTGCTATAATTAGCAGATGAAAAAATCTTCTTCTATAATAACTCATATAAAAAACCGTTCCTTTTGTTCTAAAATAAAAAATATCGAGTGCTTTAACAAGATAAAGTCACTTTTACCAGGTAGGCTCTCAAATGCTATACTTTTTATGTATATAAAAAATAAAACACTATTTATCGCACTAAACCACCCTGGCTTGAAGATGGAATTTAATTATAATGTTAATTTAATAAAGAGACTATTAAAAGAGTTAAAAAAAGTTGATTTATCCTGCAAAAATATAGAAGTTGATGATATTAGAACATTTGCAAGTAATAAGATAGATAAAATTCAAGAAACCTCATCAACTGAGATTGTTTACAAAGAGCGTTCAAAAGGGGAATTTTTAATCCATACAGATGATAAGAATTTAATAAAGATATTTGAAAATATAAAGAAAATAATAAATAAAATTGATGACTTAGAGTAGAAATAATATTTAATTTTTAGTTTATACCGATACAATTGCATTTATATTAAACTTCAAAGGTATAAATAATTGAATATTATCAAAAACATATTATATTTTTATATTGATGGCTTCAAAGGTATGAAAGTCGGAAAAAAATTATGGATAATTCTTGCTATTAAAATATTTATATTTTTTGTAATTTTAAAAATATTCTTCTTTCCAAATATATTGCAAACAAATTTTTCCAATAATAAACAAAGAGCCAATTTTGTCATGGAAAACTTAATAAAAAATAAATAAAAAAGGAGTGTGTGTGGAACACATAGTTGACTTATCAAGAGCACAATTTGCTCTTACGGCATTGTATCACTGGTTATTTGTACCTTTGACTCTCGGTCTTTCTTTCATTATTGCCATAATGGAGACAATTTATGTAAAGACAGGCAACAAGGAATGGAAAAAACTCACAAGATTTTGGATGACACTTTTTGGTATAAACTTTGCCATAGGTTTAGCAACAGGTATCATTATGGAATTTGAATTTGGAACAAATTGGTCAAATTATTCTTGGATAGTTGGTGATATATTTGGTGCACCTTTAGCCATAGAAGGACTTATGGCATTCTTCTTAGAATCAACATTTTTTGCGATAATGTTTTTTGGATGGGATAAAGTATCGAAAAAAACTCATCTATTATCTACTTGGTTGGTAGCAATAGGCTCGAACTTATCTGCCTTGTGGATACTTGTAGCAAACGGATGGATGCAACATCCAGTAGGTATGAAATTCAATGTAGATAGAGCAAGATTTGAAATGGAAAATTTTTTTAATGTCCTTTTCAACCCCATAGCTGTATCAAAATTTTTACATACCATATCAAGTGGATATGTTATGGGCTCATTATTTGTTGTTGGGATAAGCAGTTGGTATCTTTTAAAAAAGAAAGATATTTTATTTGCAAAAAGAAGCATTATTGTAGCATCTTCTTTTGGACTTTTGGTATCTATATTTCTTATATTTACAGGAGATCAGTCAGCTCACTTGGTTGCTTTAAGACAACCTACAAAATTAGCTGCTATGGAAGGGTTGTATAATGGGGATAGAAGAGAAGGGATTGTTGCAATAGGACAGTTAAATCCTGAGAAAAAAATAGGTGATAATAAAAATACTTTTCTTTGGGATATAAAAATTCCTTATGCTCTTTCATTTCTTGGATTTAGAAATATAAATGCTTTTGTTCCTGGTATAGATAATTTGGTATACGGCGATAAAAAAATGGGAATCGAATCGGCACAAAATAAAATCAAAAAAGGTAAAATTGCCATTAAATCTTTACTGCAATACAAAAATGCCAAACAGGCAAATGATGAATTACAGGCAAAATCAGCACTTAAAACATTTAGAAAATATCAAAATTATATGGGATATGGATACTTGAAAAGTCCAAAAGATATCATACCCCCTGTTGCAATAACATTTTATAGTTTTCATATCATGGTAGGTTTAGGAACATGGTTTTTGATACTCTTCTTATTTGTTTTATATTTTTCTATGGTTGGCAAAATACAGACAAAAAGACTATTATTAAAATTGGCACTTTTTTCTATACCGCTTGGATACTTAGCCGGTGAAGTCGGCTGGATAGTAGCTGAGGTGGGAAGACAACCCTGGGCAATACAAGGAATGCTGCCAACATCTCTTGCAACTTCTCATTTATCAGATAATTCAGTTATCATAACCTTGGCACTTTTTACCATACTCTTTACAGCTCTTTTGATTGCTGAAATAAAAATTATGCTAACACAAATAAAGCTTGGCGTAGAAGGAGAATAATAATGTTTGGAAATTTATCTTATTTAACACTTCAAGAATATTGGTGGTTTTTAGTTGCCCTGCTTGGCTCTTTGTTTACATTTATGACTTTTGTTCAAGGTGGACAAACACTACTAAATAAATTCGCAAAAAATAATGATGAAAAAGATATCATTATAGCTTCCTTAGGTAGAAAATGGGAATTGACTTTTACAACATTGGTAATGTTCGGCGGTGCATTATTTGCTGCTTTTCCATTATTTTATGCTGTTAGTTTCGGAGGAGCTTACTTTGTTTGGATGGCGATACTTTTTTGTTTTATCATTCAAGCAGTATCATACGAATACAGAAAAAAACCAAATAATTTTTTAGGACAAAAAGTTTATGAAGTTTTTTTATATATAAATGGAAGCTTGGGAATCATCCTGATAGGAATTGCACTTGGAACACTCTTTACGGGCGGAAATTTTATCGTTACAAATATGAATTTATCAGCATGGACTCTTCCGACAAGGGGTTTGGAAGCTATTTTAAATCCCATAAATGTAATCTTGGGCTTTACTATATTTTTTCTTGCTAGAGTTCAAGCGGAAATGTATTTTTTAAATAATATAGATAATGAAAAAATATCTTTTCGTGCAAAAACACAACTCAGGCAAGATGCTATATTATTTATAGGATTTTTTGTTTTATTTGTTATTTCATTACTGACAGCAACTGGTGCAGCATATAATGCAAACGGTTTTTTTACCGTAAAGTATAAATTTTTATTAAACTTTTTAAATTCACCTGTATTACTTGTATCTTTTTTAATCGGTACAATTATGGTTTTATATGCAATTTTTATAAGTTTATTTAAAAATAGCAAAAAAGGTATATGGTTTAGCGGTATAGGAACAGTTTTAGTTGTATTATCTTTATTGTGCTTGCTTGGATTTAATAATACTGCAATATATCCATCTATAAGTAACCTGCAAAGTTCACTTAATATACAAAACAGTTCATCAAGTAAATATACATTAGTTACTATGAGTTATGTATCTTTACTGGTACCTTTTGTATTGGCATATATCATTTTTGTATGGAGAATTATGGATAGAAAAAAAATAACTTTAGATGAAATCAAATCTGACTCACACGGATATTAGGAGAAAAAATGGAAAATATAGATTATGTTAGTGGAATTATCTGGCTATGTTCTTGGCCTGTTTTAATATGGATTGCTTATAAGTTTGTCAGTATAAATATAGAGCATTTTGAAAAATATTTATCAAAATAAAAAAACTTTTTATGTATAATCTTTCTATGATGATAGATAAGATTAAAAATTTACCACAAAATGCCGGAGTTTACCAATATTTTGATAAAGATGGAAAACTTTTATATGTAGGGAAGGCTAAAAATCTAAGAAATAGAATAAAAAGTTATTTTAGCCTTACTCCTTCTTTATCACCCTCTCCAAGACTGGGTTTGAGAATTCATAAAATGATAACTGAAACCAAATCTCTTGATTATATCATTGTTAATAATGAACATGATGCATTGATACTTGAAAATTCTCTTATAAAACAGTTAAAACCAAAATACAATATACTACTTAGAGATGATAAGACATATCCTTATATTTTTATAGATTTAAAGGAAGATTTTCCTAGATTTGAAATAACAAGAAAAGTACAAAAAGGAACCCATATAAAATACTTTGGTCCTTTTACCACAGCTTCAAGAGAGATATTAAATGCCCTTTACGAACTCTATCCTCTTGTTCAAAAAAAAGGATGCCTTAAAGGAAAAAAAGCTTGTTTATTCTATCAGATACAAAGATGTCCTGCACCTTGTGAAGAAAAAATAAGCAAACAAGATTATCATCTTATTGTATCAAATGCATTAGAAAGCTTAAAAAACAAAAACCATCTTTTAATGCTATTAAATGATAAAATGATATTTTATTCAGAAAAAAAACTCTATGAAGAAGCCGCAAAAGTAAGAGATAGTATAAAAAAAATAAAACTAAGCACCATAATCTCTCAAATTGATTTAAAAAATAGTGCTAATTATGATATATTTACTGTTTTTATAAAAGATAAAAGAGCAGTTCTTATCAAAATGTTTGTAAGATTAGGAAAAATAGTCTCAATAACTCATAATATTTTTAAAGATGATAATGGTTTTAGCAAAGATGAGATATACAAAAGATCTTTATTGGATTTTTACAAAGATGACAAACCATTGATTGCAAAAGAGATTATTGTAGGTGACGAGTTTGATCAAAAGGCACTTATAGAAGAATTTATACAGGAAAAAACAAAAAATAATATCATTATATCCACACCCAAAAAAGGTGCAAAAAAAGAATTGATAAAAATCGCATTAAATAATGCCAAAGAGATACTAAATGACAGGCGCATTTATGAGAAAGATGTAATATTGCAAAAATTAAAATCTATATTAAATCTTAAAAAAACTCCAAATACCATAGAAGCCTATGATAATTCACACATTCAAGGGTCAAACCCTGTTGGCTCATGCATATTTTATGAAAATGATTTTCAAAAAGACAGATACCGACATTACAACTTAACATCTACTGACGAATATGCACAAATGAAAGAATTACTTACTAAAAGATGTGAAAGTTTTGAAAAAAATCCAGCCCCTGATCTTTGGGTTATAGACGGTGGAAAAACATTATTGAGCCTTGCTTGTGATATATCTGAAAGCTTTGGGGTCGATCTTGACATAATAGCCATTTCAAAAGAGAAAAAAGGAAAAAGAACAGTTAGAAGCAAAGGAAAAGCAAGTGATAAAATATATACCAAAACGGGACTTATTCCCTTAAAAGAGGATAACAAAGTTTTACAATTTGTCCAAAGACTAAGAGATGAAGCTCACAGGTTTGCCATCTCATTTCACAGAAAACAAAAACTAAAACAAGATAAACAAATCGAACTGTTAAATAAAAAAGGTATCGGAATAGGCAAAGTTAAAAAATTATTAACATATTTTGGAACTTTTGAAAATATCTATAACGCTTCAAAAGAGGAACTAACAAAAGTTTTAAATGAAAAAGATGCAACTATCATCAAACTATCTTAGATAATTTAGTATAAATAGATAAAATTTCTTCTTTTTTAGATATAAAACTATTTTTATTTGCTATTAGATGAGCAGATGAACTCATTATAGTTTCTACCACCTTTAAGCCGTTTTGCTTCATCGTAGTTCCGGTTTCTACTATATCAACTATGGCATCGCACATTCCTACTATCGGAGCCAATTCTATAGAACCATAAAGTTTTATAATCTCAGCAGCTATTGCTTTTGATGAAAAATGTTTTCTTGCTATATTTTCCATCTTTGTTGCTACTTTTATACTTGGTTTGTTTGTATCTAAATCATCTTCATTTCTCATACCAACACAAACTCTACATTTGCCGATATTTAAATCCAGTAAATCAACCAAATCCAACTCTTTTTCAACCAAAACATCGAGTCCAACTACACCCAAATCTGCTGCTTGATGCAAGACATAAACAGGCACATCTTGATTTCTTACCAATAAAAAGGTAAATTCCTTATCTCTTAAAATCAATTTTCTATCATCAAAAACAAACTTTTTATTAAATATTCTCTCAAAAAGAGATAAAGTCTCTTCTGCAATTCTTCCTTTTGGTAATGCAATAGTCAACATTTTCTACCTTTTTATAAATTTTTTTCTTGGATAACCTTTAGCATTCCTTTAAATACCAAGCTGTCATCATATATAGAATCTTTAAAAAATTTGGCAAAGAATTTTCCATCTCCACCAGTAAAGTATATTTTTTTATCTCTTTTACTCTCTTGCAACATTAGCAATATCGGCTTTATCACACCATAACTTAGAGCTTCTGCACTGTTTTGCGGTAAAAGTTCAAGATCTATATTTGGATTGAGTCTGATGTCTAATTTTGTAGAAATTTCTGAAAAACTTTTCTGCTGCGTAAAAAGTCCCGGCATTATATAGCCTCCAAGGTGTATCCCGTTTGTAACAATATCAACAGTTATGGCACTCCCTGCATCTACAATCATGCCGTTTTCTACTGCTTTACAAGCCGCCAATCTATCTATACCCAATCCTTCATATACAGTATCTAAATCAAAAAAAGATGATATATCCACAGCTTTATCACTTTTTAGCAGATAAGCGTCAAGCTTTTCATTAACATTAATATAGTAAAATTCTTCCTCTATTAAAGCAATATTTTTAAAATTTGCAATCTTTTTCCACACAATACCATCTTGATAAAAATGTATATTCGTATTTCCTATATCACACAATATCATATATTTTCCATCCATTTTCTATTAAATAACTTTTTGACTTTGAACATATAGCAGGTGCAAGCAATAATACTTTTTTTTTAATATTATGCTTTTGTGCCAATACTAAAGTATTAAACAATTCTTCCAAATCATTAGCATTTTTCATAACAAATCTACTTTTTTGCTTAGGTCTAAAAATGGCAACAAAAAATGATTTTAAATTTACACCTTCATAAATATCTATCTTTTTTCTAGTCCCCAATATTTTATTGTCAATCTTATTTAATTTCTTAAAAATATACCCAAGTTCTTGCAAAATCTCTACTGTATCTTTCAAATAAAAAACCTTTTTATCAAAAATATTTACCAGATAATGGATGAAATCTCCTTACCGTCTGTTCTAAGTTTTTTTGTTGTATATGAGTATATATCTGAGTAGTTAAGATAGAAGAATGACCCAACAGCTCCTGTACTACTCTTAGATCCGCTCCGCCTAAAACTAGTGATGTTGCAAAAGAGTGTCTTAAAATATGAGGTGAGACATTTAGATATTTTTTAGTTATTTTAAATGCTGTAATTCTACTCATTCTTACACCTTTGTAATTTATCCATAAATACTCTTGATTATAAACACTCTTATCCAAATACTCTTTTACAGCTTCAAGTGCTGCATGAGCAATCGGCACTATTCTTTGCTTATCACCTTTTGCATTTCTTATTTTCAACCATCCTCCTGCAATATCATCTCTTTTAACATCAATGGCTTCACTGACTCTCGCCCCGGTTGCATACAAAAACAGTATAAATGCATAATCTCTATAATCAATCCAACTTTTTTTTTCTATATTTTTTATGCTATTTATTATATCATCAAACTCCAGCAAAAATGGCAATGTTTTTGGAGCAGACAACTGTTTCAAAGAAGGCGAATTATCTATAAAATCTTCTTTTACACAAAAATTAAAAAAAGAATTTATAGCTGAGAGCTTCCTGTTTATCGTATTTCTATTGCTATATTTTTCCAAATATTCTAAAATATCATCTAAATCAGATTTGATCGCATCCTTTTGCAAAAATTTTTCAAAATTACTCAAATCACTCTTGTAGGCTTCGATAGTTTTATTGGATAATCCCTTTACTATAGTTATATTTTCTATGTATGCTTCTAAAGCAGATGACATTAAGGTATTTATTTCACCTTAGCTAATTTAAAATATTTATTATCATAGTAAAATGAACCTTTTGTTGCAAACATTAAATCTTCAATAGAATTAGGTAATTGGTATACATTGGTAGTGATTAAATCCTTATCAACAGCTATAAGATATCCATTTTTTACAATTGCATATATATATTTCCCATATATTGCGGCTGAAAAATTGGCAAATTTAAATTTCTTTTCTTTCATTTCTTTTAAGTTAGAAGTCGTAAGAATAATTCTTCCATCTTTTGTAAAAATAAAAATTCTCTGTCCTAAAAATATAATATCTTTAATACCAACATTCATAAAATCAACATGTTTTGGATCTATGGATATGACTCTATTTTGTGTTGCTGCTACAAGTCTGTTATCTAAGACATTCAAAAATATAACATTGTTAAAATATGACTTTGAACTTACTACAATATCCCTTAAAACTTTATCAGATACTTTATCAACTATTAAAAGTCTGCCATCTAATGTAGGAAAAACAATCAATTTATCCAAAAAGTACGGATTTGCAATTCTTGCATCAAGTGCATATACATCATCAAGTTTTCTTTTAAATAAAATTTTATTTGTATCCATATCATAAACCATTATCTTATTGTTTGCAAAAACAATAGCTAAAATATTATTGTCTATACTAGCACTTGCAATCATACTGTTAAAATTATGAGAAAAAAGTTTCTTTCCGTTTGAATCTTCAATATTGATAGTTCCAGTAGGAGAAGTTGATATAACTTTTTTTTGATTATATGCCAAAAATCTGTAATTTTTCGGTATCTTTGCTTTTAAAAGACCACTTTTTCTTGTTATTACCTGAGAGTTAGCCAAAGTAGCTCCACTTCTTGTAACATCTACTATTTTAGCCGGTAAATTACCGCTGTAACTGATATCACCTACTACACTTTTTGGTTTATACAAAGATTTAGATGAGCATCCTGCAAAAAGAAAGATAACAGTGAAAACTGCAAAAATTTTAATTTTGTTTGACATATTTAATTTCCTTATTTTTTAACAAAATGTTCTAAGTTTTTAGCTATATTTGCAAGAGGAGAGTCTACTTCTATCAAAGATAATTTAATCTTGGCTTGATTTGATTTATTATTTTTAAGTAACAAATATGCATCATCCAATAAAGCAAAATTCTTTAATAGTCCGTATTTAGAATTATTAATATAAGATTGTATTGCATTTTGACTACCGCTTAATGATGCCAACTGATAACTTGAGAGATCTCTCAAATACCCATCATTAGAATTTTTTATAATATTTTTAAATATAGTTTTATTGTTATTCTTAGATGCAAGCTGAAATTTATAAGCATAGTACAATTTAATATCTTTATTTTTTAATACATTTTCTGCTTTAATGTCATTTGGATTCTTTAAAAGTTTTAAGTATGCAATGTTAGCACTTTTTAAATTGCTTGTATGGATATAAACTTTTACCGAATAACCTACAAAAAACACAATCAATATAACAGCCAAAGCTATCAATCTTTTTTTATATTTTTTATAAAACCTTTCAGCTCTAATTAAACCTTCCAAAAATTGTTCTTCTGTATTTAACTCTTCTTTTACTGCATTTAGATTTTCTTTTATACTCAAGATAAAATCCTTATAAAAATTTTACAGCATATTACCATTTTTAAAATTAAACTCGGTTTATATCATATTTATCAAAAGAATTATAGTATTGCCGATTTAGGTATAGTTCTTGCTTTTTTAGTATTAAATTAATATAATTTTCGATATAATACTAAAATTTTATTAGAATTGACTCATAAAGTCAAAGAATACAAAATATGCGGTAAAGGACAAATGTTGAAAGTTGATATGCAAACACTGGAAAAACTTGAAAAACTATCAATGGTAGAAATCAAAGATGAAGAAAAAAAGAATATGATTGAAAATCTAAGCGAAATAGTCAATTTTGTTGATAATTTAAATGAATTAGATTTAAAAAACAGTGATGCATCTTTTACAATGCTAAACGGAGGGACACCTTTTAGAGACGACAAACCTTCTGTAAATAGTGAAGTTATTGAAATCATACTACAAAATACTCCAAAAAAAGAAAGCGATTTTTTTGTAGTACCAAAAATTATTGAATAAGGTAAAACTATGGCAGGTATCGATATTAGGACACTTTTAAAAACTATCAGTGAATATAAGGCATCTGATCTTCACTTGGTATCAAGAAGTGAACCGCAAATTAGAATTGATGGAAAATTGACACCACTTGATTTACCAAAATTAAACGGGCATGTTACAGAATCTATGTGTTACTCCTTGATAACCGATAGACAAAAAAAAGAATTAGAAGAAAACAAAGAACTTGATTTTGCTATTGAATTACCAAATATTGGAAGATTTAGAGTAAATTATTATTATACTATGAATGGCGAGATAGCAGCAGCATTTAGAACTATACCCATGAGCATACCTTCCATAGATGAGTTAAAACTTCCTGTAATTTTTAAAGATATTATACAAAAAGAAAAAGGTCTTATTCTTGTCACAGGACCAACAGGAAGTGGCAAATCAACAACACTTGCTGCTATGTTAAATGAAATCAATCTTACTGAAGAAAAACACATCATAACCATAGAAGATCCAGTTGAATTTATACATGAAAATAAAAAGTCACTCTTTTCGCATAGAAATGTAGGTGTTGATACATACAGTTTTGCAAATGGGTTGAAATACTCCCTAAGAGAAGATCCAGATATTATACTAGTTGGTGAAATGAGAGATAGAGAAACTATATCAACTGCTATTACCGCAGCTGAGACAGGACACTTGGTATTTGGCACATTACACACAAACTCTGCAGTCCAAACAGTCAATAGGATAGTAGACAGTTTTGAAGGTGGTGAACAAATTCAAGTAAGAAATATGCTTTCTTCATCAATTACAGCTATTATATCTCAAAGTTTACTACCAAAAATAGGAACCGGAAGAATAGCTATACAAGAAATCCTTCTGGCAAATTCAGCAATATCAAATCTAATAAGAGAGAATAAAATACATCAAATATACTCCCAAATGCAGTTAAACCAAATGAAAACAGGAATGAGAACACAAACTCAATCAATGATAGAAGCAATTAAAGGCAATTTTATAGATAAACAAACAGCTATCAGGTTTTCAACCCAGCCTCAGGAGTTGGCAAACCTTATAGGTGTTTCATATCAATAAAAATAAATATAATTTAAGATACAATATCTTTAAAAGGGTAAAAAGTGAAAAATAAAGAACTTAACAATTATATAAATGAAGTTGGGAAAAACGCATTTGAGAGATTAAAACAGTTAAATATACCTCCATATCCCAAATATTATCAAGACTCTTTTAAAGATTTTTTAGGTAGTGGTAAAAATAAAGAAGTTTCTGCATTACTTAAAAAAAATATTTACCTGATAGATTCTATAGACAATAATCAGGATACTCGCATGATTGACGGCTGTTATGATATCGCGAAAGAATCTATAAAAGAGTTTAGTAAAACGAATGAGAATATAAAACAAATATCAAAAAAAAGCTCTATTGATCTTAATAAAATAACTAAAAACATTGATGATTTAGACAATACAACACTAATAAACAGTTTCAATAATTTTCATAGCAACTTACTTAAAACACTAAAAGATGCCGACAAAACAATCATAAAGCTTCAAGAAGAGATTTTACAGTTAGAGAAAGAATCAAATATCGACCCTCTAACTAAATTATATAACAAAAGAGCCCTTTTAAAAGATATTGAAAATATTTTAAACTATGGAAAAGAAAAAAGCTTAAACCTTTCATTGATTATTTTTGATTTGGATGATTTTAAACTCGTTAATGATACTTATGGACATATAGCAGGAGATAAAACTCTTATTTATGTTGGAAAAGTCCTTAAAAACGCTCTCAGAAGTGAGGTAAAAACATATAGATTTGGAGGGGAAGAGTTTGTAATACTTCTAAATAGAATAGAAACAAGCGAAGCAAAAAATATTGCTGAGAGGATTTTGAAAACTATCGAAGAAAGTAAACTTATATACAAAAATAATACAATACAAATCACAATCAGCGGGGGTATTACCGCCCATATTGCAAATGATTCGCCAGACAGCATCATAGAAAGAGCCGACAAAGCTCTATACAAGGCGAAGAGATTGGGCAAAAACAGGATCGAGATACTTTAATGAATACAGTTTTTATTTTTGATTTGGCAGTTGGAGTATTACTTGTTATTTTTGGTATAAAAGGTTTGTTCAATGGATTTATCAAGGAAGTTTTTGGGCTTATTGGTATAATAGGTGGCATTTTTATAGCTTCAAGATTTGCAAGCCAAGCCGGTGCTTTGATAGATGAAAAAATATACCATATAGACAACAGGGCTTCTGTTTATTTTATTGGTTTTTTAGTAATTCTTTTACTATTTTGGATGGCTTCTTTGCTTATAGGTTTGATATTTACAAAATTGATAAGTTTAAGCGGATTGGGATTGCTCAACAGAATATTTGGTTTTTTAGTTGGTTCACTTAAAATATTTTTACTTTTTTCCATAGTTATATTTGCTTTAAGAAGTATAGACATATTTAAAAGCAATATAGACAAAAAACTTGATGGCTCCTTTATTTATCCATATCTTATAAAAAGCGGAGATTATATAGTCAAACTTAATTTTAATAATACAAATAAAATGCTAAAAGATATTCAAAAAAAGATAGTTACAGAATCAAATAATACCAAAATGAATAAGTAGGATATATGGTAAGTTACACTTATGATGAATTGATACTTTATTTTAAAGAAGTATTAAAAGATAAAAATTTAAAATATACTCTTCAAAGAGAAGTAGTTTTGAAAATTTTATATGAAAACGATAAACATTTCACGCCTGAAGAATTACATATGTATATTAAAAAAGAATTTCCCAATCTAAATATAGGAATTGCTACGATATATAGAACTTTAAATTTACTGGAAGAGTCAAACATAATAACATCCATTTCTTTTGGGCAATCTGGTAAAAAATATGAAATTGCAATAAAACCCCATCATGACCATCTAATATGCGATGTTTGCGGTACTATCATAGAATTTGAGGATAACAAGATAGAAAAAAGACAAATTGAAATTGCTAAAAGATATGGTTTTTTTATTAAAAGCCATATTTTACAACTTCACGGAATATGCAAAGAGTGTCAAACAAAATTAAAAAATACAAAAAATAAGGAAAATAATTGAATCTAAATGATTATGAGTTGCAAAGAGCTCAAAAAGCCAAAGAATTAAGAGAAATGGGGATAAATCCATATCCTCACAATATAAACAAAGAACTTTCTACAAAAGAATTTATAGAAAAATTTAATTATATAAGTGAACTGGAAAATAAAAGAGATGAAAACAATACAGCATGTGTAGCAGGAAGAATTAAATTCTTAAGATTAATGGGTAAAGCAGCATTTCTTAAAATAGAAGATGATGATGGAATATTACAAATATACATAGGCAGAGATGCTTTAGGTGCTGACTGGTTTAAAAGTATTAAAAAATATGTTGATATAGGCGATATCATAGAAGTTTGCGGATTTGCTTTTATCACTAAAACCGGTGAACTTACTTTACATGCTAGCAAATTGAAAATAGCTGCGAAATCCATAACTCCTTTACCTGAAAAATTCCATGGATTAAGTGATAAAGAGTTACGATATAGACAGAGATATCTTGACATGATAATGGATAGTAATGTTAAAAATGTATTTAAAACAAGAAGTAAAATTATAAGTACCATAAGATCTTTTTTTGAGAATAAAAAGTTCTTAGAGGTTGAAACTCCTATGATGCACCCCATCGCCGGCGGAGCAAATGCAAAACCTTTTGTCACCTATCATAACTCTCTTGGCATAGAAAGATTTCTTAGGATTGCACCTGAGCTGTATCTAAAAAGACTTGTTGTTGGTGGATTCGAGTCGGTTTTTGAAATAAATAGAAATTTTAGAAATGAAGGAATGGATCTAACCCATAATCCTGAATTTACAATGATAGAGTTTTATTGGGCATATCATACTTATAAAGATTTGATGTTGCTTACAGAAGAATTATTTTTAAAACTTTTAGAAGTATTAAATCTCCCTGTAAAATTTACTTATGGAGATAGCGAGATAGACTTTAGTGCACCGTTTGCCAAAATAAGTTATGATGAATCAATAATAAATATCGGCAATGTTCCAAAAGATATCATCAATGATAAAAGTAAAATCATAGAATTTTGTAAAAAAAATAATATTTCCATAAATGAAAAAGGTGATTTAGGACACCTTAAAGCTGAATTGTTTGATAATTTTGTAGAAGAAAAATTGATAAATCCAACTTTTATTATTGATTTTCCAATACAAATAAGTCCACTCTCAAGAAGAAGTGACAGCAATCCGGATATTGCCGAAAGGTTTGAGCTGTTTTGTGCAGGAAAAGAGATTGCCAATGGTTTTAATGAATTAAATGATCCTATTGATCAATTTGAAAGATTCAAGTCTCAAATTGATGCCAAAAATGCCGGAGATGACGAAGCACATGAAATGGATGAAGATTACATAAAAGCATTATGTTATGCTATGCCTCCTACTGCTGGTGAAGGTATCGGAATAGACAGATTGACCATGCTTTTAACCAATCAGCACTCTATCAGGGATGTTATCTTGTTTCCTGCTATGAGGCCTCTTGAAAATAAAAATAAGGAAAAGAAATGAGCTTTTTACAAACAACTGACCCAAAAATATATGAATTAGCACAAAAAGAGTTAAAAAGACAAAGTGAGCATCTTGAAATGATTGCAAGTGAAAATTTTACATACCCTGCTGTTATGGAAGCTATGGGAAGTGTATTTACAAATAAATATGCAGAAGGATATCCCAAAAAAAGATACTATGGCGGTTGCGAATATGCAGATCAGGTAGAACAACTTGCGATAGATAGAGCTTGTGAGCTTTTCGGATGCACCTATGCAAATGTACAGCCAAATTCCGGCAGTCAGGCCAACCAAGCTGTTTATCAAGCACTTTTAAAACCTTATGATAAAATACTCGGAATGGATTTAAGCCAAGGAGGACATCTTACACACGGATCTAAAGTGAGCAGTTCCGGAAAAACATATTCCAGTTTCTTTTATGGAGTTGATAAAAATGGAAGAATTGACTATGATGAAGTCAGAAAAATAGCAAAAATCGTAAAGCCAAAAATCATAGTTTGTGGTGCAAGTGCCTATCCAAGAGAGATAAATTTTGAAAAATTTAGAGAAATTGCAGATGAAGTTGGAGCATATCTTTTTGGTGATGTCGCACACATTGCAGGTCTTATAGTAGCAAATGAGCATCCAAATCCATTTCCGCATTGCCATATCATTACCACAACAACACACAAAACATTAAGAGGTCCAAGAGGAGGCTTAATACTGACAAATGATGAAGAATTATCAAAGAAAATCAATAGTGCAATTTTTCCTGGTATTCAAGGCGGACCTTTAGTTCATGTGATTGCAGCTAAGGCTGTCGGATTTTTAAAAAATTTAGAGCCATCTTGGAAGGAATATGCAAAACAGGTAAAAGCAAATACCAAAATTCTTTCTAATATTTTACTCAAAAGAGGGTATAATGTTGTAAGTGGAGGAACTGATAATCATCTTATATTGGTATCATTTTTAGATAAAAGCTTTAGTGGCAAGGATGCTGATATTGCACTTGGAAAAGCAGGTATAACAGTCAATAAAAACACAGTTCCTGGAGAAACAAGAAGTCCATTTGTAACCAGTGGTATCAGAATAGGCTCAGCCGCACTTACAAGCAGGGGAATGAAAGAGAAAGAATTTGAAATTATAGCAAATAATATTGCTGACATTTTAGATGATATAGAAAATGAAGAGTTGCAAAAAAAGATAAAAAAAGAGTTAAAAGAGTTGGCAAGCAATTTCATAATATACGACAGAGCAACATACTAAGGATAGAATAAATGTATAATGTTGATATCAGCCTTATTAAGATGGTAACAAAATTTTATTTTGTAAAGTCTGATAAAATCATAAATAAAATCAGCTACAAAGGTAAAACTTTCTTTGATAAATTTGAAAAAGTTGACAAAAGTCTAACAAGATCTGTCATGAATGATCATGCTGATAAAAAGATTGTAGTGGCACACACACTAATAAGCGACAGAGATATTGTAGAAAATATTGTATTTGACTATAATGGAAGAGATAGTGAAAGATTTTGGCATAGAGCGCAACTTATGCTTAGAGAAGAAGGATATATAAATTTTACAGCATATAAAAGTAAAACGCAGGGGCATCTTCATTTGTATATACATAAAGGGCATACAACACTTCAAGAGGCATACCAACTTGCAAAGCTTTTATCGGCAAAATTGCAACAAAAAATGCCAAAACAGTGGAAAATGTTTCCCGATCCAAATATTCCAAGAGAATTTAATATATTGATATTACCTTACGAAGTATATAAAAAAGAGAGGGGTTCGACTTGGTCAAAACATTTATAACTGATCACGAATATGATATAATGTATAAGGTTAGTTTTGTAAACCAAAGGAGAGGTTATGGAAGAAAAAAATGAATTGAGCGATATAATGTTAGATAAAAATACAGATAAAACACCAAGGGTTAAAAAGATATTATTAGTAGCAATAATACTAATTGTTTTATTTTTGCTTATTTTGGTTGGTATGAAACTGTTTAATAAACCTTCTGTAAAGAAAAATAATTTTAATATTGTGCTTCCGCCTGAGCCGACTACAAAAGTTCAGCCAAATAAAACCAATAATGAGCTTTTCAAACAAGTTCCTATAATTGAAGAAAACAATACTCAACAAAATAATTTTAATGCCATGGTTGAAAAACTTAAAAAAAGAGAACAACAAAAACAAATACCATCTGCTGAAAAAAAACTTACTCCAACAGTAGCAAAAAAGCAAAACGCGCCTGCAAACAATGTAAAAAATGTTTTAAGCAAAATCAATACAAAAAAAATATTTCATAAAAGAAAAAGTGAAAAGAAAAAAGCGAAAAAGTATCTAAAAGGTAATACATACATTCAAGTGGGAGTAACATTTGAATCAAAACCAAATAAAAGATACTTAAAAAGGATTTCAAAACTCGGGTACAGATACAGACTTTACAGCTTAAAGATTGCAGGAAAACATGCAACAAAGATACTTATAGGTCCTTACAGAGACGCCAAGGCTGCACAAAGAAATATATCTAAGATAAAAAAAGAGATAAACAGAGCTGCTTTTTTGTATGTGATTAGGTAGGTTTGATGGTTGAATTTAGAAGTATTTTATGTGACCAGCTGACACCGATTGCTATATACAAAAGAGTTAAAGAGTTATATCAAGACGAGATAACTCTTTTCTTTGAAAGCGCTATAAACACAAGTGATGGGAATTTCTCCTTTATTTTTATGGGAGCAAGGGAACGCATTGTCCATAATAACACTCAAAGCAATTTTATATCAGAAGACGGAAACACTAAAATAATACGCAACAACCCATTTGCTTTTTTAAAAGAGTATTATAGAAAAATAGATATATTAAAATATAAAAAATTGGCAAAAGAAGCAAAAGTAGGCTTTGTAGATGGATTTATAGGTTATATCGGTTATGATGCTGTTAAGATTTTTGAGGATAAACTCAAAAAAAATATGCAAAATCTAAAAGATGATTTAAATATACCTGATATTGTATTAATCAGACCAAAAATAACTTTGGCTTTTTCTCATAAAACAAACAAATTAACTCTTATTAGTGAAATCAAAGAAAAATCAAAATATTTTGATGAAATAACAGATGCTATATTTAAGCCTTACACTCCATTAGAAATAATCAAGACAAAAATCAATAAATCAAAAGGAAAATTTGAATTTTCAAAAGAACAATTTTTTGATATGGTAGAGAAATCCAAAGATATGATAAGAAGTGGTGATGTATTTCAAATAGTTTTATCAAATCGTTTTACCCAACCTGCAAATATAGATAAACTAAGTTTTTACAGGATTTTAAGAAGTAAAAACCCGTCACCTTATATGTATCTGCTTGATTTTAACAAATTTTCCATAGTCGGAAGTTCACCTGAAGTCATGGTGGCTCTAAAAGATAGGCAAATATTGCTTAGACCCATCGCAGGTACAAGAAAAAGAGGTGATAACTTTTTAAAAGATTTTGAACTCGAAAAAGATATGTTAAATGATGAAAAGGAAAGAGCTGAACATTTGATGCTAATTGATCTAGGTAGGAATGATGTGGGTAAAGTTGCTAAAGTAGGCACTGTAGAAGTTAAAGACATGATGAGAGTTGAAAAATATTCTCATGTGATGCACATGGTCAGTGATGTTGTAGCAACTTTGGATGAAAAATATGATATGTTTGATCTTTTTGCGGCAACTTTTACAGCCGGTACGATGACTGGAACCCCCAAGATAAGAGCTATGGAATTAATAGCAGAATTTGAAGGACTTAAAAGAAGTTATTATAGTGGTGTTATTGGATATTTTGGATTTGATGGCAACATGGACAGTGCGATTTCCATAAGAACTTCATATCTTGATGATAAAAAGATTGTATTTCAAGCAGGTGCAGGTGTGGTAGCAGACAGCAAAAAAGAGTTAGAATACCTTGAAGTACAAAATAAACTCCAGGCTCTTATGAGCTCACTTGATGATTTATCCTTATAAAATATTGGAAAAAAGATATTAAAATGAAACTTTTTACTATATTTGGCAACCCAGTTTCTCATTCTATTTCACCTTTGATTCACAACCATACCATAAAATCTCTATGCATTAATGCATGTTATACAAGAACACTTTTGAAAGACGGATATCTTATAAAAAACAAATTCCATACAATGAAATTAAATGGTGCAAATATAACAGTTCCGTTTAAAGAAGATGCTTTTATGATTTGCGATGAGATAAAAGGAATTGCAAAAGATATTGGAGCAGTTAACACTATAATTAAAAAAAATGACAAGCTTATAGGATTCAATACAGATGCTCCCGGATTTTATGAGAGTATTAAAGATTTTAAAAATATCAAAAATATACTGATTTTAGGTGCTGGTGGTACTGCAAGAGCCATATCTGTTTTTCTCAGACAAAAAGAATTCAATGTTGATATTCTAAATAGAAGTAAGAATAGGCTTGCATTTTTTGAGGAACAAAACTTCAATGTTTTTTCCTGGGATAATTTTCAAATTTGTAAATATGATTTGATTGTCAATACCACTTCCGCCGGATTAAGTAGTGACATTTTGCCGATCAAGGCAGATACCCTCCAAAAACTTTTCAAAAAAGCAAAATATGTAGTTGATGTTATTTACAATAAAGAAACACCTTTTTTAAAAGAAGCAAAAAAAGCAAAACTAACCACAAAAGATGGTTCTGATATGCTTCTGTATCAAGCTGTTTTAGCTTTTGAAATATTTTTTGATAATAAATACAATAAAAAAGATATAAAACAGTATATGCAAGAAGCTTTTAAGCTATTTTTTTAAAGTAAACTACCCCGAGAGCCGGCATATCAAACTCTATAGAGTTTTCTCTACCCCATGCAAGAACTTTTTGTGTTTCATATATAGTATCATCATCAGGTCCCCATCCTTCGTAGCAAGAACTTTGAGAGTTAAATACCATCTTGTATCTTCCTTCTTTAGGTACTGCAACTCTGTATTTTTTTCTAAAATGATCTGCAAAGTTACATACGGTTATAATAGTTTCATCTTCTTTATCACTCTTTCTAAAAAAGGAGATTGTATTATTAGAATTATCACTTCTTTCTATCCACTCAAAACCTTTATGTTCACCATCATAAAGGTATAAAGCTCTCTCATTTTTATATATTTTATTTAATTCACTCACCATCTTTTGCAATCCCCTGTGCTTTGGCTGTTCAAGCAAATGCCAATCAAGACTCTCTTTATATTTCCACTCTCTGTACTGTGCAAACTCACAACCCATAAAAAGTAGTTTTTTGCCCGGATGTGCAGTCATATATCCATACAAAGCCCTTAAATTTGCAAATTTTTGATTTTCATCACCTGCCATTTTATTGATGAGTGAACCTTTCATATGCACCACCTCATCATGGCTTAAAGGAAGCATGAAATTTTCATCAAATGCGTACCAGATGCTAAATGTTAACTGTTCTTGATGATGCTGCCTGTATATAGGATCAAGCGAAAAATATTTTAATGTATCATGCATCCAACCCATGTTCCACTTGAAGCCAAAACCAAGTCCACCGTCACTTACAGGTTTTGTTACTTTCGGATAAGCTGTTGACTCTTCAGCTATCATCAAAATATCTTTAAATTCGCTGTAAACAGAAGTATTTAACTGCTTTAAAAATTCTATTGCTTCAAGATTTTCATTACCACCATATTTATTTGGCAACCATTCACCATCTTTTCTTGCATAATTTAAATAAAGCATGCTAGCTACCGCATCAACTCTGATACCGTCTATATGATACTTTTCAAACCAAAAAGATGCACTGCTTATCAAAAATGCTCTTACTTCATTTCGCCCATAATTAAATATAGCACTTCCCCACTCAGGATGATAGCCTAATCTTGGGTCTTTATGCTCGTAAAGACAAGTCCCGTCAAATGTCATAAGCCCATGCCCGTCTGTGACAAAATGTGACGGCACCCAATCAAGTATAATTCCTATACCGTTTTGATGCAAAATCTCTACAAACTTCATAAATTCTTTAGGTGTTCCATACCTCGCAGTAGGAGCAAAATAACCGGTAACTTGATATCCCCAAGAACCTTCAAAAGGATACTCAGTAATTGGCATAAGCTCTAAATGAGTATAATTCATCTCTTTTAGATAAGTACTTAATTCAACAGCAGCTTCTTCATAGCTTAAAACTCTGCTTTTTTCTTCAACTTTTCTTTTCCAAGAACCAAAATGAAGCTCATATATGCTTACAGGTTTGTCATAAGCATTTACTTTATCTCTTTGCTGCATCCACTTTTCATCTTTCCAATTAAATCCCTCTATATTATAAGTTACAGAAGCAGACTTAGGAGGTTTTTCACAGTAAAATCCATAAGGATCAGTTTTTATATTTACAACATTATCAATATTGGAGACTATATGATACTTATATGTTACTCCTTCGCTCACATTATCTATAAATCCTTCCCAAATACCTGAGTCATCCCCTCTTACATTTAAAATATTTGCATTTGGTTCGTATCCATTAAAATCAGCTACAACGCTGACACTCTTTGCATTTGGCGCCCAAAGAGCAAAATAAACTCCATCTTTTCCATCTCTTTGCATAAAATGTGAGCCAAATTTATCATAAAGTTTTGTATGAGTGCCCTCTTTGAAAAGGTATATATCCATCTCGCTAAATCTTGAAATATCATAATATGTTTGCATTTACTTATACCTTTGTATTTTTTTAGGATAATATAAAGATTTATAAATATCCTCATATTTGCTTGCAGCATCAATCCAACTAAAATGCTCTCTCATAGCTCTTAGCTGCATCATTTTAAAATCATCCCTCTCATTATAGTATGTTTGAACTGCCCATTTGATTGTATGATAAAGTGCATCCGGTGTTGCGAAAAGAAATTTAAATCCATTTCCTTTATCTTTTTGCTTATCATAATTTTCTATAGTATCATCAAGCCCACCGGTTGCTCTTACTATCGGCAAAGTACCATATCTAAGGCTATATATTTGATTTAGCCCACAAGGCTCAAATAGTGATGGCATTAAAAATATATCGCTTCCAGCTTCAATCTTATGGGCTAATTTATTATTATACCCGATATAACATCCAAATTTATCATGATATCTTGAGGCAACTTCACTAAAAAATCCTTCTGCCCATTTTTCACCGCTTCCAAGCATCACAATTTGTATATCCAAATCCATAAGCCCTTCAATAACAGAAGCTATCAACCCTATTCCTTTTTGTTCAACCAACCTGCCTACAAAACCAATCAAAAGAGTTTTGGCTTTTATAGGTAATCTAAAAGCTTTTTGTAAATCCTTTTTACACTCTTTCTTGCCATTAAAACTATCTATATCAAAATTTTTAACAAGGTATTTATCAACAGCAGGCGACCACTCATCATAATCAACTCCATTTAATATACCAAAAAGCTTATATGAATGAGCTTGTATATGCTCTTGTAAACCAAAGCCAAATTCACTTGTCTGTATTTCATGTGAGTATTTTTTGCTGACTGTATTAAAAGCATCACAAAAAGCAATGCCACCTTTTAAAAGATTGACTCTATCCATAGCTTCAAGTTCAAGCGGAGTAAAATGCTTCCAACCCACACTTAAAATATTTATCACGCTTTTATCAAAATTTCCCTGATGCTGTAGATTGTGAATAGTCAATATACTTGAAGTTTCTTTAAAAAATTCATCCTTTAAATAAAGTGTTTTTAAAAGTATGGGTATGCTTGCGCTGTGCCAGTCATTGGCATGAATAATGTCCGGTTTAAAATTTAATGCTTTTGAAAGAACAAGAGAAGCTTTGGAAAGAAAGATAAAACGAATGGCATTATCATCATAAGCAAAACCATTTTCATCATAAAGCCCGCTTCTTCCAAAAAACCCTTCATGTTCTAAAAAATAAATCTCTACTTTACTTTTTGGCAAATACCCTCTGTAAACTCCAGCCCAAAGCTCACCTAAACTCCCCATATCAACACCTAAAGAGATGGGAAGTTTTTCTAATTTATCTCTTTTGATATCATAATATCTTGGCATTACAAGCTTTATTTCATGCCCTAATTTTTTCAAAGCTTTTGGCAAAGCTCCACTTACATCACCCAAGCCCCCTGTTTTTGCAAAAGGAGCAACCTCACTCGCAACAAAAAGTATATTCATAGTAGTTTTGCCCCCTCTAATGATGAATTTTTTAATTTACTGATTATGATATTCAAATCCTCACAACTTTGCAAAAGTGCATAATTTTTTATATTTTCTTTAATCACATCCAACAGATACGGATTTGTCCTCACAACACCTCCTCCTAAAATCAATACTTTCGGATTAAACAGTGTGATAATATTTCCGGCTGCTACAAGTAAGGCTTCGATGAAATTTTTATATATTTTTTTAGCATTTTTATCTTCTGATGCAGATAATTCTTCCAAATCAAACTTTGGAAGATCATAATAATTTTCCCACTTTTCAAGACCACTACCACTTGCAAACAGTTCAATACAGTTATTTTTACCGCATCCGCATAGAAAAGGAGCTTTTTTAAAAGGAATATGCCCTATCTCACAAGCTATATTTTTTTCACCTCTGACAATCCTTCCATTATCGGATACGGCTGAGCCCAAACCTGTTCCTACAAAAAGCATAGCTATATTTGATTCATCCGTATAGTTTCGCTCAGCTATCAATGCACATTTTAAATCATTTTCTATTTTTAAAGCAATTTTATATTTTTTAAAAATGTATGATTTTATATCTTTTTCTTTAATTTTTATATTCGGAGAAGACAGTATCACGCCATCATCTACTTGACCGGCAAAAGATATACCTATAAAATTGATATCATCATGCTTTAATATTTTTTTTTCAATATATTCTATCAAGTCAACTTCAATGCTTAGAACCTCTTCTTTTAAGATTATATCATTTAGAAAAAGTTCACATCTAAGTTTCGTACCACCAATATCAATATACATTTTACTCACAATACTTCCTTATAAAGTTTTATGTATTTTTTCGCACTTTTTGCAAAAGAGAAGTTGCATTTCATATCAAATTTAACAATTTTTTCATAATTTTTTTTATTTTCAAATATACTTAAAGCCTTTTTTATAGCGTTTAATAATTCATCTTTTTGGAATTTATCAAACTTAATACCCATCGCACACTTTCTTTCATCTTGAAAAACAGTATCTTTTAGCCCACCAATGCCATGCACTATAGAAATGACACCATATCTTGCTGCTATCATTTGATTTAGTCCGCAAGGCTCAAAAAGTGAAGGCATGACTAAAAAATTTGCCGAGGCATACATCTTGTGAGACATACCCTCATCATAACCTTTTATAAAGTGGATATTTTCATATTTTTTTGATAAAAGCATAAGATTTACTTCATATTTTTTTTCACCTTCACCCAAAATAACAAATTCAAGTTTCATTTTGGAAATATCTTTTAAAAGATCAATTATCAAAGAGATACCTTTTTGCTCAACCAATCTGCCTATAAATATAAAAAGAGGTCTTTTGCTATTTTTTATACTAAGATTTTCATAAAAAAGATTTCTATTTTTTTCTTTTTTATTTAAAGTTTTTACATCATAATTCTCTTTTATAGATTTATCATTTTTAGGATTAAAATATTCTGTATCGATACCGTTTAATATTCCCTCAAGCTTATATTTATATTTACTTAAAAAACCATCAAGTCCACAGCCATACTCCTTTGTCTGTATCTCTTTTGCATAAGTAGGACTGACAGTTGTTATCCTATCACTATAAGCTATCCCAGCTTTTAAAAGATTGACTTTGCCGTAAAACTCAAATGATTCTTGATTAAAATATTTTTTAGGTATTTCCAAAATACTTAAAATATCTTTTTCAAAAACTCCTTGATATGCGAGATTATGGATAGTAAATACAGACTTTACCGCTGACTTTTTTTCTTTTAAGATAAAAGCCGCCAAAGCCGTATGCCAATCATTTAAATGAACAATATCTGCTTTTAAAAGCTCTGTCACTTTTGAAATGGCATAAGAAAAAATCCCAAATCTAAGAGAGTCATTTTTATATCCGTAAAGAGTGTCAACTTCGCATAAAATATCATTATAAACAAACAAAGTGTCAATTTTTTTATCAGTATGCCTGAAAAGCTCAATTTCATAAAAATTATCCCCAAAAGTTAAGATAAATTTTTTACCAAAAGGCATAATGTTAAATTTATCTTTATCAATAAACTTATACATTGGAGTTATATTAATAATTTCACATATTTTATTAAGCTCAAGCGGTAAAGAGTGAGCCACATCAGCCAATCCTCCACTTTTTGAGTATGGAAAGACTTCACTTGAGGCGAACAAAACTCTCATATAATTGTACTTTTAAGGAGCTCTGCCGCATTTTCAGGAGATAGTGGATTTATATGTATCTTGCTTTGAAGCTCAAATCCTCCTACCTTGTAAATTCTTGGAATTATCCTTATGTAAAAACGGTAAAATTCATCAATTTCATCAAAAAATTCTTCTGTTTCATAACTTTTTTGCATCGGAGGATTTTGAATATACAAATTATAATCAAAATTTCCTATTTGAACTTTCAATTTAGACAAACTATCTTTTAACAACTCTGATATTTCGTCCAAAAGCTTTTTATCTAAAGTATCTATTGAGCTTATTTTTACTTTTGGCATTATCATAACTTCAAAAGAAAAAGCACTGGCATAAGGACAAAAAGATATAAAGTTTGCACTCTCTTTTATAACTCTTTTATTTTGCTCCAATTCATAATCTACGATATCTTTAAAAATACTTCTACCATGAGTTTTGTAATGGTTAAAATAATATTTTAGATTTGATAATTCATTTTTTGGGATTAGAGGCATCGCTATTAGTTGGGTATGAACATGAGGAAGAGTTGCACCTGAGTTTTGACCTTGATTTTTAAAAATACAAAAGTAAGTCAATCTTATATCTTTTTTCAAATCTTCAACTCTAAGCTTGATAACGCTCAGCCAATCCTTCATCTGTAAAGTCGATAAATCTTCAAAACAAATTATATGTTTTGGTGTATCTATGATAATTTCATGAGCACCAAAGCCATCTTTTTTTTCATAAATACCATCGATATTGGATATATCAGTTGCTTCTATTTGAACTGCTTTGTAGAGATTTGGCACAACCCTAACATCCCAAGAAGAGCTGTTTTTAGCTTTTAAAGAAAATATTTCAGGCGGAGTCATATCTTCATGTCCACTACAAAACGGACAAAGAGTTTTTTCAACACTTTTTTTATCAATCTCTTGAAAAAGGTTGGGTCTTGTTAGCCTGTTTGGTGCTATTATCACTTGTTCATTACTTAATAAGTCGTATCTAAACTCAGACATTTTCAACCTTTAATACACCATTGATTTCAAGATTTCTACAAAAAGGAAAAACAAGTGCAAAGCTCACTCCCTGAGCCATAAGTTCAAACCCTTTTTCACTTTGAGAGACAGTATTTAGTGGAGTCATCAATAGTTTAAAAGGTAAATTTAAAGAAAATGATAACTTTTTTTTCGTATATTTATCGATTAAAAAAAATTCTTTTATATTTTCAAATTTTATATCATCTAATAAAGAAGTATCATCACAAAATACATTTTTCAAATCGGCAAAATGAAGATTAAATTCCAAAGCATAAAGATATTCTTTTTCACTTTTTGAATTTATTTTTATATCAAACGCTATTCCCTCTTTTAAAAATTGATATTTTTTTGTGATAATCGTATCATACTTTTCATCAAAATATATCCCACCTTCTCTTTTAAATACAATCTTATTTTTATCTTTTATCAGCTCAAACGGTTGATTTGCAAAATCTCCATATTCCCAAAAAGAGCATCTTTTAAAATTTTCCATAGTAAAAGTTTTATTACTTATATGATCAATAAAAGAATTTTTAATATACCAGTCAAAGCTAAGAGCATCTTTTATCTCTTTATTTACCTCTATTTCTTTGTTATGGATAGTTTCAATTTCATCTTTTGACTTCTTTATTTTTGAAGTCTTTTGTTTTTCTATCATTTTTTGATGATAAGACTCTTCTCTTCTTGTTAAAGTATTTTGATAGTTAAACTTTTTATCTCTTTGCAAAAATTCTACCATTTGTCCGCCATAATGGCTATCAAACCTTATTATAAAGTTATTTTTTATGATTTTTACTTCATCATATCCATTCATATCTATATCATTTATCTCTACAGCTTCTTTATTTTTATATCTTATGTTTTCACATTCACATAAATAAGAGTAAGCATTATCTCTTAAATTTGGCAGATACAAACCCCCAAAAACTCCATGCCAAAAAACATCATTTGTCTGAAGTTTATAAAGTGAGTCTAAAAACTTTTTATTTTTTACCTTGTTGCTTGATACTTCCAGCATCCTTTTATGAAGCCTGTTTGATTCATCATACTTAACAAAAAAATTTTTCCAAGTACCACCTTTTACAAACTTATCCGTATCATCACCGTAAACTTCTTTGGTTTTAGTTTGTATCTTTTCAAGAGTTATCGCATCTTTTGCTCTTAAACTCCATTCACCCATCTCATAATATGAAACATTTTGCAAGTATGCGATACCTTTTGCTTTTTGCTTTTGATAATACTCATTAAAATGCATACATTCTATGGATTTATCTTTTAAAACAGTCGTAAAAAACTCTTCAAGCCATCCTTTTTCATATACCCATTCATAAGTTCCAGGCCACAAGCCAAACTTTTCTGCATCATCAAAGATGATTGCCGCACTTTGTTTTGTTTTATATAACTCTTTTATATCCTGTATAACTTCTTTTACATTTTTAAAAGGGATTGCATATCTTAATTTTTTACTTATAGGAAAAAGAGCTAGTTTCTTAGCATCGTTTTCACTAAAATAATATCCATCCAAATCTTCACTGTCAAACCCACTAGCACGAAAATGATAATCATCAACCATCGCATACGAAACTTTGCATGCAACAAAATCATTTATAAGTGAATCCTCCCAAACTCGCTCAGTAAGCCAAGCTCCTTTTGGTATTTTTGAAAATTCTTTTTTTATATATTTATTTAATTTTTCTATTTGAGAAATTCTATCAATACTTGGTATCGAGCTTAAAACAGGCTCATAAAATCCTGCTGTAAAAAACTCAATAGTACCATAATCACTTAATTTTTTTATATTCAAAAATACTTCAATATAATTTTTCTTTATATAGTCCAAAAGCCAGCCGCTACAATGAAGTGCTATTTTAAATTCTGGAAATTTTTTTAAAACTTCAAAAAAAGGCTTATAACATTTCTCAACGGCTTCATCAACAGCCTCCTTAAAATTGTCCACAGGCTGGTGCATGTGAATTCCAAAAAGAAATTTTATCTTCTTATTTTGCATTTATAATCCTTATTATAAAAACCAATTTTTCTCAAATTCTTCATTACAAACTTCTATATCGCCAAAGATAGGCACAAATTCGCTATTTGATTTTTTATCAGTGATTTCTATTTGAAGATTGATTTTTTTCATATTTTTACATAATTTTTTATCTATTGACAATTCCAATATATCTTTGATTGCCAGCTTCACTCCATTTTGTTCATATTTTTCCATGATCGGAAGTGTTACTATCTTCTTCAACTCTTTTAAATGAATTTTTATCTCTTTATACTCTTTAAAAAGTTTTTTATTATCCACATCAAGTCGTATATATATAAAATTTTCATCTTCACCATAATAAAGCTGTTGCACAATACCTCTGCTTGTATCCATAGTCGAATATGCCTTGCTCTCATCAACCAAACCAGATCCCAGCCATTCATAAAATGAATCTTTTTTGCCGTTTACATTAGCTGTTATATTAAACTGCGGTTTTGTTTGTGAGAGTTTAGCTTCTCTCTCTTTGGATATAGGTAACATTAGATTTGATGGTATTTTCATATTTGCAAGCTTGTATATATCTTGCAAATGAGATCTAAAAAGCAAATCAAACTCTTCTAAAAAATCACTAAAATGATCATCTCCATACCACCAAAACCAATCTGAACATTCACTTGCTAAAAAATGTTTTTCTACTAATTTGTTAGTTTTTTCATCAAATACGCACTCTTTTGTATCTCTTTTGGTTTGATATATAAGCTCCCAAGCTCTATTTTTTTCATTATGCCCCACCCAAGTATCAAAAGTACCATATATCCAACTTCCCGGATGTAAAGTCGTTAATTTATTTTTTTTAAAATTATTTATTTCATCAAAATTTCTTGTTTGTATGTTTTTCTCATTTGAAAGTTTTTCATACAATTTCATAAAAAAATCCATCGCATTGTTTTGATAAAATTCCCATGCGTTTTCGCCATCAACTATCACAAAAACAGTTACATCTTCTTTCTCGGAGTTTATATTATTTACTTTTTGAACAAAATCATTTACCGCATCATTCGCTTTTTTATATCTATATGAAAAACCTATTAAATCACTTAGAAAATGGTCTCTAAAAGCTATAAATACATCACTGTATTCAAATAATTCATATATCAAATCTTTTTGATTATTTTTTAAAGTTTTAAAAAGTATCGCTTCATCGGTTGCTACCCATTTGATACCTTTTCTTTTATACAATTCTAAACTCTTTTCATCCACCGCCCCCTCAGCCGGCCAAAAACCATTTGGATTTGCACCAAATACTTCTTTGTATAATTTTATAGAAAAATCAACCTGTTTTAAAGCATCATCTTCCAAAGAAAAATACTCTTTTGGTAAAGTAGTATCAGGATTTGAAATCTTCGCATTGTTCATATCCAAAAGAAGTGGAAGTATCGGATGGTTTAAAGGTGTAGTTGAAAGTGAAATCTGTCCTTTTTTTAAAAGCTTTGCGTAAAAAGGAAGAATTTTTGGGATAAATTTTAAGAGTGTATCTAAAAGATTTGCTTTATCAATGGCATTGTATCCCTTTTTTTTATCTATTAAATTCTTAATTATACTATCATTTTGTCTTAAAAAATTCCCACACCATGAAAGCATAAATAAAACTTCAAGCTCTATTAGTTCATTATCATCATAACTATCTTTGTAAAACAATTCTGCAAATCTTGGAAAACTTGATACCATAGTGTCAAATTGGGAGGATTTGCATATCTTTATGAGTGATTTTTTATCAACCTTTGTTAACTCTTTTGGATCTTTTATCCAAGAGAGTAAAAACTTATCTTTTTTATATCCGTTTTTTTCATACACTTGGATTTGTTGTATCAAAGGAGGTGTAAGATTGAAAGTTGCTTTTAGATTTGGAAAAAGCGATAAAAGCCAAGGCATTTCATAATAATCCTTAATAGAGTGCAAAAACACCCATGGCATCTGCAAAAACCCTTTCTTATCACGATAATCAGGCTGATGCATATGCCATAAAAAAGATAAATTAACTGACATTATTTATCCATCCATTTTTCTATTTTATCTCTGTAAAGATTATTTAAATCTTCTCCTCTTTCTTTAGTTTTTGCTTGAACATAAAGATTTAAAAAATCATCGAATTGATCTGGTATCATAAGTATCCAATCTTCTTCATTTTCCCATATTTTAACTCCATCAACTGTTGAGGATTTTTTGCTTTTTGCTTTTTGTAAAAATTTTCTCATAATTTTACCTTTTAACGCTTGAGAACACTCTATTTTGCATTGGTGATAATAAAAATCTTCAAAATTTCCAGCTATATTTGAAAGTTTTTCTTTTTGACGAGATAACATTTCCATGATTTTCAAACTTGCATAAATGGCATCTCTGTGTAGTGAAAATTCACTAAAAGCAAAATTACCATCGATTGTCGCTATAAGGTCGTACTGCTTCATTTTATCTGCTTTGAAATTTGCATATTTTCCTCTTTTTATGATAAGATTTTCAAACTTCTCATCCATAAAATCAGGTGCCCAGCTGGGCAAAAATACAACTTTCTTCTTATCTTTCGCCTCAAGATTAAAAAGATACATAACACAAAGCAATGCTTTTATCTTGTTTAAAACCTCTCCTTTATCTGTGATGATAGAAAGTCTTTGACCATTTGGATACATAAGTATTCCCAAACTCAAACCAAGACTTTTTACGATGGCGGAAACTTCTTCTTTTGATTTTTCTTCAATGTGTAAAATATTTGCCATCTTGTGATAATCAGTATAAGCATTTAGTAAAATATTTTCCACCTGAATATCGGCCATAATTTCAGGAAAGATATCTTTAGTTCCACCAAACATCAAATCAACTACTACTTTAAAATTATTTTTTTTGATAATACTGTGATCAATAGCGTTTTCAATGGCACTTTTATACTTATGGCATTCATCTAAATGATGAACATAGTTTTCTCTTATTCTTCCTATCCTGTTATATTCAACTCTTCTAAATTTTTGTTGGAAAAATGCTTTTTCAACTGATTTTGCCATATCAGTATCTATCCTAAGTCCCTCTTCAGTAAAAAAGGTAAATTCTACACTAGTAGGGTCATTCATATTTTGTCTAAAATAAATACCTGCAATTAAGCTGTCATCATTTCCTAAATTATATCTTAAAACCGCCGGAGGCATAGCCTTTAAATCTATCACATTAATACCCCCAGAAAGCAATCCTCCTAAAAATGCTCTCTTTAACATCCTTGCACTTTTACTGTGATCTCTTGCTACTATAACCGTACTTCCAATAGGCAACTGTGAGGCAAATGCTTCTGAAATCTGGCAAGACATTTCACAAGAAAGCTCAACATTACTCTTTCCTATAACTCTTCCATATTCAATAAGAGAATTTTTATATTTACTTCCCCATACGATATTATTATTAACGATAGAGGTTGCCTCTATACTTTTATGAGGCCAGACTGTCACATCTTGTTCAAATTTTACAAGTTTGCCGACATCACACCCCTCAGCCAAAACAACTCCAGCCTTTGCCGTAACAAAATCATCTATTTTGTTATCATTACAAATGACGCAATTATCAAGTATACATTTTTTACCAACATCTATATCATTCCAAAAAACAGAATTTCTAACTCTACAATCTTCACCTATGACTACATTATCACCTATAACAACATTATGAAGCCTTGTTCTTTTACCTATCTTGACATTTGTTCCTATAACAACACTATCGACTATCTCAACACTTGAATCAATACTGCTTTCTCCGGTTAAATGCAAAATCCCATCAGGATATTTTATCTTCTTTCCTGGTATTTCAAAATCTAATTTATTATTAAAAATATCATCATACACTTCTTTGTAACTCTCGGGGTTACCCACATCCCTCCAGTAACCTTTCGCGTTATAAGACATCAAATCTACTCCTTTTTCCATAAGAAGTGGAAATAAATCTTTAGCAAAGTCGAAGCTGTCCTCTTTTGGAATATACTCCAATATCTCAGGCTCAATCACATAAATACCCGTATTTATAGTATCACTGAAAACTTCACCCCAGCTTGGTTTTTCCAAAAATTTTTCTATTTTTCCCTCATCATTTGTAATAACCACGCCAAACTGAAGAGGGTTTTCAACAGAAGTTAGAGTTATGGAGAGTTTTGCATTTACTTTGTAATGATGTTTAATAATTTTTTCAAAATCAAAATCACTTACCAAATCTCCACTGACTATGATAAAAGTAGTATCTAAAAATTCTCTTGCACATCCAACAGCCCCGGCAGTCCCGTAGTCTTCCGCAGGCAGTACATACTCTATATTTGCACCCCACTTACTTCCATCTCCAAAGTAATTTTTTATAATTTCAGGTTTAAAATACAACAAAAAAATTATATCTTTTATACCGATATCAACTAACTTTTTTAAAGTATGCTCCATCATAGGAAAATTAAATATCGGCAACATTGGCTTTGGCATCGAATTGGTCAGCGGTTGGATTCTCGTACCAAATCCGCCTGCCATCATCACGGCTTTTATCTTCTTGGGCATTTTTTATCCTTTTTAAGATTTACTTAGACTTCTATGGCAGAATTAGTACTCCCAAAACTATTTTGAACTTCCAGAGCATCTGCTTCATTTTCCCAAATGCTACCATCTATCAAATATTTAAATTCATAAATTTGTCCTATCGGAAGTATTTTTGTTATATAAAAATCTCCATTTTTCTTTTGTTTCATTTTTTCTTTACTCCAGTCACTCCAAGAACCTGTTATCTCAACTGTTTTCTCCTCATTTGTTGGAACATAAGTAAATGTAACCCAAGCTTTATCCGCATTTTTCTTAACTTTCAACATTTCATCCTCCTTTTATTTTTTATAAACTTTTTCATAATATTCTCTAACCATCCTGGAAGAGTCAAAATACCGTATATCATTCATACCATTTTGTATGATTTGCACCCATTTTTTTTCATCATCATAGTAAGTAGGCAGTATCTCATCTTCTAAGATACTCATCATACTTTCATAATCCTTTTTATCTTGCTCTTCTATACTAAGAGTTGTATCTGCATGATGGATTGTAAATGAATTAATATCATCTTTATAAAACTCATCATGCCATCCATCGTCAATAGAAAAATGGATACAGGCATTTGAAACTGCACTCATTCCGCTAGTACCGCTTGCTTCTCTTGAATACCTTGGAGTATTTAGCCAAATATCACCTCCTTGTTTTAAAAGTTTTGAAAGCCTCAATTCATACCCTATTAAGACAGCTACATTCTTATACTCTTTCGCAATTTTAATAAGCTCATTAAACATATTGACAGCACGATAATCAAGTGGATATGGTTTACCTGCCCAAATGATTTGCACAGGTCTTTTAGTATCATTTATAAGTTTTTTAAATCTTTGCATATCATAAGTTAAAAGCCATGGTCTTTTATATTCGGCAAATCTTCTTGCCCATACGATAGTTAAAATATCAGGATCAAATATCTTTCCTGTTTGGTCTGCGACTTCTTCAAAAAGCAACCTTTTTAAATGTTTTTTTCTCCCAATTATCTGGTACTCTTCATGCTCTTGAAACCAGCTAACTAACTGTTTATCAGCCCAATACCTCATATTTTGTGCATTTGTTATACCTATTATCTCACATTTTCCTTTTACCCCACTCCACATTTCATTAGCAACTTTGGCATGTATTTTAGAAACAGCATTGGCAATTTTTGAAACTTTTAAAGCTCCTATTGTTAAAGAAAAATTATCATCTTCATAATTTAATATTTTTTTTACTTCTTCTGCTCCTAAGCTGCCAAAAAAGCCCATCCTTTCTAAAAGGCTTATATCATGTTCTTCATTTCCTGCTATTTCTGGAGTATGAGTAGTAAAAACGACTCTTTTTTTAACTTCTTCCAAACTTTCTAAATTTTCCAAAAGCTTAAATGCCAAAGGCAAGGCATGCCCTTCGTTTAAATGATAAATATCTATCTCTTCATTAAGGGCTTCAAGAACCTTTACTCCACCTATACCTAAAACTATCTCTTGAGCGATTCTTGTTTCTTCGTTGGCATCATACAGTTTGTGAGTAATCGTCCTTGCCAAATAATCATTTTCAAAAACATCGGTTGAGAGCAGTATAAGAGGTGCGGTATCAAAACAAGATGAAGGTAAAAGATAAGCTTTTACTGTTATTGGCTTGGAATTTATCATAACTGTTACTTTGATATTTAAATCTCTTATAAAATAGTAAAATTTTCTTAAAAAATCTATCTTTAAACTTCTGTCTTCATGTCTGTGTTGATCATAATATCCATAACTCCACAAAAGCCCTACACCGATAGTATTTTGTCTTAAATCATTCGCACTTCTAAGATGAGAACCTGCTAAAAAACCAAGTCCTCCCGAGTAATTTTTAAAAGCTTGATCTATTGCAAACTCCATCGAAAAGTAAGCGACTTTTGTGCTGTATCTTTCATTTATATCATAATCAATCAGTTTCATCTATTTATCGCCTCCAAATTTTTTAACTAATATTTTTTTACCATTTTCAACGCCTGGCTGGTCATAAGTATTTATCCCAAGAAGCAAGCCTGTATATGAAGTAAGCAATTCAAAATACATTATCATTTCTCCTATATTTTCTTCACTTATTATATCTAAAGTTATACTGTCAACAGGAATATTTTCAGCAATTAAGCTCTCTTTTGTCGCATCGCACTCTGCATTTATAAGTTCATTAAAAGAGTGAGAGTTTATATAATCAACTTTTTCAATATTTTTTAAAGATATAGAAGGAACAATCAAATCATTTTCAAAATCTTCAACTTTTATAAATGTGACTGTCTTGTCTCTTACTCCTTGCATAATAAGTTGTAAAAAAGAGTGTTGATCTACTGAGCCTATGTGTCCAATAGGAGTCAAACCGGTATGTTTGCCTTCTTTGTCAATTTTTCCAAGAGACTCAGCCCATAACTGCACGAACCATTTGGTAAAATCTTCCAAACAATCAGCATAAGAAAAAAGTACATTCACAGGGTATTTTTTTTGTGCATAAAAAAGAGCTTTTAAGCCTATACTCTCAATTCTGCTGTCAAAAAATTTATCCATTATCGATTTTGCACCTTTTAGTATCGATTCAACATCAAATCCTGCCAATTTCAAAGGAACTACTCCAACCGCACTTAAAACAGAAAACCGCCCTCCTACATTTTGAGGTATAACAAAAACTTTGATGCCGTGAAAATCAGCAAATTTACAAAGAGGCGAACCATCATCGCTAACAACAAGCACTCTTTTATTCTCAGCTGTATTTAAATCTATATCAAAATGTGCAATAACTGTCTTAAAAATAGAAGTTGTCTCTATAGTTCCTCCGGATTTGGATATTACTACAAATATAGAATTTTCTTTTTTTATCTGTGAAAATATTTTTGATATACTCAAAGGATCAGGATTTTCCAAAAAAAGTAAATTTTTAATATTTTTATATTTATGCTTTAATACAGAATTTACAGCTTTTGTACCCAAAGATGAACCGCCAATCCCTATAACTACAATATTCTCAGCACTTTGATAAATCCCATCTTCATTTATAATATAATTTTCTACCTCTTTCAAAAGATGAATAGAATCATCAGGAAGATTATAATATCCACTTACTCCTTTTTCTCTCTCTTGTATCATCGAGCCAAATGCATTTAGCAAAAGTATACTGTTTTCTTCATCAATTTCTACATCCAAATATCTCTCATACTGTATCATTTTATCCCTCCTTAAAAACTTTTTTTATCATTTGTTTAGCTTCGTTTTGTATAGATTTTAAATGCTCCAACGATACAAAACTCTCTGCATAAATCTTATAAATATCTTCTGTCCCAGATGGTCTCAAAGCAACCCAACTGTTTTTTGTAACTATTTTAACTCCACCTATTTTTGCACCATTTCCTGAAGCTTTTGAAAAAATATACTCTATCTTCTCACCGCCTAAACTCTTTTCTTTTATATCTTTTGGCTCTATATTTTTCAATATATCTTTTTGCTCTTTGGTTGCTGTAACATCTATTCTTGCATAGTATGCTTTTGAGAAACTTTTTTCAAAATCGCTGTAAATATCACTTAAATCTCTTTTTTGACTTGCAATGATTTCAGCTGAGAGGAGATTGAGTATAATACCGTCTTTATCTGTAGTCCAAACACTCTCATCAAACCTCAAAAAAGAAGCCCCCGCGCTCTCTTCACCGCCAAATCCAAGTTCGCCGTCAAACAAACCTTTTGAAAACCACTTAAAACCAACAGGCACTTCATATATCTTTCTGTTTAGAGATGTTGCAACTTTGTCTATCATAGAACTTGAAACTAAAGTTTTTCCTATTTTTAATCCTTTGCTCCAATGTCTATGTTTAAACAGGTACCAAATAGCAACACTAAGATAATGATTTGGATTTAAAAGTCCGCCTTTTGGTGTGACTATACCATGCCTGTCAGAGTCAACATCATTGGCAAATGCTATATCATACTTATCTTTTAGTCCAATCAACCCTGCCATCGCGTAAACAGATGAGCAATCCATCCTGATTTTACCGTCATGGTCTAAATGCATAAAAGAAAAAGTAGGATCTACAAATGGATCTATAATATCCATATCAAGAGAGTATATCTCATTTATCTTTTTATAAACAGCTATACTTGCCCCACCCAAAGGGTTGACTCCTATCTTTAATTTTGCTTTTTTTAGCAAATCCATATCAATAATATCTTTTAAAGATTCTACATAAGGTGTGATAAAATCATACTCTTTTATATATCCGCTTCGCATAGCATCTTCAAGTGAAATACTCTTAACACTTAAAAGATTATTTTTCAAGATTTCATTTGCTTTTTTTTCTATGATATTTGTTATATCACTCTCAGCCGGTCCTCCATTTGGTGGATTATATTTATAACCTCCATCACTTGGCGGGTTGTGTGAAGGTGTTATAACCACTCCATCACCTTTTTTATTATTTGTTTTATTATATTCCAATATGGCAAATGAAACTAAAGGGGTTGGCGTATACTCATCATCTTTAGCTATAAATACATTTACCTCATTTGCAGCAAAAACTTCCAAAGAAGTGAGTTGTGCGGGAATAGAAAGGGCATGTGTATCTTTACCTAAAAATAAAACTCCATCAATACCATTTTCTTTTCTATAATCACAAATAGCTTGAGAGATAGCTTTAACATGGTACTCATTAAAGCTTTTTTTGTAGGCATTTCCTCTGTGACCAGAGGTTCCAAATGAGACTGTTTGCTCTTTTTTACTCATGTCCGGAGTTAACATATAGTATGCACTTATAAGTGCTGGTATATTTTCAAGTTTATCTTTTGAGACAAGTTTTCCCGCATTTTTATCTATCATTTTCAATCCTTAAAAAATTTCGTTCGACACCTCATCTATATGACCTTTTTTACCACCTTTTATATGAGCATAAGCAACCACTAAAGCTACTACAGCTGAAAAGACAATAAAATATAAAAAATTAAATATCATATCAGCATAATAATCAATCATTCCAGAAAGTGCTGTAAAAAGTACAAAATATGTTAAAAATAATTTTATATATCTTTTATATGGAAACTTTTTATTATGTTTTTTATGACTCACTTTTATCCTTTAAAACAGTCTTATTAGTCATTTGCATCACTTTGTCAAACTCATACACTATAAGTTCTCCAGTAGGAATCTCAAACTTAACTATCTCTTCTTCAGATATTTTCTCAATCTCCATGACCAATGCTCTTAAAGAGTTTCCATGAGCTGATATGAGTACTGTTTTATCAGTTGTAAGAACAGGTACTATTTTTTCATAAAAATAATTAACTGCTCTTTTTTTTGTATCTTTTAAAGACTCACTCTTTGGAAGTAAAAAAGGATTTACACTATTGTATTTTTTATCATTTTCAGGCAATCTTTTATCTCCTGTTTCAAGAGGAGGAGGTGGAGTATCATACCCTCTTCTGATACTTAAAAACATACTCTCACCTATCTCAAGCTTTATCTTGTCTTTATTCATTCCCTGCCATGCACCATAATGCCTTTCATTCAACTTCCAACTTCTATTTATATCTATATGCTCCCAATTTAATTCATTTAAAACGATCTGTGCTGTATGTATAGCCCTTTTTAGCCAAGAAGTAAAACAAATTTCAGGCAACAAACCACTTCTTTTTAAAATATCTCCAGCTTGTTTTGCTTCATCTCTTCCTTGTTTGCTAAGTTCTACATCGCTCCAACCGGTAAAGATATTTTGTTGATTATAAACACTTTGACCATGTCTTAAAAGTATAAGTTTTGACATTTTCAATCCATCTTAGATGCTACAAAATCAGCAAGTTCTAATAATCTTTGAGAATATCCGTATTCATTATCATACCAGGCAAGCACTTTTACCATTTTATCTCCGACTACACTTGTTGAAAGTCCATCTATGATACTTGAGTGAAGATTACCTAAGATATCGCTTGAGACTACTTCTTCCATTGTTATTTCAAGTATTCCTTTTAACTCATTTTGAGATGCTTTTTTATAAGCTTCATTTAACTCCTGGGCTGTTGTAGGTTTACTTAAAACAGCAACTATCTCTGTAATAGCACCATCAGGTACCGGCACCCTAAGAGCCATAGCTTCCATTTTACCTTTTAATACAGGGATAACTTCGGTAGTGGCTATAGCCGCACCTGTTGTAGTTGGTATTATATTGACCGCGGCAGCTCTTCCTCTTCTTCTTTTTTTTGATCTTTTATCAACTGTTGTTTGGGTTGAAGTATAGGCATGAGTAGTTGTTATCATAGCATTTTCAACTCCAAAATTATCCTCTAAAACTTTCATCGCAGGAGCTAAAGAGTTGGTTGTGCAAGAGGCATTTGAGAGAATATGATGATTTTTAGGGTCATATCCGTTTTGATTAACTCCTAACACTATAGTTTTATCCAAGTTTTTTCCCGGAGCTGAAATGATAACCTTTTTAGCACCTGCTTCTAAATGCTGCTTGGCAAGATTGCCATCGGTATAGTGTCCGGTGCATTCTAAAACTATATCAATTCCAAGCTCTTTCCATGGAAGTTCCAAAGGATTGTGAGAACTGACCACAGTTATCTCTTTACCATCAATTATCAGTTTTTCATTTCCTTCTGTTTGTATGTCAAAATCTGCTTTTCCGTGAACTGAGTCATACTTTAAAAGATAAGCTGCATCTTCCACACTTGAAGTATTTACAGCTACTATTTCACAATGTTTAGGCAAATTGTTCATATAGTGTCTTAAAACCTGATTGCCAATCCTACCAAGTCCATTTATCGCTACTCTTTTCATCTTTATATCTCCTTCATAAGTTTTTTTGATATAGGTATATAAAATTTATCCGCATACTCTTTCATCATTCGTCTTGCACTAAACTTAGGAGTTATGCTGATAATAGAGTTTTTCATCATCTCTACCCATTTCTCAGGTATATTATTTTCATTTAAATCATAGTACAAAGATGCAATTTCCTTTTCTATGATATCGTAAAGGGCGATAGAATCATTCTCATCATTTGCACTCTCCCCTCCAAACGCCCAACCGTTTTTATCACCTATTGCCTCAGGCCACCACCCATCTAAGCTTGATAAATGCAAAGTTCCATTTATACTGGCTTTCATCCCACTAGTCCCGCAAGCTTCCATAGGAATTTGAGGATTGTTCAGCCAAACATCAACTCCTCTGACCAAATATTTTGCCACCTCTTCTGCATAATCCTCTATAAAAGCAATCCTGCCTTTTAACTTAGGATTTTGAGCTGTTTTAAAAATATTTTGTATCATTTTCTTACCCGGGTTATCGGATGGATGAGCTTTTCCGGCAAAGATTATCTGCACAGGCTTATCACTGTTATTTAGTATATTCTCAAGTCTTTGTAAATCTCTTAATAAAAGATTTGGTCTTTTATAGCTTGTCATTCTCCTTGCAAATCCGATAGTTAGTATATCAGGATCAAGCATAACTCCCTCAGCCATTGCGACTAATGGATCAATACCTTCATCAGACCACTTTCGCCTAACTCTTTCTCTTATAAAATTAACCAATCGTACTTTGTTAGCATAATGCAAATCCCAAATCTCTTTATTACTTATTTCATTTATACGGGTCCAAATAGCGGGATTATCCTCTAAATGAATCCAATCTTCACCCAAAACTTCATTTAAATTTTCAAAAAGCTCATCTGAAAGCCAAGTTGATAAATGTACACCGTTTGTTACATACTCTATAGGAACTTCTTCTTTTTTATCTACGGCAAAAACACTTTTCCATATCTCTTTTGTAACTTCACAATGTTTTTTACTGACAGCATTACGGTTATTGCACATTTTAAGCCCAAAAACCGTCATATTAAATCCACCTCCGGGAAAGTCTGGATTTATACCAAAACTAAAAAACTCTTCCTTGCTCATTCCAAGTCTCTTCCAGTAATCACCAAAATAATTACTCATCATATCAAAACTATACACATCAGTTGCAGCTTGAAGAGGAGTATGTGTTGTGAAAACAGAAGTTTCTCTTACTTTTTGCAAGGCATCTTCAAGGCTTAATTTTTCATTTTCTATAAAACTTCTAACCCTTTCAAAAAGTGCAAAAGCAGGATGACCTTCATTTAAATGAAGTATTGAATACTCTATTCCCAACTCTTCAAGCACTTTGTATCCACCAATTCCCAAAACTATCTGTTGCCTTAATCTTTGATTTAAATCAGGTACATAAAGATGAGAGCAGATTTCTCTATCCCAAGGGTCATTTTGTTCAATATCCGTATCAAGCAAATATAGAGTAACTCTTCCCACATTTATCTTCCAAACAGAAGCAAATACAGGAGGATCTATAAAAGGGACTTGTATTGTAAAATGATTGCCTTGTTCGTCCAAAACTCTTTCTATTGGTGCTGTATCTTTGTCTATGGTTTCATTTGCTCCGTTTTGCCATCCGTCACTTCCTATGATTTGCCTTATGTAACCTTGAGGATACATAAAGCCGATACCTACCATAGGGATATTCATATCGCTTGATTCTTTTAGTATATCTCCCGCTAAAAATCCGAGACCGCCTGAATATATGGGAATTGAATGATGAAGACCAAACTCGGCACAAAAATATGCTATTGGCAAAGGTTCTACTAACTTGGTATCATTGCCCATATAATCTTTAAAAAGAGCATAAACATAGTTATATTCTTGCATAAACTGTTTATTTTGCAGTAAATTATCCAATTCGTCTTTTGATAAAATTTTGAGTAATTTTATTGGATTATGATTACTCTCTTTCCAGAGGTAAGGACTTATAAGTTTAAATAAATTTTTACCTTTTGGGTTCCATGTCCACCATATATTTAGTGCGATTTCACCAAGACCCTCTATCTCTTTTGGAAGATTAGGAATGGCTATGTTGGCTGAGGGATCTTTACCTAACATCTTATTTCCAATAATACTTAGCTCTATCGCCAAGTCTTTCTTCTATCTCAAGGAGTCTATTATATTTTGCAAGCCTTTCACTTCTTGATGCAGACCCGCTTTTTAAGTGCCCAGTACCCATAGCTACCGTAAAATCAGCTAAAAAAGTATCACAAGTTTCACCAGAGCGATGCGATACAAAGGCTCTCCAGTTATGTTCATAACAAAGTCTTACCGCGTCAACCGTTTCACTAACCGTTCCTATTTGATTTAATTTTATCAAAGAAGCATTGGCAGTATGTTCTTTGATACCTCTTTGTATAAATTTTGTATTTGTTACGAAGATATCATCACCCACAACTTCTATTTTATCTCCCAACTCTTTTGTAAACTTGGTAAATCCTTCCCAATCCTCTTCAGCCAAAGGATCTTCCCAAAGAATAATGGGGTATTTTTCAACCCATTGTTTTGACATTTCTATCATTTCATCAGTACTTTTTTTACCGGCACCTGACCATTTCATGTCATACTCGCCTTTTTTCCCGACTACAAAAGAAGTTGCCGCATTATCAAGTGCTATGGATATATCGACTCCCGGTTTGTATCCGCTTTTTTCAATAGCTTCTATGATTATCTCTATTGCTTCTTCATTACTTTGAAGATTTGGTGCAAAACCACCCTCATCTCCAACAGAAGTTGCAAGTCCTCTTATTTTGAGTAATTTTTTTAAAGTGTGAAAAGTCTCAGCCACATATCTAAGACCTTCCCTAAATGAAGGAGCACCAAAAGGAACTGCCATAAACTCTTGTATATCTACACTGTTATCAGCATGCTCACCGCCATTTAATATATTCATACATGGTACAGGAAGCCTATTAGCTTCAGCTCCTCCAAGGTACTCATAAACTTCAAGATTATGACTCTTTGCAGCTGCTTTTGTTGCAGCCATAGAGACTCCAAGGATTGCATTCGCACCAAGTTTATCTTTATTTTCCGTACCGTCAAGCTCATTTAAAAGATTGTCTATTTTCATTTGTTCGGTAGCATCTATTCCTTTTAAAGCAGGAGATATAATTTCATTTACATTTTTAACAGCATCTAAAACTCCCTTACCGCCAAATCTTCTTTTATCACCATCACGAAGCTCACAAGCTTCATATTCACCGGTACTAGCTCCACTTGGAACAGAAGATCTCACTCTTGTGCCATCTTCAAGATCCATAAAAACTCTTACAGTAGGGTTTCCTCTGCTATCAAGAATTTCCATTGCTTTTATATCTTTGATTTTACTGCTCATTTTGTTTACTCCTTGTTTAGAATATTTTCTTATTTGCTTTTCTTTTGCTCAATCGTGCAACCAACGGGGTCCGCTGGTTGATTTGCAACTTCTATCCACTCACTTCTGACTTTTTACTATCTTTATAGCTTCTTTTACTGTGGCATTTTTTACCGTTACTGCATATATGGCATTTGCCATTTTTATAGCTTCTTTTAGTTTTCTTTGGTGTATATTTCTTCCTGTTCCGTTGCCTCTGCTTTTTCCTGTGTGGATTTGCTCATACAACTCTTGCAAAAATGCTTTTTCATCTACTTTGTCACCACCTTCGCAAAGCACACCGGATCTTCCAGCAGCTGTTGTTACTTCTTTTAAGAGTTCCGGCTTAAACTTGCCGTTATCATAAGGAACTTTAAGTTTTATAAAATCAGCCCCCAAACATGCACCCACCCCGGCAGCTCCGGCTATAAGGTGAGCATCGTGTTCATCTTTTACATATTTTCCCTTAGGATATATCCACAATACTGCTAAGAGTCCGTTTTGATGAGCTTTATGTATGATATTTGCTGCTTCATTGAACATATCTCTCTCAAATTCACTTCCAAGATAAACAGTATATCCGACTCCAAGTATTTGAAGTTTACTCTGCTTTTTAAATTCTACGACATCTTCTACACTTAACCACTCTTTAGAATAAGGATCTTTGTCATTATATGGTATCAAATTTGTTTTTGCATTTAGTTTAACAAGATAGGGAATATCTTTATAACTTCTGCCATATCTGCTGATAAGTCCAAATTGTGTTGCAAAAACACCGATATTTGCTTTAGAGGCGATTTTGAAAAGATGTTCAGGGTCGTTATCTTCTAAGGGGATATTTTTACCGTGAAAGTCATTGTTTAAGTGCTCAACCTTTTGATCTCCCGCAAAAAGCATAAGCCTTCCACTTCCTCCTGTTGCTTTTTTAAAATTTTTAAAAAACTCTTTCTCTTTTTTTGCCGGTATATCTGCCGGAAGGTAATTGTTCATTGTTTTCTCCTTATAATTGGGGTTAAAGCTTTACTTTTTCATCTGTTCACTTCGTGAACAAACAAAAAAGTCAAGCATTAACCCCGGCTGGTTGGGTTGGTTTACTAAATTCTCACCACTTTCTTCTTGCTTCTTGTGCTTCTCTCATCCGTCCATTTTTACTATATTTTTTATAGTTTTTAATACACTGTCAGGATTTAGACTTATAGAATCTATTCCTAATTTTACCAAAAATTCAGCAACTTCGGGATAATCTGATGGTGCTTGACCACAAATACCACTGTGTCTGCCGTTTCTTTGACATCCTTTTACGGCTAATTCTATCATTTTAAGGACTCCTGGGTCTCTTTCATCATAATCAAAAGCAACTATTTCACTATCTCTGTCAACTCCAAGAGTCAACTGTGTAAGGTCATTACTTCCTATGCTAAATCCGTCATATATTTTACTAAATTCATCTATTTGTATGACATTATTTGGTATTTCACACATTACATACACTTTTAAACCATTTTCGCCTTTTTTAAGTCCATATTTTTCCATAGTCTGTATAACTCTCTCACCCTCTTCAACTCTTCTGCAAAATGGTATCATCAATATAATATTATCCAAGCCTATCACTTCTCTAGCTCTTTTCATAGCTTTACACTCAAGGGCAAATCCATCTTCATAAGCAGGATTTGAATATCTTGCGGCTCCACGAAAACCTATCATCGGATTGTCTTCTTCAGGCTCAAAAAATTTACCTCCTAAGAGTGTTGCATATTCATTCGATTTAAAATCACTCATTCTGACAACACAAGGATTTGGATAAACTGATGACGCTATGGTTGCTATACCTTCACTAAGCGTTTTTACAAAAAATTCTTCCATATTTCCGTAAGCTTCACTTAATTCTTCAAGTTTTTTCCTTGTCGCATCATCAACCCTGTCAGGATGCCTTAATGCCATAGGATGAGCTTTTATATATTCATTAATAATAAATTCCATTCTTGCAAGACCTATACCGTCAACTGGCAAAGAAGCAAGAGAAAATGCTTGATCGGGATTGCCAAGGTTCATCATAATCTCAGTTTTTGTTTTTGGTAAATTGCCAAGGTCTGTTTTTTCTATCTCATATTTTAACTTGCCTTTATAGATATCACCATTTTCACCCTCAGAACAGCTGACTGTAACCATCTCGCCATTTTTTAATCTCTCAGTTGCATCTTCACATCCTACGACTGCTGGTATGCCAAGCTCCCTACTGACTATGGCTGCATGACAAGTTCTGCCACCTTTGTTGGTTATGATAGCTGAAGCTGTTTTCATGATAGGCTCCCAATCAGGTGTTGTAGTATCTGCTACCAAAACTTCGCCGGCTCTAAAATCACTCAAATTTTTAACATCATTTATAATATGCACTTTTCCTTGACCTATCTTTGTGCCCACAGCCCTGCCTGTGACTAAAACTTCACCTTTTTCTCTTAAGTGATATATCTCTAAAATATCACCTTTTTTTTGAGACTGTACGGTTTCTGGTCTTGCTTGAACCATATAAAGGTGACCATCAAGCCCATCTTTAGCCCATTCCATATCCATAGGTTTTATATGCCCTACTTTTTTAGAGTAGTGATTCTCTACTTTTATGGCATAATCAGCTAAAACCATTACATCATTATCGCTTATACAAAATCTCTTCTCTTCTTTTTCGGTTGTTGGTATATTTTTTGTATATTCGACTGCTATATTATCTGTGTTTAACACATCTGTAAATATCATTTTTAGTTTTTTGCTACCTAATCGTCTTTTTAAAACAGCTCTTTTTCCTTTCACAAAAGTAGGTTTATGCACATAAAAACTATCCGGATCTATTGTACCTTGTACAACATTTTCTCCAAGTCCCAAAGCAGCATTTATAAAAACAACATCTTCAAAACCTGTTTCAGTATCAAGACTGAACATTACACCACTCGCTCCTTTGTCGCTTCTTACCATTTTCATGACAACAACACTAAGGTATACTTTAAAATAATCAAATTTATTATCATATTTGTAATGAATTGAGCGGTCTGTAAAGTTTGAAGCCAAACACCTTTTGTAAGCATCAAGTAACTCTTTTTCATTTTTTATATTTAAGTAAGTATCGTTTTGACCGGCAAAAGAAGCTTCAGGGGAATCCTCAGCGGTTGCAGAAGATCTAACAGCCATAGAGAGAGTATCACCGTATTCTTTTTTTAACTTTTCAAAGCCGTCAAATATGTTTTGTTTTAAATCATCAGGAAGTTCGCATTCCCAAATAATTTTACGACAATTTGCACCTCTTTCTTGAAGCTGCTTTAAGTTATTTGGATCCAAATCGTCTAATTGTTCGTGCAGTTTTTTCCAAGCATTATTATAATCAAGTATATATTTATATGCACTCGCAGTAACTGCGAAGCCATTTGGCACTCTCACGCCTTCACTTATAAGATTTTGATACATTTCACCCAATGATGCATTTTTCCCGCCTACTTCGGCGACATCTTCTATACCTATTTCTTTAAACCATTTGATATATTGACTCATCTTATATCCTTTCAATTTTCTTTAATGAAATTATATTACAAATTTTATTTACTTTTTGTTTGAAATTTAAAATTATTGTATCTTAATATTATTTTTATCATCTGTAAGCCAACTAACAGAATATAAACTAACTATTTTATACAATTACTTATCAAAAATGAGGAGGTATAAAATGTCATATAAAAATGATATAAAAGAGAAAATACAAGATATACTTTCACATGATAAAGATATTGAAAAAGAGATTGAATATTTGATTAAAAATGATTATAGAAACATAGTAGAAGATTATAAAAAAACAGGACAGTCAATAGAGGGCATAACTTATGAAATGTTAGAAGTGATAGAAGAGTTACTGCACAATAATATGCAAACATATAAAGAGATTTTAAAAAATTCTTCTGCTTTTATGATAGAAACTGCAAAAGAAAGCGCAAAAGAAAATATAGATAAAAATCATCAATTAATAAGTCAAAAAGAGAATGAATTTCATCAACAATTAAATGATATAAATGATTATATAGATAAATTAAATGACGATTTCAAAAAAAAGATGGATGTTTTACATCATCAACTTTACGACAGCATTGAACATGAAAAGTTTCATATAGAAGAAATCCTGCATGGTATAAGTATATTTAGTAAAGATAAAAGTCATAAATTTTTTGAAGAAAACATTAAGAAATGCAAAGAAAGTATTGAATATATGGATAGTTTGTCAAAAACATACAAAGAGTCGATTTATCAAAAAACAAAGACAAAAACTGCTATCTTACTTTATAAGTTAGCAAACAGAATTAATCAGCTATAATAAGATTTATCACTATAAAACACAAAAAACATACCAGAGGAAAAAGCATGCAAAATAACTCTTTCTCTCTTGAGAACTCTCTTAAAGTTTTACAAAAATCTTTTTTATTTGAAAAAATGGATAAAGAAGAAATAAAGCAAATAATCAAATCATCTACTTTGATCAGTTGGAAACGAAATGAAACAATTGATAGTGATATAGGTGCAAAATACTTTCATATCATATTAAAAGGCAGGTTAAAAATCACTTGTATAAACCCTCAAAACGGTAGAAGTATATCTCTTTTTATTTTAAGTAGTGGAGATATTTTTGATATCGTTACTTTACTTGACGGTAAAGAACATATTGTTTTTCCTGTTGCGATGGATGATATATTTGCTCTTCGTTTTCCTTTAAAAAAAGCGAGACAATTGCTAAAGGATTATCCTGATTTTAATGCTTCTTTCTTGCCATATCTTGGACAAACTGTGAGAGAATTAGAAGACTTTGGGGAATCTTTAGTTTTTAATGATACTTCAGTAAGACTTGCTAAGCTGATTTTAAAACATACATCACCAAAAGAGATACAAGACCATCATCATGTCAAACTCATAAATAACCTCTCGCACGAATCTTTGGCAGAAATGATAGGCTCAGTTCGCTCAGTTGTAAGCACACAGATGGAAAAACTTAAAAAAGAAGGTATAATCTTAAGTAAAAGAGGATATCTTGCGGTAAAAAACTTGGAAAAATTGATTGAAAAATGTGATGATTTTAAGATATAAAATCATACTCAAAGGATAATTTTGAATAAAAAAGTAGTAATTCAAGATGAAAAATTAGGTCTTAAAGAACTTATTGCCATGGGAGTTGGAGGCATGGTTGGAGGCGGGATATTTTCAGTTCTTGGCTTATCTGCTGATTTGGCAGGACATGGAGCTTTTATAGCTTTTGGTCTTGGAGGAATCATTGCATTACTTACAGGTTGGTCTTACTCTAAACTTGGTCTTTCTTATAAAAGCGAAGGTGGCAGTTTTACCTATCTTGAAAAAGCTTTTTCAAACCAAAATATTGCGGCACTTGGCGGATGGCTGTTGATAGTCGGATATATAGGAACTCTCTCTTTATATGCCTATACTTTTGGAGTATATGCAAAAGCTATGCTTGATGATGGTACTTACAGTATTGCTTTGCAACATCTCTTTGAATCAGGCATACTGCTTACTTTTTTAGGTGTCAATCTTTACGGAGTAAAAGCAGCCGGACACACAGAAGATATCATAGTTATAATAAAAGTTATCATTTTATCTTTATTTGCGGTAATCGGTCTTTTTTACATCAAGTCCAACCATGTATTGCCTATTTTTAGTAATGGCGAAATGGGGGTCTTGATGGGTGCAGCGCTTATCTTCGTGGCTTATGAGGGGTTTGAGCTGATACCAAATGCTATAAATGAAACTAAAAATCCCAATAAAAATATCCCCCGTGCTATTATGTACTCTATCATTATAACTATTTTTATATACATCTTGGTATCTTTAGTAGCCGTTGGAAATCTAACTCCACATGAAATTGTAAAATATAAAGAAGATGCTTTAGCTATAGCAGCCAAACCTTTTTTGGGAAATGCAGGCTTTTTACTCATATCACTTGGAGCTTTACTTTCAACCTCATCAGCAATCAATGCTACATTATTTGGCACCGCAAGACTTGGTAAAGTTATGTCTGAGCAAAAAGCACTACCAAAACTGTTTTCCATGAGAGAAAGAACAAAAAATATCCCATGGGTTAGCCTTCTTCTTATAAGTATAATTACGATAATATTTGTAAATATAGGAGACTTAACCATAATATCTTCTTTTTCAAGTTCCAGTTTTTTATTGATTTTTGCATCAATAAATCTTTCTGCTTTTAAGCTAAAAAAAGATATAAAAATCTCATATTTATTACCTCTTACAGGTTTAATATTGTGCATGATATCTTGGTTCACTTTGATATACTACCTATGGGAACACAATAAAAACAGTCTTTTAATGATAGGTTTATTTTATTTATCTATCATCATTTTAGAATTTATTTTTAGTAAAAGAAGAATGTTGTCAATTAGTTAACACAGTGTAATACAATTTTATGATAAAATTTCACTAAAATTATAAAGGGTCAAGAATGTGGAATTATAAATTATTTCCAAAAGAAAAAGAGATATTGACTAAATTTGGCAAGTACTCAACAATTGCCGGTATTGTTTTGTCTCTTGTTGGAATTGGAGCTTTTTCATATCCTTTCTATGCATCTGTTGTAACAGTTGCTTTTATAGCCTGGATTATGATATTTTCAGGATTTACAACTGGATACTTCACATTTATCAGTAACCGTGAAGACTGGCTTGGATGGCTTAAAACTATTATACTTATAGGTACTGGCTTAATGATTTTGTATTACCCTGTAACTGGCATTGAAGCAGTCGGTTTTCTTTTTGCAATTTATTTTTTCATGGATGGTTTTGCCGGATTTGCTCTTGGATCTTCTATGTATCCCTCAAAAGGATGGTGGATTTGGCTACTTAATGCTTTTGTATCATTGGGGTTAGGTGTTATTTTTTTAATCTCCTGGACTTCCATACAGCAAGAATCATGGCTTATAGGCGTATATGTAGGGATAAGTTTATTTTTTGACGGATTAACTTTGCTTTTCATGGGCAATAATTTCAAAAAGTTTGATAAATGACAACAGGAAACAAAATGGAAAATAAAAAAGCTTTTGGAATTATCAGTGCGGTTATGCTTGGAATTGGTTCGATGGTTGGAGCCGGTATATTTATAGTTATAGGACAAGCCGGCTCAATAGCAGGGAATATCGTATGGGTTTCTTTTATATTTGGAGGTATTGCGGCTTTGCTTAGCGGATATTCATTGGCAAAACTTGCTTTAGCTTATCCATCTCGTGGCGGAATAGTAGAATATTTGGTTCAAAGTTATGGAGAGGGTGTTTTTTCAGGTTCTGCTGGAGTTTTGTTTTATTTTTCAGGATTGGTTGCCATAGCCGCAGTTGCAAAATCTTTCGGAGTATACGCGGCAACTTTTATGCAAGGAGGAGACGCATTTTGGATAAATATATATGCTGTTGGAATTGTAATTGTTTTTACTACCATAAATCTTGTTGGTGCTAGCATAGTTGCAAAGTCTGAAAATATCATAGTTATTATAAAACTTACTATATTGATAGTTTTTACTGTAGCAGCTCTTTTTAATGTTAGTCCAAAACTCTTAAGTATTTCTAATATGCCGCCTATGAAAGATATGTTTTTTGCCATTGGTTTGACATTTTTTGCGTATCAAGGTTTTAGTGTTATTACAAATACGGTAGAAGATATGAAAAATCCTAAAAAAACAATGATGTATTCTATGACTATCGCTATTATATTTGTGGCGATTTTATACATATTAACAAGTTTGGCAGTTCTTGGTAATTTGCCGCTTGCTGAAGTTGTAAAAGCAAAAGATTATGCACTCGCTCAAGCAGCAGAGCCTATATTTGGACATTTTGGATTTAAAATAATGGCTGTAACTGCTCTTTTGGCAACTGCTTCAGCCATAAATGCTACCTTGTACGCAACAACTGAGATAGGCTACACTATGGCAAAGAACGGTGATTTGCCTAAAATTTATGATTATAATATATTTCACTCTTTTGAAGGTATAATTGTAAGTACTGTGTTTATTATTCCTATGATTATATTTTTCAGCTTAACCCAAATAACTATAATAGCAACACTTGCTGTACTAATCATTCAAGGCATCACTCACATAGGTCATCTCTTTCGTATAAAACAAACAGGGGCAAATATTTATATGGTTTTACTATCAATCTTTTTCATATTTAGTATAGTAGGGCTCACATTATATTATACTTACCAACATACTCCTATGATAGGATTTTATTTGATAATATCATTTGCAATAGCATTTGGAGTTGAGATAGCATTAAGACTTATAACACACAGAACCATAAGTAAACAAATATTAAAACTTGAAAAAGAAATATTTCGTGCAGACTAATTTCAGAAAAAACATGACACTACTCTTAGATACCTTTATCATAGGTGTTGTTGGTGCCATGTGTTCTGAAATATTTATCCTTTCATTGGATGCTATAAGTAAATACACGATAGGTTACATAGCAGGCTACATACCTCCTGGGACTCTAAAAATATTAAAGCCTTATATCACACATGGCTATGATCCTATGCTTTTGATAGCTGTTATTGTGATAGGAGGATTGATTTCAGGAATATTAGTTTACACCTTTGCCCCAGAAGCTGAGGGGCATGGTACAGATACTGTTGTAAGAGCATTTCATAGATCAGGAGGATACCTAAGACCCATAGTAACCCCTATCAAGATAATCGCATCCGCTATCACCATTGGAACAGGCGGTTCTGCCGGAAGAGAAGGCCCGACTGCTTTATTTAGTTCCGGTATCGGCTCGATATATGCAACTTTTAGAAAAGTAAATACGAAAAAAAGAGAGTTATTTGTTCTTCTTGGAATGGCATCAGGCTTATCAGCAGTTTTTAAAGCACCTATGGGGACTGCTATATTTTCAATAGAAGTTTTATATAGTGATACAGAGTTTGAAACACAAGAACTTATGTTTATACTTTTTGGACCGCTTATCGCATATACAATAACAGGATATCTCTTTGGTTGGCAGCCTATATTTGCAATTCCTAAAAATTTGGAAGTGACTAAAATAATCACATTTTTAGAAATTATTCTACTTGGAATTGCCAGTGGCATTGTATCTGTATTTTTACCAAATGTATTTTATGGAACTAGAGATATATTTAGAAAGATACCGATAAAACCACATTTTAAACCGGCCATTGGAGCATTTTTCGTAGGACTTATAGCCATATATTTTCCTCAAGTTTTAGGAGGCGGATATGGATGGATACAAGAAGCGATAAACGGCAGTATTATGGCGAAGTTGCTATTAATTTTAATATTTGCAAAGATATTTGCTTTTTCATTTACTGTAGGTTCTGGCGGTTCTGGCGGTGTTTTTGCCCCAACACTTTTTATAGGCTCGATGTTAGGTGGTGCTTTTGCATACTATTTTCATGAACCAAGTGCGATATTTGCAGTTATTGCGATGGCAGCCGTGTTTGGAGCAGCAGCAAGAACTCCTTTGGCAGCTATTGTTATAGTCATAGAGATGGCCGGAGGATATTCATTGTTGGTACCAACTATTCTGGCAGTATTTTTTTCACACATGGTTCATATATTAATATCAGATAAGTTAAACTTAAAATATACCAGCTTATATGAAGCACAACTTACAAATAAAAATTATTCACCTATATATCAGATTGAGAAATTAAAAAGCATACTACTTTGTTATATAGATCTCTTAAAAATAACTCCGGAAAAAATTAGAGATGAAAAAATGTTAGCCCTACTTGAGAGCGGTACTCCAATCAATCTTCCAAATGATAAAGATATATATTTTGGACAGTTTAACAATAATGCAAAATTAAAAAAAGAAGATAATAAAAAAGAGTACAAAAATATACGAATATTATACCTTTTTAGAAATGGAAAATGGTATCATCCATCAGAAATTGAAACCATAAATAAAAATGATGAAATCTTGATATACGGATCTAAAATAGAGATAAATAATGTAAAAACAGAATTTACACCTATATCATATACTTTTTCAAAGCTCAAAAAACAACATAAAAAATTAGAAGAAGATGTCAATAAAATTATTCCTATAAGATAAACCGACTACAAGATTAATTTTTAAACAAGAGGTAGAATAAATTGAAATATGAATATTTAAAAGAAAACCTAATTGATAAAAATAGACTTGTTGCAATATAAGAGTACATCGCAACAAGTCTAATGCATTAGATATATTCAACCAAATGAGAGAAACTCTCTGACATCGTGGGGTGGGCAAATATCATTGAATTTATCTCTTTTATATTTTGTTTTGTATTTAGACAAATTGCCACCTGATTTATCACTTCAGTGGCATCATAACCCACTATGGAAGCTCCAAGCAGTATTTGTTTATCATTATCCAATAAAAGTTTTACAAAACCGCTATCATCACCTTTTATTTTGGCCATTCCAAGAGATTTCATAAAAAGTTTTTTTACTACAAACTCTCTACCCTCTTCTTTCAATATTTTTTCATTTTTGCCCACGCTTCCAACTTGTGGAGTTGTAAATGTAACATTTGGAGTAACACTATATTTTAATGTTTCAAATCCCAAAATCTCAAAAGCAACTTTTTTCGCTTCATAATATGCTTGATGTGCCAAAGAAGGTGTCGCAATCACATCTCCTATGGCAAAAATATTTTGATTTGTTGTTCTTAAAGATGAATCTACTTTTATGAAGTCTCTCTCATTAAGCTCTACTTTTGCCGCTGTAACATTTAACTCTTTTGTATTTGGAGATCTTCCGATAGAAATCAAAACTTTATCATAGCTAAAAACCTGCGAACCTTTTTTACTCTCAAATTCAATGAAAATTTTATCATTTTTTATCTTATAAGAGATAGCATTGATAGCCGTATCTATCTTTATACCCTGTTTTTTAAACTCTCTTTGAACAGTACTTGAAACATCACTGTCTTCTAATGGCAGGATAGATGGAGTAAATTCTGCTAAATGCACTTCTGAGCCTACAGCATTGAAAAAATTTGCAAACTCACATCCTATGGCTCCGGCACCTATAATCAATATTTTTTGAGGTATCTTTTCAAGCTTGAAAACTTCTTTACTTGATATGATATACTTTTTATCAACTTTAAGTATCGGATGCTCCCTGTGCAATGAACCAGTTGCAATGATAAACTTATCCGCACTTATAACTTCTTTTGTTTTTTTTATCTCTACTTCGTTTGAAGAGATAAATCTTGCTTCTGAGTATTTTAGAGTTACTCCTGTTTTTTGCAAGTCAATTTTTATCCCTTTTCTTAATACATCAAGTATCGATACAGTTTTTTTTCTCAAAGCCAATATATCAAGATTATCTATTTTCCCCAAAACGCCACAAGTGTTAAAATAACTCATTTTCTTTATATATGATGCTAACTCTAAAAAGTTTTTAGCAGGAATACATCCTTCATTAAGGCAAGTACCGCCAATACCATTTTCATCTTTTTCTATCAAGCAAACTTTTTTACCATTTTTTGCCAATATTAAAGCTGCTTTATAGCCTCCAGGACCTGCTCCTAAAATACATACATCAAATCTTTCCATATCTTACACCTTATGCCATCAAATATTCATGAGCCATATATGAACTTCTCGTATAGGGTGAGCTCATAACAAATCTAAACCCTAGTTTTAACGCCAATCTTTTATATCTCTCAAACTGTTCTGGTTTGACATATTCTAAAACTGGTGTATGATGTTTTGAAGGAGCAAGATACTGCCCAATACTCAAAAAATCACATCCAACCCCTCTTAAGTCTTTCATAACTTCTACTACTTCACTCTCTTTCTCTCCTAAGCCTAACATAATAGCACTTTTTGTATTTATATCATTATTGAATTCTTTTATAAGTTTTAAAACCCGTAAAGATTTTTCATAGCTTGAGCCGAGCCTTACATCATATCTTCTTGGGATTGTTTCTATGTTATGTCCGACTATATTTGCTCCACAATTAGCAACTTTGCTTATCGCTTCTTTGTTTTCATTTAAATCAGGTATCAAAAGCTCTATCTTCAGGGAAGCATCAAACTCTTTTAAAGCACTCACACATTTTACAAATTGCGATGCCCCACCATCAAAAAGATCATCTCTTGTAACACTTGTTATAACGATATTTTTAAGCCCCATTCTCTTACTAGCTTCTACAACTTTTGCTATTTCACTTTCATCTATGGCTTTAGGCTTGCCCCTTGCAACATCACAAAATGTACAAGCTCTTGTACAAACTTGCCCAAGTATCAAAAAAGTAGCTTGCTTTTTACTAAAGCACTCTGATATATTGGGACAACTTGCCTCTTGACAAATTGTAGCGATACCGATATCTTTCAAAAGCTTATCGGTATCTCTCTTTGCCTGAAATGAAACTTTTTTCCTAAGCCACTGTGGTTTTCTTTGTATCATTTTTTCCCTGCTTTGATTTTAATAACACATTATACACTGCAAAAGTGGTTAAAAAGTATCAATCAAGATGTAAACTTTTATGTTTTTACCCGAAGTTCCAAAGCTTTTGACAAAGAGAGCATATCAACATTTTCAAGATTGATACCTGTTGGAACTCCTTGTGCAATTTTAGTAAATTGCAAGTTAAATTCTTTTATCTTATCTTCTAAAAAAAATATTATAGCATCATTGGAGAGTGAGGGAGACAAAGCAAATATAACCTCTTCTACTTCATCAGATAAAACTTCTTTCAACTTTTTTATATCTAATGCCTCCAATGATTCCAGCACAAAGTATCTTCCATTAAATTCTGTATTATCCTCTAAAACAAAAATATCTTTGGCATTTTCAACAATACAAAGCTTTTTTTTATCCCTGCTCTCGCTACTGCAAATAGCACATATTTCATCTTCACTTAATGCACCGCATTTTTCACATCTTCTCACAGACAAGACAGCATCTTCTATGGCATGTGATATTTTAAGTGCCGAAAATGTATCCTTTGTTACCATGTGATACGCAAATCTTAATGCTGATTTTTTTCCAACTGTAGGTAGTGTATTTAATGCATCAACCAAGTTATTAAACTTTTCAAGTCCATATTTTTTCATTGGTCAATTATACACTTTTTTATTTTAAATACAAATTTTGTTTAAACAATTTCAAAAGAAATTTAGAGTATAATGCCGCTTTATCAATCAATTCTTGCATACTTTTTTATATAAATATTATTTCATTAATGCAAAGAATAAAAAAATTAATAATTGGAGCAGATAACTTGGAAATAGATTATTATGAAGTTTTAGAAATTTCAAGGAATGCAGATAGTGCTGAAATCAAAAAAGCATACAGAAAACTTGCCTTAAAGTATCATCCAGATAGAAATCAAGGAAACAAAGAAGCCGAAGAACAGTTTAAACTAATCAATGAGGCATACCAAGCACTAAGTGATCCTGAAAAAAGATCTGTTTATGACAGATATGGTAAATCAGGGTTAGACTCTCAAGGTTTCAGTCACTTTAGTGATATGAACAGTGAAGATATCATGGATGATCTTGGCAGTATTTTTGAGTCTGTATTTGGGCAGGGCTTTGGCGGATTTGGTAGCTCTCGAAAGAGCAATAATGCAAAATATTCTTTAGATATAGAAACAAAAGTTAAATTAGAATTTAATGAAGCCGTTTTTGGTTGCAAAAAAGAGATACACTATAACTACAAAGAACCTTGCAGTACTTGTGACGGTACAGGCTCAAAAGACAAAAAAACTCAAACCTGCAGACATTGCGATGGCAGGGGTCAGGTGTATTACAGGCAAGGCTTTATGACTTATTCTCAAACTTGTGATATTTGTCATGGTACCGGCAAGATTATAAAAAACAAATGTAAAGATTGTGGCGGTCTTGGGTATATCGATAAAAATGCAACTATAAATGTAGATATACCAGAAGGTGTGGATAATGACAATCAAATAAGAGTTGTAGGTAAAGGGAATATCAATGATGCTGGAGACAGGGGAGATTTGTATGTTAAAGTTATTGTAAAAGAGGATGATCATTTTGTAAGACATAATGATGATATTTACATAGAAGTCCCTGTATTTTTTACTCAGGCCGCTCTTGGTGAAAATATAAAAATACCTACTCTAAGAGGAGAAGACAAACTAAAACTACCAATCGGTGCCAAAGATAAAGAACAATTTATCTTTAGAGGAAAAGGTGTTAAGAATGTTCATACTAAGAAAGAAGGTAACCTTATAGCACAGATAAGAGTATCATATCCTAAAAAACTAAATGATGAGCAAAAAGAATTATTAAAAAAATTACAAGATTCATTTGGATATGAAAATAATATAAAAGAAGAACAATTTGAAGGTGTCTTTGAAAAGATTAAAAAATGGTTTAAAAAGTAAAAAAGGAAATATCATGAATTTAAGAAAGATTTTATTGGTAGCGACTACTATTATATTTATAGGGATTTCATCTCTAAATGCAGCTACAAAACAGGAACATTACACTTTTAAGTTTAAAGATTTAAAAGGTAAAACAATTGTTATGACTACCTTTGCAAAAGGCATCCATTTCAGTAATGTCAAAAATAAAGTGGTATTGTTGGATTTTTTTGGAAATGAATGTCCTCCTTGTCTTATGGAAATGCCCGATCTCATAGCTCTTCAAAAAAAATTCAAAAAAAATTTTCAAATTATTTCTGTGCAGGTGCAAACAAGAATAAGCGATGATGGTTTAAGAGCTTTTGTTAAAGAAAAAGGTATAAATTACCCAGTAATTAATAATTCAGATACACAAGTATTTAAATTTTCTGATTATATAAGTGCCAAAACAGGTTGGAAAGGACTTATTCCATTTGCCATAATGTTTAACAAACAAGGTAATGCAGTTAAGATATATCTTGGTTTAAAACAAAAAAGCTTATATGTAAAAGATATAAAAGAATTGATAAAATAGAGATTATAAGGGTGACTTGGTTTTTACAAGTCGCCCCAATGCTCTGCTACGGATAATGAGCATTTAATAGGTATATTTAACTTGTAAATATTTTCCATTATATCTCTTGCTTTGTTGGCATATTCTTGAACACATTCATTTTTAATCTCAAATATCAGCTCATCATGAATTTGAAGCAACATCGCTCCTTCATTTTTATCTAAAGTTTCATCTATCTTATTCATTGCCATTTTAATAAGATCGGCTGTACTTCCTTGAAAAATTGTATTTGGTGCCTCTCTTAAATAACTTGCTTTTTGCATAGGATTTGCTCTATCAAAATCAAAATATCTTCTTCTTTTTAACAAAGTTTCAACATAACCTCTATCTTGAACTTGTTTTTCAACAATATTTAAGTATTCTCTCACCGTAGGAAAAGAATCAAAATATCTCTTGATATACTCTTTTGCATCTTTTGATGATACGCTTACTGTTTGTGCAAGTTTTCTATATCCCATGCCATAAAGAAGTCCAAAATTTACAGCTTTTGCAATATGTCGTTTTTCTTTTGCCTTTTCTTTGCCAAATATCATCATGGATGTTTCAAGATGTATATCTTTATCATTTAAAAAAGCATTTCTTAATGCTTCATCATTTGAAAAATGAGCTAAAAGCCTAAGTTCTATCTGCGAGTAATCAATGGAAACAAGCTTGTATCCCTCTTTTGCAATAAAACCTTTTCGTATCTCTTTTCCAAGCTCACTTCTGGTTGGAATATTTTGCAAGTTTGGATTTTGTGAGCTCAACCTCCCAGTCGCCGTTCCTGTTTGCATAAATGAAGTATATATTCTACTGTTGATATCACTTTTGGCATATTGTAAAAGCGGCTTTATATATGTAGATTGAAGTTTATAATATTCTCTATATTTCAAAATTGTTTCTATCACAGGATGTTCACCCAAAAGTTCTCTTAAAACTTTCTCGTCGGTACTATATCCGGTTTTTGTTTTCTTAACAACTCTTAAATTCAGCTTTTCAAACAAAATTATTCCCAACTGTTTGGTTGAGTTTATATTGAATTCGCTTTTACTCAAATCATATATCTTTTGAGTCAATGCAGAAAGTTCTTTTTGACTATTTTCAAGTAATTTCTCAAAAAAATCACAATCAAGTTTTATACCCTCATTTTCCATAGATATCAAAGTATTTATAAAAGGATATTCCACTTTGGCAGCTTCATCCAATAATGTCTGATTTAAAAGTGATATTAACTTGTTGTATAATTTTAAAGTCATCCATGCATCTTCACCTGCATAAAAACTTGCAAGATTTATCTCAACAGAAGAAAAATTTTCACCTTTTTTTACCATATCTTTAAATTTTTTCATTTTATAGTCAAAATACCTAAAAGCCATATTATCCAATGATGCACTAAGTTCAGGATTTAAAAGCCATGAAAGTATCATAGTATCTGCATGAACATTAAATCTTGTAAAATCAAAATTGTGATAAATAACTGCTAAGTCATATTTTATATTTTGTCCGACTATTTTAAATTGCATCAATTTTTGTATTGCTATTTTTGCATCCTCTTTGGATATCTGCTCACCTACTCCAAGATAACTATGCGCAATAGGAACATAATATGCTTCTTCTTCATTAAACGCAAAAGAGAATCCTACTATTTTTGCGATTTTTACATTTAAAGATGTAGTCTCTGTATCAAAAGAAACTATACATTCTTTATCTATTGAATCAATAACTTGAAAAAGTTTCTCTTTAGTATCAAGTAAATTTGCTTTAAATTCTATTTTTTTTTCGGATGATACCTCTTCGATTTGAATATTTGCTCTTTTTAAGACTGCCTTTATATCATATTTTAGAAGTTCATCTTTGATCTTAAATATAACATTGTCTTGCGGTATTCTAAACTCTTCAATATCGAATTTACCATTAAAAACATCATTTTCAAGTCTAACTAACTTTTTGCTCAAAAATGCTCTATCTTTCCCTTCTTGTAAGAGTTTTTTCATTCTCTCGTTTCTAATATTATCAAGATTTTTATATATATTCTCTACCATACCAAATTCATCAATAAGTTTTTTAGCCCCTTTTGCTCCTACTCCTTTTACTCCTGGAATATTATCGGCACTGTCTCCTACTAAAGAAAGATAGTCAATTATAAACTTAGGTTTTACTCCAAATTTTAATTTGCATTTTTCTTCATTTATATCTTCTTTTTTTATAGGATCATACAATACGACATTATCATCATCAATGAGTTGATAAAGATCTTTATCATGACTTACTATTTCAACTCTAAAACCATTTATTTTTGCTATTTTTGTAACAGATGCCACTATATCATCAGCTTCATATCCAGCTAATTCAAGCTGTTTAAAACCCATCTGTTTTATCCATTTTATCGCTATGGGGAGCTGATCTATCAAATCTTGGGGTGCAGGAGGTCTGTTTGCTTTATATTCTTGAAAAATCTCATGCCTAAAACATTTTCCTTTACTATCAAGCGCAAAAAGAATATAACCATCAGGATGCTCTTTTTCAATCGTAGATATAAAATTCATAAACCCTGTTAATAAGCCAGTAGGAAAACCATCTTTATTTCGTAAATGTGGTAAAGCGAAATAATTCCTGAAAAAAAAGCCAAATGTATCAATAATAGTTAATGTTTTCAAAAATTCCCTTCATAATCTTTTTTAATCTCATCTATAGCATCCAAAAATAAATCGATAGATATATTTTCTTTCTTCAATAGATTAGAAGCTATAGTTATATTTCTTTGACTAAGCGGTGCATTTAATGCAACTGCTGTTTTGATAACTTTTAAAATAGTTGAATACTCTTTATACTCTTTGGGAGCATTTTCATAATTATCACTATATTTTATGATATTTACTATAAATGCTTCAAAACCCCAATGTTCAAATATCTTAGATGTAACTTCAGCTGAGCTTATACCGACATACATTTTTTCAATCATTGAGATATTTGTAGTTGATTCAATCTCTGATCTAAATTGAAAAGTTTCATCATTTTTTACTATCTCATCAGCTATAATAATCTTACCTGTTTCTTGCAAAAGAGCAGGCATGAACAAAATATCTGACTTATTTTTATCTACCTTTTGAAACCATGTTTTCGCTAGTGCTCCTTGCATATTTGAAATCAAAGCAAATTTTTCCGGCTCAACACCATAAGGCTCCATATCAACTTTTAAAAGTTTTTTGATTGATACTATTGCAGCTAACGAATTAATCTCTTTCATTCCAAGAAGTGAAACTGCTTGAGAAACACTTTTTATATCACTTCTAAGACTATACAAAGGAGAATTGACAATTTTCAACAAATTTGCTACAAGCATTGGATCTTTTTCCACTATTTTTGAAAGATCTGCAATAGTTGCATTAGCATCACTACAAACCATATCAATCTCAATAAATGTTTTTGGTAAAGGTGGTACTGATTTTATCCTGTCTATCAAACTTTCAGTCATATTATATCTCCTTCTTCAAATATTTCCCAGTATAACTTTTTGTTTTTTTATAATTACTAATCAATTCTTCAACATTCCCTGTTGCTATTATTTGTCCGCCTTTATCTCCACCTTCATATCCCAAATCAATAATATAATCACTATTTTTAATAATATCCATATTGTGTTCTATAACAATAACACTATTTCCAGTACCCACTAAATGATGCAAGACTTTATTCAATCTGTCTATATCAGCAAAATGAAGTCCTGTTGTCGGCTCATCAAGTATATAAAGAGTATTTCCTGTACTGTTTTTACCTAATTCTTTGGAAAGTTTTATCCTTTGAGCCTCGCCACCACTAAGAGTAACAGCGTTTTGTCCCAATAAAATATATCCAAGACCTACATCTTGCAAAGTTTTTAATTTTTGATAAATCTTAGGTATTGATTTAAAAAATATAGTTGCCTCATCAACACTCATACTTAAAACATCACTGATATTTTTACCTTTAAACTTTATCTCCAAAGTTTGTGCATTATATCTTTTTCCTTTACATGAGTCACATTTTACCATAATATCAGGCAAAAAGTGCATTTCTATCTTAATCTCACCCTCACCTTTACATTTCTCGCACCTTCCACCTTTTACATTAAATGAAAATCTACCTACTTTATAACCCCGTATCTTTGCTTCTTTGGTAGCTGAGAAAAGTATTCGTATCTCATCCATCACACCGGTATAAGTTGCCGGATTGCTTCTTGGGGTTCGTCCTATCGGACTTTGATCTAAATATATAACTTTATCCAACTGTTCAAGCCCTATACATTCAACACCAGCTATTTTTGTTACTTTTTTTGCTCTGTTTAAATACTCTTTGGCAATAGGCAGCAAAGTTTGTAATATAAGAGAGCTTTTTCCACTTCCGCTGACACCGGTGATTGAAACCAAATTTTTAAGAGGAATTTTAACTGATAGATTTTTGATATTGTTTACATTTACATTTTTCAACTCTATAAAACTCTTTTGAACTCTGTTTTGTCTATAATCTATCTTTTTAACTCCTGTTAGATATTTGGCTGTCAGGGTATCACTTTTTAAAAGTTCCTTATATGTTCCGCTAAAAACTATCTCGCCACCGTACAAACCTGCTCCTGGCCCAATATCTACTATAAAATCAGCTGCTTTTATAGTCTCTTTATCATGTTCTACAACTATAACGCTATTTCCTTTTTTTTGCAAGCTTTTTAGAGTTTTTATAAGCTTTATTGTATCTCTTTCATGAAGACCAATACTAGGCTCATCAAGCACATACATAACACCGCTTAGGCCACTTCCTATCTGTGAAGCTATCCTTATCCTTTGAGCCTCACCGCCACTAATACTTCTTGCATCTCTGCCTAATGTTATATATCCGAGTCCAACATCTTTTAAAAAAAACAATCTCTCTTTTATCTCTTTTAAAATAGGTTTACTTATCTCTTTTTGCAAAGAGGATAAATATTTAAATTTTTCTTCATCTATAAAAAAGCTGTAAGCATCTTCTATTGGCAAGTCTAAAATATCAGCTATATTGGAATTTGCTACCTTAACAGACAAGCTCTCTTTACTAAGTCTGTATCCTTGGCAAGAGTTACATACTTTTTCACTCATATATTCATTAATATCTTTTTCTCCTTTAAACATATTATAAGCAAGCTTTATAACTCCTTCCCATTTTCTTCTTAATTTATGTCTTTTCCAAATAAAAGAAGCTTCTTCGACTCCTCCATGTAAAATAGCTTTTTTTTGATGTTCGTCTAACTCTTCAAATGGTTTTTCAATATCTATACCTGCTGATTCACAATATGCTTTTAAAAATCTAAAATAATACCCTTTATTAAAACCATACAATATTTTAATTGCTCCATTTTCAATACTCAAATGCTTATCAATGATTTTATTTAAATCGATTGAGTATCTAATGCCCAGTCCGTCACAAAACTTACAGGCACCTTTTGGCGAATTAAAAGAAAAAGATAAAGGCTCAAGCGGCTCATAACTTATCTTGCAATCAAAACAGGCATTATGCTCACTATAATGGATATATTTCTCATCAAGAGACAAATCTTTTGCATTGAGTATTTCAATCTCAACCTCACCATAACTCTCTTTTAAAGCTTTTTCGACATCTTCGGCTATTCTACTTGCATTATCATTTTTTATTATAACTCTATCAATCACAACTTTAATAGTATGTTTTTTTGTTTTTCCAAGTTCTATCTCTTCATCAAGTCTAACCATTACACCGTCAATTACCGCTCTTATATAGCCGCTATGCCTTAAAGATTCTATCAAGTCAGAAAAAGTACCTTTTTTTTCTTTAACTAATGGGGCGAGTATGATAACTTTTGCATTTAAAGGAAGTTTTAAAACTTGCTCTATAATATCGCTTGCAGACATTTTGGATATTTTTTTCCCACATTTATAGCAGTATTGTTCACCAATTCTTGCAAAAAGCAATCTTAAATAATCATATATTTCAGTTATCGTTCCTACTGTTGATCTTGGATTTTTACTTGTTGTTTTCTGATCGATTGCGATAGCAGGAGTCAGCCCCTCAATTCTTTCGATATCCGGTTTACCAATCCTGTCTAAAAACTGCCTTGCATACGAAGAAAGTGATTCTATATATCTTCTTTGACCTTCTGCATAAAGAGTATCAAATGCCAAAGTACTTTTTCCACTTCCGCTTATCCCTGTTATGACGACTAAAGAATTTTTTGGTATTTCTAAATAATCTATTTTTAAATTATTTTCTTTTGCTTTATAAATTTTTATCATTATATATGCGCTTTAAAAAGTTTATCTAAGATAAGAAGTAACACTATAGAGTAAAAAAATAATAATAATTTTTTATGTCGTTTGTGTTCAGTTTTGTGAGAAAGCATTATACCAAGATAAACACCAAATAAAGAAAACAATCCGATAGTCAAACCTTTTGAATAATCAATCAACCCATAATATGATAAACTTATAAACCCCGAAACTGAAGAAAATATAACAAAAAACAAAGCAGAGGATAATGCCTTTTTAAGAGGAAAATGTAAAAAACCAACCAATATAGGAGTTATAAGAAGTGCCCCTCCAATTCCAACACTAATAGATACAGTTCCTACAATATATCCAATGCACAGCAGTAGTATATTATTATTTATTTCCGGTTTATTTGAGAGAAGTGGTGCTTTAAAAAAACGATAAATTGCCAAAATAACAAAAGATAAAAATATAACAGTCAAAATATTTGAAGACAAATGTTTAACTATAAAACCACTGTTCATCGCTCCAAAAAATCCCCCTATTCCAACAGAGATAGAATTTTGAAGATGTAAAGTTCCTTTTTTAAAATTTAAGTATGAACCGTAAAGTGAGCTAAAAACCATTTGTGTAACAGATATGCCGATAGCATATTTTATATCATAACCTAAAAACAATAAGGCAGGCACAAGTACAGTTCCTCCTCCTATAGCAAAAAATCCGGATATAAATCCTACCAAAACCCCTAAACCTGCCAATAATGCCAACATGTTTCTCCAATCCTTAAAGTAAAAGTATTATAATACTATCTTTTCTTTAAACAATTATTTAAAATTGATAGTGTATACTATGCTAACAGTATTTTAAAAGGAATAATTTGATATTTGATTACATAAAAAATTCAAGCGAAGATTTTTTTACTGCCATATTGGGCTTAAAAGTTCAAGAATGCAAAACAAGCAAATATAACAACTTGTACTGTTCTGAAATAAGCATATACAAAAACGAAAAAAAGTTAGATATAATATTTTTTTTCAATAAAGATACTATATGTCTTATATCTGATATTCTTCTTTTTGACAGCAATCCAGACGAAGAAAGTAGATTTGATTTATTGAAAGAAGTTGCAAACTTGATAGTTGGAAAAGCAAAATCACTTATTGAAGAAACAGATGAAGATTCGATATATAAAATATCAACCCCAAAATATAACGGAAAGGTTCGCAATATACGAGAATATAATTTATCACAAAAAATATCACAAAAGATTCAAAATAGATGTTTTATTATTGGTATCAAGGAAGTATAATTGAAAAACACAGCAAATAAAATAGATGATAAAGAGGAGTATGAAAAGTTAGATGATATTTCAGTATATTTTACCGCTGAGTTAGGATCTATCTCTTTACATATAAATGAGATCTTAAAATTAGTCAATGGTTCAGTAATAGACTTACAAAAGCCTGCGGGAGAAAGTGTTGAGCTATATGTAAACGGCAAGATTATAGGCAAAGGGGAAGTCATGGTTTACGAGAAAAATTTAGCTGTAAGGATAAATGAAATTCTTGATTCAAAATCAGTTATACAATATTTTAGCAAGGAATTGTCATGAAATTAAAGTATTTATTATTTATTATACTGATACAAATCAATATCTTCGCCACTACACTTTTAACTTACAACACATACAACAGAACAAACAGAGTAGATATCATGCTCTCTTTTGATACGCCATATAGCGGTAAAGTGTTTTTGCAAAAAAAGAAAGATACTTTTATAATTACATTAAACAATGTCTCATTTAACAGGATAATTACAAAAAACATAAATTCTAAAATAGTTAATAAAATAAAAATAATCCCAAATAAAAAAAATATAAATATTTTTCTAAAAAGCAAGGAAAATATCGCAATAGTTGCTTCAAAAACAACTGATGGCTTTGGTCTTAGAATAAGAGCAAAAATCCTAACCACAAAGGCTAACAATGTGAAAACATCTGTTTTAGATAGTAAAAAATTTAATACAGATTTAAAGATGGATACAAAAAATTATGGCGAAAATAGATATTATATAGTATTGGCAATTCTTGCTTTACTGGTTCTTATCTTACTGTTTATAAAGAAAAAAGCATCAAAACAAACAACAAGAAATTGGCTTTTTAAAGGAAAATCAAAAAATATCAATATAAATATTTTGTACTCTAAAGCAATAGACAGTAAAAACAGTGTAGTTGTGCTGGAATATCTTGATCGAAGATATCTTATTTTAACAGGTTCATCAAATCAGCTTTTAGATAAATTTACTACGGATGATACTATCAAGGAAGAGGAAGATTTTGAGCAAATATTTGCTAAAAACAGAGAAAAATTAGATGAGTTTTTAAAAGTAGGAGACGACAAGCTATCAAGCTATAGAGACAAAGTAAGCTTAGACTTAACAAAATAATGCCTAAAATGCTAAGAGGTAAAAAAACTTTTTATATATTGCTTAAGAACAAAGGGGTCTTCTACCCTATTTACTTTATCTCTAAAAGCAGTGGCATCAGCAAAATTTTTTGAATATGTATGCAAATGTTTTCTAAATATACCTGTTGCTTTTTCACCATAAAAGTCTAACATTCTCTCAAAATGCTCCAATACAATCTCTTGAATTTTTTCTTTCTTTAGAATTTGTATATCATTTTTAATTTGATAAAATATCCAAGGATTACCGATAGCACCTCTTCCAATCATGACACCATCAGCTTTTGTGATATTTTTAATATTTTTATATGATTTTAGGTCAACAACATTTCCATTGGCAACCAATGGTATATTCAAGACTTCTTTTGCCTCTTTGATTTCATTATAATCTATCTTGTTGCTTTTATATCCATCACTTCTTGTTCTTGCATGAAGTATCAAAAAGTCTGCACCACTATTTTCACAAGCTATGGCTATCTCTTTTGCAATCTTACTATCAAAACCAAGTCTTGCTTTAACAGAAGTATATCTTTTATTAGAATTTTTCTTAATAGTTTCAATAATTTTTGACATTTTGGATAAATCCTTTAAAAGAGCACTGCCTGATCCTTGTCTAACTACCTTAGGTACAGGACATCCACAATTTAAATCGATTCCATCGATGCCTGGCATATCATTAAGTATCAAAACCGCCTCTTTAATAATTTTCTCATTATTTCCGGCAATTTGAACAATATATGGTACTTCGCCTGATGATTTTTCTAACATTTTTAATGTTTTGACAGAGTTATAAACCAATGCATTAGAGCTTATCATCTCACTCACAGTTACATCAGCTCCAAATTTTTTTACAACTTCTCTAAAGGGAAGATCCGTATATCCTGCCAAGGGGGCTAAAAAAAGAAGGTCTTCCTTATCAAAATCAATCATGTATCAAAAAATAAATTTATATCAAAATTCTTACCTTCATCTCTTAAAAATAAGAAATATCTAAATTTTTCACACTCATTTTTACCGATATTTTCTAAAATATCCCTCACTCTATCGACCATTTGATATTCAAAAAGTATATACAGATATGCTTGTGTTGCCAAATCATTCTCATTTGATAACTTTTCAAATAAAGAAATAGTGGCTTCAGGATTCAATACTTTTTTAATTCTTTTAGCAACCGATAAAAACTCTTTTTTTGAATATTTAAACTCTTGTAAAATATCAAATACCTCATCACCGCTCATTTTAAGCATATCCTCAGGATTTTCCATGCGACTAATTAAAATCTCAAAAATATTTTTATCAATATTATATCCTTGTTGTTTTATATCTGCAAAGTTTGCATAAGTCGCATATACTTCAAAAGCTTTTTGACATATCTCATTTCCTTTATCTGTACAGCTTTTTAGAACCTCTTCAGAATAACTTTTATCGCTTGAGAGTTTATTTAATATATTTTTCTTAAAAAAATAATTATCTTTTGGAAGTTTATATTTTTTTAAATTTATATTACCTCCGTTTTCAATAGTTTTTAGATCCAAAATAACACTTTTTATCTCTTCATTTTCTATATCATTAGGATCTTTTGAAGCATCAAATTTAAAATGTTTCAACATTTTAACAGGCAATTTATACCAACTGGTTTTAAAATCTCCACTTCCATCCAAACCTAAAATTCTTGCTTTTGAATACTGAAGATAATTTTTATAATCTTTTTGAAGGTTTCTATATGAAAAATATCCTTTTACATTATAAAAAGCCATATGAAGTATTGATGCAACCACTATCACTAAAGCAGGCAAAATTACCCATACGGCAACATATAAAGATATATTAATTCCAAAAAATGACAGTGTAAATATACTGCCATTAAAACTGTAAACATACGCACCAACTGCTGCAATAAAAATAATTGAAAAAATAATATATTTTTTTAAGCCCATTACCAACCCTTTTATTTATTTTGTTTTTCTACTATCTCTCTGCATACTATACAATATTTTGCATGAGGTTTAACTTTCAACCTTTGGAAAGAGATATTCTCTTCACACATTTCACATATTCCATAATTACCATTTTTTATTTTATTTTTAGCATAATCAATTGCTTTTAATTCCGCTGCTTGTTGCTTGTTTATAGCATGTTTTGTTAGTCTATCAGAATTTACAGAAGCGTGATCTGCATCATCAGAAAGATGAGTTTTCTGCAACTCTTGCATATCTTTTAGCGTATTGTTTATATTTTTTTGAATTTGCTCCTTTCTATTATCTAACAAATTTTCAAAAAACCTTAAATCTCTCTCTTTCACATATTCTCCTTTTATACACAAATATCAAAATTAAAAATTAAAATATAATTTTTAATTTTAGTATTTGAAAGTACTATTTATGGTATGGATGAGAGTTTACAATACTCAACGCCCTATATATCTGCTCATATAATACTACTTTAGCTATCTTATGAGATAATGTCATCTTGCTTAAAGAAATTACATTATCTGCATTATTTAAAAAATTTTCTTCAAAACCAAATGCTCCTGCTATAAAAAAATTTATATCATAAAACTTATTAAATATACTACTAAATTCTATACTGTTGAGCATTTTACCTCTTTCATGTAAAAATATATTGTAAGTTCCTAAATTGCTTTTCAAAATCTCACTATAACTTTTCTTTGCCCCCGTTGCATCCTTTTTTTGTGATAATGCAATTTTTTTATTAAATAAACAAATGCCTTTTATATTGGCATATCTTCCAATCATTTTTTTGTAACTCTCAACAATAACTGTATATTCATCTTTTTTTTCTTTTTCTATACTAAAAACTGTTATTTTATGCAATTTTTGTATCATCTTTACCAAAAAATGTTAAAAAGTCACTAATTGTTTTTTTAAGCTCACCTCTTTGAACTATCATATCAATCAATCCATGTTCTAATAAAAATTCTGATTTTTGAAATCCAACAGGCAAATCAGTCCCGATTGTCTGTTTTATAACTCTTTGTCCGGCAAAACCTATAAGAGCTCCAGGCTCCGCCATAATGATATCACCAAGCCATGCAAAAGATGCACTAACGCCACCCATAGTCGGATCAGTCAAAATAGAAATATAAGGCAACTTTGCATCATCAAGTCTGGCTAAAGCAGCAGAAGTTTTAGACATTTGCAATAATGCAAAAGTACTCTCTTGCATTCTAGCTCCGCCACTTGCACTTACGATAATAAGAGGAGTTCTTTTATCTAAAGCTCTATTTACAGCACGAACTATTTTTTCACCTTCAACCGAACCTAAACTTCCTCCCATAAATGAAAAGTCAAAAATTACAATCTGCGATAATATACCATTTATCTTACACTCTCCACTAATAGCAGATGAATTTTTGCCTGTTTTTTCAGTATTTTCGATTATTCTCTTCTTGTATGATTTTTTATCAACAAAATTCAAAGGATCATTCGCCTTTAAATCTTCATCAAATTCAATGAAACTTTCTTTATCACAAATAATTTTTATCCGTTGATCAACCGATATTCTCATATGAAAATTGCACTTGGGGCAAACATTAAGTAAATTTTCCACTTCTTTATAATACATTAAAGAATTACAAGATTTGCATTTTATCCAATGACTTGGAGCCTCTTCGCTTGATGGCTGCTGTCTTCGTATTTTACTAAAAATATTACCAAAATTCATAATCAACCTTTTATAAGTTTTAACAATCTATCAAATATCTTTTTATCTTTTGAAATTAATAAAAATCTTCCTTCATTATAGATATACATATCCTCGCACATATATAAACCTGCGCAAATATCATACTCTCTTGGAATGCCTTCAAAAATTACAAATTTAACTTCATGTGCATACGCTAAAGATAAAGCTATTGCACCCAGGCTTCTGTATTTTATACTTTCATTTTTCATAAGACATACTAGCTTCTTTGAGGCATAAGCTCTTTCGTAAATGCCTATTGTAGCATAATTATTTATTATAACATCTGAAAAAATCAAATCATACAATTTTGCTTTTTTGAAACTTATACGGTTTTTTATAAATATATCAGAATTCGCAAAATTTACGATTACCGCCTCACTCACCCTGCCATCTTGCTTCCTTGCAACCGAACTTCCAAAATATGGTAAATTAGATATAAAATTTTCACTTCCGTCAATCGGGTCTATAATAATCTCATCAAGACCTTCACCAAATACCCCACACTCTTCAGAAATAATTTTACCGTATTTTGATAAATACTTTATAAATACCTCCTCAGCTTTTATATCAATTACTCTACTTATATCCCCACCAGCTCCCTTTTTAACTTTCTTGGATAAATCAATACCTCTTTCATTTATAATTTTTAAAATTTCTTTATTGGCTAAAATTACAGAATCTGTAAAATTCATATTATCTTTTCTTGTCTCTTCAATGATTTGATTATAAAATGGGCAGCTTCTTTGCCGTCATTTGCCGCAGTAACAACAAGATCAGCACCTCTTTGACAATCTCCTCCTGCAAAAATACCTTTTTTACTTGTTTCATAATGCTCATCCACAATCACACCCCCATACTTATTTACTTCTATGCCATTTTCTGCTAAAAACGATGGTATTTCATGCTCAAATCCAAGAGAAAATATAACAATATCTGTATCTATTCTAAAATCACTGCCTTTTATCACTTCCACTTTTTGCCTGCCGGTATTATCTTTTTCTGTGAGCATTGTTTTTTTCATTCTTACGGCAATAACCTTCTTGTCGCTATTTAGGATAATTTCTTTTGGTGTTACATTGAAAATGAACTGAGTACCTTCATCATAAGCATTCTTAATCTCTTTTTTGGATCCAGGCATATTGACCCTATCTCTTCTATAAAGGCATTTTACACTTTTTGCACCTTCTCTTATAGCAGTTCTGACACAATCCATAGCAGTATCTCCACCGCCTATTACAACTACATTTTTATCTTTTACATCATATTTTTCATCATAAGACTCATGAAATAGTTTTTTTTGAATATTTATTAAAAAATCAAGTGCTCTTAGCGTACCACTACTTTGCTCATTTATTATATTTGCTTTTTTAGGTTTTTGTGCTCCAATACCTATAAATATCCCATTACATTTTTTAGAAATTTCTGAAAAAGATATATCTTTGCCGACTTCACAATTAAGTATCAAGTTAAGTCCTGCATCTTTTAGCCACTCATATCGTCTTTGAACAACTTTTTTATTTAGTTTAAAATTTGGTATTCCATATGTCAGTAAACCTCCAGGTCTTGAAGCCTTTTCATACATATCAACACCAATACCTGCTCTTAAAAGGTAAGTCGCAACTGACATGCTAGAAGGTCCTGATCCTATAACTGCAACTCTTTTGTCACTGCTTATACCTGGAAATAAAGGTTTTAAGCCATGTTTAAAACCATTTTCAGATATAAAGGTTTCTATTGAGCCTATCGTTATAGCACCAAATCCATCTTGATTTAAAGTACAATCTCCTTCGCAAAGTCTATCAACCGGACAAATTCTCCCGGTAATCTCCGGAAACGGATTTGATTCATTTGAGAGATTGAATGCCAGTTTTTTATCAATATTTGCCGTTGCTTTTAGCCAAAATGGAATATAATTATGAAGAGGGCATTTATTGTGACAGTACGGATCTCCACACTGGATACATCTTTCAGCCTGAGTAGCCGCATCATTGGTTTTAAATATCTCATAAATCTCTTTATAGTCTTTTATCCTTTCATTTGACCCTCTTCTTTCAGGATCAATTCTTTCTAATTCGGTAAAATTTTGCATATTAATCCCCCTCATCTGGATTTAATGGAGTTTTAGTCAAATCTTTTGGTCTTATCATCCAAAATTCTCTAACTTCATGTCTGTAATTGTCTAATATGTATTTTGCTTTATTGCTGCTTGTCTCGTTTATATAATCTCTAAGTAATTTTTTTAAAAAATGTTTAGCTTCATCTGTTTCATCACTGTCAATTCTTCTTGCAACAACAAGCTCTTGATTTAATCTGTCAATAAAACCCCTGTCTTTATCATATACGAAAGCTACACCACCAGTCATTCCTGCTGCAAAATTAATTCCAGTATTGCCAAGTACAACAGATACTCCGCCTGTCATATACTCACAGGCATGATCTCCAACCCCTTCAACTACTGCAGTAGCTCCAGAATTTCTAACACAAAATCTTTCACCCACATTTCCAACTGCATAAAATTTACCACCTGTGGCACCATAAAGACAAGCATTTCCGGCACTTGAAAAACTATCTCCTTGATTTTTTGGAGTTATTATGATCTTGCCCCCATTCATACCTTTGCCAACATAATCATTACCGTTGCCATCAAGCTTTAATGTTATTCCTTTTACTAAAAATGCTCCAAAACTCTGTCCGGGAGTTCCTTTTAGTTTAAATATCATAGCATTTTCAGGTAAGCCGGAATTTCCATAAAATTTTGCAATTTCTCCACTTATCAGCACTCCAAAACTTCTATTTATATTACAAATTTCCTTTTTAATCACTATATGATTGTCTGGATTTTGTATAGTTGGATATACTTCTTTTAATATCTCTTTTTCAAAAATATTCTTGTCTATAGGATTATTTCTTTCTTTTTGACAAGTATCAACCCCGCCAATTCTTTTTAAAATATTGCTAAAGTCAAATTTTTTAGCTTTTTTGTCTTCTACAACTCGTAAAAGATCGCTTCTTCCAACAATTTCTTCTATCGAAGAGTATCCAATGCTTGCAAGTATTTCTCTTGTATCTTCAGCTAAGAGTGTAAAATAATTGATAAGTTTTTGTACATTTCCTACAAAATGCTCTCTTAGCGTTTCATCTTGAGTAGCTATACCTGTGCTACATTTATTTAAATGGCAGATTCTAAGTATTTTACAGCCTAAAACCGCCAATGCTCCAGTCCCAAAAGCATAACTTTCAGCTCCAATCATAGCAGCTTTTATTATATCAAGTCCTGTTCTTAAACCTCCATCAGTCTCAAGTCTTACAAACTCTCTTAAATGATTTGCTTTCAAAGTATTGTGTGTATCGCTTAAGCCTATCTCCCAAGGATCTCCGGCAAACTTTATAGAAGTTAAAGGTGCAGCTCCTGTTCCGCCATCTGCACCACTTATGATAATTTTATCAGCATAGCATTTAGCAACTCCTGCTGCAATAGTGCCTACATGGGAAGATGAGACAAGTTTAACAGAAATCATAGCATCAGGGTTTATTTGCTTGAGATCAAATATTAATTGTGCCAAATCTTCAATAGAATAAATATCATGATGAGGAGGCGGAGAGATGAGAGTCACTCCCGGCATCGTATATCTCAAACTTGCTATAAAAGGGCTTACTTTATGACCTGGAAGCTGACCACCTTCGCCCGGTTTTGCCCCTTGTGCTAACTTTATCTGAATCTCTTGTGCGCTTCTTAGATACTCGGGAGTAACACCAAATCTACCGGAAGCTATCTGTTTTATTTTTGATCTTTGAGGACTTTTGAGCCTTTTTGTTGCTTCTCCACCTTCACCTGAGTTTGACTTTCCTCCTATCGTATTCATAGCTTCAGCCAAGGCTTCATGTGCCTCTGGAGAAATTGAGCCTAAACTCATAGCTGCAGTAGAAAATCTTTTAAATATTTCCTCTTTTGGCTCCACATCTTTTAAATCTATAGGATCTTTATCACTATTTAACTCAAAAAAGTCTCTTATTCTTTTTAAGTTATTTTTATTTGATAATTTACTTAACATTCTAAAATCTTCAGCTTTTCCAGACTGTGCCACTTTATGTATGGCAAATATAACATCAGGAGAAAAACCATGAAACTCCTCGCCTCGCAAATATTTATAAAATCCGCCAAGTTTTATAGGAAACACTTGATTTCTTTCATTTTGAGTATAAACTTCTTTATGAACTTTATTTAGTCTTTGTTCTATATCTTCATAACCAAGTCCCGGTATTATACAAGATGAGTACGAAAAACAATCCTGAGCTATATTTTTAGATAAACCTATTATATCCATCAAAGCTGAATTTCTATATGATGCTATGGTAGATATACCCATTTTGGATATTATTTTAAAAAGTCCTAAGTTTAGAGCATTTAGTACATTTTTAAATCTAATCTTTGTCTCATAGGAAGATAATTTCTTATTTTTACATACTTCCAATACAGTGGCAAAAAGCAGGTAAGGATATATTGCACTCGCACCATAAGTTATCAATGATGCCATAGAGTGTGAGTCATAAGGCTCAGAAGTTATACAGACAATGGAGACCAAATGTCTGATTCCTTCTTCTAGAAGCACTTGATTTACCCTTCCTACAGCCATAGCCATCGGAATAGCTTTTAACTTGCTGTCCATCCCTTTATCACTCAAAACAACAACTCTTATCCTATCCATTTTAACAGCATCCACCACATCATAAGCAAGATCATTTAAACTGCCTTTTAAATTTTCTTCAAAAAGCGTGGAAAAAGTTTTATTTTTATAAAATCTATCATATCTTGGCTTATTAGGATTGCCAAAAGATAATAACACATCTATCTTTTCTTTCATAAGTATAGGCGTTATAACTTTCAATCTTTTGGCATGAGTTATATCCTCATCAAGTATATTTCTTATCTCTCCAAAACCGGTATTTAGACTCATAACGATTCTTTCTCTGATTGGATCAATGGGAGGATTTGTTACTTGGGCAAATTTTTGTTTAAAAAAGTCGCTAAAACATCTTTGCTTATCGCTAAATGCGGCAAGAGGTGTATCATCACCCATGGAGCCAGTGTTTTCTTTACCTTCTTCCATCATAGGTATTATAACCATATCTTTTGCTTCATAAGTTATATTGGCCATCTTTTGCATTGGAATAATATTATTCATTTCATAATCACTAAGATCAGTAAAAGGCAGATCAACAAATTCCTGCAAATAAACCATATTGTGATTTAGCCATTTGCCATAAGGATTCAATTCTTTTAAATAATTATTAATATCATCATTTTTAAGAATTTTTCCATATTTAAGATCAACTCCTATCATTTCACCACTTTTTAATTTACCTCTTTCTATCACATTATTTTCATCAATATCCAATATGCCATATTCGCTCGAAATTATTATTCTTTTATCTTTTGTTATTATATATTTTGCAGGTCTCAAACCATTTCTATCCAAAATACATCCTATATGCCTTCCATCAGTCAAGCTCACAGCAGCAGGTCCGTCCCAAGCTTCAAAACAAGTACTCATATACTCATAAAAAGCTCTTAGATTTGAATCCATATGTGGTGCATTTTGCCAGGCTGAGGGTATTAAAACTCTTGCAGCTTTAAAAAAATCAATACCATTTGCCAAAAGAAATTCAAGCATATTATCCAAGCTAGCACTGTCGCTTACATTGTTATAAGTTATTGGAAGTATTTTCTTCATCTCTTTGTCTGTAAAAACTGAGCTTTTCATATATTCACTTTTTGCATATAAATTGAATCTATTTGCAGAAATGGAGTTGATTTCTCCATTGTGAGCAATACTTCTAAAAGGTTGTGCAAGTTTCCACTGTGGCAAAGTATTAGTCGAAAATCTTTGATGAAAAAGTGCAAATGAAGTTTTAAAATCCTTGCAACTTAAATCAGAATAAAACTGTTTTATATGAGTCGGCATAACCAACCCTTTATAAGATATGGATTTATCCGAAAATGAACAGATATAAAATTCTTCATACTCTTGCATTCTTTTTTCTATCTCTCGTCTTGCTATATACATAGAGAGTGCAAATCTTCTCGTTGCAGAAATAGAGTTTGGTTTTACAAATATTTGAACAATTTCTGGTAATGATTTGAGTGCAAATTCGCCTAAAGCTTTCGTATCAATTGGTACTTTTCTGTAAAAAAGTACTTTTAAATCATTTGCTGCAAGTATATCATTTATGATGGTTTTTTGTTTTTCTTCTTGCATAAAGACCATAGCTACTGCAAATTGTTTTGGTAAGTCTATACCGTTTTGCATAGCAACTTTTCTCATAAAACTTTTTGGCATACCAAATAAAAGTCCACTACCATCACCACTTTTACCATCAGCCGCAACGGCACCTCTGTGCATCATTTTTTCCAATGCTCTTATCGCATCTTCTACATTTGTATGTGTTGCTTTATTGTCAATATTGGCTAAAAGACCAAAACCACAATTATCTTTAAAATAATTTTTATATTCATTCATAGGCAACCCTTATATTGAAAAATTACACTCGTAATATACGAAAATTTTTTGATTATACTTAATATTTGATAAATATTTGATAAAACTGTCTTTTTTAGCTACAATAAGCCTATGCAAGGATATATTATAAATACAATAAAAGTAAAAGATGAAGATTTACTAGTAACTGTTTTAAATAAAATAAAAGTTAAAACTTTATATAGATTTTATGGAGCGAGACATTCAAATATTCACATGGGATACAAGATAGACTATGAAGCACATCCAACAAATAAAGAAGGTTTTTTTCAGTTAAGAGGTGTATCACATCTTCCTAATAAATGGATGTTTCAAAGAGAAAAGTTTTATGTTTGGCAACAATTTTTAAAACTTTTGTATAAACACTTAAGGGATGTTAACGAGATAGATAAATTTTATTACAATCTTTTAGACAATATGTCAATATATCTTGAAAAGGAAGATCCAAAAAGAGTTGCCGTTGAATCTTATGTAAAACTTTTGGAATTTGAGGGTAGGATTTATAAAAGTTTCAACTGTTTTATATGTGGTCAAAAAATTGATAAAAATATAGTTATAGTCAGAGGATATTTACCTGCTTGCCAAGGGTGTATTAAAAAAAAAGGATTCAAAACAAAATTTATAGTGCACCTTTTTAAAGAAAAAAATACCATACTTCTCAGTCAGGATGAAATAAATGAATTATATGATATTATGCTTGAAGGATTTTAAATTCAAGCATAATAAAAAACCATATAATACAAAATTTTATCTAACAGTTGTTTTTATAAAACCTTTTCCATTGCTTGCCCAATTTCTTATCGCCATAACCTCTTTTTTGCTAAGTCTTGCATTTTTGTGAAGTAAAACATATTGAGGTAACGGCATAGGTCCTGCTACAGTTCTATATATTTCTTTTTTTAACTTTTCTTTTTGTGATTTTGTATATGAATTCCAAATATTAAAATTTAATGCTTTTCTTCCTTCTACAACATCATCTATTATACTCCAAGAAGCTGGAGCAACATGACTCCACCAAGGCCATTTTGTCTCAAAAGAGTGGCAGTCATAACAAGAAGTTTTCATAATTTTTACAATTTTTTCAGGAGCTTTTATTTCAAGCTTTTTATTGATTGGAGGATTGGATTTACCTTTATAAGGAATAATTTGAAATACAATAAAAACCAATGCAAAAATTGCCAAAACTCTTAAAAAAACACTCATACCTATTCTCCTATTTTTATTATTTGATTACTACACCACTTAGCCAAATACTCATCATGAGTTATTATCAAGATACCAACATATTTTAAATATTTTATCAAGAGCTTCATTGTATCAAGTTGCACTATATTATCTAATGCACTTGTCGGTTCATCTGCTAAAATTATATCACTTTTCATTAAAAGTACCCTTAAAATACTACATCTTTGTAACTGACCACCACTTAACTCATAAGGGAGTTTATTTAACAAATCTCTTTGCAAGCTAAGCTCATCTATGTACATTTCTATATCCTCAATATTACAGACATCTTTTATTTGACTTAAAATCGTATATGAAGGATGAAAAGAAGAATAAGGATCTTGGAAAATTTGAGAAAGCCTTAAACACTTAATATAACCTTTTATAGGTTTAAGTTCACCTCTGATTAGAGAAAAAAGAGTTGTCTTGCCTACTCCACTTTTCCCAACAACAGATATAATCTCACCTTTTTTTAATTTTAGATTAAAATCTTTAAAAAGAAATTTATTTTTATTATAACCAAAATATAGATTATTTATTTCTAAAACAATATCACTATTCATTCTCTAATTTGGCCGTTTCCATATATTTTATATTTATAGGTTGTTAAATCATTTATCCCCATAGGACCGCGAGCATGAAGTTTACTCGTACTTATACCAACTTCAGCACCAAACCCAAATTCACTTCCATCTGTAAATCTCGTACTTGCATTGACATAAACACAAGACGAGTCAACCCTATTCAAAAACTCTTCAGCAGCACCAATATCTTCAGTAATGATTGATTCAGAATGGCTTGAGCCATATTTTTGGATATGTAAAATAGCTTCATCAAGATCTTCTACAGTTTTAATAGACAATATATTTGATAGATATTCTGTTTCAAAGTCATCTTGCGTGGCTTTTTTTATATCTATAATCGACAGCGTATCCTCACAACCTCTTAAGTCTGTATTTTTTTTATCAAATTCTTCTTTTAAAATTGGTAATATTTCATAAGCAATCTTTCTATCCACCAAAAGTGTCTCCATTGTGTTACAAACTCCGGTTTTCTGTGTTTTTGCATTGATTGCGATACTTACAGCCTTTTTAAAATCTGCATTTTTGTGTATATAAGTATGGCAAAGCCCCTTATCATGTTTTATCACGGGTACTGTAGCATTTTCTGATATATGTCTTATAAGTGCTTCTCCACCTCTTGGTATGATAAGATCAATATATTTATCCATCTTGATAAGCTTGGAAACACCATCTCTTGAATAATCAGGTAGCAGCATAATAGCTTCTTTGGGAATACCATTTTCTTTCAAGACTTGTTCTAATATATTTGCAATAGCAATATTACTAAATTTTGCTTCTTTGCCTCCTTTTAAAATACATCCATTTCCACTTTTGAAACAGAGTGCAGCAGTATCGCTCGTCACATTGGGTCTGCTTTCGTAAATGATACCTATAACTCCTATCGGGATACTAACTTTTTCAATTCTCAAATTATCTTTATTGACCCATCCATCAAGAATTCTTCCAACCGGTTCTTGCAGACTTGCTATCTCCCTTATACTTTTAGCCATAGAAGCGACTATATCATTATTTATAAAAAGTCTTTCCAATAAAGATTCCATAAGCCCATTTTCTTTAGCTATTGTCATATCTTTAGTATTTGCTTCTATTATATTTTTACTATACTTTTCAAGTTTATCAGCCATTTGAAGAAGTATCGTATTTTTCTTTTTTGGTGATAATATAGCCACTGCTTTACTGGCTTCTTTAGCTTTTTTTAAAATTTCTTCCATATTATTCCTTTATGAGACAACTAAAGTGGTCTCTTTATTCTGCGACAGGCTCAATTTTTCCATAAAGTTGCTTATTATGATAAAGTGACAGCTCATCATCTACTATATATTTATAATTATCATCAAATAATAAAAGATTTGCCTCATTTCCAACTTTTATTTCACCACAATTATCCAAAGAAAGTATTTTTGCCGGATTTGTACTTACAAGTTTTATAAAATCACTAAAAGATATAATTTTATTTCTAACCAAATAAGTATATCCTAATTTGAGTGTCAGGCTAAGAGCATTTGTGCCGTCTCTCGCATCTTCAAAAGCTACATCTTTATATATATATGACTTTGGAGAATGAGATGAAGTCAGCACATCTATCTCATGATTTTGGAGCTGAAGAAGCATTTTTTTTCTCTCATGTTCACTTCTTAAAGGTGACATAAGTTTTGCTTTGGTATTAAAATCGTCACATTCCGTCTCGTTCAATAAAAGATTATGTATTGGAACTTCTGTAAAAACTTTTTTATTATCCTTTTTCACCGCTTTTAGAATCTGTATTGATTTTGAAGTTGAAATACCTTGAAATAAAATACAAATATCAAAAAAAGTTGCCAACTCCACTATTTTAGAAACTTCACTTATCTCTGCTATTTTGGATATTCCGGGAAGTCCAAGCTTAAAAGATATATCACCATCATTTATGACACCTTGATTTTTTATACTTTTATCTTCACAAAAGCAAAATAAAGGTTTTGATTTCATATTTGCATACTGCATGACTCTGACCAATAAATTACCATCGATATCAGATCTAGAATATAAAATTTTTGCTCCGTTTTTTAAAAATGTTGCAATATTATTCAATTTATTTTCATTATTAACAGAATTTGAAGATAGTATTATTTTAGTGTAATTTGATGTATTTAGCATTTTTGAATTTAGCAGTTCCAAATGTGTTGCATTTTCAATTCTTGGAAAAAAATCATCAATCAAAACAAATCTACTTACTCCGCCGCTATTTGCTTGAAAAAGCAAATCATTAATATTTTTTTGGTTTAAAGTATCATCAAGTAATCTGACATTTGTATCAATCAATTTTGGCAAAAGGTATCTTTTTTTTGCATCATATATTTTTTCATTTGACTTTAGTATGATATTATCATCAATTTTGGCTATTACACCATTATCAACTCTTAAATCACCAAAAAAGATACTATCTTTTAATACTATATGAGCATTTTTGATAAGCATTTTTCAAATCCTCTTAAAAAATTAAGATATATTAGCACATATTTGCTTATCTATTGCAAAATTGTCTTTACATGAGTTATAAATTTATCCGGTCCGATAAAACCGACCAATTTTTTATCTTTTAACTGATTATGATTTTTATCGAAAAATACCATAACAGGGGGTCCGAAAACTTGATATTTCTTCATCATTTTCTTTTGTGCTTCCGAATTTTCAGTAACATCTGCTCTTATAAGTGTAAAATTTTGAAGTAATTTTTTTACTCTTGGATTTCCAAAAGTTTTTACATCAAGCTCTTTGCAACTTACACACCAATCAGCAGAAAAATCAACCATGACAGGCTTAGAAGAGCTGTTTATTATTTTATCAAGTTCATTTATATCTTTAACGATAATAAATTTATTCTCTTGTTGTTGAACATTGTTTGAATTATTGCTTTGATAGGAAGTTGTTATCTTGGTACTACTTTCAAGCGGATTTAAAGGATTTGTATTGCCAAGATATGCACCGACAAAAAGCATAATACCATATATCAAAAAAATTATTCCTATAACTTTTGCTATTTTTGAAAGTCCGCTAACACCCATCTTGAACGGCTCTAATGCTCCTAAATATACCGCTGAGCCAATAAATAAAAATGCCCAAAGTATCATCGTTAACATATCAGGAATAACTCTTGAGAAAAGATACAATGCAACTGCCAACATAATAACACCAAAAATTTTAGATACATTTTGCATCCAACCTCCAGGTTTTGGCATAAATTTTCCAGCTCCAATACCTACAAAAAGTAAAGGCACGCCCATGCCAAGACTCATAATAAACAGTGCAAAACCACCTAAAAGTGCATTGCCTGTTTGACCTATATATATCAAAGCTCCAGCAAGAGGTGCGGCAACACAAGGACCAACTATAAGTGCGGATAAAAATCCCATAACAGCAACACCAACAACACCTTTACCCTGAGCAGAATCACTTGTTTTACTTATCTTAGTCTGTATAAAACGAGGAAGTTGAAGTTCATAAAATCCAAACATAGAAAACGCAAGAGCCACAAAAACTGCTGAAAATATTGTAATAACCCATGGATTTTGTAAAAATATCTGTATGTTTGATCCAAAAAGACCAGCTAAAACTCCAGCTATCGCATAAGCTATCGACATTGATAAAACATATATCAAAGACAGAAAAAATCCCCGTTTAGCATTCATGTTTTCTTTTGATTGAGAAACTATTATAGATGAAAGTATCGGTATCATCGGGAAAATGCAAGGAGTCAAGGAGAGTAAAAGACCAAAACCAAAAAATGTTATCAAGACAACCCATAAACTGCTTTTAGATAAAGTATCTGCTATTTTATTTTCTTCTGATATGTTTGAACTTTTAGAAACAGTCGTCTGTCTAACTTTTTTTACTGTTTTTGTATTGATTGATTTTTTTTTAGAGCTATTTATCCCTGTCAGGTTCCATTTTATTGTTTTTTTTTGATTTGGAGTAATTGTAGATGATGCTACTGTTTTATTGATATTTTTTAAATTAAATTCAAAAGTTTTATTCATAGGTGCATAACAAAGCCCAAGTTTAGTGCATCCTTGAAAATGAACTTTTAATTTTATTTTGCCTTTTTTAATTCCTAATCTCTTTTTTATCAAAGAAACAGGAATTTTTACATTAACTTTATTAAAATATACAATAAATCCATGATATTTTACAGGCTTTGGAAGCTGAATATCTTTATCAAGAGAAATATTCTTAGGTGAAATAATGACAAATTTAAGTTTATTCTTGTAGGCATATATTTCATTGCCCAGTTTTATCTCTATATTTATTTTATTATTTTTTAAGGTTGCACTTGGCTTGAAAGCTTGATTTGGCATCAAAACATCACTTTCTGAAATAGCATATAGTGAATTATATCCAATAAACAGTATCACTAAAACATACAAGAACTTCTTCATATATAACCTTTTATTATAAATTAAAAAATATTTTATCTAAATGTTACTATAAATTTTATTAACTACAAAAAATAATTTTTAAAACAAAAGAAGAGAAAAATTATAAAAGTTTTTCTTTGTAAACTTTTGTTTTTATTTCAAGAGCAATACTTGCATAAGCTGGAGATGGGGAGGGGAGATAGTCTGTTTTTATATGTAAATGTGAAAAATATTTATTGTACAGTTTTTCAGCAGTTTTTGATGTAAAAAATATAATTTTTATATTTTTATATTTTTTTAGCAAAAGTTCAATATCATTTACCTTTATATCCTTTAGATTTGCATCGGAACTGTTTTTTCTTTGACAAGATTCTATAATATCCCAAAGGGCTATATTTTTTTCTTTTAGCAATGCAATCTTTGCTTTTTTTGTTTTAATATCTTTATTGTATATATTAGATAGAATTTTCCAAAACTGATTTTGTTTGTGAGCATAATAAAATGAATTTTTAAAAGAATTGATACTTGGGAAACTCCCAAGTATCAATATATTTGAATTGTTTTCAATGATTGGCTTAAACGGATGAGTTGTATTACTCAACTTCTGCATCTATAACATCATCATCTGCAGGTTTGTCTCCTCCAGTTTTTTGTCCTTCATTAGCCCCTGCATTTCCGGCTTTTTCATCTTTTTTGTACATTGCCTCGGCAAGCTTGTGACTAACTTCGGTTAGTACTTTTACTTTTTCATCTATCTGCTCTTTTGTAACATTTTCATTTTTAAGTGTCTCTTTTAAAGTATCAAGTGCAGCTTGAACTTTATCTTTTTCGCTTTGATCTATCTTATCACCGGCTTCGGCAAGAGTTTTTTCTGTTTGGTGAGATAATGCATCGGCTTGATTTTTAGCATCAATCAAATCTTTTATTTTTTTATCTTCTTCTTTATGAAGCTCAGCATCTTTTACCATTTTTTCTATTTCGCTCTCATCAAGTCCGCTTGAACCGGTGATTTTAATTTCTTGAGATTTTCCGGTTGCTTTATCTTTCGCACTAACTGTTAAGATACCGTTTGCATCAATATCAAAAGTTACTTCTATTTGAGGAACACCTCTTGGAGCCGCTGGGATTCCCTCAAGATTGAATTGTCCTAATGATTTATTATCTTTTGCAAACTCTCTTTCACCTTGTAAAACATGAATAGTAACTGCACTTTGGTTATCCTCGGCAGTAGAGAAAACTTGAGATTTCTTAACAGGTATCGTGGTGCCTTTTTCTATAACTTTAGTTGTTACACCACCAAGAGTTTCGATACCTAAGCTCAAAGGTGTTATATCAAGTAAAAGTACATCTTTCACATCACCTTTGATAACAGCACCTTGTATAGCTGCTCCTATTGCAACAACTTCATCCGGATTCATTGATTTATTTAAATCTTTTCCGAAAAATGCTTTAACTTTTTCTTGAACCAATGGTATCCTTGTACTTCCACCAACTAAAACAATCTCTTTTATCTCATCTTTAGAAAGGTCAGATTCTTTTACTACTTGTCCTATTTTAGCTATGGTTTCTTCTACTAAATCCTCTATCAAGCTTTCAAATTTTGCTCTTGTAATCTTTTTAACAAAGTGCTTAGGACCAGATGCATCCGCAGTTATAAATGGTAAGTTTATCTCAGTCTCAGTTGCAGCTGAAAGCTCTTTTTTTGCATTCTCAGCAGCTTCTTTTAATCTTTGAAGTGCCATTACATCTTGTTTTAAATCAATTCCGCTTTCACTTTTAAATTCATCGCATGCCCAGTCAATAACCCTATTATCAAAATCATCACCACCTAAAAACGCATTTCCCCCAGTAGCTAAAACTTCCACAACATTATCACCTGTCTCAAGCACAGTAACATCAAATGTACCGCCTCCTAAATCATAAACAACAATCTTTTCAGCATTTTTTTTATCGAGTCCGTAAGCAAGAGCTGCAGATGTTGGCTCATTTATAATCCTAAGTACATTCAATCCTGCTATTGTTCCAGCCTCTTTGGTAGCTTTTCTTTGAGAATCATTGAAATATGCCGGTACGGTAATAACAGCATCAGTGACCTTATCACCCAAGAAAGCTTCAGCATCCTCTTTTAGTTTCATAAGTATCTTTGCACTTATTTCTTGTGGGGTATAAACTTTACTATCAACATCTATAGCGCAAGCCCCATTTCTGTCAATTACTTCATAAGGAAGTCTTTTTTTAGCTTCTTTTGCCTTATCTTCATCACACATTAAACCCATGATTCTTTTTATAGAATATATTGTTTTTTTAGGATTTGTAACTGCCTGTCTTTTTGCAGGATCACCGACTAAAACTTCACCTTTATCAGTAAAGGCCACAACTGAAGGAGTTGTGTTTTTCCCCTCTTTATTTGCTACAACTTTACTCTCACCTCTTTCATAAATTGAAACACAAGAATTTGTTGTTCCTAAATCTATTCCTATAACTCTACTCATTTTTTATCCTTTATTTAATTTTTATTTTTATTTTGCTATTGAAACCATAGCAGGTCTTAAAACTCTATCTTTTATCTTATAACCTTTTTGGAGAAGTTCTACTATCTCGCCCTCATTATGCTTATCGCTCTCAACTTGCATTACTGCATCGTGAAAATGAGGATTAAAACCATCTTTTATATCAATTAGCTCAATACCATGTTTTTGCATTACCTTTTTAAATTGCTCAATAGTAAGATTTATCCCCTCTTCTATTTTTTTAACATATTCTTCCTCCTCTTTATCAGCTTTCAAGGCAGATTCAGCTGCAAAATCCATAGAGTCAATAACAGGCAATAAATCTCTTGCAAACTCTTCATTTGCATAGCTTACGGCTTGTAATTTTTCTCTTTCCATTCTTTTTTTAATATTTTCAAAATCTGCAACAGCCCTTAGATACCTATCTTCTGATTCTTTATTTCTTTCATTTAATTCATCAATCATTTTTTCCAAAGAATCATCTACGCCCTCACTTTCCATCTCCTGTTCACTTTCTTGAGATTCCAACTCTTCCTCATTATTTTTTTCACTCATATTATCTCCTTATACTAATTTCATCTAAAAATTCTCTATAATTACTATCAACTTTACCAATACAGAAAAAATTTACTTTCTTGTCTTCTACCTTAGTTCGGTATTTTAAAGCCATATAACCTTCTGGAACCAATTCGTCAAAATATATACCATCATCTAATTTTTCAAAAACTACTGAACTGGTAAAACTTCTAACATCTTTCTTGCGAAAATTATAAAACTTTATCATATCATATAAAATATACTCTTTTTCTCTAAAAATAATATTTGAATCAAATAGTTGTTCTATTTTTTTTCTAAGCTCGTACAATCCAACATTGACAGAAATATTTTTAACTCTATTTATGTCATATCCTATCAAATTAATCAAAAATTTCTCGACTTTTTCATTATATTCCAAAACAATACTATTATTTTCAAAAACTATAAGTAAAAATCTATCATTTACATTTATAATTTCACTAAGCCTGTACTCATCAACATATTGCAACATACAATAAATATCAAAGTTACCGACCCACCTTTTCAACTCACCAATATTGTCTATTCGTAAATCATCAATATTGATAAAATACTCTTCCCAATATCTTTTAAGTGCTGTCCAAGTGGGAATACGCCCACTACTTGTATGAAGTTGTTTTAAGATACCTTCATATGATAATTTCTTAAAATATACTCTTATTGTTGATGAAGATATATCTATATCCATTTTACTCTTCAACTCATTAGAGCCTATCGGGGCACTATTTTTCAAATACTCCTCAATAATAGTATTTAAGATAATCTCTTTTTTCCCCAAAACTTCTCCTTTTCAAAGGCATAAACCATTTCAAGCACTCACTCAACTCATTTGCTAATGGAATTATACAACATTGAGTGTATTAATGTCAAGTATTTTATGTAAAAAATTTAAATAAATATTATTGAGCCAACAAGACTAAATGTTTTAATACAGTTTATTTAAGATGTAAAATGGTACAATAAGTGCCTAACAAAGTTAGGCACTTATGATCTTTTAAAAGGATAAAGTTGAAAAAAGTTAAAATAAATAGCCTCTCCAATCATATTAAAAATGTAACTCATGGATTTTTTTTAGGTATAGGCACAGCAATTGCTGAACCTTCTACTATACTCCCTCTTATAGTACATCACTTTAGTTCAAGTTCTGTTCTTGTTGGTTTTTTTGTTGCACTTTTAAGAGGAGGAGCAATACTTGTACAAATGTTTGCAGCTTTTTACGCACAAAGCTTTATGATAGTTTTGCCATTTCTCAGGAGAGTTTTTTTTGTAAGGTTCTTGGCATGGTTTAGTATTGGATTTTCTATTTTACTTATTGGCAATAGATCAAAAAATCTAACACTTTTTTTTATAGGACTCGGGCTTTTCTTCTTTAGTCTCTCTGCTGGTTTTGGTGCCATTTATTTTAGAGAAATAATGGCAAAAATGTTTACACATAAATTTCGTGGTTTTACTATGGCTTACAGACAATTTTTTACAGGTCTTGGCTCAATCCTCAGCGGTATTGCCGCAGGCTGGGTTTTAAATCATTTTACTGCTCCTGAAAGTTATGGATATCTTTTTATAATAAGTGCTATGTTTATGGGTTTTGGATTTTTAGCTTTTTCTACAATTGATGAGCCCAAAAAAGAAAAAATTTTACAAAAAGAATCAAGCTTCAAACAATTTTTAAGAAATTCTTTTGTATTATTGAAAAATGACAGATATTTAACCAACCAAATATTTTCATATCTTTTTTCATATTCATACATGCTTTCAATGCCTTTTATCATACTTCAAGCAAAAAAATACATCTCATTAAGTGGTACAGATATAGGAATATTTATCTCTGTGCAGATGATAGGTGCAATGCTTAGTAACTTTTTATGGGGAAAGCTTTCTTCAAGTGGTAGAAATAGAATCATAGTTAACATTTCAACTTTAGTACTCATTTTTGCCATAACTTTAGCTTTAATAACAAAAAGCAACATATATGCCTATTATCTTATATTTTTCTGTTTAGGAATAGCTACTGATGGATTGAGATTGAGTTTTGGAAACCTTATACTTATCTTGGCCCCAGAAGAAAAAAGACCTGTTTATGTTGCACTTCAAACAAATATATCCTCAATCGGTATTTTCTTTTCTGTTCCAGGAGGCATCATAGTAGAATATTTAAATTATAATTGGCTGTATGGAGTTACACTCGTATTTTTATTTATCTCATTTATTTTGTCATTGAGACTAAAAGATATCAGTTAATTGGTGACTTTTTTAACTTCAAAAAAATCTTCAAAGATTTTTTAATATTTTTCATAACATCTTTTATTTTACAAAAAAGATTTTTTTTATCCTGAATTGAAGTAAAAAGCTCGCTAAGTGCTTTTTTTTCATTTTCACTTAAAGTTACAGCCATATTCTCACCTTATCTCTTTTTTTATTCTTTTTACAACTCTAAGCACTTCATCATCATCAAGCAATGAAAGCAGCTTAAACACAGACATAACTGCCTGGGGTTTTGAATTGCCTAGTCTCCAATCTTGATATGTCCTCATAGAAACCCCAAGTTTTTTCGCCATCTCTTTTTGGCTGATTTTCTTCCCAAAATTTTGAGCTTCTATGGCATTGTGAAGTAAATTAAATATATCATTTATTTCCATTAAAACACCGTTTTTTTCTTAAATTATACGATTAAATGTATATTATATGAAAATAAATATTTTTTTTAACTTAAATATCTAATTTTTTTACAATAAAATTGAATATTGTAACTTTTTTTACGAAATTTTATACGGAAAATATTATGAATTGTGAGTGAGAAGCTAAAGTCCTTAGCTTCTCGTATTGTTATTTATCTCTTATTGATAAAGCTGTGATAACTTTTGTATAAGTATCAAAATCTTTTCTTTTAAGATATCTTAAAAGCCTTTTTCTCTGACCTACAAGCTTTAAAAGACCCAGTCTTGAACTATGATCTTTTTTGTTAACTTTCAAATGTTCTGTTAAATACTTAATTCTTTCACTTAAAAGTGCTATTTGAACTTCAGTAGAACCTGTATCTGTATCTTTTCTGGCAAATTCTTTGATGATTTCCATCTTTTTCGCCGAATCCAAAGCCATGATGACCTCCTGATTGGTAAATTTTAAGTTTAAAATATCAATTTAAACCTAATAGGATTGGAATTATACAAAAAAAAACATAAATTAATATAAAGAACAGAAAATATTTAGTACAATATTACTCTTATTTAATTAACAAGGAGTATTATGCTACTTACAAAAGCAAGTGAATATGCTCTACTTTCTCTTATATTGATATCAAAGGAAGATTATCCTATTGATGTTGATACGCTTTCAAAGAAACTGAATATTTCAAAAAGTTTTTTAGCAAAAATATTACAAAGTCTTGCAAGAGGCAATATTCTCACATCCCACAAAGGTGCAAAGGGAGGATTTAAGCTTTCAAAGAAACCTGAAGAGATTTCTATAAAAGATGTTATCGAATATGCTGAAAAAAAGACTCCGATAGTCTTTGAATGCTCTCCGTCAAAGGAATCTTGCAAGAGTAGCAGAGCAGAAACTTGCTCAATATGGCCTATGTTAAACAGGCTGCAGATAAAAATAGATAATTTTTTAAATGAAATTTCTTTAAGAGATATGATGTAAATGTCTGCAAGAAAAAGAAGATATTTAGGGATATTCTCTCCTTTTATAAGTATTTTAAGTAAAACAAAAGATTTAACCATAGTGGCCTTTATTATAGCTATTTTAGCTATAATTATAGTCCCTCTTCCAAGTTATGCCTTAGACTTTTTTTTAACACTTTCTATTTCTATTTCAGTTTTGATTATACTTGTATCACTTTATGTTCCCAAGCCAACCGATCTTACAACTTTTCCAACACTTATACTCATAATCACGCTGTACAGGCTCTCTTTAAACATTGCAACAACAAGAATGATTTTGAGTAAGGGTCATGAGGGTCCAGCAGCCGTTAGTAGTATAATAGATAGTTTTGGACAGTTTGTTGTCGGAGGAAATTATGTTATAGGCGTAATAGTATTTACTATTTTAGTACTTATTAATTTTATAGTTATAACCAAAGGTTCCACTAGAGTTGCGGAAGTTGCGGCAAGATTTACTCTTGATGCAATGCCTGGTAAACAGATGGCAATAGATGCGGATTTAAATGCCGGATTGATAGATGAAAAAACAGCAAGACAAAGAAGAGAGTCCATTATCCAGGAAGCAAATTTTTATGGAGCAATGGATGGTTCTAGCAAGTTTGTAAAAGGTGATGCGATAGCTGGTATAGTCATAACTATCATCAATATAATAGGTGGATTTTTAATAGGCATGTTCCAATACAATATGAGCCTCTCTGCAAGTGCAAAAACTTTTACAATATTAACTATCGGTGACGGGTTGGTATCACAGATACCAGCTCTTATCATATCAACCGCAACAGGTATTATTATAACAAGATCAAGTGGCGGGCAAGAGAATTTTGCCGAAGGTATAATAAATCAACTTGTTAATGAACAAAAAACCTTATATATTGTTAGTTTTATCTTAATAGTTTTCGCTTTGGTTCCGGGACTTCCAACTATTTCCTTACTGGTAGTAGGATTTTTATTCTTAGCACTTGGTTACTTTATTAAAATAAGTAAAGATGAGCAAATAAATGGGACCATTCAAACTCAATCAGAAAATATCACAGATACTCAAGCCCTAAGTCCGGAAGAAGAAAAAAAGATAGAAGAAAAGAATCTGGAAGATATCTTAAAACAGGAAATTTTAGAATTAGACCTTGGTTATCAACTTGTTAAATTAGCTGATCCTAATCAAGGTGGAGATATACTTTCTCGCATAAAAAATATGAGAAAAAAGATAGCAACAGACTATGGATTTTTGATACCTCAGATAAGAATAAGAGACAATCTTCATTTGGATCCAAACCAGTATACTATATTATTAAAAGGTATCTCAATAGGCAAAGGAACCATATATGCAGATAAATTTATGGCTATGGATAGTGGCTTATCAACAGAAGACATAGAAGGAATCCCAACCAAAGAGCCGGCTTTTGGACTTGAAGCTATATGGATAGATGCAAACCAAAAAGATGATGCCATTATGAAAGGCTATACTGTCATAGATCCAGCCACAGTTGTATCGACACATATGAGCGAACTCATCAAAAAATATGCGGAAGATTTACTTTCCCGCCAAGAAGTTAACACGCTTGTTGAAAATGTTAAAAAAGATTATCCAGTCGTTGTTGATGATTGCTTAAAAGTTGCAAATATAGGGTTAATTCAAAAAGTATTAAAATCTTTATTGCATGAAAAAATTCCTATACGAGATATGCTTACTATACTCGAAAGCATCAGCGATGTAGCAGAAGTTACAAAAAATATAGATATCATAGTTGAACAAATAAGAGCAAAACTCTCCAGGGTCATCACAAATCTATACAAAGATGACAAAGGTGTATTGAAACTGATAACATTTAATACTGCGACAGAACAAAAACTTTTAGATAAGTTAAACGATAAAAACGGTATCAGGGATTTACTCTTAAATATTGGGCAAATAAATGCACTAATAGAGGTAATAAGTAATGAAGCAGCAAAAATTTTGCAAAAAGGAATAGCTCCTGTTATCTTGATAGTTGATCCACTTCTTAGAAAATCTATAAAAGATATATTTGAGAAATTTGGACTTGATGTTGTTGTACTAAGTCATGCAGAAATAGATCCTAATGTAACCTTTGAAGTTATTGATACAGTTGAAATTGAAAAATTATAAAGGAAAAATATGAAATTATACCATCTCTCACATATAGATCTTGACGGTTACGGCTGTCAAATGATCACAAGAGAATATTATAAAAATATAAATTTTTATAATTCAAATTATGGAAATGAAATAACACAGAAAATTGAACAAATCTTTTATGATATCAAAATAGATAATCAAGAAAAAAATATTATTTTAATAACAGATTTAAACCTTTCTTTAGAACAAGCTAATTTCTTAGACGATAAAGTAAAAAATGAAGATAAAAATATAGAGCTCATTTTACTGGATCATCACAAAACAGGAATCACATGTGCAAATAAATTTGATTGGTATTTTTTAGATGAAAAAAGGTGTGCTACAAAAATTACTTATGATTATTTTTCAAAAAAATTTACAAAAAATGAAAAATTATCCAAATTTACCAATATTACAAATGCTATAGATATATGGTTATCAAAAGATAAATATTTTGAACTTGGAAAAGTTTGTTTAAAGTTGGTTAGTGATGCAAAAGAGGTCAACAGAGTTATGTTTGCAAAAGAAAACAATGAATATATTTTCAGCATGCTTGAAAATTCCTATGAGTATTATGATCAAACCAAAGCAAATATAGCACTCGATAATGCACTTCATAAATTAAAAAAGAAATTTTTTAAAGGTTTTAGCGTAGATGATACATTAGATAATTTAGTTTCCAAATATATAGTTACTTTGCTTACAAATAAAAAAGAACAAATGAGTATTGATTATAATGGGGCAAAAGGTATATTAACTTATTCTATATCAAATGTTTCTGTCATAGGCAATGATTTTTTGGTTAAAAACCCAGATTTTGACTTTTTTTTAAATATAAACAGCAGAAGAAATATAAGCCTGAGAGGAAATGGAAAAGTTGATGTAAGTGTTATAGCTGGAGAACTTGGAGGAGGAGGAGGACATGCAAATGCAAGTGGTGGAATCATTAAAAGTTTTAAAGATAGTTTTTTATATGATAATATTAAAAAACAAGTAGAAGATGCAATAAAAAAAGTAAGGAAATAAAATGGTACAAAATAAACTAAAAGAAGCTGAGAGCGAAATAGAAGAGTTATCTATGCAGTTAGTAGACATGTTAGAAGTTGCATTATATTTTGCAGGATTTAAAAAAGAAAATTTAAAAAACTCTATCGAAATTTACTTAAATGCGATAGATGAAGTATACGAAGACGAAGAAGGAGAAATGGGAGTTGACGAAATAATTGAAGTCATAAATCATATCAAAAAAACCCAACCTACTCTTTTTAGATAAAATAACTGTCTGTATAAAAAGGTCATTTTATTGACCTTTTTATAGGTAAAAATTTTAAAGTATCTTATCTTTTATCTGATTTATCCAAGTTTTTATTCTTTTACCTGTTAATTCACTCTGATTGTCTTCATCAAGAGCCAATCCAACAAATTTACCATTTAAGACTGCTTTTGAATTTTCATAATCATAGTCACTGTCTATATCGAAGCTGCCAATGACATTAGCCCCCATTTTTATAACTTTCTCGTACATTTCTCCCATCGCATCAAGATATGTATCACCATACCCCTCCTGATCTCCAAGACCAAACAGTGCTACAGTTTTACCAGAAAGATTTATCTTTTCAAAATCATCCATAACTTCTTCCCACTCATCTTCAAATTCACCATCACCCCAGGTAGCAACTCCAAATATTAGTTTATCATAGTCATTGATTTTATCTATTGGTGTATCTGCTACATCAAATATATCAATTCCCCCTAAGTTTTCTGCAATCTCTTTTGCTATACTTTCAGTACTACCTGTGCTACTTGCGTAAAATAATGCTGTCGCCATAATAGCTCCTTTTGTTTAAAGATATATTTATGTGAATATACAATATTATTTATTAGGTATTGATTAATGATAATAGTTATCATTAATAATAAGTTTATTTTTATTTTTTTGCTACAAAACAAGCAAAATTTGCCCACTTAAAGACAATATCAATTTTTTTAAATCCTGCTGTCTTTAAGAGACTTATATTTTCATCATCACTATATGGAATAAGTACATTCTCTAAAGCTTCCCGTTTTTTTGATATTTCAAAATCACTATATCCTTTTTTTCTTTTATATTTATGATACTCATCAATCATTTGCTTATGAAGTTTTTTATCTTCATAAATAACTTTTTCATTAAAAATAAAAAGTCCATTGCTGTTCAATGAATTATATATCTTTTGCACTAAATCTAATCTTTTTGAAGGTCTGACAAATTGCAAAGTATAATTAGCAAGTATAATCTTTGAAGCAGGTATATTATCTCTAACAAAATCAGCATAAATCAATTCTACATCAGCTCCATATGCTGATATCTTTCTTTTGGCTCTTGAAATCATTGCATTAGAATTATCAATGCCAATAAGTCTTAAATCTTTACCTGATTTTTTATATATTTCTATTAGAGTCGTAGCGGTTGAGCTGCCCAAATCACAAACCGTATCATTAGTCATGCAATTTTTTACAACAAGATCACTCACTAGATCCAAAACTTCATAATAAAAAGGTATAGAACGATCAAGCATATCATCAAATACACTAGCAACTTCTTCATCAAATTCAAATTGTTTATCTATATCTTTTTTAAAAACTTTATCTATTTTTAAATCTTCCAATACAATACCTTTTAAATACTTTACAAATATTACCGCATATTAATACACTTTGTCAATAGTTACATTAAATGACCACTAAATATAAAATATATTAGTAAAAAAATAGTATAATAAAATAAAAAAGGTTTTATATGTTTTTTTCAAAAAATAATGATGATGACTTTGAAAAATTAAAAAATTTTATAGAAAAAGATTTAATATCAATGAGAAAGAAAAATGACTTGGATTTATCTGATATTCAAAAGATAAAAAATGCGGAAACTTTAAATGATAAAATTTCTTTGATTATAGAACTTAAAAACCAAGATTTATCTGCATGGCAAATTTTTAAAGAAACATTTCCTATAGCTTTTATCGCAATAAACGCTAAAAAGGAGATAGTTGAACATAATAAAATATTTGAATTATTAACAGAATTTACTTTTAATGAAATACATCACAACTCAGGCGGAAAAATACTATGGCCAATAAATCCAAAAGATTGCCAGGTCTGTGCTCTTGCTACAAAATACATTAATTCCAAACAATCTGGCAATGGCTTTGCTAATATCATCTCCAAACCAGGTGAAGAAATCCCAGTATTTGTATATGTCATACCTATATTTACAAATGGTAACTTTCAAAAAGCATATATTCTTTTAAGAGACAGAAGAGAGGAATTGATAAATAGAAAAAACTTTATGTCTGAACAAATAAAGCCAATCACAGGTATTTTAAATAAAATTGCAAAAGGTGAGATATCAGAAAAACTTTTATTGGATGAGAATAGTGAATTGAAGAAGCTCGAAACACCTATAAATACAATTATTGAAACTTTGCACACTATTACATCCAAGATATCCTTATCTGCTACAAATGCTTCTCGTATCAGCTATGACACAAAAAAAACTCTCAAACAAACACAAGAATGGAATGAAGAAGTTTTCCGACCGAGTCAGAACGAATTAGCAATAAAGGCAAAAGATTTAGAGACTTCTATTGAAGATATTCAAAATATGGTAGGTTTAATCGAAGAAGTGAGTGACCAAACAAACCTACTGGCTCTTAACGCAGCTATTGAAGCCGCAAGAGCGGGTGAGCACGGCAGAGGTTTTGCGGTTGTAGCAGATGAAGTAAGAAAGCTAGCAGAAAAAAGTCAACAATCCACAAATGAAATTAAAACCACTATATCTATTATAAAAGAAAATACAACAACAATAACAACCAATATAAAAAATACAGAAAAAGAAGCTGCAAAATTAACCAAAAGCTTAAACGATATGAATGAAAGCTTCTCAAATATAGAACAAGATGTAAATTCTCTAAGAGAAGAAACCAAAAAATTTAAGCTATAATTTTTAAAAATATAAAAATTAAAACTCTGTAGCTAAGAAGAGGAGATTTTTCTCCTCTTCTTCTTTATATATTTACATCATTCCTGGCATTCCACCCATGCCACCCATATCTGGCATAGCTGGAGCTGCTGCTTTGTCTTCTTTTATATCACTTACTGTTGCTTCCGTAGTAAGAAGCAAGCTCGCTACTGAGATAGCATTTTGAAGTGCAACTCTTTCAACTTTCACAGGATCAATGATACCTGTTTTAAACATATCAACATATTTTCCTGTTGCTGCATCAAATCCATAGTTTACATCTTTTGATTTTTCTACTTCATTGGCAACAACTCCTGCATCAAAACCAGCATTTTGAGCTATTTGTTTCAATGGAGCTTTTAATGCTCTTTGAACAATCGCAGCACCTATGGCTTCGTCACCTTGTAAGTCAAGATTAACCTTGCTGCCTGCTAGTATTATCGCAGCGCCACCGCCAATAACCACGCCCTCTTCTACTGCAGCTTTTGTAGCACTCAAAGCGTCATCAACTCTGTATTTTTTCTCTTTCATTTCTGTTTCAGTCGCAGCTCCGACTTTTATAACAGCAACTCCACCACTTAATTTTGCAAGTCTTTCTTGTAATTTTTCTTTATCATAATCGCTTGTTGTGTCTTCTATTTGCGCTTTTATGACTTTTATCCTGTCTGTAATTTTGTCTTTATCTCCGGCACCATTTACTATGGTTGTGTTATCTTTATCTATAAGAACGCTATTGGCACTTCCAAGATCATCCAAAGTGGCACTTTCAAGAGTTCTACCTACCTCTTCACTTATAACTTCACCTCCGGTAAGTATAGCTATATCCTCAAGCATCGCCTTTCTTCTATCGCCAAAACCAGGAGCTTTAACAGCAGAGATATTTAAAACACCTCTTAACTTGTTTACAACTAGTGTTGCCAAAGCCTCACCTTCGATATCTTCAGCTATTATAAGAAGGGGTTTGCCTGTTTTTTGAATTTGTTCCAATACAGGTAACAAATCTTTTAAGCTTGTAATTTTTTTATCAAATAAAAGTATATAAGGATTTTCGATCTCACAAGTCATTTTTTCAGAATTTGTTACAAAATAAGGACTCAAATACCCTCTGTCAAACTGCATTCCCTCAACTACTTCAAGCTCATCTTGAATACCTTTTGCCTCTTCAACAGTTATAACACCGTCTTTTCCAACTTTTTCCATAGCTTCAGCTATCAGATTTCCTATCTTTTCATCCGAATTTGCTGAGATTGTAGCAACTTGAGCAATCTCTTTTTGATTTTTTACTTCTTTGGCTATTTTTTTAAGTTCATCTATAATCGCAGAAGCTTCTTTATCCATTCCTCTTTTAACTTCTACAGGATTTGCTCCTGCAGTTATATTTTTAAGACCTTCTCGAAAAATTGCATGGGCTAAAACTGTTGCAGTTGTTGTTCCATCACCTGCTTCATCTGCTGTTTTGCTTGCTACTTCTTTTACAAGTTGAGCACCCATATTTTCTATGGTATTATCGAGTTCAATCTCTTTAGCAACAGTTACTCCGTCTTTTGTAATACTTGGAGCACCGAAGCTTTTTTGGATAAGTACATTTCTACCTCTTGGTCCCATTGTAACTTTTACAGCATTATTTAGCTTTCTAACACCTGCATATAATTCATTTCTTGCATCATCACTATATTTTATCTCTTTTGCCATTTCAAACCTCCATTATTTTAATACACCGAGAATATCATCGGTACTTAGCACTAAATACTCTTTATCTTCAAGAGTTATCTCAGTACCTGAGTATTTTGCGAATACAACTCTATCTTCAACTGCAATCTCACCCTCTTCTTTAACTTCTTTGCTTATAGCTTTTACTACAGCATTTAAAGGTTTTTCTTTTGCATTATCAGGTATAATAATACCAGTAGAAGTTGTAGTAGGCTCTTCCAGCCTTTCAACTAATACCCTTTGACCTAAAGGTTGAAAATTCATGTTAGCCTCCTAATATTTATAATTTTTAGCACTCTTTTAGTTTGAGTGCTGAAATTTTACTAAAATATTGGTCAAATGTCAAGTAATTTATTGATAAAATTCATACATATTGAGTCTTTATAGCTCAATATAAATAAAATTTTCTATTAAGGAGATATAGATGTTTAAAGTTTTAAGTAGCATCATTGTCGGTATAATACTATTGGTAAGCGCTATTTTTCTTTTATTGTTTACAAATAGTGGAAATAACTTTTTACGACCATACATAAGTTCATATTTAAGCAATAAACTTGATATGAATATAAAGCTTGATTCTTTCTCGCTAAGACCAAATTTTCTTGATATGGAAGCTTATATAAATGGTGATAATAAAATTATTTTGAATGGAAATATCAATATACTTAAAGAAAAATTTGACTTAGACTTTTTTGTTCAGGCAAAGAGTTTAACAACAATTAAAAAACATATTGCAAGCGATGTAAATCTAAAAGGTAATATAAAAGGCTATATAAATAATTTTTATATAAAAGGTAATGGAAAGTTATCAGGATCAAATGTAGACTTTAATTCAGAGATTTCACATCTTAAAGCCAAGAATCTTCATTTAAATATGAAAAAAGCCAGAATCAATGAAATACTTGCTTTTTTAAACAAACCCCCTTATGTCTCAGGTATAGCAAATATAAATATAAACTTCAATAATTTGGATATAAATGATTTAGATGGCAACGCTAACATAGATATACCTTATGGCAGCATCAATACCGCCCTCATAAAAAGAGATTTCAATATCACTTTACCCATAGGTCTTATTTTTAAAGCAAGAAGTGATTCATTGTTAAAAAATAAAATGATAATCTCAAAAATCAATTTCTCAAGCAATATTGCAAAAATAGATACTAAAAAAACTATATACAACCTAAAAGATAAGAGTTTTGACAGTGATTATATCGTAGATATTCCAAACCTTAAACTTTTAAATAGTGTTATAAAAACGAAATTAAGAGGAAGTTTTAAAGCAACCGGCGAAGTTAAAATGCATGATAAAAAACTCAGCTACCTTATATCAACCTTTTCTCTCGGAGGAAATGCAAAAATAATCGGGTATGACAAAACTGTGAAAATTATTGCAAATTCATTGAGGATGGATAAAATCCTTTATATGTTTTATATACCAAAATACTCATATAGCGATATAGATATAAATGGAATATTTGATAACATAGGAAGCAATGCATTGAGTGGAAGCACCAAGATAAGTTTACAAAAAGGAAAGTTAAACAATGAGTTGATTTATAAGGATTTCAATATTTCTGTTCCGGAGGATTTTTCTTATGAGGATAATATTAGCATAACAAACAAAAACAATCATATTCTTTTCGCCTCAGATTTAAATAGCACCATAGCTGCACTTAAAATAACACATGGAATTTTTGATACTTCTTTAGATAAACTAACAGGAAAATACAAAATTAACATAAATGACTTATCAAAATTATCCTTTTTAATAAAGAGAGAAATACTCGGAAAAGCCGATTTTAATGGTAGTTTCAAATCTTACAACGGCATGCTTTTGGCTTCAGGAAAAACAAATATATTTGACACAAATACAACTTATGATTACAAAAATGGCGATATCAGTATAAATTCTAAAGATATAAATACTCTTAAATTAAGCCAAATATTTGGATATCCCCCACTTTTTGACTCAAACGGAACAATGCAGGCATATTATAATCCAAAATGGAAAAAGGGGGTTTTCAGTATCATTTTACACAATGGAAGAATGATGCCAAATGAATTTAGCAGTATTGTTTTTAATCTTTCCGGATTTGATATGACAAAAGAGCTTTATGGCAAAAGTACCTTAAACGGCAACATCAAAGACAATATAATAAATTTTGCATTTGATATGAACTCATCTAAAAGCCTAATCAAAATATATAATGCGAAGCTGAATTCAAAAAATAATATCATCAATGCAAAATATATAGTTAAGATAGGAGACAAAGATGTTGAGGGTGATATAGAAGGAAATATAGACCATCCAAAAGTAAAAGTCAATTCCTCCTCATATATAAAAAATAAAATAGAAAAATTGATAGATAAAAAAGTACCCAAGAAGTACCAAGCACCGCTAAAACAGATAATTAATCTCTTTGGGGGGTAAGCATATATTAAGTAAATATTAAATATAATTCTATCTCTTTTTTGTGGCAGGGTAGCTCAGCTGGTTAGAGCGCTGGTCTCATAAGCCGGAGGTCGGGGATTCGAGTTCCCCCCCTGCTACCACTTATAAACCCCTAAATT
>Ga0256829_1000113_pt1 | contig 105835 bp, 104 predicted proteins | sample 131447metaG_FD_185979 | JGI IMG/M metagenome (GOLD analysis project Ga0256829, IMG submission 185979) | Hydrothermal vent microbial communities from Lau Basin, Pacific Ocean - 131-447 | ecosystem: Environmental > Aquatic > Marine > Hydrothermal vents | place: Pacific Ocean: Lau Basin... | reverse complement strand
TTTTTGCATCCAGGTGAATGGCAGATACGTGTTGACAGGCATCGAGTCGGGTAATAGCGGGGTTATCATGGAAAAGGGAGATGAGGGTATAGCTTTCTGGTTCGAGTGTATAGATAAGTGTTTGAAGTTTTTGCCATGAGTACTTAATATGGGCACCGTAGCCATTGTCCCGGAGATAGAAGGCTTCAATAGCGGGCTGTTTGACGATAGCCGGTTCTGTAAAAGAAAGTTTGCTGCTCTGGATACTCCCAAGCAGCTTATCTGAGTATTGAAGATAGCCGCCGTTCTTCCAAGCCTTTGGCGTCATACCAAAGCGTGCTTTGAAAGTACGGATGAAAGAGGTCTGTGAACTGTAACCGCATGCAGCAGCAATTTTGCTGATAGTGGATTGCCGGTTGGTTATCAACAGGTTGGATGCTTTTTGGAGGCGAATGGATTTGATACTCTCATAGATGTTCCTGCCGAAAATATTTTTGAATATTTTGTGAAGGTAAAATTTATCGATACCAAATGTCTCTGCCATTTCATCAATATTGATAGGGGTGTCGATATTAGTGTAGATGTAGTACATTAAATCGTTGGCAATACGTATATGTTTCCAATAGGTTTCTTTTTTCATGAGTATAATTATAACAAAAAAGGATAACTTTTAGAACAATTACAGTGTAGCAATGAAGAGAGTATAGGGAGTATAATGCGCGAAAAAAGGAATGATGATGAAAATAGTCAAAAGAAAGATCAATAAATTACTGATTGCCAATCGTGGCGAGATTGCACTGCGTATCATCCGCGCCTGTAAAGAACTTGACATTACAAGTGTTGTCGTGCACTCCGAAGCGGATAAAAATGGTGTCTGGGTTAAAAAAGCCGATCAGACCATAGAAATGAAAGGGCATCCTGTTCAAGTCTATCTGGACTATGAAAATATTATCGACTTGGCAAAAGCCAACCGGTGTGACGCGATTCATCCCGGGTACGGTTTTCTCTCTGAAAGTGCAGAATTTGCAAGAGCGTGTGAAAAAAGAGGCATTGTTTTTGTTGGGCCAAGTCCGGAGCATATTGCTCTGTTTGGTGACAAAATCGCTTCCAAAGAGAAGATGAAAGAGATAGGTGTACCAGTCATTGAAGGGACAACCAGTCCTGTTCAAAGTGTGGAAGAAGCCCGCGAAATAGCTGAAAATATCGGTTATCCGGTTATCATCAAGGCAGCATTTGGCGGTGGTGGACGCGGTATGCGTATTGTAGAAGAGAGCAAAAGGTTTGCTTCTGCATTCGAGGCGGCAAAGTCAGAAGCGGAAAAGTATTTTGGAAACGGAGATCTTTTTGTGGAGAAGTTCATTAAAAATCCGCGCCACATTGAAGTACAGATCATTGCGGACAAGTATGGCAATGTCGTGCATCTTGGTGAGCGCGACTGTTCCATCCAAAGACGCCATCAAAAGGTTATTGAAATATCTCCTTCCCCACGCCTCAATCCCGTCACACGAAAAGAGCTTTACCGCATCGCTCAGAAAGCGATCTACCGCCTTGGGTATGAGAGTGTGGGTACACTGGAATTTCTTGTTGATGAAGAAGATACTATCTACTTCATTGAAATGAATACGCGTATTCAGGTAGAGCACCCTGTAACAGAAACCATTACAGGGGTGGATCTTATTCAGCGTATGATTCAGATTGCAGAAGGAGACAAACTGCATTTCTTGCAGGAAGAGATACAGTTTAGAGGATATGCCATCGAGTTTCGTATCAATGCGGAAGATCCGCAAAAAGAGTTTATGCCCTCCTTTGGTACGATAGGTGAATATTTGACGCCGGGTGGTCCCGGTGTCAGACTGGATACAGGTATTTACGGCGGCTACGCTATTCCGCCGCACTATGATTCCATGGTTGCAAAACTGATTGTCTGGGCGCTTGATTGGGATGGCGTTATTCACAAAGCAAAAAGGGCTTTGGATGAATACTATATAGAAGGTATCAAAACAAATTTGCCTTTGCACAGGGCGATTGTGGAAGATACTGAGTTCAAAGAGGGTAAATTTACCACAGCTTTTCTTGACAGATTCGCCGATGAGTTTGCATTGCTGAGTACCATTGCTCCGACAAAAGGAGAGGACACAACTTCATTTATGTCACGTTTGATACAGAAAGGATTGATGACGATAAAGGGAGATATGCTGTAGCGGGAGAGAAGGCAGTGTGCCTTACTCCTCAATGTAGTTCTTGAGTTTTCTTCCCACTTTTGGGTGTTTGAGTTTTTTGATCGCACTGCTTTCGATCTGGCGGACACGTTCACGGGTGACGTTGAGCTCTTTACCGATCTCTTCGAGGGTTCTGTCACTCTCATCCTCAAGCAGACCGAAACGCATACGGATGACCGCTTTTTCTCGCTCATTAAGCTGGTCGAGTACCTCGTCGATCTGGTTGTTCAGGTCATCTTTGAGGACGACATCGGTTGGGCTGAGAGTGGTTTTGTCTTCGATGAAGTCACCGAATCTTCCGTCATCCTCGTCACCGACAGGTGTCTCCAGAGATACGGGTTCTTTGGTGATCTTAATGACATTCTTTACCTTGTCTACGGAGAGCCCCACCTCTTTGGCAATTGTATCGAGATCGGGCTCTTTCCCCGTCTCCTGCAGATGCTTACGGATGATCTTGTTGATACGGTTGATCGTTTCGATCATATGGATCGGGATACGGATGGTTCTTGCCTGATCGGCGATGGCACGGCTGATTGCCTGACGGATCCACCATGTCGCGTAGGTGGAGAATTTGTAGCCTTTCTCATACTCGAATTTATCAACCGCTTTCATTAGACCGATATTCCCTTCCTGAATGAGGTCAAGGAACGGCAGACCGCGGTTGGTGTAGCGTTTGGCGATGGATACGACCAGACGCAGGTTGGACTTTGCCATACGTGTTTTGGCTTTTTCGCTCTTGGCTTTACCCTGACGGATCTGGTTGAGGATCTCCTGAAGCTTCTCTTCGCTCAGGTCAAAGCCGCCTTTACTCGCCTCACGGGTCTCGAAGAGCTTTTTGATCTCAACATAGGTGCTGACCATTGTTGTCTCCGGCACGGCATCGATAATGTCCTCTTTGTCCATGTTGATAATGTTATCGAGGATCTTCTGGTGGTTGGCACGGAGTGTGTCGTTGAAGAGCGGCAGTTTGTACTCAAGGCGTTTAAGCTCTTTTTCGAAACTGTCATCGCTCTTGAGCGCTGTCTCCATCGCTTTGACCAGCTCATTGATGAGTTTGGATGTCGGTCCAAGGTCGAGTAGAGCCGCTTTAAGCTGTTCCTTTTTGTAAGCAATTTTGAGACGCTCATGGATTACTTTGACCGGGTCTGTTTCATTTTTAATGACATCATCGAGTCCTTCACGGGCTTTCATCCACTCTTTTTTTGCCTTTTCAAGACGCTTGAAGCTCTCAATGACCTGTTTGACTCGTTTGTCATTTTTGGGTGTTTTGCTTTCGGATGCTTCTGCATCACTTTCTTCTGCATCTTCTTTGTCGTCACTGTCACTTTTTTCATCTTCAAAGCTTTTGAAAAGTTCCTTAACCCGTCTTTCACGGTTGAGCAGAGGCTCTTTGTAGTTGAGGATGTAGTCGATAAGGTAGGGGACAGAACAGATTGCATCGATGATGATCTCTTCACCCTCTTCGATCTGTTTGCTTAACTCAACCTCTTCTTCCTTGGTCAGCAGAGGAATCTTGCCCATTTCACGCAAGTACATACGCACAGGGGAGTCGGAACGGCTCCACTCGAGCAGTTCTTTTTCTTTGTTGAGATCGAACTCATCCTCAATCTCGCCGTCAGCCGCACGTCTGCGTGCCTCTTCACGGCGCTTGCTCTCTTTATCGGTCAGGTGTTTGGCATACTCGGAAGCAGAAATGATCTGCACTTTATTGTCTTCGGCAAGTTTGTGGATCTTTTTGGCCTGTGCCAGTGTGGGAGCCTTGTTGAACTCCTTGGCAATGTTTTCAAAGGTGACCACATCACCTTTTTTCTTGGATTTGAATAACGCTTCGATATCTTTTGTTGTGTCTTTTGCTGCCATTGAAACCCTTTTGATATGTGAGAGAAATCTCTTTAAGATATGATAAAGGTGGATTATACCGAAATTTTCTTTGTTTTGGCGGTTCAATTTGGCAATTTTCGATTTTTTGGCTATAATCGCGAAAATTTTTCCGGTTTAATACCGGAACGTAAAGGATCTACTTTGCAAGGAAAAGTCTGGAAATTCGGTGACAATATCGATACCGACCTCATTATTGCCGCGCGCTATCTGAATACAAGTGAGCCCAGTGAACTGGCCAAACATGTCATGGAGGATGCCGATCCGGAGTTCGTCTCCAAAATGAAAGAGGGAGATATCATCGTTGCCGGTGAAAACTTCGGCTGTGGATCAAGCCGTGAACATGCGCCTATTGCCCTAAAGGCAGTAGGTATCAATGCCGTTATTGCACCTTCGTTTGCGCGTATCTTTTACCGTAACGCGTTCAATATGGGACTGCCTATCTTTGAACTGAAAGAGGCTGACGAGATTAACGAGGGCGATACCGTGCGTATCGATATGGACAATGGTGAAATCATCAATGTCACGCAGTCAAAAACCTATAAATTCACACCGATTCCCGAATTTATGCAGGAGCTGGTCGATGCGGGCGGGTTGATCAACTTTGCCAAAAAAGAGATTGAACAAGGAGCAGCACAATGAGTACGAGAAACTATAAGATCGGTGTTATTAAAGGTGACGGTATTGGACCGGAGATTGTCGATGAGGCACTGAAGGTGCTCGATGCCGTTTCTGTTGCACAGGGTTTTAACCTCAAGTATGAAGAGTTTCTGCTTGGTGGTGCGGCAATCGATGCCACAGGTGTACCGCTTCCGGAAGAGACCATTCAGGGGGTCAAAAAGTGTGATGCAGTACTTTTTGGTGCCATTGGCGGGCCCAAGTGGGACAATCTGGAGCGTCACCTCAGACCCGAAACAGGACTGCTCGGTCTGCGTAAAGAGATGGGAACTTTTGCCAATCTCAGACCTGCAACAGTCTATGATGAACTTATCAATGCTTCCAGCCTGAAACCTTCGGTTATTCAGGGTGTGGATATTATGGTAGTACGTGAGCTTACCGGAGGAATCTACTTCGGTCAGCCGCGTGAACTGCATGAAGACAAAGCGTTCAATACGATGGTCTATACCCGTGAAGAGGTCAGACGTATTGCTGTTGTCGCATTTGACATTGCCATGAAACGCAGCAAACGCATCTGCTCTGTTGACAAAGCGAATGTGCTTGAAGTCAGCCAGTTTTGGCGTGAAATCGTCGAAGAGGTTGCCAAAGACTATCCGGAAGTAGAACTGAGTCATATGTATGTGGACAATGCCGCGATGCAGCTGATCCGCGACCCGAAACAGTTCGACGTCATTTTGACCGGAAATATTTTTGGTGATATTCTCTCCGATGCGGCAAGTATGCTTAGCGGTTCTATCGGACTGCTACCAAGTGCCAGTACAGGAAAGGGTGTGGGACTCTTCGAGCCGATCCACGGTTCTGCACCTGACATTGCCGGACAGGGAATTGCAAACCCCATAGCGACTATTGCGAGTGCGAGTATGATGCTGCGTTATGCGCTCGATGAGCAGGAAGCGGCCGACAGGATCGATGAAGCGATCAAAAAAGCACTTGCGGAGGGTTACAGAACCGGAGATATCGGTGATTTTGATGCCAAAGAGATTGTCAGCTGTGCGGAGATGGGTGATATTATTGCCAACTACGCATCGCGCTAACCCGTAGGGTGTTGTGCCCCACAACACCATTGTGTTGTATACAAAAATATATTTTAAGTATTTGGATGAGCGGTGTTGTCCTTGACAATACCCTACAGAGAGGTAAGGGATTAAATATCATGGAAACCAAAGCGCGTGTGTTGATCGACTGTCATGATGCCAAGGGGCTCGTATATAAGATTTCGAAAGTCTTTTATGACCGTGATCTGAATATCGACTCCAACCGTGAATTTGTCGATAAGGAAAAAGAGAAATTCTTTATGCGTACGGTGGTGACAGGTACTTTCGAGATTGATGAACTCGATGCCGCATTGCGAGAAGTTGCTCCCAAAGATGCACATATCCGTGTTGTCGCACCCAAAAAGAAGAAGATCGTCATTCTTGCAACCAAAGAGTCACATGCCCTGGGTGATATTCTTATCCGCCATGCAGCTGGAGAACTGGGGGCAGATATCGAGTGCGTCATTGCCAACCATGAAACGCTGCGCAGCCTTGTTGAGCGTTTTGACATTCCCTTTATTCACATATCGGCAGAGGGACTGAGCAGAGAAGCGCATGAAGCCAAGGTCATGGCTGAAATTGACAAACATACCTTTGACTACATGGTACTTGCCAAATATATGCGTATCCTGACTTCAGATTTTGTTGCTGCCTATCCTGAAAAGATCATCAATATTCATCACTCTTTCCTTCCTGCATTCATTGGCGCCAATCCGTACAAACAGGCGTATGAGCGTGGGGTAAAGATCATTGGGGCAACGGCACACTTTGTAACAGACGATTTGGATGAAGGGCCGATTATAGCGCAGGATGTTATCCCGGTTAACCATCGTTTTGACTGGAAAGATATGCAGCGTGCCGGGCGTGATGTAGAAAAAGTGGTGCTTTCGCGTGCGCTGAACCTTGTACTCAACGATCGTGTTTTTGTCAATGGCAACAAAACGATTGTCTTTTAAATGAGGAATGAGGAATGAGGAATGAGGGAACCAATAAGAACTGTAGGGTACGTAATTACGCACCAAGATCAGTGTTCACTGGATGATGGATTATAAATGTTCAATATAGTGTTGGTGGAACCGCAGATTCCACAGAATACGGGGACGATCGGGCGGTTGTGTGTGAACCTCGGAGCGACGCTGCACCTTGTCAAGCCGCTCGGTTTTGACATTGACGACAAAGCGGTCAAGCGTGCAGGGCTGGATTACTGGAAGCAGCTCGACCTTGTTGTGTGGGAGTCGTTTGAAGCGTTTCTTGCCGCACATCCTATCGGTAACCGTACCCATATGGCAACCACCAAAACGGACAACCTCTATTTCAATGCCGATTTTCAAAAGGGTGATTACATCCTTTTTGGTTCGGAAACCAAAGGAATAGATGAGCGCATACTTCTGGAACATCCTCAAAACTGCATCACTATTCCGATGGGTGGCAAGGGACGAAGTCTTAACCTTGGCGTAAGTGTCGGCATCGTTACCTATGAAGCATTGCGGCAAAACTATGAGGGCTTTGAAAAGATCACCATTGCCAACAGTTTGAAGGAGAACGTATGAGTTTCGGAGACATTGTTTATATTGTTGCAATGGCCTTGTTTGCCTGGATGACCTTTGCGATTGTACGCAATAACTTCCGTTCGAAATTTGATGATGAGGGAAACCGTAAAGATCTGGATGAGGAAGCGTAGAAGAGCTTTCCTTGCCTAAAATACTCTTTAATCTCTCCTAACCCCCCATTTACCAACTTTTCGATAAAATTAATGCCATTATTATCTATGAGGATGACCCTGATGACACAACCGTTACTGATCGAGATAGGGGTAGAGGAACTGCCCGCCATTCCGCTGCTTAAAATTGTCAAGAATATTGAAAATGCCTGGAAGAAAATCCTGGAAGAATACAGGCTTGACAGTGATTTTACCTTTCTCTATACACCAAGACGCCTGGTGCTGATGCATAATGCTATGCCACTGAAACAGGAAGACAGTACTATAGAACTGATGGGGCCTCCGGTTGCGGCAGCGTTCAAAGATGGGGAGCCTACTCCTGCCGCACTTGGGTTTGCAAGAAAGTGCGGAGTGGATGTCAGTGAGCTTGGCAGAGCACAAAAAGGCAAGACGGAAGTACTTTATTTCAAAAAAGAGGAGAAGGGTGAAGAAACTGCTGCTTTGCTTGAAGAGATGATTGGAAAATGGATTGCATCGATGGCCTTTGGTAAAATGATGCGATGGGGTGACAGAAGCGATGAGTTCATCCGTCCGGTACGTTGGCTGCAGGTCAGACTGGGAGATACTTCCGTACCTGTAGAACTCTTTGGTGTCACTTCCGATACAAAGACTTATGTGCACCGTATGGTAAGCTACGATGCGGTTGAAGTACCAAGCATTGAAGCCTACCCGGAAGTGCTCAAAGAGGGAGCAGTGACGCTTGAACCTTCAGAACGTGAGGCACGCATTCTTGCAGAGTTCGATACATTGGAAGAGGAACACGGTATTGTCATAGAGCGTGACAATGCCCTGCTTGCAGAAGTGGTTGCCATTACCGAAAACCCCAAAGCACTGGTAGGGAAGTTTGACGAAATGTTCCTGGAACTGCCGCCGGAGGTGATCATTACATCGATGAAAGAGCATCAGCGCTACTTCCCGGTCTTTGAAAAGGGCAAGATCACCAACAAGTTCGTGGTGGTCTCCAATGCCTATACTGACGACTATTCCAAAGTCATTGCCGGAAACGAACGTGTGCTCAAGCCAAGACTTGCCGATGGTCTATTCTTCTACCGCAATGACCTGCGCAATGGACTGAGTACGTCAGGACTTGAGAAAGTACAGTTTATTGACGGGCTGGGAACACTTGCAGACAAGATCAAACGTGAAAAGCGTATTGCCCTCAGACTGCTTGCGCTCTACATGGATAAACTTGAAGCACAAACCGGTAAAACACCGGCAGAACTTGAAAAGCTTATGGACAGAGCGGTTGAGCTTGCCAAGGCAGACTTGATGAGTGAGATGGTTTACGAGTTTACGGAGCTTCAGGGCTTGATGGGCTACTACTACGCCAAGGCGCTGGGAGAGGATCCTCTGGTTTACAATGCGATCAAAGAGCAGTATATGCCTGTGGGTGAAGGTGCAGAGCTTCCAAGTTCACTTTTCTCTGCGATTGTAGCAATGAGTATCAAGCTTGATACCCTGCTTGGACTCTTCAGTGTCGGCAAGATCCCGACCGGGAGTAAAGACCCCTTTGCACTCCGCCGTGCAGTCAACGGGATTGTGCGTATTGTTATCGATAACGATATTCCATTTAATATCGATGATATGCTGGCACTGCTCAAAGATGAGTATGACAGTTTTGATGTTGGACAGCTCAAAGCCTTTATTATTGAACGTATCAACAAGAGCCTTGATGCCAACCCCTCTGTCATCGCGGCTGTCCTTGCCAGTGGAGAACTCGATATCAACGAGATTGCAAAGAAGGTTGCAGCACTCAACGAGATTGTCGCAGACGAGAGCTTCAAGGAGCAGTTTGCCACCTTCAAACGTGTGGCGAACATTTCCAAGGATGTCGATCTGGACGGCGATCTGAGTATCGATGTGAGCCTCTTCAGAGAGGATGCCGAAGTGAACCTTTACAATGCGTACGAAAAGGTGCTCAATCAGGAATTTTCCGATTACAAAACGAAACTTGAAGCACTTTTCGGTCTCAAGCGGGAGCTTGATGCCTACTTTGATGATGTACTGGTCAATGCTGAAGAGGAGGCTCTGCGTAAAAACCGTCAGCATATGATCGCATCTATCTACAAAACATTCCGGGATATTGCGGATATTAAAGAGATTACGGTTTAGGCTGCATGCCTGAAATTTACGATACTATTGTAATAGGTGCCGGCATTGCCGGGTGCTGTGCGGCATTTGCACTCAAAGAGCAGGGGCATGATGTTCTGTTTGTGGACAGAAGCGGTATGGCAGCCACTGGCGGTTCAGGTGCAGCTGGTGCTTTTGTCTCTCCAAAGATCGGCAAAGGTGGTTCGCTTCAGGCCTTGACCAATGAAGCCTTTGCCTATGCCAAAGATTTTTACCTTAAACACTTTCCAGACTATTTTCACCAAACCGGTGTGATCCGCATCCCCAAAGATGCAGAGGATGCAATAAAGTTTTCTCTTTACGAACCGCACAACGAAGCAAAGTATCGCTGGTTAAATAAAGAGCAGTTGCAAAAACTCGGTATCAAAGAAAACAATGCAAGTTTTCTCTTCGAAGAAGCAGGTGTCTGTGATGCACCAGAGCTGTGTAATGCTATTCTAAAACAGGTTCCCTTTCAACAGTTTGCAGTAGAAAAACTGATCTACAACAACGGAAGCTGGACTCTCCTCAACGCACAACGTACAACGCTAAACGCCAAGTACATTGTACTGGCGACCGGACATGAAAGCAATTTGCTTGATCTGCGCTACATGGGCATACGCGGTACATGGGGCTCGCGTGGTGATTACTATAGTGCTTTGAAGCTTGATGTGAGTATGCACAAAAAGATCTCAGTCTCTGCCAATATTGGCGGCATCATCAAACTTGGTGCAACCCATGTCAAATCCAAAAGTCCCTGTATGGTCTGTGACGGCAAACCGCTTGCATCACTTGAAGCACAGGCATCTCAGATGGTCGATACCTCCGATTTCGTGCTCAAAGAGACTTTTTGCGGTATGCGTGCAGGCAGCAAAGACTATTTTCCGCTGGTGGGCAGGGTGGTCGATGTACCCTATATGGAAGCGCACCACCCCAATGTCTTTCGCGGTGCCAAACCGCCGCTGAAACATTTGGAGAATCTTTATATTCTCAATGGAGTGGGAGGACGCGGTTTTGTCTTTGCCCCGTTAATGGCAAAGTGGCTTGCGGAGCTGATAACCGAAGGAGAAGAGGTCGATAGCAGCGTCAATCCGGACAGACTCTTTTTGAAGTGGGCGAGGAAGCTGAAGGGTGCGTAATCACGCACCTTTTTACGCACTGAAATTAAAAAAGATTATTCTTTGTAAGATCATTTGAAGGTGCGAAATATCGCACCCTACGGCTGTTCCCATTTCTCCCACGAAGCGGGCTCTGTAATATGCGGGAATCCGTCGAGTATCTCCTGCGGCTGGAACTTCGGCTTGTAGGCAAAGGCTTTGCACCCCTCCACCCAGTAGCCGAGGTAGATATAGGGCAGTTCGAGTATCTTGGCAAGTTTGATCTGGTAGAGCAGGGAGTAGGTGCCCAGAGAGAGTTTACCGTAATCAGGGTCGTAGTAGAAGTAGATGGCGCTGATGCCGTCATCAAGGATATCGATGAGGTCGACCCCTACCAGTTTGCCGTCGACAATGTAAAGTACCTCTTTGCCGAAATCATGCGCACCGTCAACAAAGTTTTCATGGTATTCGCGTTGGGAGATGTTTCGGAAGCTCCAGCCGTCTTTGTCATGTTTATAGGCATGGTACTTGTTGTAGAGGTCAATGTGCGACTGTGTGAGTGTCGGTTTTTGGACAATGATCTGTGTATTTTCATTGCGTCTGATAGTACGGCGCTCAGATTTGCTGAAGCTGTAAGCCTCTGCATCGATACGGACACTTTTACATTCGTTGCATCCATTGCAGGTAGGGTGAAAAAAGTATTTTCCAAACCGGCGCCAGCCACGCTGAATAACGGCGGTTGCAAAGGTTTTCGAAGCATTTTGGACATACTTGTAGTGCATTCGCACCGAGCGGCCGGGGAGGTAGGCACAATCATAATCGAGCATCGAAAAGTCAGTTGAAGGAGGGTTGAGCAAATCAAGTTCTTCGTTCACGGCTGCCTCCTTGTGCTAAAATTACCGCGATTATACAGAAAATATAGTAAAATTGTGATATTTTCCTATTAGGAGCGGGAGTGTTTCTCTATCAGCCCACCAGCGGTTACTGTTACAACAGTGACTCTATTTTTCTTTACGACTTCATTGCACAATTCAAGCCGAAGGGAAAACTGCTCGATGTAGGTTGCGGAGTGGGCATTATTTCACTGCTGCTGACGCGAGATTTTAAGACAGAAACACGTATCATCGACAAACAGGAAAAGATGCTTTCTTATGCAGTACACAACTTTAGGCTGAATAACCTTGATGTGTCAGCGCATTTGGGAGATTTTACCGAGTTTCAGAGTGAAGAACGGTTTGATTACATTGTTTCCAATCCGCCCTTTTATGATCCCAATGTCACCCAAAGTGAAGATACGCATCTCAACATTGCCCGCTATGCGCACCATTTGCCTGTCGAGCGTTTCATCAGGCGTGTCAAGACCTTTTTGCGTCCCAAAGGATGGTTCATTTTCTGTTATGATGCCAAACAGATCGACCTGCTGATGCAGTGGCTCAAACACTACGGCATCAACCCTGAAAAGATACGGTTTGTCCATTCTAAGATAGACCGTGAATCCAAACTGGTGATGATCGCAGCACGCAACAACTCAAAGTCGATGACACAGGTGTTGCCGCCGCTGATCGTCTTTGATGAGCAGAGTAACTATCTTCCTGCGGCACAGCAGGCATTTGAGAGGGCGGGGACGCATAGTATCAAAGCGGAACGCGATGATAGTGAAGAGTGAAGAGAGAAGAGTGAAGAGATGAGGTAGGCATTGCTGTGCAATGCTTTGATTATGTAGGGTGCGTATCCACGCACCAAAAAAACAATTTATGGATGGAAAATATGAATGAAAACCTGATGGAAAAAGAGGGGTACAGTTACAAGTTTGACCCTGCTGCGTGTGAGGCGTGTGGCGGGCATTGCTGTACGGGGGAGAGCGGGTATATCTGGGCGAAGTATGATGAGATCGTCAATATGGCGGCGTTTGTTAACCTTTCGGTGGAAGAATTTGCTACAATGTATCTAAGAAAAGTCAAACACCGTTATTCGCTTACAGAGAAGATGCTGGCACCTGACAATTATGCCTGTATCTTTTTTGACGAAACAAAAAACCGCTGTTCAATCTACCCGGTACGGCCGCTTCAGTGCCGTACCTTTCCGTTTTGGGAGCAGTTCAAACATGATGAAGAAGAGGTAAGAAAAGAGTGTCCCGGTATCGTATAATTTTTGCAGCAGTCGCTGCTTTTTTCTTTTGCATTACTTCTTCGCAGGCCAAAACGCTGCAGATGATCAGTGAAGATGAACTGATTGTGCGCGGGTTGCTCTACGCCCAGTACAAAGCGTATGAATCAAGCCGTGAAGTCTTTGCAAAGCTGTACGATATGACCGGAGAGAAAGAGTACCTCTTTCGTGAAGTGACGGCGTCACTGCTTGGCAGAACACATATTCCGGAAAGTATTGTCCGTCTTAAAGCATTTGACAAGAAACACCCTGATATGCTGGAAGTCAAGCGCCTGCTTATTCCGCTCTATCTGACCAATCAGCAGATCAAAGAGGCACAGAAAGAGGCATCTTACCTGCTTGAGCGTTCCAACAAGGCTGTGGATCTTGATCTGGCTGCCAATCCCTATCTGTATGCGGGTGAGTTTAAAAAAGCCCTGCAGCTGCTGCAGCGTGCCTACGAAGCGTCAAACAGCGAAGATATTTTGCTGCGTATGGTGGCGATTATGGATGAATATACCCATGAACGGCGCAGAGCAATCCAGCTGTTGGAGACACACAGACGTATGAATGTGGTTAATTCTGACATGCTCTATTTCAAACTCCTCTCTTTATATGTCAAAGAAAACGATGTCGACGGGGTGATCTCCATCTATCAGGCACTGTACGAGCACGACAAAAGCCCGGAGTACCTTGACAGAATCGTCAAGGCGTACGCTTTCAAGGGGGATATCAAAGGCGCTATTAAATATCTTGAGAAAGAAAAAGCCGGAGAGAAGATCCTCTATCAGCTTTACAAAAGCCAGAAGATGTTTGACAAGGCGTTGCCGCTTGCCCAACAGTTTTATGAGAAAGAGAAAGATCCAAAGTGGCTGGCGGAAGTGGCGATTTTGACCTACGAAAAGGCAAAAGACAAGAACGATGCTGTAATGATCGCCAAAGTGGTCAAGACCTTTGACAAGGCGATCTCACTGGGAGTGGATGACAGTATCTATCTGAACTATTACGGCTATACGCTGATCGATAAAGATATCGATGTGAAAAAGGGGATGCGTATTTTGAAAGATGCCCTTAAACAGCAGCCGGACAATACCTACTATCTTGATTCTCTGGCCTGGGGCTACTACAAGCAGAAGCAGTGCGCAAAGGCGTATGACCTGATGGAAAAAGTGATTGCACAGGAGGGGTTTAAAGAGCCTGAAATCACAGCACACTGGGATGCGATTAAAAAGTGCAAGAAGCACTACTCTACGAAACACTAAAGCTTCAGCGGCTACCTCTCTTCCTTGCGCTATAATACGCAAAAATTCATAGAGAGTATAACGTATGGCAGATATTTTAGATGAAATAATCCGAAAGACAAAAGATGATCTTGAAAAGCGCAAAGTCGAATATCCTGTAGAGTGGCTTGGACGCTCTTTGGCTTTTAATCCTTTTGTTCCCAAAGATGTACAGGGCGCTCTGCGTTCTACACCAGAAAACCCCTATCGCATTATTGCCGAAGTGAAGAAAGCAAGCCCCAGCAAAGGAATTATTCGTGAAGACTTCGACCCTGTTGTGATCGCGCAGGCATACGAAAAGGGCGGGGCAGATTCACTTTCAATTCTGACCGAGCCGCACTGGTTTAAGGGAGACAAGGAATATCTTGGCATGGTACGCCGCTATGTGAGTATTCCGCTGCTTCGCAAGGATTTCATTGTCGATAAGTACCAGATTGTAGAAGCATTGGCATTCGGCGCAGACTACATTCTGCTCATTGCAAAGGCGCTTTCACGCAAAGAACTCAAAGAACTCTATGAATATGCGCTCCACCTTGGGCTTGAAGTACTTGTCGAGATCCATGACAAGGCGGATCTCATTAAAGCGATGTTCGCCGGTGCAACGATCGTAGGTATCAACCACCGAAACCTGGAAACATTCGAGATGGATATGCGCCTGACCGAAAAGCTCATTCCGCTCATCCCCAATAACAAGATTATCGTTGCCGAAAGCGGCATCAATGACCATGAAACGGTCGTAGAGATTTCCAAAATGGGTGCAGATGCGTTTCTGGTAGGCGAACACTTTATGCGCCAGGATGATATCACTGCAGCGATCAAAGCGGTGAAGTATGGTGAAGTATTAGATTGATATCAGTAGAATATGATCGATATTAAGTTAGTAGTAATATCTTTATTGATCATTTTTATTGTTGCTGCTGGAGTAAACTATTTGTTTGGATTTAGCTATTGGATAGCTTTTGCTATGACTGCTGGAGCTATTATAATCAATGGTGTCATTGCAACTATCGAGGATGATCTCCCCGGTGGTTTCAATAATCCGGATGGAACGGATACACCGAGTTACATAAACAAGATTACTTGGATTGTTGTGGGGATTTTATTGCTGATAGTAGGGATAATGGTTTTTATTCTTATTTTGTAGAGATCTTTTCTCCTTGTTTTTTATATTGGAGTATATTTGAAAGGATAGGGTGTTATGCACCACAGGCACTTCCTTCTGTCGCCCTTACCGCATCTAATACAGAAATCCAAATAACCAAAGGGGTATTTTAGCTTCAAATCCAACCTCAATATCGTCAGCGACCACAAAGGCATTAGGTATATCTTTAATTTGATCAAAGCTTTTGTTTTTCCCACCTATCTCAACAGTATATGTATCATCTATGATAAAATCACCGCTATTTGCATAATATATTTTGTGTTTTGTTTTGACCTGACTGACAAAAAAAGTCTCTCTTAGAGTTCCTTTTTTACTGCTGTCGCAGAGTGCATTGAAAAGATTGCTATTTGCAAGATAAAGCTTATCCGGTTTTCTGATATTTGCAAACCTTTTTGCTTCATTGCTTACAAGCGTAATAAGTTCTGCATCGTTAAGATAATTTAGATATTTATAAAGTGTTGCTTTAGTGATGCCTGCAAGTCTTGCAATTTTTTCTATATTGAGTTCAAATGGTTCTGAGATACAAATAGTAAGCAAAATCTTTTTGAGTGTATCTACTTTATCGGGTTGAATAGCGTAGATTTTGCTCAAATCTATATGTAAAATCTTGTTAATGGTATCATTGACTCTGTCGATATATTTGCTTTTGTCTTCAAAATAAAATGGGTATGCACCAACGTCCAGAAATTGATAAAAGTGTTTTAATATTTTTTTAGCTTTTAGGCTATCGATAATTTCATTTGCTGCTTTTTCATGATATTGTAAAATATCTGTTAAAGGATAGCTTTTTAGCAAAATATTTTGCGTAAGCTCTAAGAACTCTCTAAAACTGAGTGGATATAGATGGTACATTGAATATCTTCTGGCAAAGTCTGGGCTTCGAAGCGCAATAGCACTTGAACCGGTAAAATAGACTTTGATATCTAAAAAGTCGTAGATGGCTTTGAGTTCCTGTTCATAGTTTTTTGCCTCATGTACCTCGTCAATACAGATCAATTCCCCGCCTCTTTTACTGTATTCATCTACAAAATCAAAGAGAGAAACATCGAAAAACATTGGATGATCACATGAAATATAAAGTTTATCTTCTACATTAGACGCTTTTAAAAGCTGCATCAGCAGTGTCGTTTTCCCAACACCTCTACTGCCGTAGATTGCCGTGAGTTTTGCACTGGAGTGTTTCAGGTCATCAAAAATATATCGCTTAAAAAGAGGTAGTGTTTGGTTACTTTTGAGTCTATAGAGACGTTTTGCATTTTCTAATACTGTGTACATTACTTTGTTCCTAAGTATTTTATATTATACGAATTATTGTTTATTTAGTTTATTGTATTAAACTTAAAGTGAAGTAAATTATTTTCTTGTCTATACATACGTTGCACGTGGAAATACATTACGAGAGTATAAGCTGTTATATTCGTTGATTGTTCTCCATAAAACTTGTTGAAGATTATCTGAGTTCTATGTAGTCTATGCATCCTCACGCGTGAGCGTGGGAACGAGAGTGTGGTTATGATGCCTACCCCAACAACCCCTTTACCATCTTTGAAATCGTACCGCCATCCGCACGGCTTCCGACTTTTGCTTTGGCTGCACCCATCACTTTGCCCATATCTTTCATACTCTGGGCACCTGTCTCGGCGATGATCTCTTTGATGATGATTTCAAGCTCTGCTTCGCTAAGCGGTTCAGGCAGGTAGCTTTTGACGATGGCAAGTTCGGCTTCTTCTTTGGCTACAAGGTCGTCACGTCCGGCATCGGCAAACTGTGCTTTGGCATCTTCACGCTGTTTGGCATATTTCATCAGTATTGCTTCCACATCAGCATCGCTGAGTTCTCTTCGCTCATCGACTTCAATCTGCTTGATTGCGGCGTTAAGGTTTCTAAGCGTGTCGCGCTTTGCTGTATCTTTGGCGCGCATCGCTTCTTTGATATCGTTTTTGATTTGTTCTTTTAGACTCATAATGCATCCTCGTGTAATTTAATGCGATTATACTATAATCATACTATGAAAATATGCATAGAAGACAAAGAATTTGAGACACGGGAAATGACACAGCTCTATCCTGCTGCGATTATTAAGACAGGTTATGAGGATGAGACGACACAAGTGAGTCTGGAGTGGCTCGATGTGGAGGGGAAAGAGAAAGTAGAAATTGTAGGGTACGGCATATTTGTCTACATTGGCGAGAATGAAAAGCACAGTTTTATTTACAAAACGCGGGAAGAGATGGATAATCTCGCTGCTTCGATTGCTGCACAGTTGAAAGGATAGAAGATGCAAAAAAAACTTTTGGGTGTTTTAGTAGTATTGGCAATGACAGTTTCCGCAATGGCGATCGATGCAAAGTATGATGCTTCACGCTACAAATATATAGGTGTATTTGAAAAAGGGGACAATACACAGACCATCAAAAGCACTATGGATCTTAAAAATTTCCGAAAAGTTATTAGAAAGCAGTGGCAGACAGGATATGATCTTGTCGAGATGAAGTATGGCAACGGGCACTGGCTTGGTGTTTTTGGCAAATCGAATCCCAAAAGCCATCAAACCTATGTGGTGGCTTCAAGATGGGAAGCGATAGACAAGATCGTAGATCAGTACTGGAAAGAGGGGTATTTTATTACCAATATAGAGCATGGTTTGGCAAACTGGGTCGTCTTTTTTGAAAAAGGTACCGGGTATGGAAGTCAGGCGTATGAGGCACGGGCAAAGCGTGATGATTTCATTCGTGCGGTGAATGCACGATGGGAAGCAGGGTATGATATGGTCGATTTAGAGTACGGAGAAGGGCACTATGTAGGCATCTTTGCTAAACATACCGAGTACCGTACACAGGCGCTTGGGGTACGGTCGACATGGTATGAAGCGGCAAAAATGATTGATAGTTACTGGAAAGAGGGGTATGGCATTACCAATATCGAGTACACACTTGGACGCTGGATGGTACTCTTTTCCAAAACGGCACACCAACCGCAGCAGGGCTTTGAAACGGCACCAACGGTCGAAGCGTTTAAAAAGGTATTTTCAAAGCGTCAACAAGCAGGCTACGGAGTGATCGATCTTGCGGAAGGGTGGTAGGATTTTCTTGTCCTTTAAGGTGGATTATCCTATGATTCGGCATTCAATTGTGGAGCATCTATGACAACTTTTCAACTTTTTTTACTCATTGTCGCAGGCGGGGTTTTCTACCTCTTTTTCAAACAGCTCTTCTCTGGAAATTACCCCAAGCGCGGTGTTGACTATGAAGCGAAAGTACCGGATGACCGTATCGGCGGTATTAACCGTCCTGACAAGATTTTTGCCAAACCGAGACAGGAGGGTGGTTCGCGTATCGAACAGCTTATTGAAATGGCTGACGAAGCAATAAGCAAAGGAGATTTGCTTGAGGCACGTAAGGCAGTGCAAAGTGCATTGATTTTGGATGAGAACAACATAGAAGCACTGCGTCGGGAGGGGTATCTTTACCTTGAAGACAGAGAATATAAAGAGGCAAAAAAGGTTTACGAAAAGATACTCTCTCTCGATCCAAATGATGACATTGCCCATGATTCACTGGCAAATACACTGCATAAACTGGGAGAAGATGAAGAGGCGATGCGTCACCACCAAAAGGCGATCGAGCTTGATGCCGAGTATGCGCCGCACTATTTTAACTATGCCAATACACTTTACGATATGAAGCGTTATGACGAAGCGCTTGTCAATTATAAAAAAGCTTATGAACTTGACCCTGAAATCGAGGAGGCTCAAAAGATGATAGAAGAATTGGAGAGGAAACAATGAGCAGTGCCTGTTTTGTGACGCAAGTTGCTACAAAAGATATTTTGTTACGTGTCACCAATGTCTGCGGTGAGTGTTATGTTGACCTCAATGAGGGTGATACTATCCACTACGATATGCAAAATTACCGCTTCCTGTGCGACTGCTGCCAGCAGAAACTCTGCGCACGTATGAATGAAGAGTGTGAGATTGTCTATGACGAGGCGGAACCGTCACTGTTTTGCTAACATCGTTTTACTGTAGGGTGCGTATCCACGCACCTTCAAACCGTTTATAAAAATCAATGTTCACTACCGGAATATGTGGTAAAAGGTGCGTGTACCCCAAGGGTATTTCCTGCGGGCATTACGCACCCTACGATGCAGCAATATATCTGACCGCATTCAAATAACTCAACGCATTCAATTTTACACCCTTATAGGCAATATCAAATGCCGTACCGTGATCGACAGAAGTACGGAGTATAGGTAGATTTAAAGAGACGTTGATACCTTCGTCAAAGTAGAGTGCCTTAAGCGGTGCGAGTCCCTGGTCGTGGTACATGGCGACGTAGTGGGTGTAGTGTTTGCGTACGTTGGGAGTGAAGGCGACGTCGGGCACCAAAGGACCGGTGAACGGAGCGCTGAGCGCTGAGCGCTGAGCACTGAGTTGATGGTTTGCATTGTTTATGGCATTTGTAATGAATTTTTCTTCGTTGCCGAGTACGCCGTCGTCTCCTGCGTGGGGGTTGAGCCCGAGGACAGCTACGGTAGATGTGGGTTTGGCTGTGTTGTAAAAATCAATCAGGAAGCGTGTCAGATCCTGCTCGTTTATGCTGTCAGCTACCTCTCTTAGTGGCATGTGTTCGGTAAAGAGGGCGACATACATTTTTTGGCAGCCCAGCATCATGATAGCATCCGCATCAAAGAAGTCACGGAGGGCATCGGTATGCCCCTTGTATTTTATGCCTGCCTCTTCCCATGCTTTTTTGTGGATGGGGAGGGTGGTAATGGCATCGACCTTTCCTTCACGTGCCAGTTCGACTGCCTTGACGAAAGAGGCATAGGCGTAGGCACCGCTTGACGCAGAGACTTTGCCCGGTTCAATGGTAAAGGCAGGGGCAATATCTTCTACGGTCTGAAACCCGTCCGGTATCGGCAACTGTAAGAGTTCAGCTGCTTCTCTTAGCATAGCAGTGTCTATGCAGTAGATCGGATCGACCATGGCTGCAATCTGTGTGTGGTTTTCAAGTGCGAGTTGGATACCGATGCCGTTGAGGTCGCCGATGGAAACGGCTATTTTTTTCTTTTGCATTGTTATTCGCCTTTATAGTCTATCTATCGGTTGTTATACTTTTTAGCTTTGTCTTGCTTCTCTCTTCATTTCTTTTTTCTTTGTAGCAGCACAAAGAAAAAGAGAAACGAAGCAAAGAAAAAAGAAAAGCTGATAATGCGTGATTTTTGTCAATATTCCTTGACATATTAAGGTCATTGTGAAATCGTTCTATAGAACGCTCAACGCTCAACGCTCAACGCTCAACGCTCAACGCTCAACGCTCAACGCTCAACGCTCAACGCTCAACGCTCAACGCTCAACGCTCAACGCTCAACGCACTTTACCGTATCAACAACGCCTTCATATCCAAAATCGCTTGCTCCAGACCTGTATAGACAGAGCGAGCAATGATACTCTGTCCGATGTTGAGCTCTTCAATCGTTTCAATTTCGACGATATCCTTGACATTTTGGTAATTCAGTCCGTGCCCGGCAGCGACCTTGAGACCCAGTTCCATGGCATCGCAGCTGAGCAGTCTGAGGTTGCGAAGCTCGTCATCGAGCATCTGCTTGAGTACTTTGCGGGGTAGTTCGAGTTCTTTGATGGTGTGGTGGGTCTTGGCAAGGTTGCCATAGAGCATGGCGTAGATGTTGGCATACTTGCCGGTATGAAACTCTATCCACTCCACATGCAGATCGACCGCTGCCCGTACCGCCTCAAGGGTAGGGTCGATAAAGAGAGAGACCTCTATCTCCTCCTCCTCTAATCGTCTGATCGCCTCTTTGAGTTTGGGTTGTGCTCCGGTGACGGCAAGCCCCCCTTCGGTGGTTACCTCTTCACGCTTTTCGGGTACAAGGGTCACACGATGCGGACGAAGCGCACAGGCGATGTCGATCATGCTTGGTTCAATGGCGCACTCAAGGTTGACAGGCAGCGCAGAGAGTGCGATGATGTTTTTGGCATCACTGTCTTGCATATGGCGTCTGTCTTCACGCAGGTGGATGGTGATCTGGTCTGCTCCGGCACGTTTGCAGATGCTCAGCGCATCGAGCGGATCGGGGTCGGCAACCCTTCTGGCTTCCCGAAGTACGGCGATGTGATCGATGTTGACACCCAGTTTCATGGCATTCCCTAAAGATAATTTGGATAAATTATAGCCAATAATCGATTAGGAGAGCGAAATGGCAGAACGTCAGCCTATGCCTGTAAGCGAATACAAAAACATCAAGCACAACATTGGCAACGGCAAACCGACCATTCTGGCATTTGGAATGAGCCACTGCTACAGCTGCATCGCGATGTCAAAAGTTTTTGCACAGGTACTCGAGGAGCATCCGGAGTTTCAGATCTATGCGATAGACGGACAGAAAGAGCGCATCATCAGCAGAGATATCTACAAACTCAAAGAGATGCCGACACAAATCTTTTTCGATGCCGAAGGCAATGAGGTCTTTAGGCATACGGGAGCGTATAAGAAGCCGGTACTGGATATTATTTTGAAGAAGTGGGGGTTTGTGTAACCCTTAACCAAAATTACGCTAAAATCGCGGCAATATTATTTTTTTACAAGGCTGAAAAATGGCAAAAAGAGAGATCAAAAAGGCAGTTCTCGCATACAGCGGCGGACTCGATACAAGTATCATTCTCAAGTGGCTTCAGGATGAGTACAACTGTGAGGTGGTGACCTTCACTGCCGATCTGGGGCAGGGTGAAGAGGTGGAGCCTGCGCGACAGAAGGCGCTTGATATGGGTATCAAACCTGAAAATATCTTTATCCTTGACCTGCGTGAAGAGTTTGTCAAGGATTTTGTATTTCCGATGTTCAGAGCCAATGCGATCTATGAAGGGGAGTATCTGCTCGGTACTTCTATCGCGCGTCCACTTATCGCCAAGAAGCAGATAGAGATCGCGCATGAGACCGGAGCGGATGCTGTCTCTCACGGTGCAACAGGCAAAGGAAACGACCAGGTGCGTTTCGAGCTTGGATACCTTGCGCTCGATCCGGATATCGCGGTCATCGCTCCATGGAGAGAGTGGGATCTCAACTCCCGTACCAAGCTGCTGGAGTATGCCAAAGCACACGGCATTGACATCGACGGCAAAGGGAAGCCAAAACCCTATTCGATGGATGCAAACCTGCTGCATATCTCCTATGAGGGTGAGTGGCTGGAGAACCCTTACAACGAACCTGAAGAGGATATGTGGCTCTGGTCTGTCTCTCCTGAGAATGCACCGGACAAGGCAGAATACATTACTATCACCTATAAACATGGCGACCCTGTCGCGATCAACGGTGAGGAGATGACGCCTGCAACGATCCTTGAGACGCTCAACACTTACGGTAAAAAGCACGGTATCGGTCGTATCGACATTGTAGAAAACCGTATGGTGGGGATGAAGGCGCGCGGATGTTACGAGACACCGGGCGGAACCATTATGCTCAAGGCGCACCGTGCCATCGAATCGATCACGCTTGACCGTGAAGAGGCGCATGCCAAAGATGAGATGATGCCAAAATATGCCAAGCTTATCTACAACGGTCTGTGGTGGTCTCCTGAGCGCCGCATGATGCAGGCAGCCATCGATGCGACGCAGGAGCAGGTAAACGGCGAAGTACGCCTCAAGCTCTACAAGGGTAATGTCATCGTGGTGGGACGTAAGTCTGAGAACTCACTCTATTCAGAGGAGCACTCGACCTTTGAAGCAGATGATGTGTATAATCAGAAAGATGCAGAAGGATTTATCCGCCTCAATGCGCTGCGTTTCATTATCGAGGGCAAGAAGCAGCCTGAGCGTATTAAAACATTAGTAGGTGATTACGAAGAGACTGAAGTGTGTCGCATCGAAACAGGGTCAATGACCATTTGTGAGCGTATCAAACGCTTCTTTGGCTTTGGCAATACCAGTACACCAAAAAAATAGAGGTTTCCCTAAAACCTCTAAAAAATGCGTCACTTCAAAACCTGACGCATCTCCTCCAATACCCTTGACGGGGTGAACTTCAAAAAATCCTCTCTGTAAATGATACTTGGAATAAACTCCAAAAAGAGATAGGCAACCCAGAACATCGGATAAAAAACATAATATTCATACTTGAACGATTTAAAGGTATAACGGGTTTCAAACCATTCAACAGCGCTTTTTAGATGATGATAGAAAAGCAGTACCTGCATTGCAAAGATGGATCCCCAGGTAATATAGGTCAGTACAACGACCAGCACAGCACCTTCAATACCGTAGATACCCATGACAGCTGCCAGAAAAATAGCACCGTAAATGGCGAAGGATCCAAACCCAATGGTGGCAAAGATCACCAGTGCCGAAAAAACAAAGAGCAGTGCGCCGCTGAGGTAGAAGAGTTCGAGAAAACTTTTTTGCTCTTCAAACGTGGGACTGAAGTACGCTCCGGCAAGGATGATCCCAAAGATGGCGATAATGGTAAGCAGCAGGTAGCCGTATTCTTTCATATATTCCTCCTACGCTATCTCATAGAGTTTGAGCAGACTTTCAACTTCTGGTTTGTGTCCAAGCCACTCAAGGTAGAGTTCACTCATCTCTTTTGCGCCGCCGTTGCTGAGAATATGTTCTTTGTATCCTTTCGCTTTTGTTTTATTGAAACCCTCTTTCTCGTCAAGACAGGCAAAGAAGGCATCAGCACTGAGTACTTCAGCCCATTTGTAAGAGTAGTATCCTGCAGCATACCCGCCTGCAAAAATGTGGGAAAACCCGTGTTGGAAGCGGTCGTAGCTTGGCGGTTTGAGAAGTGATGTCTTTTCACGTATACGGTCAAGCAGTGCCTGTACTTCTTCTCCCTGATAAAGTTTTTGATGCAATATAAAATCAAAAAGCGAGAATTCTACCTGGCGCAGAATACCAAGGGCGGCCTGGAAGTTCTTGGTCTCTTTGATCTTTCGCATCAGTGTTTCAGGAATCGCTTCACCGTTTTGGTAGTGAAATCCGAAACGCTTTAAAATAGCCGCTTCGTAGGCGAAATTCTCCAAAAATTGGGATGGAAACTCCACCACATCCCATGCTACACCGTTGATACCGCTTACTGAACGCTCTTCACATTTACCGAAGAGGTGGTGGATTGCATGCCCCATTTCATGAAAGAGGGTAACGACATCATCGTGCCGCAGCAGGGATGGGCTGGTGTCAGTTGCAGGTGCAAAGTTACAGACGACAAATGCCGAAGCGAGGTGTGTATTGCCTTTCTGGTCGACAAAGTGGGTCTCCCAGTCGTGCATCCATGCTCCGCCGCGCTTCTCTTTGCGTGCTTCGAGGTCGAAGTAGATGCGCCCTGAAAGTGTGTTATCCTCATAGATATCAAAGCTTTTTACGCAGTCGTGCCATACAGGCACATCGACTGTTTCAAAGCGTACACCGAAGAGTTCGGAGACGATATCGAGCATTCCAGCCAGTACCTTCTCCTGTTCGAAGTAGGGTTTGGTCATCGTATCATCAAAGTCGAACTTCTCCTTTTTGAGCTTTTCGGAGTAGTAGGCAAGGTCATAGCGTGCGAAATCTTCGATGCCGTCAAGCGCTTTGGCAAAGGCAATCAGCTCATCGAGCTCCTCTTTCGCCTGCGGCAATGCTGCGTCGGCAAGTGCATTGAGGAAGTTAATCACCTCCTCTTGGCTGGAAGCGTCTCTTGTTTCAAGTGCGTACTGGGCATAATTATCAAACCCGAGAATGTGCGCCTTTTCCTGTTTGAGTGCAAGGATGCGGTCTATGACTTTGGCATTTTCCGGCGCGCGGGTACTGTAGGCTTTAGCGAGTTCTTTTCTGTAATCCCGGTTGGGGCCGTAGGTCATATAGGCAAGATAGCTTGGGATCTGAAGGGTAAATCTATAGACAGTTCTGCCGTCAACTTCCGTTTTTGCCGCTTCGATGTCGTGCGGGGGCATCCCCTCCACATCTTTTTCATCTTCAATGATGAGTTCATAGGCATTTGTGGCATTGAGCAGGTTTTGCGAAAAGGCGTTGGAGAGTTCGGAGAGTTCAAGGCTGATGGCTTCAAGACGCTTCTTCTTCTCTTCGGGCAGGTCGATACCGGAAAGTTTGAAGTCACGCACATCGTTGGTGATAACCTTCTGCTGCTGGGCGGTCTCTCCTTTCAGCTTCTTTATCTTTTCGAAAAGCGGGACATTCTGCGCCATTTCGGAGCCAAACTTGCTCAGCAGCGGCAGTGAGGCTTCATATGCCTGCTGGGTCGCTTCGGAGTTCATTACCGAATTGAGGTGCGAAAGCGGTGTGAAGAAACACTCAAGCGTTTCATCCATATCTTGGAGCGGTTTGAGGACGCTTTGATAGCTATGGGCATCACTTTTTACAATGGCATCTATCTGCACACGCTGTTTGTCAAGAAGCGCTTCAAGGCGCTCTGGAAAGGTTGCAAGGTTATCTATTTGAAAAGGTTGAAACATCGCTCTGTATCCATTCTGTTTAATTTTGGGCAATTGTAGCACATTGGCTGTTAAGAGTGTTAACAAAGTTTCGATAAAATAGTGACAATTTATAACGCAAGGATAGGACAGTATGAAAGTTTTACTTATCAAAGATGTCAAAACACTCGGCAAAGCGGGTGAGATCAAAGAGGTTAAAGACGGCTACGGACAGAACTTTCTCATTAACAAAGGGCTTGCCAAACTGGCCACTCCCGATGTGGTAGCACAGTGGCAGGAGGAGCAGGCACGTAAAGAGGCGGAGCTCAAAGCAGAACTCGAGCGTCTGGAAAAAGAGAAAAAGGCAATTGAAGCTGCAACAGTACGCATTGAAAAGCAGGCAGCCCCTGTCGGCATCAAGGGTTCTGTGGGCAATGCCGATATAGCTGCAGCCATGAAAGAGCAGCTCGGTATTGAAGTGGACAAGAAACAGATCAACCTCAAAAAGGCGATCAAATCGACAGGTATTCATACGATTGACATCAAGCTTGGACACGGTATTCACGCCGATGCGAAAGTAGAAGTGGTCGGTGTCTGATGTTCGAAGCGACTACGATACTCGGATACAAGGCTGACGGCAAAGCGGTCATAGGCGGAGACGGGCAGGTCACTTTCGGTGATACCGTACTCAAAAGCAATGCGACCAAGATACGTACACTTTATAATGGTGAAATTCTTGGTGGATTTGCAGGTTCGACAGCGGATGCATTCAACCTTTTTGATATGTTCGAGGGGTTTCTGAATGAAAAAAAAGGTGACCTTTTCAAGTCAGTTATCGCTTTTTCCAAGGCGTGGCGAAAAGACAAGCATCTGCGTCAGTTGGAGGCGATGATGATCGTGCTCAACCGTGAGCATATTTTTATTCTCTCGGGTACCGGAGATGTCGTTGAGCCCCAAGATGGGAAGATCGCTGCGATCGGCAGCGGAGGGAACTATGCGATCTCTGCTGCGCGTGCGCTGGACAAGCATGCCGACCTTGAGCCGCGCAAGCTTGTGGAGGAGTCTTTGCAGATTGCGGGAGAGCTTTGTATTTATACCAATACGAATATCAAGATTTTAGAACTGTAGTTGTTTAGCGTGCTTCTTCATTTCTTTTTTCTTTGTTCCAGCACAAAGAAAAAGAGAAACGAAGCAAAGAAAAAAGAAAAGCTGATTCACTGACGTCTCGTCAAAAATATGCCCCGGCTAAAACAGGGGAAGGACGCCAGATAATCCTTTTGCGAATTTTTATTAGGAGATGTATAGTTGGATAATTTGACACCAAAAGAGATTGTGACACATCTTGACAAGTATGTGATCGGGCAGGATGATGCCAAGCGGACAATTGCCGTGGCACTGAGGAATCGTTACAGACGGATGCAGCTGAGTGAAGAGATGCAGCAGGATGTGACTCCCAAGAACATTCTGATGATCGGAAGTACCGGTGTGGGTAAGACGGAGATTGCCAGACGTTTGGCAAAGATGATGAACCTGCCTTTCATCAAAGTTGAAGCCAGCAAATATACCGAAGTAGGGTTTGTCGGGCGTGATGTGGAGTCGATGATACGCGACCTTGCCGCCACGTCACTTTCGCTGGTGCGTGAAGAGGAGAATGAGAAGAACCGTGAGAAGATCGCCAACTACATCGAGAACAAGATCATCGAAAAGCTGCTGCCGCCGCTTCCAAAGGGTGCGAGTGAGCAGAAGCAAAGAGAGTATGATGCTTCTTTTGCCAAAATGCAGAAAAAGTTTGCACGCGGTGAGCTAGATCATCTGATGGTCAAGGTCAATATGCCAAATAAAGCGGAACTTCCCGAAGACGGACTGCCGCCGCAGATGATCCAGGTACAGGAGTCTATTGTCAAGGTGCTTGGCGGTTTTGGCAAGAAAGGGCCTGAAAAAGAAGTAAGTGTTGCCGAAGCGAAGAAGATTCTCGAGCAGGAAGCGAGTGAAGTGCTGCTTGACGAGGAAAAACTCAAAGAGTTGGCGCGTGAAAAGGTGGAGAAGGGCGGTATTGTCTTTCTTGATGAGGTGGACAAGATTGCTGTTTCCTCTGGTTCACAGAGCAGACAGGATCCCAGTAAAGAGGGGGTTCAAAGAGACTTGCTGCCTATAGTAGAGGGTTCGGCTGTAAGCACGAAGCTGGGGGTTGTCAATACTGACCATATTCTTTTCATTGCAGCAGGGGCATTTCATCTGAGCAAGCCAAGCGACCTGATCCCTGAGCTGCAGGGGCGTTTCCCGCTGCGTGTGGAGCTTGAGAGCCTGAATGAAGAAACCCTCTACCGTATTCTGACAGAGCCTAAACATTCGCTTGTTAAGCAGTACCAGGCATTGCTTGCAGTCGAAGGTGTAACGCTGGAATTTGAAGAGGAAGCGCTGCGTGCCATCGCTCACTATTCGCTGCTTGCAAATGAGAAGACAGAAGACATCGGTGCCAGACGGCTGCATACAGTGATGGAGAAGCTGCTTGAAGAGATAAGCTTCGAAGCTGATATGCATAGTGGTGAGACGGTGACGATCAGCAAAGCTATGGTTGATGAGAAGGTTGGCAATGTTGTTGAAGATGAGGATATGACGAGATATATTCTATAATAAGAAATTAGCAACCGAATGTAGAGGCAACCTTTCTTTCGTTCCCACACAAAGCATGGGAACGAATGGGAAGTTCGAGTGATAGAAAAAAATAATGGAGTAGAATGTTTAACGAGGAAAGAGAAGATACCAAGGCGGGATTTGTAGCAGTTGTAGGACGACCCAATGCGGGAAAGAGTACGCTGCTGAACCACCTGGTAGGTGAAAAACTGGCGATGGTTTCAAAAAAGGCACAGGCAACACGCAAGCGTATGAATATCATTGTTATGCACAAGAATGCGCAGATCATCTTTGTGGATACACCCGGTATACACGAAAAGGAGCGGTTGCTGAACCAGTTCATGCTTGATGAAGCACTCAAAGCAATGGGAGACAGTGATCTCATCCTTTTTTTGGCACCGGTGACGGACAAAATCAAAGAGTATGAGAAGTTCCTGGCTCTGACGGAGGCAAAAGGTGTAAAGCATATTGTTGTGCTGACAAAAATAGATCATGCAAAACAGGGAGATATTCTTAAAAAGCTTTCGGAGTATCAGAAGTACCAGGACAAATTTGAAGCGATTATTCCCTTTTCTGTCAATAAAAAAGTCGGCAAGGAACAGCTGCTTGATGAAATTGCCAAGTATTTGCCTAATTCTCCTTGGCTTTTTGACCCTGAAATACTTACGACAGACAATATCAGGGATATTTACAAAGAGCTCATCCGTGAAGCAATTTTTGAGAATATGAGTGACGAAATTCCCTACGAGAGTGATGTCCTTATCGAAAAAATTTACGAAGAGGATCATATAGACCATGTTTATGCAACAATTGTCGTAGAAAAAGAGACACAGAAGGGCATGATTGTTGGGCAAAAAGGTTCAGGGATCAAACGCATTGGCAAGAGTGCCAGAGAATTGATGGAGAAGTTTGCAGGTAAAAAGATCTTTTTGGATCTGCATGTTTCTGTTAAAAAGGGATGGAGTAAGAATAAAGATTCACTTGAAGAGTTTGGATATATTGTCTAAACAGCTGTGCTACTGACCTGTTTATTACATAAATAACCAATTTAAAATAGTTTTTAATAAAAATTAGTTATATTATTATGTTTTTTTTAGCTTATGTAAGAATCTTTTAATATTATAACATATATAATTGGTCAACAAACAAGGAAGTTTAGCAATGTTTTTGAAAAAAGATGGAACAAACGAGGCACAGTCCCCGATAAAAAATATCGTCACCCTAAACGCATACACAGGCAAGAACTACATCTTTAAAGGTGATAAGTTCCAGCCGCTTAAAAAGCTTACTTTTAATAAAGCTAACTTTATTACATCCTATCTTGGCAATAAAGATATCATCACAACGACAACTACGGTAAGCCGCAGTGTCCCCGAAGAAGATATCGCCGATGTTCTGGAAGTAAAAGCGTATGAAGAGTTGGGACTCGACCAGGCAATTGAGTATTCCATATCCTATATGGAAATGCACAACGAAGGGGAAGAACGGGAGTTTAGCCTCTTTGTTGCGGAAACGGAAGTACTGAACAAACTTTATCTTCCTATCAAACAGGAAACGAAATATATTGATCTGATCGTTCCTGCACCGCTTCTTTATGAGGTTCTTTATACCAAAGAGATATTGTCCTCTGTAGGTACGCACTGTTTTGTCTATTTTACAAAAGTTGATGCGTTTATTTCATTTTACAGTAACGGAAAATATCTGTATTCAAAATCCATAGAATTTTCATTGGAACAGATATACGAAAAGTTCTGTGAAATAGAAGGGGAACAGGTCGATAGAGAAGAGTTTTTCTCTGTTTTGGAAACAGAAGGTTTAAAAACGACCGATACAAAATACCAACAGAATTTTATGAAAATCTTTGGTGAAGTTTTCATCACGATCAACGATATAATCATCTATACCAAGAGAGCATATCGGCTCGAAACCATCGACTATATGTATATTGGAAGTGTACAGGGACCGATTGTAGGGCTGGATGAATACAGTCATAACTATCTTGGTCTTCCTTCTGCCGATTTGAACTTTGACTACAATATTGAAAATGATGAGTGGTATACTGACCAGATGCATTATTTGATGCTTCTGACATCCATGGAGTATATAGAAAATCCGGATTTCATTTTAAATATGACGGTTTTCCCAAGGCCTCCGAGCTTTGTCAACCGTGCAAGCGGACAGTTCATTATCGCAATGTTTGCAGCCATATCTATCGGTCTGGCGTATCCTCTGTACCATCTTGTCAGTTCCTATGCCAACGATGCCAAGCGTCTGGCCTTAAGCAAACAGGATGCACAGCTGAAAGCGGAAGCAAGTAAATATAAACAGATCATTGCTGCAAAAAAGAAGCAGATCAGTGCGTTGGATAAAGAACTGAACCGTTTAACCCAGCTTTATGGCGGAAAAACAAAAACACTTGAGTCGATCTATAAAGAGAAGGTCGACTATCGTCTCAAGTCCGGTATTTTTTATACTATTGCAGAAGAGTTGAATAAATTTGGTGTTTATGTAGACAAAATCTACACACATGAAAATACAGTGTGGATGTCACTTGTAAGTTCGGATGACAGAAAATTAACAGAGCTTATCAAGTATATCTCTGACAAACATTACAATGATATTAAAGAGATCGATATCGAGATGATAGAAAAGGATCCTGCAAGCAAGCACTACAGAGGACTATTAAAGGTTGAATTCAGATGAAGTTTATAGAAGATAAATTAGAGGAACTGGATGCGTATTTCGCCCCTAAAAAAGAGAGCGAAAAATGGTTGATTATTCTTGGGATTGCAGGATTCATTACTTACCTGGCCTATGCCTATCTTCTGCCCTATACAGAACAAATGCACAAAAAAAGTGATATTGCCCTGAAAGCGGTAGAAAAAAGTATCAAAGACAATACAATATACCTCAATGGTATTACCGTTAATGGCGACCGTGACTATTATGTTAAAAAATATACACAGGATATTGCCAATAAAAAGAAAAAGATTGAGAAAACCAAAAAGAAGATAGCATTTATTGATATGAACCTTAACAAACTCTCTGATATGCTTTTCAATCAAAAAAACTGGTCTATCTTCCTCAACTCCATTACAGACCGTGCAGCTGTTCAGGATGTTGATATCCAGTATATTGCAAATAAATATGTTGACAACAATGGTAGTTTTGGACATGTACTTGAAGTAGGTATCGGATGTCAGGGAGATTATAAAAGTATTGTCAAGTTTATGAATGAGTTGGAACAGAATGTTCTGGTTACCGATATTTATAATACGAAAATGCATATGGATGAAAACAGTTCGAAAGTAATTGCAGACATCAATATCTCAGTATGGGGGATCAACAGATGATGAAGATAATATTAATACTGGTACCACTGTCTTTGACATTGGCTATAGCTGATCTCTCTGTCAAGCAAATAGAAAAAATGGTTCAAAAGATACATCTTAAGAGAGAGGGGATTGCATTAAAGACACTTGATCAGACAAAAGAGCCGTTTATTAGAATTACAAAAGAAGAGAATAAAACGGTTGTGGTGGAACTTCCAAGTCAGATAAAACCTGATGTTAAACTTACATTGCATGCGATCATGGGTGGCAAGGCTTATATTAATGACAGCTGGAAAAAGGTAGGTGATGTTGTGATGGGATATACTGTCAAATATATAGGGAAAAGAGGCGTTGTACTGCAAAACGGCACTACAATAAAAAAGCTGTTCATAGGCAAACCTAAAGAACAGTTGCTCATACTAGATGAAAGGGAATAGGATGAAAAGGATAAAAAACAAGGGAATTCAGGTTGCCGCAGCACTGCTGATGGCATTTGGTGCGACACAAAGTGTTGCATCTGAGAGTTGTTCGACAAAACTCTTTTCCGTAACGATTGACAGCCAGCTGTCCATAGGTGATGTTATTGAAAATCTTGCCGACACTTGTGGACTTACCGTTGTTGTAAAGGATGAAGCTGCACGCAAGAGAATGAACAAAAAGCTCTATTATGTAAAACTGAAAAATAGTACACTGAAAGGTTTTTTGAATACGATACTTAAAGATAATGATCTTCATTATACGCTACGTGGAAACAAGTTGACAATATCGTATTTAATTACAAGAACGTTTAAGATTCATTATATATCAGGACAGCGTATTGGAAGAAGTACGGCAAATGTTACAATAGCCAATTCCCAAAACTCTGCATCGTCAACTGGTGGTATCGGTGGAGGAGGTTCCGGTGGTTCGTCAGGTGGGACAGGGCAGAATATTGCAAAAACTGGTATCTCTATTGAAAGTAATGATGAATTTCAGTTTTGGAAAACAGTTGAGAATGAAATTCAGCGTATCTTGATTGGTGCCGCAGATGGTTCGACACATTATACACGTACAGGAGATACGTGGACTGGGCCAGATGGCAAGGTCTGGGAGTACAACCCCCTTGCTCCAATTGTAAATCCTGAGGCGGGAATGATTACTGTAACTGGTACAGATAGACAGATCAATCGTGTAGCAAGATATATCCATTCGCTTTCAAAACAGATTAAGCAAGAAGTACTCATTGACGTTCGTATACTTACGGTAGAGTTTGATAACAGCCGTACCACAGGGGTTGACTGGTCACAGCTCTATAGTTTACAGAACTTTACTGTTAATTCTTTGCGTATGTCTCAGAAAAATATGGCTTCATGGACTTTTGATGCAATCCAAGGAATTACAGACGCATCATATGCTGAAGGTACTAGCCCTACAACTGCTGGCTTAGTACAAGTGACTGGTAAAGCACAAATTCAGGAAGTGATTAAGTTCCTTGGGACCCAAGGAGATGTAAAGGCGATTTCAAGTCCTAGGGTAATGACGCTAAATAACCAACCTGCACTTATCAGTGTCGGTCGTGAACTTTTTTACAAAATACAATCTGCAAGTACTGCATCCGGTGGAGGTGGTGCTGTTGCAGCGCAAGGTGAGCTTGTTGATTCTGTCTTTGCGGGAATTTTACTTGATATTACTCCTGAAATTGATTCAAATGGGATGATTACATTGAAGATAAATCCGTCTATCTCTGAAACTGTTAATCCTGTAAGTAGTAATAATGCACTTAGACAGATCCCCCCTGATCTTATTCGAAGACAGATCGCTTCGGTTGTCAAAGTCAAAAATGGTGAACATGCAATTTTAGGTGGACTTATTACTAGCAAAACTGGATTTAAGTCCAATAAGATTCCAATTCTTGGAGATATTCCGATTCTTGAGTATGCATTTAAGCATGAAGAGAAGATTGAAACTGTTGAAGAACTTGTTTTAATTATTACACCACATATTATCCGAAACAGCAAATCTGTTTCTCTCAAAGATTTGGGTTATACAAAAGTCAATGAAAAGTAGATATGAATCTGCAAAAGAAGTCTTTGTCGACTCTGTCGACTTGGACGACTATATTGAACTTGAATCCTCTTTAACGGCTTATCAACAGTTAGAACACAGTATCAATAAGCCATTGAAGATGATTCTTCTTTTTGGGCGACCGGGAACAGGGAAAAGCATTCTTCTTAACAGACTGCATGACAGACTGAAATATCAAAAAGAGATCTACTACTTTGATACGCCTGCCATCAATGAAAAAGAGTTTTTCCATAAAATTTTCAAGGTTTTGACAAAAAAAACGCTTCCTCAGAATACGGAGGTAAATTTTTCTGCACTTGTGAACTATTGCAAGAATATGCGGGGGAAACGTGAAATTATTATTATGCTGGATGAAGCACAGATGTACAGTCCGGAGATGATGGAAAAAATAAGACTGCTTTCAGACAGCAGGGCAGTCAAGTTTATTGTCTCCCTGCATAAAACCGAAGATGAAGATTTGATTGCAAAAGAACATTTTCAGTCAAGAATTTGGGAGGTGGTTGAACTGCACAATGCATCTCTGAAAGACCAAACAACCTATATCCACAAAAAGCTTTTGAAAAAAAATCTTTTTGAAATTGCCAACAGTATAAAAGAGAAGAATTTCAAACTTATCCACAAGTTTACCAAAGGAAACTACAGAGAGTGTAATAAAATGATGTTCACAATTTTTGAAATTTGCGAATATTATGATAAAAATGAACCTTCAAAAGTACGTTATGACCGTATTCCAAAACGTATTATTGAGATGGCAGCATTGAAACTGGGGTATATCAATGTATAATATTGAAGTACTTGAGGAGGAATGGAAACGTTATAAACGTAAAAAAAGAATTCCTTTCATTATAGGTATTGCGGTCATAGTATTGGGGATAGGCGGTACGGCTTTTTTCCTAAAAAATAAACATGATATTTTCAAAACCTATACTGCATCCAAGCAAAAAACAGTAAAGTCTGATATTGATATTTACATAGACAGAGGTATTGTTGATGTTGCCGAAAAAAACAAGAACGACATATTGATCGATGCTCCCATAGAAATTGCAAAAGTGACAGAAGAGGAGGGAACAGGAAGCTACCATAACGGGGAAAAGAAAAAGATTCATATTCAAGTTATTGATGCATCAAAGAAGAAGTCTTCTTTCAAAGAGATAGAGAAACGTTTCCGAATGGGACATGATATTGACGATTCCCTTTTTCTCGCAAAAAGCTATTATCAGCGTAAAAATTATAAAAAAGCGGAATACTGGGCACTTCAGACAAATAAAGTCAACGGAAATGTTGAAGAGAGCTGGTTGATATTCGCAAAGGCAAAAGCCAAACAGGGACACAGGAATGAAGCAATCCATATTTTAACAGTCTATATTAGACGTACCCATTCCATTGAGGCTAAAGTATTACTGGATAAAATAAAAAAAGGTAAAATTTAGTAGTATTGTTTAATTTCTTTGGAAAGTTGTGATGGTATACTTTATAAAAAGAGGCAGATAAAGAAAGGGAAAGTGCTATGGTTAAACTGATCGAAATGATGCTGGATGAAGGATTGGTAACAAAAGAATCCATCTCTAAACTGGTGAAGAGCAGACCTCCTAAAAAGATATCTTTTGCCAATTTGATTGCAGAGAAGATGGTTGATCCTGCTGTTGTTGATAATTTTTTGGTTAAAAAAATACGACAAGGGGTTATAACCCTTTCACATCTTGAGAAAATTGAAGGTATCGATATTGTTCCTATTTTGAAAGAGGTAGCAAAGGAACTTCATATAGAGTATGTAGACTTGGATGAAGTAGAAATCGATATGAAGCTTTTCTCTGAACTTCCCTACAAACAGCTTATTAAATATAATGTTCTTCCTATAGAAGAGAGTGATCTCCATGTCCTGATTGCTTTTGCTGATCCTTTGGATATGGGTGCACAGGATGCTATTCAGCGTCTTTTCCCCAAGAAACCAATTAAGATAGCCCTTGCAAAGCCAAGCCAGATTGCCCAACAGCTTCAAAGACTGGAAATTAATGAGAGTGTAAAGGGCTTGATTGCCGATATTCGTAAGGACCTGAGTCAGGAAGGGAGCCCAACGCTGGATGAAGATGATGAAGGATCATCTGCTGTATTGAAACTCATTGATATTATTCTGAAGTCAGCCATTTATATTGGGGCATCGGATATTCATATAGAAGCGACAGAAAAAAGCTGCGTTGTGAGAGAACGTGTCGATGGTATTTTGAGACAGAGTTTTACATTTGACAAAGATATCTTTAATCCGCTTGCATCACGTATGAAGTTGCTTTCAAACCTTGATATTGCCGAAAAACGTAAACCTCAGGATGGCCGTTTTTCTGCGACAGTTTCCGGAAAAGACTTTGACTTCAGGGTTTCGACACTGCCTACAATTTACGGTGAATCAATTGTTTTGAGGATTCTCGACAAGTCCAAGGCAATGATACGGCTTGAAGATGCAGGGATGAGTCAGTTTTGTTATGAACGCTTCTCCAATGCGATCAAAGTACCTTATGGGATTGTATTGGTCACCGGTCCTACAGGTTCAGGTAAAACGACAACACTCTATGGTGCTTTGAATGCGATTAAAGATGTTAAGGACAAGATTATTACCGTTGAAGACCCGGTAGAGTATCAGATGGCGGGATTGCAGCAGGTACAGGTGCGTCCGCATGTGGGACTTGGTTTTGCAGATGCGCTGCGCTCTATTCTCCGTCAGGATCCAGACAAGATTATGATCGGGGAGATTCGTGACAAGGAAACACTGCGTATTGCGATACAGGCGGCATTGACAGGGCACCTTGTGCTTTCGACACTGCATACGAACGATTCAATTTCGGCTGTAACCAGAATTTTGGATATGGGAATTGAAGAGTATCTTGTCAGTGGTGCGTTGGTAGCGATTCAGGCACAGCGACTGGTACGTAAAATATGTCCTTACTGTAAACATGAAACCGTACTTCCTGAACGTCTTCTCAAGGATGTAAAGCAGTATTTACCGGAAAACCCTGTCTTTTACAAAGGTGAAGGGTGTAAAGAGTGTGGTATGAGTGGTTACAAAGGGCGGGAAATGATTTCTGAAGTATTGGTCATCAGTGAAACAATGTCCAGAATGATTGCAAGGAATGCTTCCAAAGAGGAATTGACAAAACAGGCAATCGAAGAAGGATTTATCAGTATGTTTGAAGACGGTGTGCATAAAGCACTTGATGGGAAAACAACCATTGAAGAAATTTACAGGGTAGCGAGATTATAATGAAATATTTTAATGTAACTGTCATGAGACGGGGTAAAAAAGAGAATTTGACTTTGCAGGCAGAGTCCAAAATTGCTGCAATCAAACAGGCGAAGCATAAATTTCAAGATGGCGTGATGGTTATTAAAGCAGAAGAAACATCAGTACCATTAGAGGACACAATTTCGAAGTTTTTTTCCAGTTTAAAAAGATCAATGAAATCAAAAGTTCCTATTAATGATAAGATTTCTACTATACGTCAGATTGCTGTGATGACTGATGCTGGAATTGCTATTAATGATACACTTGAAGACGTTGCTGAGAATACACACAATGCAAGACTTAAAGAGATATATAGCAAAATGAATAGTGATATCAATGCAGGGCATAGTATGTCTGATGCAATGGAACCATACACAGAAGAATTTGGTCATGTGGCACTTGCAATGACAAAGTTGGGAGAGAGAACGGGTAATATTTCTGAGTCATATCATAAATTAGCAGATATTTTAGAAAACATAAGGGATAATACTGCAAAATTTAAAAAAGCAATTCGTACACCTATTATCACACTTATTGCAATGGCAATTGCTTTTACCATATTAATTGTAGTTGTAGTGCCAAAGTTTAAAGCAATCTTTGCCCAATTTAAAGCGGAACTTCCCTTGCCAACAATTATTTTGTTAAAGCTAGAATGGCTTTTAAGCAATTATGGGATATATGTTCTCTTTGGACTGATCTCAATAGTATTTATTTTAAAGTTCTTGTATAAAAATAATAAAGACTTTCAATACCATATTGATAAGCTCTTAATTCATCCTAAGTTTTATTTGATTAATAAAGCAATTTTTCTTTCAACAATGCATAGATACAACCTTGTATTTGCTGAGCTAGTGCATTCAGGCATTCCAGTTTCTGAAGCATTGGATACAGCAGTGGGGATGGTAGACAATCTGGCAATTAAAGAGCAACTTTTGACAGTAAATGCAAATATAGGTAGAGGTATGAATCTTGCTGAAGCGTTTGCATTGACAGGATTGTATGAGAATATGCTTTTACAAATGATTAAGGCAGGTGAGGCTGGGGGGCAGCTCGACGCAATGCTTGAGAAGGTAACAGAGTACTATGATATGCAATTTCAGGATCTTATCGATAACCTGGCGGCATATATTGAACCCATTATGCTCTTTTTTATCGCCGGATTAGTTCTTTTGATGGCGCTGGGTATTTTTATGCCGATGTGGGATCTTGGACAAGCAGTAAATAAACATGGATAAGGTATTAAAGTGATCAGAGCCGATGGTATCTGATGGCTTTTTCCAAATCTTCGGGGGTATCAATTCCAAAACTTTCTGTTTCTACTGCTGTCATTGCAACTTCGTAACCGTGATAGAGTGCACGCAACTGTTCGAGTTTTTCTATCTCTTCAAGCGGTGCGGGGGAAAGGGTGCAGAAACGCTCAAGTGAACGGAGTGTAAATCCGTAAATGCCGAGGTGACCTTTGTATTGGTCAAAGTGATGGTCTCTTGGATAGGGAATTTTGGCACGGGAGAAGTAGAGGGCAATTTCTTCAGTGTCCGTAACGACCTTGACGATATTGGGATCATCCGCTTCAGGATTGCTGATACGTTTATAACAGGAGTTCATCAGTATTTTTTCATTGTCTCTGTTTTTCACTGTGAGGTCATAGACGGCACGCACCACTTCACTCTCAAGAAAGGGCTCATCCCCCTGAACATTGATGATGATAGCATCTTCTTTTAATCCTGCTTTTTTTGCAGCTTCATAGATACGATCCGTACCGCTTTGGTGGGTGTTGGAAGTAAGGATGGCTTTAATATTGTGTTCGGCAGCAATATTGACGACTTCCTGTGCATCGGTGGCAATAATGACATCGTCCACATCACTGACAGTCATTGCCGTGCGTACAACCATCGGAACCCCTCCGATATCTGCAAGAACCTTGTTTGGAAAGCGTGTAGAGCCTATCCGTGCGGGAATAATAATCATGATAAAACCTTTTGAGTGGTATTAGGTACGATTTTACACTGTCTATGCTAAAATACAGCACTTTAAACAGATGGGAAATGAATGAAACAGGCACTTCTACTGCTCAATATGGGCGGCCCGAACAGTATTGACGAAGTGGAACTCTTTTTGCACAATATGTTCGCAGACAAACATATCCTTCCTATGAACCCCTATATGCGGAAATTTGTTGCGAATATTATTATCTCCAAGCGCGTGGACGAAGTCAAAGAAAATTACAGGCTCTTGGGCGGAAAGTCACCACTTCCTGAACTGACACAAAAACTCATTGGGAAGCTTGAGCAACGGCTTGATATGCCAATTCATGCGGCAATGCGTTATGTACCTCCTTTTGCAGACAGGGCATTATATGCCTGTAAAGAGGCTGGAGTGGAGGAGTTACTGTTGTTCCCCATGTACCCGCAATATTCGACGACTACAACACTTTCTTCTGTCGAAGATATTGAAGCGCACTGTAAAGCGATGGGATATACACCCAAAATAACACTCATCGATCCCTATTATGATGATTATGATTATATAGAAGCATGCGGTACAAAAATTCTTGAAGCTATAGAGGGTAAAAAAACAGAAGAATATGATTTGCTGCTTTCTGCTCACGGTTTGCCAATGAGTATCATTAAGGCAGGTGACCCTTACGAAAAGCAGGTAGAGGGGAATGTCTCCGCACTTAAAGTCTGGTTTGCTTCAAAGGGTATTGTCTTTCACGAGATCAAGCTGGTTTATCAGTCCAAAGTGGGTAAATCGGCATGGCTGGAACCAAACCTTGCCGATGTACTGCGAAATCCGACACACAGAAAGGTGCTTATTTACCCGCTTGCATTCACCATTGACAACTCGGAAACAGTGTTCGAACTCGATATTGAACACCGCGAGATTGCAGAGAAGTTACACTATGAAGACTATGTGGTTGCACGTTGTTTTAATGATGATGACCGGTTTGTGGATCTGATCACAAAACGGGTGTCACAAATTGCTGACATATGAAAACACTCCTGACCTCCTGTCATACCGAAACGGTGGTAAACCGTTCCAAGTTTCTGAGTTTTTTGGTACCCTATGCAGATTTTGAAGGATTGCAGGAAAAACTCAAGCAAGAGCATCCCAAAGCCAACCATGTTGTCTATGCCCTCCGGTATCTAAATGAATTTGAACAAATTGTAGAACAAAGTACGGATGACGGAGAGCCAAAGGGGTGTGCCGGAGTGCCTGCGCTCAATGTACTGCGTGGAGAGGAATTGGTTAATGTGGCGATATTGATCGTCCGGTATTTTGGTGGAATAAAACTTGGTACAGGCGGTATGGCTCGTGCTTATGCGCAGGCGGTCAAAGATGTTTTGGTACACGCGGAACTTAGTGCATATGAAAAAAGGGTAGAACATACATTTACCACAGATTACAGTACCATTGACAGGACACTCTATAGACTAAAGCAGTATGGCATTAGAGATATCGAACGTAAGTATGGTGTCAATAAAGTAATATGGAAAATTACAGCTTCAGAAGAGAAGATAAGAAGTTGGGAAAGTAGGGGATAGATGGTAAAGGAGACTCCTTTACCAAAGAGAATTAGAGCGCTTCAGCGTCCTCTTCGTCTGTTCTGATACGGATGGTTTTTTCAATCTCAGAAACGAAGATTTTACCATCACCGATTTTGCCTGTTTTGGCTGCAGACTTGATCGCTTCGATCGCTTTGTTGAGATAGTCGTCTGCACTGACGACGATTTCAATTTTGATCTTAGGGATGAATTCGACAACATACTCTGCCCCTCGGTAGAGTTCTGAGTGTCCCTGCTGTCTTCCATAACCTTTGACTTCGGAAACAGTCATTCCTTCGATTCCCGCTTCTACAAGCGCTTCTTTGACATCGTCAAGTTTAAACGGCTTGATAATTGCTTCAATTTTTTTCATTTTCTATCCTTTTTACTGTATTGTCAGGGAAGAACCTTAAAGGTTCATTCCTCTCTCTCCGTGAACAGACTCGTCAAGTCCGATTTCTTCATCTTCTGTTGCAACTCTTGCACCACCTGTCAGGGCACTTGCAATATAGTAAACAATGACAGTACCGATCAGTGTCCAGAGGCCGACAACGACAACAGACTGAACCTGAACCATGAACTGCCCTATTCTGTCTCCACTCTCTTTAAGCGGTCCGTCCCAGAGAAGATCTTTGTCGTTGAGTGCGAGCAAACCGGTAACAAGAGCACCCCAGAGACCTGCAAGGAAGTGGATACCGAAAGCATCAAGTGAGTCGTCGTAACCGAGTTTTTTCTTGAGTGTAACGACACCGAAGAATGCGATGAGAGTACCACCGATACCAACGATGAACGATCCTCCTACAGAAACGAATCCTGCAGCAGGTGTGATGGCAACCAGACCGGCAATGATACCAGACGCAATACCAAGAAGGGTAGGCTTTTTAAAGATAGCCCACTCAAGCAGCAGCCAGGTAACACCTGCCGCAGCAGTTGCAACAGTCGTTGTTAAAACTGCAAGACCGGCAATTTTGTTCGCACCGAATGCAGAACCGCCGTTGAACCCGTACCAACCGAACCAGAGCAGGGCAGCACCTGCTGCAGTAAGAATGATACTGAACGGTTTCATAGCTGTTTTAGGGTAGCCGACTCTTTTCCCTACTAGAATTGCAAGAACCAGACCTGCAAGACCACCGTTCATATGTACGACAGTACCACCTGCAAAGTCAAGCGCACCTGCATCAAAGAGCAGTGCTCCGTCGCCACCCCATACCATGTGAGTAATTGGTGCATAGACAACAAGACCCCAGAGTGCAACGATAACCATCCAGGTAGAGAACTTCATTCGTCCGATGACTGAACCTGATGCAATTGCTACGGTAATAGCTGCGAATGTTCCCTGGAAAGCAACGAACACATACGCAGGGTAGGTACCGCTAAGGTCTGTCCATTTGGTTTCACTCAGAAGGATATTACCGAAGCCACCGATAAATTTCTGAACGAAAGCACTTCCTGCTGTCCCAAATGCAAGAGAGTATCCTGCAACGATCCATACAACAAATGCCAGAACGAAGGCACCCATAACCATGGCATAGGTATTAAGGGCATTCTTGCTTCTTGACATTCCTGCATAGAAAAGTGCCAGTCCTGCCGGTGTCATGAGGAGAACAAGTGCGGTTGAGATCATCATCCACGCCGTATCACCCGAATCGAGTTTGTCTGCCGAAAAAGCGGCAATTGGCATAAATGCTGCCAGTAAAGCGAAAAGTTTTAACTTCATGCTGTGTCCTTTGTAGTGTTTGGTTTACAAAGGTTATCTTACCACGCGGGAGAAGAAAATGGAGGAAGGAGCTGATTATTTTTTAATCAATCTATGCAATCAGCGGAATTTCGAGTTTGATGGAGGATTCCTGGAGGTTACTGCGGATATTGCACTCTTCCGAAAGTATTTTTATCTCCTTGTCATTATCGACATAGCGTCCGTTTGCCGTAGTGGAAAGCTGGGCAATGGAGATTTTTTGCTCATCGATAATGACATGCTCCCCGACAAGGAGTTTGAGTTCAATGCGTATGGAGTCGGATGCGCGGAATGATTCGAGTACTTTACGCAGCAGTTTTGAAAAGCGGTTCTGGTCGATTCTAAGCTGTGGCATATCCGGATCGGTCAACAGTTGCAGCGGATTGCTGTTTTTTGTTTTAAAGAGGGCAATATTGGCTTCAAGCAGCAGGTTAATGTCAGTAAGAGTGAGTTTCTCTTTCTCCACCGGTGTATGATTTCTGAGCCTTGGCGCATTGTAGAAACGTATGGCAAGCTGCTCTTCATTTTCGTACCCTACAGTGATAGAGTAGAAGTTGAAAGCTTCGTAACGCAGAGAGATACTTGTCGTTTTATAGCCGAAGTTTTGCGGTGCGTAGGCAAGTGCAAGGTCGAAAAGCTCCTTTTTGGAGACATATCCAAGCAGGATCTCCGCACTGTTGTTGAGGTAGAGGATCTTTCCTTTTGGGTCGAAGAGAATGAAGGGGTTGTTGTCCCACTCTACAAAGGGGCGGAAATCAATCGATGCCGTGCTCATGGATCTTCTTCCTTAGTGTATTGCGGTTGATACCGAGAATTTCGGAAAGTTTTAGTTGAGAGCCGTATTTCTCAAGCCCTGCCTTAATGAGAGGACGTTCATACATTCCCACATACTCTTTGTATCCGTTATTGCCTTCAAGATGCTCAATAAAATAGGTATACAGTGTCTCTTCAATCTCTTTTTTGCTCATATTACGACTCATAAGGTAATGGTATATGGTACGTTTGAGGCTTTTGCTGTTCTGTGTCAGGTCAGTAGGAAGCTGTGAAAGCGTATAGGATGAAGCATCAAGCATCAAGGTCGCTGCCGCCTCTTCAAGGAAGCGGGTTTTAAGATGCTTGAGATCTTCAGGACGTTCCTTGTATGTAGGCATCATGTAAATAAAAGCAAATAAGCTGTCGATGGTCTTTTGGTTACCGATATAGTCTGCTGTGGCAATGATGCGTTTGTTGTCGAAAACGAGGTTCTCTTTATTGGAAAGTTTTTCAAAATTGGTAATGATCAGCTCGTCAGAGTGTTCGAGTATGGCTTCGACTTCATCCTGATTTTCTCCTGAGACAACTGGAATATCGGGGAAGAGATGTGTCACAAGTGTTTTCTTTCCAATATGGGGTTCCCCTATGACGATAGAAGAGACAAAGAGTGTTCTGGTTAGGTTCAATCCTTGAATAATTTGCTGAACCTGCGGTGAATCTGTATAAAATGTTTCCATAAAGGGTGAAGTGTTCCTTCCTCTTAATGCTTAAAAAATAATCATTAATGCTTAAAACCATTATATCAAACTTATGTTAAACTATATGGAAAAGAAAGAGAGGAAACAGCCTTATTAAAGAACCATTTAAGCATTTTTGTCACTATCATCCCTATTTGCCGCTTGAGAGTGCTATTGAATATTTTTCAGTTTTTGGCGGAGTGGAGGAGAAGGTTGAACTGGATTTTTTCGAAAGTATGACGGCATTGCTGCATTCCAAGTTTATAACGAATTTTGCAGAAGTACAGCAGATTGTTACACCCTCCTATCTGCTTGAAGCTCCTTACTGTGATGTACTGCAGGCTGTTGCAAAAGGGGATGGAAAGTACTATTCGGTACTGCGAAAAGCGAAACTCAGTGAGGAGACAGGAGGAAAAATCGTTACGGAACTTATCTCTCTTGGTATCCTGCGTATTGAAGCAAGCCGGGAACAGCCCTTGAAAGTGCATCCCAAACATAAACTCAAAAAAGAGCTTCGCCATTACCGGATTCAGGACAAATTGCGATTTAAACAGCCTTTTTTACGTTTCTGGTTTGGGTTTGTTTTTCCTTACAAAAAGGCATTATTGGAAGGGAATACTGCAGCATTCCTCTCGAACTTTGAAGCACACTATGAGCGTCTCCGTACTTTGGTATTTGAACAGCTCTGTAATGATCTGTTGGTCGATTATTTTCAATCGCGCAGCCCTCTGCTCAGTCATGGGAGTTACTGGAATCATCATAGTGAGTTCGATATTCTTGCTGTTACAAGTGAGAAGAAAATCATTCTTGGCGAGTGTAAATACAAAGACCGAAAAGTATGTAAGAATGAACTGAACAAACTCAAGGCGAAAGCAGAGCAGTCAGGAATTCATGCCGATATCTATGCACTTTTTTCCAAAGACGGGTTTTCCAATGAGCTGCTCGGAATGCAGAGTGAGACGTTGCTGCTGTTTGATCTGGGCGATTTGAAACGGCTGTGTGAGTAAGTGTAGGAATGACTTAAATTTTAAACTTCGCTTCAATCAAACAATGCAGAATTTGCTCACTGTCGGTGCGTGATTACGCACCCTACATGTTATTCCGGTCTGTATACCTTCACATCGGCACCTTCGGCATCTTTAAGGTATTGTGCATGAAGCTGGCTTAGTACACCTTTGTCACAGTAGAGCAGGTAGTTCTTTTCTTTAGGCAGTTTTTTAAATTCTGTTTTGAGCTGGTGAAAAGGGATCTTAATGGTTTCACAGGGGGTTTCTACAGTTTTTTCATCTGCACGGATGTCAATGATGACATCGTTCTCAGGATTGGGTGAGGTAACGATATCAATAGGGGCATTGTCAGTAATGTCTTCGACGATTTCATCGACATAAATTGTTTTGGCATTTGCTACAGCCTTATCAAGAACGCTGTAATCAAAATGTTTGGCTTCGCGTTCCATCCGCTTGAAAGAACCGTGTGTAATAGGATTTTTAGAGATAACACCGCAGTATTCAGGCATATTCTCTGCAAAGCGGCGTGTACCGATCTGTGTGGCAATGCGGATGATTTCCGGTTTGTTGACGGTAGCAAGGGGGCGAAGTACCAGTTTGTCGGTTGCCTGGTCGATAAGTGCAAGGTTGCGCAGTGTCTGGCTGGAGACCTGTGCGACACTTTCGCCTGTGAGTAGGGCATCTATCTCCATATTATCGGCAATTTTCTCGGCAGCCATGAGCATCAGCCGCTTGAGGGTAACTCCCATATAGCTTTCGTGTGTAGAGCGAAAGATTTCAGTAACGACATCTTCAAAGGGAATAGTAACAAACTTGACACGGTGGGAAGCGCCAAATTTGCTCCAAAGATACCATGCTACCTGCTTTACCCCGATCTCATGTGCAGCACCGCCAAGATTGAAAAAGATAAAATGTGTTTTGATACCGCGCTTCATTGTCAAAAAACTTGCTACGGTAGAGTCAAACCCCCCGGACATCAGAGAGAGGATGTCCCCCTGTGTACCAATGGGGAACCCGCTCAGGCCTTCATACTTGGCAGTGATGATATTGAGCTGCTGGTTGATCAGTTCGATGCGTACCGTTACATCAGGATTGTGCAGGTCGACTTTTTTTGCATCAGTGTGAGCCAGCGTGTACCCACCGACGACCCGTTCCATTTCGGAAGAGTTGAAAGGGTGGGTGCCGGTACGCTTGGCACGTACAACAAAGCTTTTACCTGCTATCTCTTTGGCAACAGTTTGGGCAACCTTCTCTTTGATAGCTTCAAGAGTATCGGTTTTGTTGAACTGTAGCGCCTCAAGTACCTGTTCGATACCTGGTGTGTTCAGGAGTATTTCTCGTACCGTATCAACCTTTTCGATGGGGGTGACCACTTCGATCTTGTCAGAAAATTTTTTGATCTCTATTGCATCATCTATCGGTTTTAAGAGTGTGAGGAGGTTTTGGTAGAGCTGGTTGACCATCTGCTTCTTTGCTGATGCACCCTTGACCATAATCTCCGGAAAAAGTTTGAGGATGAATTTCTGTGTTTTGACGATAGTTTCTGCCACGGCGGTTTCCTTGAAAAAAGTACGGCATTATAGCACACTTGGTGCTATTTTTGCGCCTCTGCAGCAGCCATATCGTTTTGTGCCGTCTCTTCCTCTTTGTATACTTTTACATTCTCCAGGTAGCCGCTGATTTCCAGCTCTTCATAGACGATGCCTTCGGGTACCGCTTCGGAGTGCAGCTGTACAGCACACTGTTTGTAGTTTGGCTCGAAGGATTTGGGGTCGAACTCGGGGATAGTAACGGCATTGATAAGCTGTTCGTTAAAGTGGAACGGTACGAAGATGTTGCCTTCCCGTACGGTTTCGCTCACTTTGACGATGACATCCTCTACACGCCCGCGGCTGCCGGAAATGGCGATGCGGTCTCCGCTTTTGACTTTGAGTTTGGCAGCATCTTTGGGATTAATGTCTATCCATGCTTCGGGAGCCAGTGCATCGAGGATGCCGATGGTACCGGTTTTGGTACGGGTATGGAACTGTTCTACCGTTCGTCCGGTATTGAGCATGACAGGCAGTTCTTTGCACTGCATTTCACTCAGCGGTACCCAGTCAACCGGCAGCAGCTGTGCTTTGCCATCAGGGGTAGGACATGGCATATCGTCGGAGTAGAGGCGTTTGGTGCCTTTGGGGGCTTTGTCATTACATGGCCACTGGATGCCGCCAAGCTCCTCAATGAGTTCGTAGCTCATACCGCTGTAGTCGCAGAGTCTGCCTTTGCTGACGCGTTTGATCTCCTCGAAAGTATCTCGTGGGGTATTGAGATTTTTGAAGAGCAGGTCGTGTTTGTCGCCGAAATATTTGGAGAACTCTTTGACAATGTAGAAGTCTGCCTTGCTCTGTTCAAGAGGTTCTATGGCTTTTTTGGCATAGTTGCAGCGGCGCTCACTGTTGGTGTAGCAACCCTCTTTTTCGCTCCATGTCGCTGCGGCGAAGACCACATCGGCTATTTGTGCCGTATCGGACATGAAGGCATCCTGTACCACAAGCATGTCAAGTTTTTTGAGTGCTTCTCTAAGTCCGTTTTGATCAGGGTAGCTTACCAGTGGATTGGTGGCAACAACCCAGAGTGCTTTGATCTCGCCGCGGTTGATCGCCTCGATAATCTGCGGGTAGGCGTAGCCTCTTGCAGTGGGGATGAGCTCTTCGGATACACTGATGATCTCGGCAAACTCTCTTCGGTCACTTTCACTGGCGTAGTTGCGGTATCCGGGGATGGATGAGGTAAAGCCAAACTCCCGTGTACCCATGGCGTTGCACTGTCCGGTGATGGACATAGGTGAAGCTCCCTCTTTGCCAAGGTTGCCGGTGATGAGTGCAAGGTTACAGATGGCAGAGACCGTATCGGTTCCGATGGAGCTTTGGTTGACACCCATGGTCCAGGCACTCATTACCGCATCCGCACCGGCGTAAATGCGTGCAAGGTTGTAAAGCTCCTTGACATCGATGCCGGTGATGTGAGCAACCTCTTGTGGCGGGTAGTTCTCCATGATGTGTTTTTTGAATTCTCTGTAGCCGTTGGTGCGCTCTTTGATGAAGTTTTCATCCTCCCATCCCTGTTCCATGATGATGTAGCACAGACCATTGATGAGCGCCAGATCGGAGCGTGGTTTAAGTGGCACAAAAATGTCTGCCATCTGTGAGGTTTTGGATTTTCTGGGGTCAACAACAATAATGGTTGGTTTTTTCCCTGTGGTTTTTTTGTTTTTGGCAATATGCAGCTTCAAAATAGGGTGATTGTCGGCAATGTTTGCACCGATAAGCATAATGACATCTGCTTTTTCAAAGTCCTCATAACATCCGGTAGGACCATCTGAGCCAAAGGTTTGTTTGTATCCCATGACGGCACTTGCCATACAGAGTGTGGTATTGCCGTCATAGTTGTTTGTTTCAAGCCCAAGCTGCACAAATTTGCCCAGCGCATAGAACTCTTCTGTTAGTAGTTGACCAGTAGAGACCACAGCAACCGCACCTTTGCCGTACTGTTGTTGAATACGTTTGAATTCTTCTGCAGTATGGCTGAATGCTTCATCCCATGAAACAGGCTGAAGCGTGCCGTTTTTTTTGAGCATCGGCGTAGGTATACGGTTGTCGGCACGTACCATTCTGTGCTCACTCAAGCCTTTTGGGCAGAGTGTGCCCATATTGACCGGATGGAGCGGATCGCCTTTGGAGTAGACCGCTTTACCGTCTTTGACACCGATGTACATGCCGCAGCCTACACCGCAGTAGCCGCAGGTGCTTCGTACCCACTTGTCAGGGGCTTTGGCTTTGGCAACTTTACCAAATATTGGGTCGTCGACGAGGGCGTATTTGTCCTCTTTGATGTCGAAGCCGAGAAAGTTTTTTGCTTTGTCTATGAGACTCATATTATTCTCCATTACTAATTACCGTAATGATACCGGCAAGCCAAGATATTTATCTGTGTGTCCAAGACCTCATAGACCAGGCGGTGTTCCTGATTAATGCGCCGTGACCAACATCCCTGAAGTTCATGTTTTAGTGCTTCAGGTTTTCCGGTACCCTCAAACGGGTTTCTTTGTATCTCTTTTAAAAGGCTGTTTACCTTTTTGAGTAACTTTTTATCGTACTGCTGCCAATAGCAGTAGTCTTCCCATGCTTCCTCTGTGAAAAGAAGATTCATGACTCTGCTAATTCTCTTTGTGTTACTTTGCCTGTACGGGCATGCTCAAGTGAACTAAGCAGACGTTCTCTGTTTTTGGCAGACGCCAGCAGGTAAGCAGTCTCCTGTAGTGCATTATAGCTCTCCAATGAAAGAATGACTACATTTTCTCCGTTTTTGCGATTGATGATGACCTCTTCACTGTTCTCATAGACGGTATCACAGAGTGCTTTTAAATTGTTTCTTGCTTCTGTAAAGTTGACAACCTGCATTACAACTCCTTTATGTTCTAAATCCTGTACATATTATAGTACAGTATATCTTCTTTGTCAATGTCGCTGGTTTCCCGCAAAGAAGTTCCCCGCAAGTCCCAATGGTACCACAGTACGGTAAAAAAGGTAGCGTCCGGCAAGTTCGGATGCCAAGGCACCGAGTGTGGCGATGACAAGTGTGGCAATTGCTAAACCTGTTAAACCACTGGCGGTAAAGAGAATAGCAAAAAGCGGCAGTGCCAGCCCAAAGGCTGCCAGTGACCATATGCGGAACTTCTTGATGTTTCCAAAGTGCTCCTGCAGCAGGATGCGGCTTCGGTTGTACTGATAGTAGAGCGGATCTTCTTTGTCGAGGTGGCGGTAGAACATCACCTCCTCAAAGATCACCAGTGCCTGCCCCATGCCTGCAAGCAGCGTGACGGCAAGCAGTACAGTTGCACCCTGCGCGCCGTTGCTTGCGAGCAGAGCGGTGGCGATAAGCAGGAAGCCGACATAGCCTGAACCGAAGAAGCGTTTGGTGGTACTCTTGCGGTTCCAGCTTGGACGTGCTTTGATGCGGTAAATCATCGACTGCGCGTAGATACCGTAGAGTCCGATGCCAAGGGTCAGGACTTCAAGCAGGAGCAGAAGAACACCGCCGACATCAAGGAAGTAGAGTCCGGCTACAACGGTTGCCAGACCGGTATAGGCACCCAAAGCGATCGCTTCACGGCTGAGCCATGAAGTTTTCCAGTTCTTCATCGCACTCATCGCTTTACCGGGGCGTCCAAGGTGCATTGCCGAAAGCGGCAGGCCTATGGCTGCAGGCAGGAATGCCAATATCGCCATAATAAGGTTTGGTTTTGGCAGGTTGAAGCCAAGCGAGTAGAGCAGCTGCCCCAAAAACAGTGCCAGAAAAGCCCCCACCGAAACCTGTGTCAGCACCGTCATAAAGACAAGCGGCAATTCGGCATGGGCAGGCTTGAGGATGTGTTCATCAGCCGGACGTATCTCCTGACCTTCAGGAAGATCAGGCAGGGTGTAACGTGTGGTGGGTTTGGTGATATTGATGTCAGGCAGATGGGGAGCGACTCCCTCTTTTGCCATATCTTCTGAAAGCCACTGCTCGACATTGACAGCTTCTATTTCGATGGCTCCGCCGGGACACGCCTGGACACACGCAGGTGTCTGTCCTGCCTCGAGCTTGTCCACACACATATGGCATTTAGTGACGATACCGCGGTCAGGGTTGAAGACGGGCACCTCATAGGGACAGTTCCAGGTACAGTACTGGCATCCGATGCAGCTTGGGTCATCATGCCAGACAATCCCGTTGTCAAGTTTGATGTAGCTCTCGGTAGGGCAGCCGCGCAGACACTCGGGGTCGATGCAGTGGTTACAGCTCATCGAGTTGAAAAGCTGGAGTGTGTCAGGGAAAGAGCCGGTCTCCATCTCACCCACACGGCGCCATTTGATCTCGTCGGGATTGGCATTTTGTTCGTTACAGGCCACTTCACAGCAGTGACAGCCCACACAGGCGGTGGCATCGAAGTGAAAACGGTACTGCTCACCGGGCTTGAGCTCGGGAATATCGATGGTGTAGTTGCCGCACTGCATACCGGTGTCATTCTTGTGGTTGATGAAGCTCTCTAACGGTGTGTGTTTGCTCAATGGTTCCACTGCCATCTGTTGTTTCCTTTTTTGCTATTATTCAATTATAGTCTTGTAACATAAACTCTTTTTGAAGTTTGGCGTTTTTGCTACCTTTTTAGAAAAGGTAGCGCCAAAAGCGTTACTTTTGCAATTGTGCGGATGATGCTCTTTGCGCCGTGCTTCGCACATATGGGCGCAACCGCATCTGCACAAAAAGTGCAAAAGTAACACAAAAGCTTTATTCTTTTGAGTTCTCAGCGCTCAGCGCTCAACACTCAACGCTTCGCAAAGTGCTTACACCTCTTTAAGTGCCATAAGCAACTCCGAGAAGACCTGCGCACGCTCACTCTTGTTCTCATGGGTCATATTGTAGATGACTTCAGAGAGTTTCGGCGGGACTTTCGGGTTGAGCTTGCTTACTTCATCCCGTTTGATCTTTCTTGGGCGTGCGAGTGTGGGAGCAAGTCCTGTGACAGCTTCAAAACGCTTCTCTCCCGTGAGGAGTTTGAAGAGTTTGAGTCCGAAGGTAAAGAGTTCGTACTCTTCACGGCGTCCACTTTTGGGCTCTTTGTCAAGCTCAAACATTACATCCAGTCCCAGTTTGTCGCGGAGGATGTAGTTGATCTTGGTAAAGAAGCTGATCGCCTGGTAGCTGTAGTTCTTGCTGAAAAAGCGTGTCTCAAAACTCTCGAAGGTCTCTCCGCGCTCTTTGTATACCGCATATGTTTTCAGAAGATACTTGACATGGTGTTTGGCTTCGTCGATCGGCAGTGCTTTGTGCAGGATGTGCGCCTCTTTGGCTTGGCGGGTGATCTTGCCGCCCATAAAGAGGTGTACACCATCTACACGGTTGCCCTCGGCATCTTTTGCCTTGCATCCCTCAAAACCGATGTCGGCAATGCCGTGTACGCCGCACCCTTTGGGGCAGGCTGACCAGTTCATACGTACGTTGGCATTGGCAATGGGCACTTCGGAGTTGAGGAAGTGTGCCATCTCGATGGCATCGGGTTTGTTGGGGATGACGCCATAGCTGCAGGTCTGTGTTCCCGCACAGGCAATCATATCCTGAAAATAGAGGTTGTTGTACTGGGCATATTTGCCAATGAGCGGATCGTTCTCAAAGGCATCAAGCTTCTCTTTGTCAATGTTGATAATGAAAAGGTTCTGGTCGTAGCTGAGACGGATGTCGCCGCTGCCGTAGCTTTGTGCCGCTTTGGCTGCTGCGATCATATCCGTTCCGCTGAAGATACCGGAGGGGACGATGACCTTGTAGGCATAGGTGCCGTTTTTAAGCAGCACACGGTTGGCACCCAGCGCGATGTTTTGCGACTGCACCAGTGTCATGCCGCCTGAGGCAAAGGAGAGTCCGGCCTCCTCTTTGACCGCTTCGATGAATGCAGGAATACCCACATCCTGCAGCAGAAAGTGCAGACGGTTCTTGTTGCGGTTGTCGCGGTAGCCGTAGGTTTTGAAAACGTTTAGCAGGGCTTTGAAAAATACGGGTACCTCTTCGGGAGTAACGAAGAGGTCAGCATCCCGTGCCTGTACACCGACACGGGCACCAAGGTAGACGTTGAAGCCAAAGTTACCGTCTTTGTTGGCGAGTACGAAGTTACAGTCATGCCCGAAGATGTTACAGGAGTTGCTCAGGCTTCCCAAAATACCGGTATTGAATTTTCGAGGCAGGGCAGAGATCCACTCGGGATTTTCGAGGAAGATCTCCTGAAGCTGCGTCAAGATGGGCATGGACTCGATGATGTTGTCATAAGCGATACCGTCAAGCGGGTCGGTGACGATGTTTCGCGGGTTGTCCACCCCGGTCTGGAAGGTGGAGATGCCTGCCTCTTTAAGCGCTTTGAGTACCTTTGCAATGTCAGCAATCTGCAAATAGCGCAGTTCCACCTGCATACGGGTGGTAATATCGATGTAGTCATTGCCGTACTCCTTTGCCACTTCACCGATGCGTATCGCTTGTGCATTGGTCAGCTGCCCGCCGGGGATACGCACACGTAACATAAAGTCCTCGCCCTTATCGAAGAGTCCGAAACACTTTAGAAAGTAGGCGGAATCCTCTTTGCTTAATCCCTCATAACCTGCTGCTGCGATCTCTTCCAAACGCTTGTAGACCTCCATCGGGTCTTTAAGCGCTTTGGTCGTTTCTACTTTATTGAGCTTTTTGCTTCTTGCCTCTTTGGCTTTTGCTAATGCTTCCATATAATCACGCTGCTCCTGTCGTTATTCAATCTGCGTCATTATATCCAAAACAGATGTAGAATTGCAGAGAAAAATATGATTAAAAAATAATCAATTGTTTGATCTATATAAGCTTATCGTCTATGATTGGGCTCTAAAACAGGTAAAAAAATATGATTAAAAAATAATCAATATAAAGGTAATGAATGCCATAACGTTACAGTATAATTCGTACATTAATTTGTTTAAGGAGCAAGAATGGCGAACTTCAAGGCGCTTAAAGGGCAGGGAGATGCAAAGACACTTTTTGCGGCATTTCTCTACTTTGATTTCAGTTTTATGGTATGGACGATGCTCGGGCCTTTGGCAACCGAGATCAACGAATCACTGGCTCATCACGGTACAGCATTGAGTGCAGGGCAGATTGCAACACTGCTTTCCATCCCGATTTTGGCAGGTGCACTGCTGCGTATTGTACTTGGTTTCGGTGTCGACAAGATTGGACCGAAGAAAACTGCCATCATCGCACAGGTTATCGTGATTGCATCACTCTTCTATGCGTATTCAAGAGGAGAGAGCATTACCTATAATGAATTGTTGGTTGTTGCACTTGGGCTTGGTTTTGCCGGTGCATCCTTTGCGGTGGCACTGCCGCAGGCAGGACAGTGGTATCCGCCCAAGCTTCAGGGGATCGTACTCGGTATTGCCGGAGCAGGGAATATCGGTGTGGTCGTTGACTTCCTTTTTGCACCTAAAATCGCAGAAATTTGGGGATGGGAAGCAGTTTTCCTTGTTGGAGGATTGCTCTCGTTCATCGTGCTGATCATTTATATTTTAATGGCAAAAGATGCACCTGAATCAGTTTACAAGCCGCGTCCCAAAAAGCTGGGTGATTACTGGAAACTGCTCAAAGACCGTGACAGCTGGTGGTTTATGCTCTTTTATGCTGTCAGCTTCGGCGGATTTGTAGGATTTGCAAACTATATGAAAGTCTACCTGATGAATACGTATCAGGCAGATATGAGTGCTTTTGGATTGAGTGTTTTCCATGAACCGAATGTCAAGGTCATTGCCGGTTACTTTGGAGCCCTTACCATCTTTGCCGGTGCAGTGTTGCGTCCTGTAGGCGGTGGTATTGCCGACAAAATGGGTGGGGTCAAAGCACTTTATATCTTTTTTGGTGTTGTTGCTGCACTGGTGGCGCTCAGCGGTGCGGTACAGCTTCCGTTCTGGGTTGCCATTGGTGTACTCTTTTTGATCATGGCCAATCTTGGAATGGCAAACGGTGCAGTTTTCCAGCTCGTACCGCAGCGCTTCGGAAAAGATATCGGTATTATGACCGGACTCATCGGTGCAGCCGGCGGGATCGGCGGTACGTTCCTTGTCAAAACACTTGGCTGGGCGAAAGGGACGTTTGACAGCTACAGTGTCGGTTTCTTTATTTTTGCGGGGCTTGTACTCATTGCCATCGGTGCCATTTCGCTTGTTAAAACACGCTGGAGAACCACATGGGGTGCCAATGCAGGGGGAATTATTTAAGCATAAAAATTTTCTCTTGCTCTCATGCTTTGCGTGGGAGCATACTATGCAAGATTAAGGCATGCATTCCCACGCAGAGCATGGGAAACGTGTTAAAACGATTTTGTATCATTCATTATCCGCAACACCCCAGTCGTTGGTGTGCTCATAGTCGGGTTCCACAGGCTTGACATCTTTGAGGATGTCGGGGTCTACTTCTTTGCCCTTGAAGTCATATTCATCTCCCTGATAGAATCGTTGTTCTTTAGCATATTTTTTCTCCAACGCTTTCTGTTTTTCAATCTGTTTTTGAATAAGTGCCTGTTTGGTACGGTTGTTGTCTTCTGCACCCATTGTAAGGGCAGTACAGCATAGTGCTGCGATCATTATTTTGCCGGGCATTAAAATATCCTTTTGGAATGGGTTGTGCATATTATAGCAGATAGATATACTGCACAAATCTTAATCAGGCAGGACGTCTGAAAGTGCTGAAGGCAATGTTATAATGGGGTGTAACCAAGAAACGGGGAAGGTAGATGTCTAAAGAAAATATTGAAACCAGCGGATTTACGCTGGCCAAAGGTACGCAGCTTAAAGGCGATGATTATTTCGAAGTCAAAGTAATGGAGAACATTACTGTTGCGGTGGTCTGCGATGGAGTAGGCTCATCAATGCATGGTGCCGAAGCGGCAAAGCGTACCGCGCAGTTTCTGGTGCAGTCGCTGAAGAACCGTCCGCGAAGCTGGAGTATGGAAAAGTCCATTCGCCATTTTATTGACAATATCAACCGTGTGCTCTATCTTGAATCGATGGAGCAGTATGAACGGCAGGAGCTTGTGACAACCCTTACACTGGTGGTCATTGAAGGAAACAGGCTTTACGGTGCCAATGTGGGTGACAGCCGTATCTACCTCTCCCGTAACGGACAGTTTGCTCAGCTCTCCTCCGATCATGCGATGGATGAGGAAGGGATGGAGAATGTGCTGACAGCAGCCATCGGGCTTGAAGAGAGTGTAGAGCCTTACTACTTTGAGAACAATTTGCAGGCAGGAGACCGCATTCTGCTCTGTAGTGATGGGCTTTACAATGAACTCTCCCCCGAAGAACTTGCAGAGGGCATCAAAGTGGGTGCTTCGTTTCTGGTTAAAAAAGCAAGCAAAAAGCACAACGATGACCTGCCTGACGATACCACTGCCGTGGTCATTGAAATCAAAGAGCTTGACCCGAGGCTGAAGCTGAAGCAGACAGACCTGATTATTCAGGAACAGTACAAAAAAGGTGAAGAGATAGACGGTTATCGTCTTATCAAACCGTTGATACAGAACAACAGAACCTGGCTGTGTGAGAAGAAAGGGGTGCAGTATGTGATTAAATTTGCACCCCATGAAGCGATTGACGATGAGGTGATGCTGGATCTTTTTGTGAAAGAAGTCTGGATGGCCAACCGCTTGAAAGCCGGATTCTTCCCCAAAGCGGTTATTCCGAAAAAGAGGACACACCGTTATTATATTATGCGATACATCGAGGGAGTTTCTCTTAAAGAATATATTTCCAAAAAGCCGCTGAGTGTTGACCTTGGGGTGGAACTGGCGCACTTTTTACTGAAGATGTCGCAGTACCTCATTAAGTTCAACCTGGTACACGGCGATATCAAACCTGAAAATATTATTGTGACCAAACGAAAAGAGAAGATTGTTTTCAAAATGGTTGATTTTGGCAGTATTACCGAAGCCTACTCTACAGTCACGCGGGCGGGTACACCTTCCTATCTTGCGCCGGAGCGTTTCAAGCAGGCACCGATTACCGAACAGACAGAGATTTATGCCATAGGGGTGACACTCTACGAGGCATTGACACAGAAGTTCCCGTTTGGAGAAATAGAACCGTTCCAGACTCCGGGTTTCGAGAAAGATGCGAAGCATCCGAGTAAGCTCAACCCGAAAATACCGCACTGGCTGGAGAGTGTGATTCTGCGTGCCATCGAGACCGATCCGGACAAGCGCTACCACAACTATTCGGAAATGCTCTATGAAATTGACAATCCTGACAAAGTACAGCCCTATTTTGACCGCCACACATCATTTATTGAGCGTAATGAAATGATGGTCTATAAAGTAGGATTTATTACAATGTTCATTCTGAACATCATTCAGTTGCTCTTTTTTTAGAAAATGTTTTCTATGTAAGCTCTGAGAGAGGAAACGGCTTGCAAAGATAGAAGCCTTGCAGGTAGTCAATGTCGAGTGTATGGAGAATGGTGTAGACTGCTTCATTGTGAACATGTTCGGCAATTGTTTTGGCACCGATATCCCGGCTGATATTGATAATGTTCTTTACCAGTTTCAGTGATTTTTCCGAGTGGTGAATATCCCGAATAAGCGAACCGTCTATTTTGACATAATCAGGTTTCAGTTTTAAAAGATTTTCCATATTGGAGTAGCCTGTACCAAAATCATCAATGGCAATTTGGGATCCATATGTTTTAATCTCTTTGATAAAATCCGAAACGATATTGTAGTCGGCAATCATGTCGGTTTCAAGAATTTCAAATGTTACACGGGAGGGATTGGGGAGCGCCATAAGCATCTTCTCAAGAAAATTTCTCGAATCGGTGTTGGCAATATCTTCATAACTGAGATTAAGAGTGAATGCATGCGGTAACTGTGTAAAAGCATTAAAGCTCTTTTGGATCATCTGTTGCATCAAGTCATGGTAGAGATGTATCTGTTTAGCGAGTTGTAACATATGTACGATGGAACAAACCGTGTAATTTTCTCTGTGTGGGATTCTCATGAGACACTCATAGTGTGAAATCTTTCCCGTTTTATTGCTGTAAATTGGCTGGACATAAGGAACAATATTTCCATATTTTATGGTATCCTTTAAAACTGCTACGTTTTTAATCAGTTTCTGTAGTGACTCCTGTTTGTAAGTCAGGCTCAGGAGATCAAGATTGATATCGATGATCTTGTGCAAAGAGGAGAGTTTGTCGGTATGACCCGCCCTGATCAGCATATTTTCAAGAAACTGGCGGACAAAGCTGAATGCTGCATTGACATAATGGGAAGGCAGACCGATTTTTACATGGGTTTCACTGATGGTGGAAAGTCCTTCGAAATAGTCGGTATCATAGTGTCCGCAAAAGAGGTTCATGTACCACTGTTCAATACCTTTGCGATGCTTTCTGATAATTTCTTCCGAATTTAGAAAGACTTTGGCATGTTCAAAATTGAAAATGAAATTGTAGAATGCATCTATCATAGAAGGCAGTGCTTTGTGTGCAATAGGTTGCAGACTGTACAGTATTCTGGCATCTTTTTCGGTAAAAAGATAGTGCGCTTTCATTCGTTCAATACCAATGGTCTGAAATGAGTAACGTTCTTTGTATAACAAATTTAACATAAAGGAGTCCCACATATGGCTGCATATTGATACGAATATATTATAATTAATTTTTCTTAAAATTATAGTGTATTTATTCTTTTACCTTTTGAATATTCTTTAGGTGTGCCCTGAAAGAGTCGCTGAAATCATGCGTGCCACTTTTATTTTTCATAAAATAGAGATGTGTTGTTTTTGCCGGTTTTATTGCTGCTTTGATGGCAGAAAGTGAAACGGCACCGATGGGTGAGGGGGGAATACCTTTGAATTTGTAAGTGTTGAACGTGGAGTTGTCTTCTCTAATGCGTTCGGGTGTTACTTTAAGATGAGAGTATTTCCCATAATTCAGGGTACCATCCATCTGCAGGCGCATTTTTCTTTTCAGACGGTTGTAAATGACCGATGCGATAAGCGGCATCTCTTTGGTATTGGCTGCTTCTTTCTGGATAATTGAGGATATAGTTAATATCTTTTTCCACTGTTTTTTATCATAGACACCATATATTTTGTTTGCCAGTGCAGTATACCGCCTTTCCGATTGGCGTACGAGAAACTGCATCAGATGTTTTTCGCCGATACCTACCGGTACGTAATAGGTATCGGCATAAATACCGGCTTCAGGGTAGGGAGAATACTCTTTGTAATATTTCCAGAGTTTTGCCTTGTTCAAGCCGTACTGCTTTGAGAGTGACTCAAAGAAAAGTTCGAGCGTCTCTCCCGGGATGAGTGTGACCTTGTGTATCATCGCCTTGGAAGAGGTGAGTTTGTGCAGAAAGTCGATGCGGTTGAGTCGGTGTTTCCCAATAAAGATCCAGCCATGCTGGGGCTGCCCCATCAGACGCAGCAGATAGCGGTCGATGATGGAGAGGTCGTACCCTTTTTTGCTCAGCTGTGTTATAATACTTTTTATTGAGCCTTGCGGGACATAAAGGGTCTGCGTGGACCGTACGGGTATGCTAATGTAAAAGGCCAGCGATATGATCAAGACCACGGCAATGTTCTCTGCCCATACGATCCATCTTCTCCATATCGTTATTCGTGATTTTCTCATCGCGCTGGTTGTCCTTGTGGCGGCATTGTTTTTCTGGCTGTTGCATGGCATACAGGTCGACAGGATCGATGTTGGATCCTATAAAGTGGTTGGATTATACATCAAACTCGATAAAAAGCTTATACTCAAGGCAAAGTCCGTTACTATTCCTGCATCAAAGGAAAAACCCTCTTTTGAAAGGGTAGATGCGACGTTTGACCGCATTAAAAATCTGCTTTCCTATTTTGAAACAATTTACCTTGAGCACATCAATTTCAAGAATAACCATCTGACCGTACTGTTTGCCGATGATGTGCTTTACATCACCAGTGACGAGTATGAAATTGCCGGGAACATTGTTCGCAAAGGCAATAAACTCATTGCTGATGTACCATTGCTCTACATAAAAAAGGAGAAGATTTCCATTGCCGGAAAACTGACGTATGATTTGGCAAAAAATACCTTGGAGACAGGCGGAAGGTTCGAGGCCTACGGAATTAAGGGACATTTCCGTGCAGTGCAGCATGCCAACAGTATTGTCTATGCGGTGAATACCGAAACATTTACAAATCTTGAACCGCTGATTACCCGTTTTTCTCTGCCTAAAACCATTGAAGACTGGACGGTAAGAAAAGTACGTGCAAAGCGCTACAGGGTAGAGTATATCAAAGGACGGATCGATATTGTCGATCATCAGCTTAAACCGGATATTGGCGGCTTAAAGGCGCAGGGGCGTTTTGAAGATGTCTCCATATATTACAAAAAAGGTCTGGACCCTGTCCATGCCAAAGCGTTGACGCTGCGTTACAAAAAAGGAAATCTCTACTTTGACCTGGAAAAACCGCAATGTAAAGGCAGGGATCTTTCGGGTACCCATTTGGTTATCAAGCATATTGTCGGAGTACAGAAACCTGTATTGATTCTTGATCTGAAGATTCAAAGTGCCATTGACGGGCTGGTTGCAAAAATACTGAAGGCCTATAACATTACACTGCCTGTGTCACATACAGGAAAACGCAATAGCATCAATATCGGCATTACAATTCCGCTTGGCAAACAGAAAAGAAAATTGCTCGTTTCCGTTGAAGTGAAACTTGACAAGGGGGTATTGCATATTGGCAGTTTGAAATTGCCGGTCAATGGCGGATGGGTGCTTTTCAACAGTAAGTCAGGCAAAGCTACGCTGAAAGATGTACAGGTGAATGCACGATGGTACAAGGGTACTATAGAGGGAACTATCGACACGCTTCATCACAAAGCAGACCTTGTTCTACATATTAAACGTTTTATTTTGGGTAAGGAAAAATCACCTGATGTTGAAATTGTCAACCGAAAAATACCGATGATCCTTTCTTACGGAACGCAATTGCGTTTTACACTGCCGACACTGAAAGTGACATTGACAAAGAAAGGAAAAGGTATATATATTTTCCTTTCTGACCTTTCTAAAATGCTTCCTTATCTTAAGAATAATATGCTTGGCATTACGGGAGGAGAACTGCACGTTACGGGAAATGAAAACGGTACGGTGTGGCATTTCAATGGAAGGGTGCAAAAGGATGTCTGTTTCTTCTATGACAGCAAAGATGTATGTTATACGGCTATTCCGCTTGAAGGAACATTCAATACCGCTACAAAACAGGTCAATCTGTATGCCTTCGATAAGCGGGTACATATCAATACCGCCAAAGGGCGTATCACGCTTACCGACATCAACATAGACTTGAAACGTTTTATGGAAGAACAGAAAAAGTTAATGCACAAAAGCGGAAACAGCAGTATGGGGCTGAAGAAAACGTTTGTCATCATTGGCAAAAAGAGTCAGCTGCGCTATGGAAAGCGAAAACTGGTAACGGACAGTTATGATATTGAAATAAAACCTAACGGCAATATTAAGGCAATAGGAAGCAGTCAGGGCAATATTATCAAACTGACAAAAAAGGGGAAGATACTCACAGTAGAAGTCCTGCGTGTTACGGATCGTGTACTGCACCCGCTCATAGGCTTTGACGGGCTGAAACAGGGGCGCTATTCACTGAAACTTACCGGAGATCCGGTTAAGCTTATGAAAGGGCGTATCATTATTGAAGGGGGTGTACTCAGCGATTTCAAGGCGTACAGCAATACGCTGGCATTCATCAATACACTGCCTGCACTTGCCACATTGAGCAAACCGGGTTTCTCGAATAAAGGTTTTAAAATTTCGGAAGGGGTAGTGGAATATCATTTGACACCGCAGAAACTGGTATTTGATTCGGTTTATTTGAAGGGCAACTCCGCTACGGTGACAGGAAAAGGCGTTGTGAATCTTAAAAGCAGGAAAATCGATATAAAACTGGCCATCCAGACAGTTCGTGAATTTGGTAAAATGGTGGGCAAAATTCCGTTGCTTGGCTACATTCTGATGGGAGATGACAATAGTATGACCGTAGGGCTTGAGGTGACAGGGACACTGGACAATCCAAAGGTCAACACTTCAGTGGCAAAAGATATTTTAACACTGCCGCTGCAGATACTCAAGCGTACCATTGAAGCCCCCGGCTATATGCAGGAACACGCTCCAAAGCAGGTGGCTCCACAGATCCCTGACAGAACTATGCCGAATAAACAATCGAAAGCTGTTCCCGCCCCATCGATGTCAAGTCCAAAAAAGGATGGCAAAAAGAGCCATCCCATTCCGTCGATGAGACCCAAAGCCAAGGGTGAGGCATCATCTGTAACACAAAAAGAAAAAAAGGTTCCGCAGCCTACTCGTTCCGAAGCACCGTCAGCGGGTCAGTCTGTGCAGCTTTTCTAGCAGGATAGAGCGAAGAGAGTATAATGATGATTACCGTGCCGGTAATGATCATGGCAAAATCACTGAAAGTGAGATCGACCGGCAGGCGGCTGGTTCCATACACATCAGCAGGCATGGAAATGATGTCAAATGTCTTCAATATCCAGATGCCCAGCAGTCCCAGCAGCGTACCCGCTGCAATACCGGTCATGCCAATAGCAAGTCCCAGCTTGAAAAAGATCATCCTGATCTCTTTTTGTGTCGCTCCAAGCGTACGCATGAGCGCTATTTCACTGCGGCGGCTCATTACTGTCATCAGAAGTGAGGAGATAATGTTAAGAGAAGCCACAAGGATGATCAGCAAAAGTACCAGAAAGAGTGCTTTTTTCTCCATTTCCATTGCAGAGAAGAAGTTGCCGTTTTGCTGCCACCACCCTTCAATGACAACAGTATCGGGAAGTATTTTCCGGATCTCTTTGATCTCTTCAAGCGGGTTTTGTGTGTAGATATGCAGTCCGTCATAGATGCCGGGTTTACGTTTGAGAAGTCTTTCAAAAGCTTCGAGTGTCGTATACATGATGGCTTTGTCATAGGCTTTCAGTCCAGAGTCGAAAATGCCGTCTACGACAAAGCGTTTTTGAAGTGGCATGGTTGCAAATCCAATGGCCTGCTGTTCCGAGAAGTAGAGGGTGACTTTGTTACCGATGGGGGCATCCATTTCATAAGAGAGAGAATCTCCGATGATCACGCGGAAAGGTGTTTTGGCACTGCCCTTTGCACTCGCTTTTTTGAAAATAGGATTGATGGCACTCTCTTTTGCAAAATCGACACCGTAGAGCAGCGAACCCTGTACGGCTCCTTCGTTTTTGGTAATGACCTGTGTGGTGTAATAGGGGCTGAACTTCAAGTGAGGAAAGGCACTGGAGAGTTTTTTTATGAGTGTGCTGTCGACTGCATCTTCCCGCACGGGCAATACTGTAAGCGGATAGTTCATCACAAAAAGTTTCTTTTTGAACTCTTTTTGTGTACCGTTCATGATCCCCATCGCGATCATCAGTACCATAACCCCCGCAGCTATACCGAGAAAGGCAAGCATGGCAGAGATGAAAATAAAGGGGTTTTCTTTGTCGTATTTGAGGTAGTGGCGGATGATCCGCCGTACAAAGGTTTTGTTGGGAGCGTTAAGCGAGGGTCGCATCAGGCCAGAAGGCCTTTTTTGGGGCCGCTTTGACCACAGCAGTTTTTATATTTTTTACCCGAACCGCATGGGCAGGGGTCATTACGTTTTGGTTTTTTTGTCCCGGTGATCGGTTCAAGTTTGTCAAGATCTTCTGTAATCACACCTTCTTCAAAAGACTGGTTGAGTGTTGCATCTGCCACTTCACTCTCCAGCTCTTCGCGGATCTGCTCGATGGCCTGCTCTTCCTCTTCAGGAGAAGTGAAGTCAAACTGTACCAGATGCAGGGTTTTCACTGCTTCGTGTTTAATGCGCTGTACCAGTTCGGTAAAGAGTTTGTAGCTTTCCTGCTTGTATTCTGTGAGGGGATCTTTCTGATTGTATCCTCTCAGACCGATACCTGTTTTGAGGACATCCATTTCATAAAGGTGGTCTCGCCATTGAGGGTCAAGCACCTGAAGGTAAATAATGCGTTCAATCTCTTTACGCTGTTCAGGTTCAAGCTGACTCATTTTGGCTTCGTAAAGATTTTCCATGAGTGAAATGATCATCTCTTTGATTTCGTCAGCATCTTTGTCTTTGAACGTTTCTGGTTCCAAATCCATCAGCAATTCTTCACGAATCAGTGCTGCAAGACGTTCAAGGTCGTAATCTTCTCTCGGCATGCCTTCAATAATATCGGCCTCATCGAGTAAATGCTGTACATACTCTTCCCTGTTTTCTTTAATTTTGGCATCAATGTCGAATTCAGGATCGAGCAACTGGTTTCTGAATGTATAGATGGCTTTACGCTGATGATTGGCAACATCATCGTATTCAAGAATGTGCTTACGCGCTTCATAATGCTGGTTTTCAACCTTTTTCTGTGCTTTTTCGACAGAACGGGTAACCAGCTTCGAGTCGATATACTCTCCCTCTTCAACACCGAGACGGTTCATGATATTACGTATCTTCTCACCACCGAAAATACGCAGCAGATCATCGTCGAGGCTGAGGAAGAACTGGCTCTCGCCCGGATCGCCCTGACGCCCGGAACGTCCGCGGAGCTGGTTGTCGATACGGCGTGATTCATGTCTTTCCGTACCAAGGATCGCCAGACCGCCAAGCTTTCTTACTTCATCGTCAATTTTGATGTCGACCCCGCGCCCCGCCATGTTGGTTGCAACGGTGACGGCACCTTTCTGGCCGGCATTTTTAATGATCTCCGCTTCCTGGAAGTGGTTTTTGGCATTGAGGACATTGTGCGGGATCTTCTCTTGTTTGAGACGTTCATGGATCATTTCCGACTTTTCAATAGAGGCTGTACCGATAAGTACCGGCTGGCCTTTTTCATGGTACTCTTTGACCTTTCGTACGACTGCATCGAGCTTTTCACGTTCGGTATTATAGATAAGGTCATTTTTATCGATACGCTGTACAGGTACATTGGTAGGAATGGAAATGACCTCCAGTCCGTATATCTGTGCGAATTCTGTCGCTTCGGTCTGTGCGGTACCTGTCATACCGGCAAGTTTGTTGTACAGACGGAAATAGTTCTGGTAGGTGATCTCGGCAAGTGTCTGTGACTCTTCCTGTATCTCTACGCCCTCTTTGGCTTCGAGTGCCTGGTGCAGGCCTTCAGAGTAGCGTCGTCCTTCACTGAGGCGTCCGGTAAACTCATCGACAATGATGACTTCTCCGTCCTGTACGACATAGTTGACATCTTTTTCAAAGAGGTGGTGTGCTTTGAGTGCCTGATCAAGATGGTGTGCCAAAATGGCGTTTTCAAGTGAATAGAGGTTGTCGACCTCGAAGAGATCCTGTGCTTTCTGCAGTCCCTGTTCTGTCATGACAATGGTACGGTTTTTTTCATCGACTACAAAATCGCCGGTCATCTTTTTGTCTTCACCCGGCTTGGCAGGAAGTTCTTTGCCTCTTTCCATTTTTTTGGCAATTTCATTCGCTCTGGCATAATGGTTGTGGTCACGCTGTGTGGGACCTGAAATGATCAGCGGTGTTCTTGCCTCATCGATAAGAATGGAGTCAACTTCATCGACAATGGCATAGTTGTGCTCACGTTGTACCTTCTCTTCGGCACGCACTTTCATGTTGTCGCGCAGGTAGTCAAAGCCGTATTCATTGTTGGTACCGTAGGTGATATCGGCATCATACTGTGCTTTTCTCTCAAATTCATCTTGAATATCAGCTGTAATACATCCGACGCTATAGCCAAGGAATTTGTAGAGTTGCCCCATCTCTTCGGAGTCACGCTTGGCAAGGTAATCGTTAACGGTAACAACGTGTACGCCCTTGCCGGTCATTGCATTGAGTACAACTGCAAGGGTAGCCACGAGGGTTTTACCTTCACCGGTTTTCATTTCGGCAATGTTTCCGTCATGCAGTACCATTCCCCCGACCATCTGGACATCGTAATGGCGCATACCAAGGACACGCTGGCTTGCCTCTCTGATAATGGCGAAGGAGTCGTAGAGTACGTCGTCGAGCGTTTTTTCACCGCTGTTGACTGCCTCTTTGAGCGTATTGAAAGCCTCTTTGAGTGCGTCATCATCCATCGCTTTGTACTTGCTTTCAAGTGCGTTTATCTGTTCGACTCTTTTGAGATATTTTTTGACGATTCTGTCGTTTTGGGTACCAAAAACCTTGAGTAGACTTTTTATCATGGTTGTCTTGCCTTGCGTAATATTGGAGTGGGCTATTTTATCCAAAAAGTGATTAATAGTCCGTTATCCACAGAAGCTTCACAATTTGGCGGTAGAGTAGTACTGTAAACTCAATCCTTTTCAAGTGGCTTTAGGATATATTTGCATCAATGAAAGAAGGTAAAAAATGAAAACGTTATGGATATTACTGCTTTGTTTTGGCGCGCTTTTTGCATCGGAAATCACACTTCCGGAACACTTTACTGCCGATTTTGTGCAGACTGTGACCAATCCGAAGAACAGGGTCCTCACCTATAAAGGGAATGTTGCTTTCAGCAAGGAAAATCTGCTGAAGTGGTCTTATCGTTCTCCGACAAAAAAAGAGGTGTGTACCGACGGGAAGGAAGTGCTGGTAGTCGATCATGACCTTGAACAGGTATCGGCCTATCGTATTGGAAAAATATTTGACCTTGCCGAAATTTTAAACAAGGCGAAACCTTACAAAAAAAATATTTATATCATGGAATATGAAGGAAAGCGCTATACTATTAAAGTAGATGAGAACGGTAGACTCCAGAGTGTTGCCTACTATGACGATCTGGACAACAAAGTACAGATTCTTTTTCAAAAGATGCGTTACGGCAAGGGGAAACTGCCTGCAGCACGTATGAAGTGTCATTATCCGGCAGCATATGACTTTATAAGGGGGTAAAATGGGTGAACTGATCAGCAGAGTACAGAGTGATCCGGTACTGATGATAAGTGCTGCCATCGGCGTGGTTATTCTACTCTTTATGGTACTGGTGGTTGTGGTGGCGAGTATGCGTGTCAAAACCTACAAAGACCGCTATGTCGATGTTAAAATCGACAATGAGGCCAAAGAGAAACGTATTGCGGTACTGGAAGAGGAAATGAAAGTGCTGCACATTAAAAATGCGCAGAACGAGCAGGAACTGCAGCAGTTTGACGATACAAAAAAACGGTTGGCACAGACAACGGAGATACTGGAAAAAACACAAAAAGAGTTTGCCTCGCTTCAGACGCTTCAGGGACAGACGAAAACACAGCTTGACCAGCTTACGGAACGGTATGAAGCACTTAAAAATGCCCATCGGGCGTTGAATGAGAGAATGGAGAGTCTTAATGAGGAGAACAGTAAACTGAGAGTCAATAATGCAAGGCTTCTCATGAAACTGGAAACTGAAGAGCGTTTCGTTTCACAGATGCAACAGCGAAAAAAACAACAATCCAACAATAAAGGAGAGAATGAATGAGCAAAGTAACAATCTGGCATAACCCCCGATGCAGCAAATCACGGAATGCAGCTAAATTACTCGAAGAGAAAGGCATTAACGCCGAAGTAGTAAAATATCTCGATACCCCGCCGACAAAAGAGGAGATCAAGGAAGTGCTTAAGATGCTGGGCATCTCCGCACGAGAATTGATGCGTACCAAAGAGACGATCTATAAAGAGCTTGGACTGGGGGATGTGGATGATGAAGAGAAACTTATTGAAGCGATGGCGGAGTATCCAAAACTTATCGAACGTCCCATTGTCATTAAAGACGGCAAAGCGGCAATCGGCAGACCGATTGAGAAGGTAATCGAACTGTTAGATGAGAATTAGAAACGGGGATGTGTTTGTTATCTCAATACGTGTCAAAGGTGCGTGATTACGCACCCTGCATCTCTATCTAATTTTCCTTCCCATTTCCGTAATTCTTATAGAGATATTCCACCACTTCGTCAATGTCCTCATTTTTGATGGGTGCCTGAAAAACATCTATCATCTTAATGACCTTTTTGCGCCAGAAGGCTTTTGACTGTGGTCCCTGGTTGAGAACATACCCCCAGGAGTGGCACATATTGCATTTGCCTTTGGTGGAGTACATTCCTTTGCCCTGTTTCATTGGAAATGCCATATAGGGCATTTTAATGCCTTTTTGTATCTCAGCTTTGTTCTCTTCCGCCCCCAGCGAAGTAATAAGTACAGCAGCGATGACTGCAGTGACCATCTGTTTTCTCACGATATCACCTCCACAGTCACTTCATCGATACCGTTGTATTTATAGCCGCCGCGGTTCCATTTGACCTCTTCAGCAAAAGGCTGGGTTTCACCTTTGGTGTTCGTTGCCCGTGCCATAATTGACAGTGTTCCCGCCTGTTTGGGCATGAGTGTGTGTCTGAAGCTGCGGTAGGCGTATGATCCCTGAGTACCGTCATCAAGTGTTGCCTTCTGCCAGCTGGTACCGCCGTCTGTGGAAATTTCTACTTTAGCGATGCCGTGTCCGCCGTCGAATGCCACACCTCGGACAATGAGTTTGGCTCCTTGTTTGACCTGTATACCGCTTGTAGGGTAGCCGATGAGTGAGTTGACATTCATCTCTTCGATGGGCTTGGTTTTTGCTGCAAGGTTGTCTGGTGTTTCACACTCACATTCGTTGTCGGGCACGCGGTAGGCATGGTCCATAAAGTGCAACTTCGGCTTGGTACCGGTAACGGTGATGTTTGAGAGCATCTTTACCCAGCTGTCAGAGTAAAAGCCCGGTAAAATAAGGCGTACGGGAAAGCCGTTGAGGTAGGGGAGTGCTTCACCGTTCATTTCGTAGGCAATGATGATCTTGTCATGCAGTTTGTCAAGTTCAAGCGCACGCACAAAGCCGTCGGTTTTGGTGTAGACCGGTTTTTCAAGGCCGTGAAACTTGATCCAGGCTGCCCCTTTTTTGAGACCGGCCTTGGCAAGTACATCTTTAAGACGCGCTCCTTTCCACTTTGCACACCCCATTGCACCCGGTCCCCATTGGATGCCGCCTGGAGTTGGATGAAAGGCACTTCTGCTGTTGCCGCCACACTGAAGCACGGAGGTGATCTCAACAGGTTCAAAATCATCTTTGAGAGAGTCAACAGTGATCTTGACAGGTTTTTCAACCTCTCCGTCGATTTTGATGGAGAAGTAGTGCGGGTTGATGTAGGTGGGGATCATCGGCATGTGCCAGCGGACAAAAAAGAGATCGTTTGGCGTAATGGGATTGGCAAAGACTTCGCGTGGTGTTTCCAGCAGCGGCGGCCGGTCGGAGTAGGTGATGAGCGGACGCTTTTGAGGAAAAGCAATGTCGGCAACTTTGCGGTTGTCAACCGGGTGTGTTGTGGTGTCGGCATCGACAGTTGTACTGCCTACAGCGGCACTTCCTGCGATGAGCGCAGCTTGTTTGAAGAAATCTCGTCTTAGCATAGTGCGGTATTCCTTTGGAAAAAAATTTGACGATTATACTCAAAAGTTTATTCGATATGGTTTGAAGACACTTTCAGAAGATTTGGGTAAAATCGCAACCATATTACAGCACGAAGGAAACAAACGATGCTCTCTACAGTAAATTTAACACAGCGTTACGGAAAGCGTGTGCTTTTTGAAAAAATAAACCAGACCCTGGATGTGGGCAAGCGCTACGGACTCATTGGTGCCAACGGGGCGGGAAAATCGACCTTTATGAAGATTCTTGCAGGCGAAATTGAGCCAAGTGAAGGCGAAGTACAGCTTCAGCCGGGACTCAAACTGGGGATGCTTAGCCAGAACCAGTACGCTTTTGAAGACTTTACGCTCAAAGATGCCGTACTCTACGGTAACAAAAAGCTCTATGATGCCCAAAAAGAGAAAGAGAAGCTCTATATGGAGGGGGACTTCGAGAGTGATGAGGTCAATAACCGTCTTGCCGAGCTTGAGATGATCTGCGCCGATGAAGACCCCACCTATGAAAGTGATGTCAAAATCGAAAAACTGCTGACCACGCTGGGATTCCCGGTAGAACAGCACAATGACCTGATGAGTTTGCTTACCGGCGGTGACAAGTTTAAGATTTTGCTTGCTCAGGTACTCTTCCTCAAGCCCGATGTACTGCTGCTGGATGAGCCGACGAACAACCTCGATATGGAGACGATCGCATGGCTGGAAGAGGAACTGAAACGTCATGAAGGAACTTTGCTGGTGATTTCACATGATAGACACTTCCTTAACGGTGTTGTTACCCATATTCTCGACCTTGATTTTCAAACCATCCGTGAGTTCACCGGAAACTATGACGAGTGGTATATTGCAGCCAATCTGATGGCAAAGCAGGCTGAAGCGGACAGAAGCAAGGCGCTTAAAGAGAAAGAAGAGCTTGAAAAATTCATTGCCCGTTTTTCTGCGAATGCTTCCAAGGCTAAACAGGCAACTTCACGGCAGAAACAGCTCGATAAACTCGATGTTGGTGAAATAAAGCTCTCTTCCAGACGCGACCCCTCCATTATGTTCCGTCCACACAGAGAGATCGGTAACGAGGTGTTGGAGGTCAATGAACTGTCCAAGAGCTATGGTGACGAGAAGGTATTTGAAAATATCTCGTTTAAAGTCAATAAAGGCGACAAAATAGCCCTTATCGGTACCAACGGTGTAGGGAAAACGACGCTGCTGGAGATTTTGATGGGGAACCTGGAGCCGGACAGTGGCAGCTACAGCTGGGGACAGACCATTACTACAAGTTACTTTCCACAAAACACGACGGATATTGTTACCGGCGATGTGGAACTACCGCAGTGGATACAGGGGTTTGATGCCAAATGGCACATCGATGATATTCGAAAGACACTTGGACGTATGCTCTTTAGCGGTGAGGAGCAGAAAAAGAAAGTAGATGCCTGTTCCGGAGGCGAAAAACACCGTGTGATGATGAGCAAGATGATGATGGACAGCGCCAATTTCCTTGTGATGGATGAGCCCAACAACCATCTTGACCTCGAAGCGATCGTTTCACTCGGTGAAGCGTTGCACCGCTATGAAGGCGGGGCTATTGTCGTATCACATGACCGTGAGCTCATCGATGCCTTTGCCAACCGTATTATCAAACTTAATGAAGATGGTACGATGATCGATTTCGAAGGCAATTACGAAGAGTTTGTAGAGAAGTACGGGAAACATTGAAACAGGCTATAGCCTGTTTTGGCATTCAGCGTTCAGAATCAAAGTCTGACTCCTGTAACGCTGTATAAGTTAGTTGATATTCGTGTAGACGTTTTGAACGTCATCATCCTCTTCCAGCTTTTCAATAAGCGCTTCTATCTCTTCAAGCTGTTCTTCGTTCAGGTCAACCGGTGTATTGGCAATGTACTCCAGTGTTGATTTTTTGGGCTCTATGCCGCGCTCTTCAAAGGCTTTGCTAAGATCACCGAAAGCGGTATAGTCGCCATAAATTCTTAAAATAGGTTTGTCTTCGCCGTTTTCCTGCGGTTCGACATCTTCTTCGATCTCCTCCAGTCCGTAATCGATCAGATCCAGTTCCAGTTCTTCAACATCCATATCTTCCGTTTTGTCAATAACAAAAACCGCTTTGCGGGTAAACATGAAGTTGAGTGAGCCGGAGGTAAGCATCTCTGCATGGTTACGGTTTAGAATTGCCTTGACATTGGCAACGGTACGGGTACCGTTGTCTGTTGCACACTCGACGATCATCTGTACGCCGTAGGGAGCTTTGACATCATAGGTGATCTCTTTAATGTCAGCTGCATCTTTATTGAAGGCACGTTTGATCGCTGCTTCAATGTTGTCTTTTGGCATATTCTGTGCTTTGGCATTGAGAATGGCTGTACGCAGTTTGGCATTCATTTCAGGGTCGGGTGATCCTCCCTCTTTGGCTGCCATGGTAATGACTTTTCCCAGTTTTGGGAACAGGCGGGACATGGTGCCCCATCGTTTCATTTTTGCCGCTTTGCGGTATTCGAACGCTCTACCCATCGGTTGTATCCTTTTGTCAATGATTGGGCGTATTATACTCCTAAATAGTTTAACCCGGAATATGCAATCGTGCTATTTAAGAATTGGCTGATACTATTTGGGTATGAAACTGAGCGAATTGAAACTGACCAACCCTTATCTGTCTTTGCCGCAGGAGTGCCATGATCCGGTAACACCTACACCTCTGAAAGGCCCTTTTCTCATTCATGCCAATGAACCGCTTGCAGAAGAACTGGGGATTGACAAAGAAGCGCTTTATACCGGGCGTTTTGTCGAATTTGTCAACGGTAGTTGGCATCCGGAGGGGAGTGTGCCGTTTGCCATGTGTTATGCCGGCCATCAGTTTGGCCATTACGTCCCGCAGCTTGGTGACGGGCGTGCGGTGAACATTGGTACACTCAACGGGTGGCATTTGCAGCTTAAAGGTGCAGGGGTTACAAAGTATTCGCGTTCGGGTGACGGGCGTGCTGTGCTTCGCTCCTCCATACGGGAATACCTGATGAGCGAGGCGATGCACGGGCTGCATATTGAGACAACACGTGCGCTTGCAATTATAGGTTCAAACCATTCGGTTTACCGTCAAGAGTGGGAAAAAGGTGCTATTGTGCTGCGTCTTAGCCCAAGCTGGGTACGTTTTGGCACTTTCGAGTATTTTGCCCATAAAAAGCGTTTCGATGCGCTGGAGCAGCTGCTTGAGTATGCTATTGCCGAGAGCTATCCGCACCTGGTTGGACAAAGTGACCGTTACATCCGTTTTTTCGAAGAGGTGGTGGTGCGTACGGCAAAACTGATTGCCAAATGGCAGGCGGCAGGTTTCAACCACGGCGTGATGAATACAGACAATATGTCCATCGCAGGACTTACCATCGACTACGGCCCTTACGCCTTTTTGGATGTCTATGACCACAATAACATTTGCAACCATACCGATGCCTACGGGCGTTACAGCTTCGGTAATCAACCCGATGTGGCAGAGTGGAACCTGCGTGCATTGATGACAGCGCTCTCACCCTTGATAGACACCAACGCAATGGAAGAAATTCTGAGCGGGTACCGTACGCTCTACCGTACCGCATATCTTGAAAAGATGCAGCAAAAGCTGGGGCTTGATACGGCAGAGAAAGGGGATATGCTACTGGTAAAGCATCTGCTCGGGGTATTACAGGCATTGCAAGTGGACTACACACTCTTTTTCAGAACCCTCAGCCGATACGACGGTGAGCGTAAGCCGCTGCTTTCTTTGGGTCTTTACCATACCCCCATGAACGAGTGGCTTGACAGTTACGATGAACGGCTGAAACATAACAAAAGCAGTACAGCAGAATGCCATGAAACAATGCTTCAGACCAATCCCAAATATGTTTTGAAAAACTATATGCTTCAGGAAGCCATCGATGCAGCTGAAAAAGGGGACTATGTGCTGATAGACGATCTTTTTCAAATTGCACAGAATCCTTTTGAGGAACATCCGAAGTTTGAACGCTGGGCAGCGCATACACCTGAGGAATACCGTAACACGAAGCTCAGCTGCAGCTCATGAGCCTTGTTTAAGCACGGAGCCATTATAATGAGAAAAGATTCTATTTCAGGAGGCAATCATGTACCGTTTACAATGTTTTGATACACAGCCGGTTTCTGAGCTTGAGAGTGAACTACGCCACTTTTTCAGCCGTCTGCACAGCATCAAGCGTCAATTACAGGAGGCACAGGCGCGTCAGCGTCTCAACCGTATTCAGCGTGCACGCTGTCGACAGAACCTGCTTGATCTTGAAAAAGTTGAGCGTGATTTTTATGCACTGGGACACCAGGAAGATATTCGCCATCTTTACCGTAAAGTACACCGCTACGTCAAACTTGACCACCAACGTCTGATGCAGACATTCGGACAGGAAACAGTGGAGCGCTGTTCTCTGTTCGCAGCACTGTGAATATTTGTAAAAAAGAGCAGGAATGAAAGAGAAAACCTATACATTGGAAGAACTACAAAACATTATACGGTCAGAAATAGGCGTACTGCTCTATTTCTCAGGAGAGAACTGCAACGTCTGCCATGCGCTCAGACCGAAATTCAAAGAACTATTTGATAGTGAGTTTCCCAAGATCAAGCAAATTTACCTCGATGCCCATGAAAATCCTGAAATCTCGGCACACTTTCAAGTTTTCTCTGTACCGACGATGATTGTTTTTCTTGACGGACGGGAGTTTGTAAGAGAGGGGAGGGCAGTCAGTCTGCATAAAATGACTGAGCAGCTCAAACGCCCCTACACAATGATGACGGAGTAAGCCAAACAGTCTGGCTATTTGGCAGCGTTCAATGTGTAGTGTTCAGAATAGAACAATATTTTATGCCTACGTTTTTTAAAAAAGTAGGCATAAAGTCCAAAAGCGAAAATAGGCATGATTTTCAAAAATATTATGTTAACCAAAAATCCCCTAAAACTCAAAAAATCCCCATAAACCCCTCTAAAATCGATTTTAAGCCTGTTTAGCCATTAAATTGGGTAAAATTTACAAACTTTTACAAACGCAAAGGAAAAGAATGGCTGATTTGTTTGAAGACGGTCACAATACCGAAGAGGTATTGATTGAAGAGAGTATTAAAACGAGCTACCTTGACTACTCGATGAGTGTCATCATCGGTAGGGCATTGCCGGATGCACGTGATGGACTGAAACCTGTGCATAGGCGTATTCTGTATGCCATGAATGATCTCAATCTTTCACACCGTGCACCCTATAAAAAATCTGCACGTATTGTCGGAGATGTCATCGGTAAGTATCACCCCCACGGTGATACGGCAGTCTATGACGCGCTGGTGCGTATGGCACAGGATTTCTCCATGCAGGCGCCTCTGATAGACGGTCAGGGAAACTTCGGTTCTATTGACGGTGACAATGCTGCTGCAATGCGTTATACCGAAGCGCGTATGACAAAGATTGCAGAAGAACTGCTGAACGATATTGAAAAAGATACAGTCGATTTTGTCCCCAACTACGACGACTCTATGGTTGAGCCTGACGTACTGCCTTCACGTGTACCCAACCTGCTGCTTAACGGTTCAAGCGGTATTGCCGTAGGTATGGCAACCAATATTCCGCCTCACCGTTTGGATGAATTGATCGAAGCACTGGTATTGCGCATTGACAATCCTGACGCAACAGTTGAAGATATGATGAAAATCGTACAGGGGCCGGATTTCCCGACAGGCGGTATCATTTTCGGACGTAAGGGAATTACGGATGCCTATACTACCGGACGCGGGCGTATCAAAGTGCGTGCCAAAACACATATTGAGCAAAAAGGAAACAAAGAGGTCATCATTATCGATGAGCTTCCCTACCAGGTCAATAAAGCAAGACTCATTGAGAATATTGCGCAACTGGTACGGGATAAACAGCTCGATGGGATCAGTGAGATCCGTGACGAGTCCGACCGTGAAGGTATACGTGTTGTGCTTGAGCTGAAACGTGATGCGATGAGTGAGATCGTGCTGAACAATCTCTTTAAATCGACACAGATGCAGGTAACCTTCGGGATCATTATGCTGGCCATTAACAATAAAGAGCCAAAAGTATTTACTTTGATGGAACTCTTTGACCTTTTCCTCAATCACAGAAAGACAGTTGTAATCCGCCGTACCATCTTCGATTTGGAAAAAGCGCGTGCAAGAGCACACATCTTGGAAGGTTTGAAGATTGCTGTTGACAATATTGATGAAGTCATTAAAATCATCAGAAGCTCTTCAGATGATGAAGATGCACGTAACAACCTGATGGAACGTTTCAAACTCTCCGAAATTCAGGCAAAAGCGATTCTTGAAATGCGTCTGCGCCGTCTGACAGGATTGGAGATCGAGAAGATCGAAAACGAGTTGGCAGAACTGTTGAAAAAGATTGCAGAGCTTGAAGGTATTCTCAAGTCTGAAGCGAAGATCAATGCCATTATCCGTGATGAACTTGTTGAAATAGGGGAAAAGTATGCTACCCCAAGACGTACGGAAATTGTAGATGACTATGACGACATTGACATCGAAGACCTTATTCCTAACGAGCCGATGGTTGTGACCATTACCCACAGAGGCTACATCAAGCGTGTACCGGTGAAGATGTACGAGAAACAGCACAGAGGCGGCAAGGGTAAAACGGCGGTGACGACCTATGATGATGACTTCATCGAGAGCTTCTTTACCTCCAACACGCATGACACGCTCATGTTTGTGACTGATAGAGGACAGCTCTACTGGCTTAAAGTTTACCGTATTCCTGAAGGATCACGTACTGCCAAAGGCAAAGCGGTGGTCAACCTGATCAATCTGCAGCCGGATGAGAAGATCATGGCGATCATTCCTACAACAGACTTCGATGAGAGCAAATCGCTTGTATTCTTTACCAAAAACGGTATCGTCAAGCGTACCAATCTCTCTGAATACTCAAACATTAGAAGTAATGGTGTCAGAGCGATCAATCTTGATGAAAACGATGAACTGGTTACCGCCAAAATTGTAACGCCGGAAACAAAATGGCTGTTTGTTGCTACCAAAAAAGGGCTCTGTATCCGCTTCAAGGTAGAAGATGCAAGAGAGATCGGGCGTGTTTCCCGTGGTGTGACGGCGATCAAGTTCAAGATTGACGGTGACTATGTCTGCGGTGCGACAACCATCCAGGATGAAGAGGATGAACTGCTGATGCTCTCCGAAAAAGGACTTGGAAAACGTACGACAGCGAGTGAGTACCGTGAGCAGAACCGTGCGGGTAAAGGGGTGATCTCCATGAAACTGACACCTAAAACCGGTGATGTGGTCGGCGTGGTACTGGTCGAAGAGGACAAAGACCTGATGTGTCTGACCAGTGTCGGCAAGATGATCCGTGTCGATATGGAACAGATCAGAAAAGCAGGACGTAATACCTCGGGTGTCAAAGTTGTTACTGTCGATAAGAAAGATATTGTTGTTTCCGTGGCAAAATGTCAGAAAGAAGAGAAGCCCCAAGAGGTAGAAGAAAACAACGAAGAGGAGGCGGGAGAAGCCTCTCAAAATACTTTAGATTTAGGACTGGAATAAAATGAAAAAATATAATGTAGCAGTTGTTGGCGCATCCGGCGCTGTGGGCGAAGAGCTTTTTAGAGTACTGGATGAGGTGAAGTTTCCCATCAATACCGTACTTCCCTTGGCCAGTGCAAACAGTGTAGGGGTTGAAGTCGAGTGTCAGGGGAAAACCTACAAGATCGAAGAGTTAACAGAGACTGTCTTTGAAGGACGCGATATCGATATCGCCTTCTTCAGTGCAGGCGGTAGCATTTCGGCACACTATGCCAAGTATGCGGTTGAAGCGGGAGCTGTAGTGATCGATAACACTTCACACTTCCGAATGGATCCTGATGTGCCGCTGGTCGTACCTGAGGTAAACCCCGAAGATATTGAACTGTGGGAAGATACCGGAATCATTGCAAACCCCAACTGTTCGACGATTCAGATGGTACAGCTGCTCAAGCCGCTTGATGATCTCTACGGCATCAAACGTGTCGATGTAAGTACCTATCAGGCAGTTTCGGGTGCAGGCAAAAAGGGAATGGAAGAGCTGGTAATGCAGATGAAAGACTTTTTCGCTTTCAAACTCGATGAAACGGACATAGAAGCCTTCAGTCACCAGATTGCGCTCAATGTCATTCCTCAGATCGACAAACCTATGGAAAACGGCTACACCAAAGAGGAGATGAAGATGGTCAATGAGACCAACAAGATCATGCATACAGACTTTGCCGTCTCGGCTACCTGTGTACGTGTTCCGGTGCTCCGTTCACACTCCGAGTCGATTACTGTAACGTTTAAAGAAGGGGTTGATGTGAGTGTAGAAGAAGCCAGAGAAGCACTGGCGAACTTCGAGAATGTAAAAGTTGTCGATGATCTTGAAAAGGGTGAATATCCCATGCCGATTACGGCAACCGATACAGATTATACCTATGTCGGCCGTATCAGAAAAGATATCTTCTCTGAAAATATACTCCATATGTGGGGTGTAGCAGATCAGGTCAGAGTAGGGGCTGCGACCAATGCAGTACGTATTGCTCAGAAGTGGATCAAACTTCAGGAGGATGTGTAACTTATGAAAGAGACACATACAGAAGAAGAACATTTGGCAATGGACAGGGAAAACCAGTCGGTGATTGAGCATGCCTTTGAAAGTGTGCTATGGGGTACACGCTTTTTCGTCCTGCTTGCTGTTATTTTCAGTATGATAGGGGGCATTGCGCTCTTTATTGTTGCAAGTGTCGATGTTTGGCATGTAGCCGGTACAGTTTTTACAAACTATTTTGGACATGCAGGGCATGTAGCAAATTTCCATGAGAAAATTGTTGCCGAGTTGATTGGGGCAATAGACCTCTATCTGATAGCGATTGTGCTGTTCATCTTCGGTTTCGGACTTTATGAACTGTTCATTTCCAAAATCGATGTAGCAGAGCGCAGTGCAGCCTCCAAAATACTGGAGATCCATTCGCTCGATGAACTCAAAGACAAGCTTGCCAAGGTGATCATTATGGTGCTCATTGTCGGCTTTTTCAAGCGTGCCATGCACACGACCTACGGTGGCGCCATGGACATGCTCGCCCTTGCGGGTGCTATTTTGGCACTTGCACTGGCATTCTATTTTATGCATAAGGGAGACAGCCACTGATGAGCAAGATTTTTGTAGATGCCTGTTTGGGCAAGGAGACACCGTACACACCGGTATGGATGATGAGACAGGCGGGACGATATCTGCCCGAATATATGAAAGTACGTGCCGAAGCGGGGAGTTTTCTTGACCTGTGCCACGACCCTGAAAAAGCGGCTGAAGTAACATTGCAGCCGGTAGATATTGTCGGTGTGGATGCAGCAATCCTCTTTAGTGATATTTTGGTGATCCCCGATGAGATGGGGATGGATCTGAGCTTTGTCAAGGGAGAAGGACCCAAGTTTTCCGACCCTATCACATCGCAGGAGGATCTTGATAGACTCATCGGCGGTGAAGAGGCTGCTGGCAGGCTAACCTATGTGTACGATACGATCAAGTTGATCAAAGAACGTCTGGCAGATGACAAGGCACTCATCGGTTTTACCGGTGCACCGTGGACATTGGCGACTTATATGATCGAGGGACAGGGTACCAAGACTTATAATATCTGCAAGAAGATGATGTATACCAATCCTGAACTGCTGCACAATATCCTTGCCAAAGTGACCGAGGTTGTCAAACTCTATATGGAGAAGCAGATCGAATCGGGTATTGATGTGGTGCAGATCTTTGACTCCTGGGCAGCAGCGATCGAGCCGAGCAAATATGATGAATTCAGCTGGAAATATATGATAGAGATCGCCGACTATCTCAAAGCGAAATATCCGCATATTCCTATCATCATGTTCCCCAAAGGTATTCCGGCATTTATCGAACGAGGACTTGTCTACGGCAATTTCGATGTGTTTGGTGTCGACTGGGGTACGCCAATGGCATTTGCCAAAGAGAAACTGGGAGACAAATATGTCCTTCAGGGCAACATGGAACCCTGCCGTCTCTACTCCAAAGAGGCGACCACCGAATGTGTCGAAGCACTTCAGGAGATCATGGGCAGCAAACGCCACATCTTTAACCTCGGACACGGGATTCTCCCCGACGTACCGGTGGAGAATGCAAAGCATTTTGTCAAAGAATGTCACAGAGTAAGCCGGAAGGGCTGAGTCTGCGACACAGCGCTGAACATGGAGATGTAGGGTGCGTAATCACGCACCGATTTAGCCTTGAATAGAGAGGAAGATGATTAAATGCGATGTGAACGACTTGATCTCTGGAAACGCAGTTGCCAATTCGGATATATTCAAAAAGAAACAGGTTTCTTTTGGGTCAAAGAACTCAAAGCGATATTATAAGAATGATTGACTCACTAAAGAAAAATTATGCCAACTAACAACATATCTCAACGTACAACGCTCAACGCTAAGCGCTTTCCAAATATCATCTTCGGCCCCATCAACTCAAGAAGGTTTGGAAAATCTCTCGGCATTGACCTGAGCCCGGGCAAGAAACAGTGCAACTTCGACTGCCTTTACTGTGAACTTGATCCTGCCAAGACGATGGCGCAGCAGGATGAGGTGCTTCCTGTGGCACAGATCATAAATGCTGTCAAAGAGGGATTGCGTGAACATGGCGATATCGATGTGTTGACGGTAACTGCCAATGGAGAGCCTACGCTTTATCCTTATCTCAATGAGCTGATAGAAGTGATCAATAAGATCAAGGGACATACCAAAACGCTCATTCTCTCCAATGCAGCGACGATTGATGATCCAAAAATACAGGAAGCACTGCTAAAGTTTGATGAAGTGAAGCTCTCACTTGACTGTGCGACACAGAAGTGCCTTAAAAAACTCGACCGTTCGCATGAGGGGATCGATGTAGAGCGTATTAAAAAGGGAATGCTTGATTTTAAAGCACGTTACCGGGGTTCGCTCATTATCGAAATTTTGGTGGTAGCAACACTCAATGACAAACCTGAAGAGATTGGGGCACTTAATGACTACCTTCTGAAACTACATCCCGACCGTATTGATCTCGGTACGATTGACCGTCCGCCGGCATTTGATGTAAAACCGGTCAGTTATGAGAGACTTTTGGCTTTGAGCCGACAGTTTGATCCTTCTCTTCCGCTCTATATTGCGTCACGCAAAAAAGCACACATGACCCCTTCTGCCTATACTGAAGAAGAGATACTCGACACCCTCGCCAAGCGTCCATTAACAAAGGAAGATATTGAAGCCTTGTTTGATGAAGCGAGTCAAAAACGATTTGAATTTCTGCAAAATGAGAAAAAAATTGTACAGGTAGACTCTAACGGCGTCATTTTTTATAAAAAGGATTAAATACCCTTGACTTTAAAGGACTTTTTCTCTATAATCCCATTCACAAATTTAACTGTTCCGGCATAGCTCAGCGGTAGAGTAGATGACTGTTAATCATTTGGTCCCAGGTTCGAATCCTGGTGCCGGAGCCATTTTAAGTTTGTAACTTCTTTTAACCGTTCCGGATTAGCTCAGCGGTAGAGTAGGTGACTGTTAATCACTTGGTCGCTGGTTCGAATCCAGCATCCGGAGCCACTTCTTAAAATCCTCATAAATACCATATATTCATATTAGTATAGTTTCATAATAAAAAAGCTATAATTATTACCTGTCTGTTGTTTTATTGATAATCATCAATAATATTTTTACCGTAATAATGAAGGGAAGTGTTGCTAAATATGAGAACCTCTAACAAAAATGATTTTAATCTTATAGAGTTGAATAAGGGTATGGGGAGAAGAAGAAAACCTTCTCACACGATAATGGATGAGATTGAAGAGGAGAAAAGAGGGTTAGTGACGTTTTTTGAACAAAACCCGATTCTTTCAATGCTTGGTTCCCTTCTGCTTTTGCCTTATGTTTTGGGGCTATTTCTTGGTTTTTTCTATTTTTGCCTCGTGGTGGGTGTACCTGTTTCTGATTTCCTCGCTGCATTTCACGGCACTTCACAGTTGGTATTTTGGCTAATCGGCTTTTATTTGATTATTACATTTACTGACGTTTGGCTTTTGACGAAAAAAGCATTGCTTACACTACGGGTATAGGAGTATCTTCGTTTGAAAATATTGGTTACCGGCGGTGCCGGCTATATTGGTTCACATACCACGCTTCTGCTTCTTAACGCGGGCTATGATGTTATTGTCTTTGATAATTTCAGCAATGCATCAGCGGAGAGCATTAGACAGGTTGAAGCCCTGACAGACAAAAAGACGATATTGATTGAAGGGGATATCCGTAGCAGGAAAGATCTTGAGGAGGTATTCAGCAATCATAAAATCGATGCGGTGATCCACTTTGCCGGTCTTAAAGCAGTTGGTGAGTCTGTCGAACAGCCGCTGCGCTATTATGAAAACAATGTCTGCGGGACAGTACAGCTGTGTGAAGTAATGGCAGAACACGGCTGCAGGCAGATCGTTTTTTCCTCCTCTGCAACAGTCTACGGTGATCCGCATACTACCCCTATAAAAGAGGATTTTCCCCTTTCAGCGACCAACCCTTACGGACGCAGCAAGCTTTTTGTTGAAGAAATATTGAAAGATCTTTATATCTCTGATGCTGAATGGAAAGTCATACTTCTGCGTTATTTCAATCCGGTAGGTGCTCATGAGTCCGGGCGTATTGGCGAAGACCCAAGCGGCATTCCAAACAATCTTATGCCGTTTATTGCGCAAACAGCGGTAGGGAAACGGGAGAAACTCAGCATATTCGGTAATGACTATGATACCCATGACGGAACAGGTGTACGAGATTATATTCATGTTGTTGATCTTGCTGAAGGGCATCTTAAAGCACTTGAAAAATTACCGGATATCAAAGGTGTTTTGACAGTGAATCTCGGTACCGGTCAGGGATATTCTGTTCTCGATATGGTAAAGGCATTTGAGAAAGCTTCCGGAAAAAAAGTACCATATGTGTTTGCGCCTCGACGCAATGGTGATATTGCAAAGTGTTATGCTGATCCTGCCTATGCAAAAAAAGTACTTGGATGGGAAGCGAAGAGGGGAATCGAAGAGATGTGTGAAGATACCTGGCGGTGGCAAAGCCAGAATCCAAATGGGTATACATACTAAATTTGCGATACTGTGCTTTTGCAGGAGCCTAAATTTATTTGGTTATAATATCTCTTCAAAATATACCATAGCGTGTATGCAGCAAGGATAAAAATGGGCGAGCCACATCATATTTCTACACATGAAGATGAAATAGATATCAAAGAAATCTTGCGTACCATCCTACGATATAAGAAAATGATCATTTTCTTTGTCATTTTATTTGGTGCGGTCAGTGCCTATATTGCTTATTTCAAACCTAATATTTACCAGTCTACTGCGACAGTTGAAGTCGGTTTGCAGCAACGTGGTTATGGTGCTGGAGATGTTATCAACATGGCTATGGATGCAGGAGCGGTCAATCCTGATACGGAAATAGGTATTATCAAATCCCGTTTTCTGGCAAAAATGGCGGCAGAGAATGTGGATTTTTCCCATCGTTATTTTACAACAAGACATTTTAAAGAGGTAGAGCTTTATAAGTCAAGTCCATTTAAAGTAGGGATGTTAAAAGGATTCGGCATCACTTTCAAGCTTTATCCTGTTGCTGATCCAAAGCATTTCAGACTGGTGGTTGATGAACGCAAAGACAAAAACGGCAGCGTGTGGTCTTACGATAAAGTACTTCCTTTTGGAGAAGAGGTTGTTACGCCGCATTTTCACCTGAATATTGTCCGTACAGCACCATTGAAAGATGCATCCTACCGTTTTGTTGTCAGCAAAGAAAATTTTCCTGTCGGAAAAGTGAGTGTTTCCCAAACTTCCAAATATTCTACCATATTGGCAATTTCCTATGAAGACAATGTTGCGCTGAGAACACAGGAATATACCAATGCACTGGCAGAAGCCTATATCAAGCAGAATATTGAGAAAAAAACGAAAGAAGCAACACGGAAACTGGATTTCATCGATAAGCAGCTGAAAAAAATTACGGAAAACCTGAAAAGTTCGGCCGTCAAGATCGAAGAGTTTAAAAAGGGAACCAATACTGTCAACCTAAGTTCCAAGGCAGAAGTGATTATCCGACAAATGAGTGAGGCCGAATCGAAGCTTGAAGAGATATCGATAGAGAGTGAACTCCTTAACAGCCTCTACAAAAAAATCAAAAAAGGCAGAAACCTTGAATCGGTTTCTGTAATCGGCATCGGTAGGGGCAATGAAGCCCTGGCGGAACAGCTCAGTGCTCTGCAGCAGGCAATTTTGAAGAAGAAAGAGCTTAGAGAAGACTACACAGAGATGTATCCCGGTGTGGTCAAGCTTCGCAAGCAGATCAGCTATCTTAAAAAAACCATCACCGATATGATCAAGAATCTCAAAAGCAGTATGGATGAGAAAAAAAGACTGCTTGAAGAGAGTATTGCACGATATCAGAAGGAATTGAATGAGCTTCCTGCAGATGAACGTATGTATGGGCAGCTGCAAAGGAAATTTGCCGTCAATGAAAAAGTGTACTCCTATCTCCTTGAAAAACGTTCCGAAACAGCTATCATCAAGGCTTCAACGGTCAGCAGAAACCGTATCATAGATACGGCGCTTTATCCGGGAAGCCCCATTAAACCAAAACGGAAAATGATCATTCTTATCGGATTGATCCTTGGGCTGATTGTCGGTATCGCCCTGGCTTTCCTAAGAAACTTTTTAGATGACCGTATCCAGAGCGAGGAGGATGTCAAATATATGACAGATGTGCCGCTGCTGGGCACAATTCCCCATATCAAAACAGATGAGAACAAACTTTCTGTACTGCTCTCTCCAAAGTCTGCTGTCGCAGAATCGTTCAGAAACCTGAGAACCAATTTACAATTTATGGTGCGTAAAGAACATTCCCATATTATTTCTGTGACATCCACAGTAGGGGGAGAGGGGAAAACGACACTCTGTATCAATCTGGCAGCGATCATGAGCATTGCAAACAAAAAAGTCATCATATTGAACTTCGATATGCGTAAACCGACTTTACATGAAAAATTCAATCTTCCCAATCGACAGGGGGTAAGCACGCTGCTTGCCGGCAGTACCTCTTTGAAAAATGTCATACAAAAAACAGAATATGAAAATCTTGATGTCATTACCTCCGGACCTGTTCCCCCCAATCCGAGTGAGCTGATCCAGAGTGAATTGACAGAAAAAATATTGGAAGAATTGAGAGAAACATATGATGTGATCATTCTTGATACTCCTCCAATTGGTCTGATGACCGATGCACGTACCCTGATGCATCTTTCCGATACCAGCATTTATGTACTGCGTGCCGGGTATTCCAAAAAAGCATTTATCCATAATATCAATGAGCTCTCACACCTTAAAGAGATACATGGGCTGGGCATTGTTTTAAACGATGTGAAAGCCGATCGCCACGGCTACGGCTACGGGTATGGATACGGGTATGGATATTACGAGGAAGGAAAGTAATGTTCTTCCCCTTTTTCAAAAAAAAGAAAAAGGAAAAAAGGCGTGGCCCCATACTGTCTGTAGATGTACATTCCCACCTGATACCCAACATTGATGACGGTTCACGGTCTTTAGAAGAGAGTCTTGCACTTTTGCATGGTTTTGAAGCACTGGGATATGAAAAACTCATTATTACGCCGCATATTATGTCGGACAGTTATCCCAATAGTGCTACAACAATTTTGAATGGACTTGATGCACTCAGACAAGAGGCTGAAAAAAACGGCATTGCTTTAGTGCTTGAAGCAGGTGCAGAATACTATCTGGACGAACATTTTTTTGAAGAGATGCAACAAGATAAGATCATGTCTATTGCAAATCGTTATGTACTTTTTGAAAGTTCCTACATTTCAAAACCTTTACAGATTGAAGAGATGATCTTTGCCATTGGTGAGGCAGGGTATGAACCGATGATGGCACATCCGGAACGTTACCGTTATATTCGTGATCCGGAAAAGGAGTATAGGCGCTTTAAAGATCTTGGGGTTCATTTCCAGGTGAACATCAACTCTTTTGGCGGACACTATGGTAAGCAGGCTGAGGGGTTGGCGAACTTTTTAAGTGAGGCAGGAATGATCGATTTTCTCGGATCTGATGTGCATCACCGAAAACAGATCGATACGCTTTCAGAACTTTTTTACAGTGATGTATACCATAAGGTTTGTGAAAACAACAACATTAAAAATGATAGATTACTCTGAGAACTCAATAGAGTTATGCTATGATAAACGACAAAAAAAGAAAGGGAATGATATGAGAAAATGGGCAGGATGGGGGGCAGTCATGTTTGCTGCTTTCTTATTGAGCGGATGTGGCATGGATTCTGATTACAAGCTGTTGCAGACACAGCACAGTGTTGAGAATCAGCGAATTACCGATAGAAGTATTGAGTACCGTATTTTACCTCAGGACAGGATTCAGGTACTGCTCTATAAGGACCCAAACCAGGAAAATATGGCTGCAAGCGGGGAGCTCGGACAGCCTATGACCAACAAAGGTATCCTTGTCGATGCGGCAGGAAATGTTACACTTCCTCTGATAGGAAAGGTACATATTGCCGGTTTGACACAGACACAGGCAGCAGACAAGATTACCCGTATGTATAAAAAATACCTGAACACACCGTCGGTATATCTGGAAGTCCTTAACAAGCGTATTTTGGTACTTGGCGAGGTAAACAAACCGGGTGTTATCGAGCTTGATAAAGAGAAAATGTCACTTTTTGAAGCGATTGCCCATGCAGGTGACTTGACAGATTCAGCGGTTAGAAATAATATTATCATCCTGTCCAGTGATAAGAAGGGAATGCATATCAGACGTGTTGATCTGACGCACTTTGACAACATGACACTTGCCAACCTGATGCTTAGACCTAACGATATTGTGTATGTACAGCCAGATAACTGGAAAGAGTTCAAAGTGGCTTCAAGCAACTTTACATCTCCGTTTGAAACAATCACGAAGATCGCTGCACCATTCGTAACATTGAAATACCTTGATAATTGATTAGGTAGTGTTAGTTAATGAAACGATCGTATTTCTTCCTCTTTGTGATGGTTATGACACCGTTGCTGGCGGAAAAATCGATTGTTATTGATCTATCAGAGCAGAAAGCGTATGCCTATGAGGACGGTTACGTTCTCTTCTCCGGACGTATTTCTTCAGGGGTTGAAGGAAGAGAAACACCAACTGGAGTATATCAGGTGCTGGAAAAGCGCCGCTATCATGTTTCTAACATGTGGCCTCGTCCAAATGGCGGCGCAAAGATGTACTACATGCTTCGGTTGAACTATGACGGCATTGCCATGCATCTTGGCTATGTGCCAAACCGTCCTGCGTCACACGGCTGTGTACGTATGAAAAACGGTTTTGCCCAGCGTATGTTCAAGTGGGCGGAAGTAGGGATACCGGTTACTATCGAAGGGGACGGAGCGGAGTATCTGGCAAGCAAACGTACCAGTAAACACAGAAAAACAGCCGTATACGATGATGCATATGGTGTTGTCGATTTTCACGACTGATCTTCGGGTGCTACCTTTTTCATGATCTCAAACCACTCTCTTTTAAAATGCTTTTTGATGTAGGCTTCATGGTGGGGGACAGTACAGCCGCTACAGTTTTGGTGGATGGCATCATCTGTTTTAAATACATCGCCCTCTTTTGAGTCGATAGCGCAGTAGCTTTTGAGGCTTCTGCCTTCTACCTCTCTAAATCCTTCGTCGTTGAAACGGAAATTGGGGCAGGCGCAGAGGTAGCAGTTAAGCTCTTCCATATCGTGGCACTTTTTGTTTTCGGCATAGAGCGGACAGAAGTCGGGCTCTTTGTTGCGCATATTCTCAAAGCGAAAGTAGGCGATCACCTCGTCGTCACTGAAGTGTGTCAGTTTTTTCATAATGGCAGCGTGTTTTTCCCCATGTGCTTCAAACCAGTCTCTATAACTCATAATGTTCAATCCTTGTCCAGTCAAGATAACCTATTTGTTGCGGCGGCAGGTGCAGCAGCAAGAGCATATGCTGCATCACCCCGCCGTGCGTACACACGAGTATCTCTTTGTTTTTTGGTAGGTCAGCAAGAAAGTTGCTGATGCGTCTGCTAAACGCATCATATGATTCCATACAAATATAGTTGTGCCATGCTTTGTGATCTTCAAGCAGCGATGCATCGAAATCCATCCGTTGTGATACCTCTTGGTAACTCAGCCCTTCAATGTGTACCTTGAAGCGTACCTCCCGCAATCTCTTATCGGTGATGTAGGGAGTCATCTCCATATAGCTGAGTGTCTGCTGACATCGCATCAGGTCGGAGCTGTAGATGTGGTCGAAGCGCTGCTTGCACAGCGGTGCGGCTATTTTGGCGTCGAAAAGTGAGGGTTCAATGCTTATATCTGTCCAGCCGTTGTAACGCTTTTGGTATTTTGGGTGCAGGGCAGCATGCCTCAAAAGGGTTAGAGCCACAGCAACGCTCCGCCAAGCATCAGTACGATCTCCGTTGCCTCCAGTGTGGTGCCCAGCACATCACCGTTGAGAAAGCCGAGCTTTTTGCCGATGCGCGTGGCGACAAGGTAGCTGATCCCCATCGCCAAAGCCGCGATGAGGAAAAATCGTGCTCCCGTTACGGCAAGTCCTACAAGCAAAAAGAGTACCATACTGCCGCCAAAAAGTTTACTGTCAAAGCCCCGTTGCAGAGTTAGGATAAACGAGGAGCGAAATGTTTGCGTAAAAAAGAGCATCTCCAGCCCCATCCGGCTGCTTATCGCCGCCGCGACAAAGAGTGCCCACATTCCATGCATGAGCAGATAGACGATCAGCGAGGTTTTAAGCAGCACTGCCGCCACTGTCCAGAGTATCCCCATCGCACCTATGGTGGGGTCTTTGATGATGCTGTAGGCATCTTTGCCCGAATGGGCGGCATAGAGTGCATCGGCGACATCCGCCACCGCTTCCGTATGCAAAAACCCATACAGCATAGGGTAAACAAGCGCTGCTACCACAGCTCCCAGCCACCCAAGCTTGGCAAGCAGCAGATAAACGAGTACACTCCCGCCGGCACTCACCAATCCTGCCAGCGGCAGCCAAAAAAGCATCGCACCCAGTACAGATGTGTGGCCAAGGTCGTCTTCCTGTTTGAATCGTACAGGCAGCATGGTAAAATATCCCAATGCTGATTTGAGACCGAGATAGAAGTGGTTTAGTGATCTTTTACGGATGGGAGTTCCTCTTTTTTCAATATGGTAATATTATACAGAATCTTCCCAACAAAAATGTTGGGAAGAAGAGGAAAGTTAAAAAGTTTACACGTAAAACATATTGTCATACATCGATTGTGCCCATGAAAACTGGGCATTGGATTTTCCAAGTCCATTTGTTTTCCAGGCTTCATCGGTTATAGAACTGGCAAATTTGGTCTCTCCGTGTTTCCCGTATTTGTATGTAGAGACCAGTGTCATTTCATAGTGTGGTTTTTTAGAGATCACTGAGACGCAAAATGTTGTGGGAGAGGTCCAGGTTATCTTTTTTCGATGAATGTCTTCTGCTACCATACGGGCGACATTGTCTCCTTCGGTATAGGCTGTATTTCCAGATTTTGAAAAACCCATAGGACGGATATCACCACAGCCGAATATGTTTTTGTGTCCTTTAAAACGGTTGGTGTACACATCCAAATTTGCTTCAATGCGGTTGTAGGGTGTCTGTGTGGTCAGTCCCAGTTTTTCCAGAAGTTTTGGGGCGCGTACATTAGGGTAAAAACTCATATCTTCAAACGGTATTTCATCAAATTCTGTCGCTATGATTTTTTTATCCAGATCGATCGTATTAATTTTGGATTCGGGCATGTAGACAAGTTCTTTGGCATATAGTTCCTTGAACGCACTTAAAAATCCCGCTTCTTTGATGGTTACAGTGTTATTGGCATCCAATAAAATAACTTTGCCGTCTATCTTGTGCCGTTTAATATGATCTGCCAAAAGACAGGCACGTTCATACGGGGCGGCAAGGCACCGATAGTTTCCACTTGGTACGGTAAGGATAAAATTGCCGCCTTTGAAACGTTCTATTTTCCGTTTTAGTGTCAAATGTTCGGAGCCTGGTATGAATGCTGCCGGATACTCCCGTTTCAATCTCGCTTCAAGAACAGGATCGTCTTTACACCAGTTATAGTAGTCATATTCAATGCCTGTAGCAAATACAAGATAGTCGTAATGCAATGTACCTTTTGTAGTTTGAAGTACATTGTGTCTGCTGTCGAGGTCTGTTGCTTCAGCCTGTAGGTATGTATAGTTTCCGTTATTGGCCGCATCGATGAAACTGTGGGTAAGGAAATCCATATCGACCATATCGACCAGCCAGGCATTGCTGACAGGACAGGAGACGAATATATCACGTTTTTCTACCAGTGTCACCCTTGCATCCGGCACATACTCTTTAATGTGCTTGGCAAAAGAGAGTCCTGCCCAGCCACCGCCGACAACCACAATATGTGGAGCATTTCTTGCCAAAGGCATACGTGATACATTGCCGGACGTTTCTTTCTTTTCTCCTGCCAAAACACTCTCTGTTGCTACAGATGCCAGAAAGAGCATTTTGGCACCCTGTTTGATTGCATCACGTCTATTCATCTTAAATCCCTCTTATAATAAAAATAAAGCTGTGTTATAGCATATTTTCATTACCAAAAGATTAATATTGAGAGATTGAGATGATAGATTGCCTATCAAAGCGTATCTGTAAAATTTTATGTATTTGAAGAAGTTGTTTTATTGGTGACTGTTAGCCTATATGCCCAGGCAGAGGCTACTTGAGTAGCCACGCCAATGCTTTTTGACGGTCTTTGAAGAACTTTGCTTTCCCCTTCATCATATGAGAAAACATTTCTATAGAGAGTTCTTCCCATTTTTTGTCTCCAACAACTGCCATTTTATCAAAGCTGTTGCGGTGTTTTAGCCCGAATTTCATATCATCCCATGCTGCAACCCACTCCCAGCCTTTGAAATGACGCATATCGACCAAAAGATCAACTTCCAGTCCTTTGGCCTCTTTGAGTGCTTTGTCTATCATTGGCACAAAGGTTTCATAATCTTCATGCGTCAGTTTGCCAAACATCGATACTTCAATGAGCAACTGTTTTTTAGCTCTTTTGATCGCAATGCCAATACCGTGTTCTTTGATTTTTATTGCCATGGAATGCTCCTTGATTTATGGGGGTTTTATTTATTATAGCACCTGACGATTAATCAATTGTACATAGAACAGGCACACTTGAAATGATGAAAAGTCAGAAAAACCTTTTATATATGTTTTGGGTGAGAGGTGGTAATGGGTTAACTGATAAAACTCAACACTGCCAACCCGCCTAAAACCAGTCTATCCACACGATTTCGAAACGCCAATGCACGGCGAATATCATCCGTCGTAATCATCTCTCTTCCTACCCCAAAATACGCCTTCTCCTTCACTTTCCCGAAATATCGTGTAGGACCTCCGAGACGGATGTCCAGTGCCCATGCCATGGCGGTGATGGGATAGCCGGCATTGGGGCTGTCGTGGCGGGAGGCTTGGTGCAAGAGTGTAGAGGATATGTAGAATTTTGAAGACAGTAGAAGGATGAGCAGGGCGGTGATACGGGCGGGGATGTAGTTGAGCCAGTCGTCGAGGCGGGCGGAAACTTTGCCGAATTTCTCGTAGCGCGGGGTGCGGTAGCCTACCATCGAATCGAGGGTATTGACCGCTTTATAGACAAATGCACCTGGGAGCCCCAAAAGCAGCAGCCAAAAGAGTGGGGCGATGACACCGTCGCTGAGGTTCTCAGCGTAGGTTTCAATGGCGGCTTTGTTGACCTCCGACCGGCTCAGGCTTTCCGTGTCTCGGCTTACGAGATATTTGATATGGTGTGGATGGATGAGAATGTCTTTGACCGAATCGTAGAGCATTTTCGAAGCGATGGTCGTAGACGCGATGATGCCGTATAGAATAGGCAGAAGGTAGGAATCAGGAGGCAGGAGAGAATGGATAATATAGGTGATAAGAGAGATAATAAGCAGCGTAACGGTGATGAGAGAGAGGGACAGAAGGGCTCCTCTGAAGATGCTATCTTTGTAAAAATGTTTTTCAAACCATTGGATATAATCTCCCATTAGGATTACGGGGTGTCGGATAAAGTGAAACTCCCCCAGGAGCCGATCGGTGGCATAGGCGATGAGTGCGGTTTTAGCGAAGAGCATTGAGTAGCCTCTCACCATCAAGGTAATGATGCATCTGTTGAGCAAACTGCTCAATGCGTTTTGCTTCATATTTTCTAAACACATCATCGATAAAAAGCCCGTGTTTGAAAGTACCGTAGATATAGGCATCTTTGTAACCGTTGGGGAAGGTGCTGGAGATGCCATGATGTATCTCGTATGTGTCGCCCTTTTTTTGGAGTACCTTCTCTTTTTTGAAGCGTATCTCTCCCTTAATAAGTCCCAGACCTTTTACCCTTTTGGGGGTGGGTGTTTCGATGCCCTCTTCATCGATAATGGTTTGATGGAGCATCTCAAAGCCGCCACAGACACCTACGATGTAGGTCTGCTTTGGGCGGTGGGCTTCGAGGATACGTTGTTTGAGTCCTGTCTCTTCAAGCCACGCAAGATCCTCAAAAACCCGTTTGGATCCGGGGAGAATGATACAGTCGAACGCTTCAAGCGGACGGTTGTGGTCAATAAAGGTGACGCAGACATCCTCATCTGCCAAAAGCGGCTCGAAATCGGTGTAGTTGCTCATGGCGGGGTAGGCTATAACGGCGACGCGGCGGGTGGCACGGGTGCAGTCCTGTGTGTAGTGTTGTAGGCTTTGGGAGTCTTCAAACCCGAGGTTGAAAGGTTCAAAGGGAAGTACGCCAAGTACCGGTATAGCGAACTTATCTTCGATAATGCGCTCACCCTCGTCAAAAAAACGCCTGTCGCCCCTGAATTTGTTGATAATCACACCGATGACATTGTTCCGCAAAGCTTCGGGCAAAAGATGATAGACCCCGTAAATCGAGGCAAACACACCGCCTTTTTCAATATCGGCAACGAGGATGATCTTTGTATTGAACGCTTGGGCGACAAAGATGTTGGAAAGGTCTTTCTCCATGAGGTTGAGTTCTACGGGTGAGCCTGCACCCTCGGCGATGACGATGTCGTAGCGTGTATCAAGATATGTAAAAGCTTCTGTGACGGCGGGTTTGAGTGTGTCGATGTCACGGAAATAGTCGCCTACCTCTTTGTCGCTGAGATGTTTGCCCCGCACGATGACTGAAGCAGCGTTGCCTCTGCCCGATTTGAGCAAAACGGGGTTGTTGTGCCAGGAGGTAGGCACACCGAGCGCTTTTGCCTGAAAGTGTTGGGCGACGGAGATCTCGCTGCCGTCATCTGCGACGTGGGCGTTGTTGGAGACGTTTTGGGCTTTGAAGGGCGCGATGCTGTAGCCCGCGTTTTGCAAGAGCTTGCCTATGACCCACGTAAGCGTGCTTTTGCCCGCATCGGAGCTTGTGCCAAAGATGGAAAGGTTATGCATGGAGCACCTCCCGCAACCCCTTAAACTTTTCTACCTCTTTGACGGCAATACGGGCGTGATACCTATCAAGTCCGTCAAAATTACCACAGTCACGGATAAGGGTGCGGTAAGGCAACAGCATCTCTTGCAGTTTTGTTACAGCTATATGGAGTTTAACGAGTACAAAATTTGCCTCTCCCTCATAGCGGTGTGCTACAAGAGGACTTGTATCCAAAAGAGCTGTCAATACCTCTTTTGCTTTACGGTTGGAGTCTGCAGAACGATGGACAAATGTGTTATCTTTGAGTGCTTCAAGGATATACGTGCTGTCAAAAGTGCTTAGTCGCCACGGTGGCTGGGTGGCGGTGAATGCTGAGATGTTGGCAGCGTTCGAGAGCAGTGCCCCAACCCGTACACCCGCTGCGCCGAAAAATTTGGTCATTGATTTGAGTACCCAGAGTTTTGGATAGTCTCTGAAACGGTATACAAGAGAGGGTACTTGGGTAAACTCCAGGAAAGATTCATCGATAAGAATGTGGCACCCCTTTGCTATCCATGTTTCAAGCAACGGCATCATCGTGTAGGTCAACCCGTCAGGCGTAGCAGGATTGACGAAGATGACAAGAGCATTGTCTGGCACCTCTTTGTCAAGTGCCGTAAATCGGTCAATGTGTATTGCCTCAAACCCATAGAGTGCAGCAGCTCTTTTGTATTCCAGATAGATCGGATCATAGAGGATGATATGGTTGGGTGGGTTGACAGTATGATACCGCAGATAGGCAAAAAGAGCATAGATCGCTGCCGATGCACCGTTAAAGAGCGCAAGTCCGTCGTAGGCTACGCCGTAGTGCGACGCAATAGCGTTTTGCAATCTATCATCGTTGGGGTAGGGTGCAATATTAACACTGTTGAAGTCGGTGTTAAGATGCGGTTTTACGAAATTGATATTGGAAGAGAGGTCAATAACCTCTTCGGGCGTACATCCGCAGCGTTGGGCGAAGGCAACGATATCGCCGCCGTGTTGGAACGGGGTCATTTGAGCCTCACTGCAATCCCGAGTTTCACCTCATACACCTCGTCGCACAAGGCGGCAAGCTTCTGCCCGACGATGCCGCTGCGATCGACATAGGTGCGGCTCATGGCGTCAATAGGGATGATGCCGCTTGAGACGTCGTTGAGGACAAAGACGATGTCGGCATCTGTTGCGCAAAGTGCTTCTATCTCTTGTATGAGCATCTCCATGGGCATCTCCAACGTATTGAGCAGCCACATACTCATACAGTCGATGAGGTAGGTACCGCCCGCTTGGATATGAGAGCTTGGATGCAGCGGCTCTTCGATGGTGATGAAACGATCTTCTCGCTGTTTTTGGTGTGTTTTGATGCGTGTGCGCATTTCATCGTCGTTGAAGCTGTTGTCATAGGTGGCGATGTAGCAGGGCTTGATACCGTCTGATAGTTCCAGTGCTTTTTGTTCTGCCAAAAGGCTTTTCCCGGACTTTTGACCGCCGTAGTAGAGGATTTTCATGTGTGTAAGGGTGCCTTGATGTGAAGGGTGTCAAAATCTTTGAGATGCAGCAGTGCCGTATCGTTGGTAAGCAGTGAGGTACATCCTGCACGCAGGGCTGAGTGGAGTATAATGAGATCTTCAAAATCATCCAACATCTCTTCGAAAAAGCTCTGTTTTGCCGCCGTAAAATCGCTCTGCTCAAGATAGAAGGGGATAACCTCTTCACTCAAAGCATCGATGGCACGTACGGCTTTGTACCGGTCAACCCCTCTGCGTTCGGTAAGAATATAGTAAAAGGTAGTAATGAAATCGCCTGAAAAATAGAAAAGCGTCTTTGCATCGTCTTTGTGTGCCATATACCATGCAACGGAGGTTTTGGAGGTAGGTCGGGTGGTATCGAGCAGATCAAGGCAGATATTGGCATCGAGAAATATGGGCATGATTAGTCTACCTTATGTCGGAGTGCTTCTTTTTTCATCTCTTTGTATGTCTTGTCGCCAATTTCACCGTCAAGTATACCGATAAATGCGCCGGTACGCTTTTTGGCACGCTGCTCAATGGTTTGCAAGACTGTAGGGTCTTTCACCACTGCTTTGAGGTAGAGGGTGATCGCTTCAGTGAGGCTTTTGTGCTGTTTTAGGATAATCTCTTGCGCCTTTTCTACCGTCTCTTTGTCCAGCAAAAAGTTTTTACGTACTTTTACAATATTCATCATGCCCTTCTATACATATTCTATTTATACATAATCATATGGTATGTCTGCTTAAAGGTTTATAAACCTAAAAATTTCTCCAACTGTGCTGTAATTGCTGTATATATTATTGTGATTCTTTGATATCCTCTATAAGATTCTCAAGTAAAGAAACTTTTCAATTATGTACGGCGACAATATTGAATATAGTCATCAAGCATATTTTCAAATTCATACTGAAGGATATTTGGTTCCAAAACTTTAGTATGAGGCAACCATTTTTGCAATAAAGAAAATACCTCTCGTTTATCAGTAACACTGAAAGTAACTTCTCCTGTACCGTCAGGATACTTTTTTATAAATTGATCTTTCAGTGGTTTTCGTTCAAAATAGATACGGATGGTACTGTCAACAAATAGTGTTACTTCAAAAGGTTCTTTGTTAGGATTGAACCAAATATTCTGAGCTTTCTTTAGGGCAGATACTATATTTTCATCATAGGTAAAAGTCCTATCTTCAATGTAAAGGTTTGATATCTCCTTGAGATAAAATGAGGGGAAATAGTTATGGTGTTGTGAATAAAGGTAGAAAAATCCGTCAAAAACAATAATTTTATAAGGTTTGACATGGGTATATCGTTTTATTTCAGTTGGCTTGTAATGTCGTCTATAGTCAAATGAAATAGTTCTTTTTTTGGTAATAGCCGTTTCTATTTGTTCAATCAAAGATGCTTTTTCAGAGATGTCCTCTACATCAATTCTAGTATAAAATGAAGTATTTACATACGGCTCTGTACGTTTCAAAGCATTTTGGGCTTTTGTATAAAATTTCCCACCAATATCTTCAGAAAAGCTGTCTAAAAGTTTTAGGGGTGCTGATATTTGAGTTTGAGTACTCTTTTGTTTGGCAAGTTTAAAGCGTTTACCATCCTCTGCGCGTACAACGCCATAATTGCCTTCCTGCAACTTTTTAAAATCTCTCTGAATGGTTTTTGTAGGAATTCCCCACTCTCTTGACAATGTAGTAATAGAGAGTGTTTCTCCATTTTTTAGCCTATCGAGTATGATATTGTGTCTTTGGTATTGTTGTAATTTTTCCATCATAAAATCTTTTTTGTATCATATGGACATTTAATGACCATGTTGCAGTATACCATTTCTCAGCGTCTTTGAAAAGGAAGATGACAAATAAATAAATGTGCCTGAAAAGATATTTTGTCAGGCTAAGCCAAATAAATTAAAGGATCAAGTATGAAACAAAATGCAACATATCTGTTTAGACATTCAGATAATGGGTTTTATCACTCTCAAAGTAGATGGAGTACGATGGCACAGCTGGCATTAATTTATCTATCGAAAAATGCAAAAGATGGTTTATCGGTTTATCATTCACAAATAGTTAAAGAGCCTGCAGAATGGATTGCCAAATCAGATTTGACTTTGACCCCTGAAGGGTGGAGTGCAGACAATACAACCGTAGAAGGAAATATTAAATATTTGTTTAGGGAGGAGACTCCATCTTTGGAAAATGCAGGGGTATATCCCGATATTATTTATAAAAACGATAGGAAAAAGGAGATTGTACTCATTGTTGTCAGAACTATAGGACGTACACTCCGTGGACGAAAAAAAGAGGGTATGGATAACTTTGACAGATATAGTAAACTGGTAGCAAACATTAAAAAAGAGGGATGGAAATGCGAACTCTATTACCTCATGTCATACGGGCATGAAGATGAGGGTAATCAATGTGAGAATGGAAAAGTGGATGAGAACAAGCGTTTTCAAGATTGGAAACGTCTTGAGAAAATTGGTGGTAAGGTACTGTTGTGGGAAGAGATTTTTGCATCACTTATTGGCAGTGAACTTGAAAAGTATTTTTGTGATGATTTGAATAGATATACATTGATACCAGAATGGGTATAATCAATATGAAAAAGTTAAACGGGAGAAATAAATATGACCATCGCATTTGTATGCCCTTATAGTTTTTCAGACTATGTGGCAATTGAAAAAGCTCTGCTTGAAAATTCAGAAGTTGATACGATCCTTTGTGCAACGCCTAATGCCTGTAAACTGGTAAAGCAATTTGTTTCAAAATATGACCATATTTCACATAAGTATGAAAATAGAGGAAGAAAAGTATTTAATTTACGAAAAATTGTTCAAATGGCAGATAAAGTTGTTTTGTTTGAATATAGTGATTACGATGGGCAAAAATATTCTCTAACGCAAAAAGCATTGGCATATGCACGTGAGATAAAGCGTGAATTACAATATATTGAATATGACAGGAGTACACTGGTGCAAAATGCGACATATATGTTTGAAGGCGATAAGGGTTTTCATCATTCTGAAAGCAGATGGAATGCAATAGCACAGTTGGCATTTGAATGGATGGGTAAAACTGAAAATGCATTGAAGTTAAATATATATGAATCTTCCTATCTAAACAAGACAAGTAAAAAGTGGTTAAGTCCTAAAAAGGAGCATCTTGATTTTAGTGGAATGAATAGTAAAAACACTATTGTAGAAGGAGGCTTGACACATACAGTTTTTGGTTTGAACGAATCTCAATGGAATAAAGATTTCAGTAATATAAAACCGGATATTGTACACATTGGAGAAGAACGGATAGTTATTGTTGAAGTAAAAACAATAGGAGCATCCGTAAAAGAGAATATGAAACTTTATCAACGTTTGGTTGAATGCTTGGAAGAACATACTGGAAGAAATGTTAGTCTGTATTATCTTTTGTCGTATGGACATCGACCTAATTCAGACTGGACTCATCTTAAAAAATATGGAAGCAATATTCTTTTATGGGAAGAACTCTTTTTAAAGATAAAAGATTCTGAGTTAGCACCATATATTCATCCAGAACTGGAACAATACACTTTGATGCCTGAATGGTTAGCTTAAAAGAGAAAAAATGGAGGTAAGCAAACAACAACTCAAACAAGCTCGGCAAATCGTTTTGAAACACAACAACTACTCCATTGCTTTTTTACAAAGAACATTGGGTATCGGATATAACCGTGCAGCAATATATATGGAGCAGATACAGCAAAATATGTGCATGCAAAGAAAAGCAACTTTGCGACTTTATTCAAAAAAATATAAAAGATTCCGTTATGTTAGATGATAGAGCCTTGCGGCATGAGTTTCTGTGTGAGATGGCAGATGAGTGGAGGATAGATGAAACGCTTATACGAACATTTCCTGTGGCAGAGCGCATACTTAAAGGCTTGTTGTTAGAACATATTATTTGGGCAGATGAAATATTCATTAAGAACTTTCAAATGAAATATGAAAATCTTCATCTTTCTCCTTTAGAAGAAATCAATCTGCTAATGTATGAATCGGCTAAAATAGCCGGGGATGATGCTGTATATACCATTTATTCTGAAGCCATAAAAAATGAGTTATTTATCGATAGCTCTCGAATCAGCCTACTTGAAAAGGTTATTTTCTATTCACATATCTCTACACACGCTTTACAAATCTATTATCAGCTAAAAAAAGAGATTTTTTTACTACAGGATATTATTTCTCTTGCCAAATGTTGGAGATTTCTGTGTAGAAAGTACAATATAGTTGATGAAAATGAGATGAACATATTGATAAATCATGCTAAAAGAGCAACCAAAACAGAGATTGAAACGCTTTTCTTTTTACTTTTTCTTGCAGAATTTGGACATATATGTGAAGCTATGAAAAGGTTAAATGAGGTACTTGATGTGCTTGTAGAAAAAATCAAAAATGGTGAGATGGCTTATCAAGAAGTTCAAAGCTTGACAAAGAGACTTTTAGAGCAAAATAGTGATTACAATGACACAGTCAGTATGATGATAAACATGATTTGTAATAGACTGTTTGGAGTATTTTATGAGAATTAGAATAGATGAATATTTAGCAGAAATTGAAGAGCGCGAACATATGTTGGAACAAAGGGCATGCAAACATTCTAAGGCACGTGGCTTTTCTACAAAAATGCCAAAATCGTTTTTTGAACATCCAATATATGAAGCATTAAATGACATTATCATCTGTAAAGATAGAAGAAGAGTCATGCCTAGAAGATGGGATGAACTTGAGATAGATTTTGAAGATAATTTTGTTAGAACCTTCCGTCTATGTAAAGAAAAAGTATATAAAGTATCTAATACTCACAACTATAACAAAATAAAAAACAAGAATGTATTTATTGCAGTACCCTTAAATAGTATGTTGTTTAAAAATATTTACGATGAGTTTAAAGAGCAGATTGATATATTTAGATTTGTACAGATTTCAAGAAGATTCATTCAGGAGAGTGGATATAGGGATAATCAAGATATACACAACTGCAATACAAAGAAGGTCATACAGTCTATTTTATCCATGCTAATCAGTAGAAGTTGGATAGATTATCAATCATGGATAGCTGACTATCAGAAATTTGATTTAGATCTTGATGAAGTGTTATCTGACATAGTACGATATATTGGAGATGAAGAGCTATTGGAGTTAATAGCTCACTTGAAAACTTTATAGTTTTGGTAATACATATTGAGGAAAAAGTTTTACATGAAAATTTTACACACAACAGATAAAGGTTTATAAACCCAAAAATTTCTCCACCTGTACTGTTATTCCTTCTTTCGTCAAGTCGTTCATCATGCCGTATGTTAACGCACCTCCGGCACCCACGCCCTCTTTGGCTTCTCCATCATCATAGAGTTTGAGTGCGGGATGTGTGGCCTGTGAGAAGTCAAAGTCACTGTAGCAGGCATTGACAGGGAAATTTGGCATTGCAAGCAGGGCGGCGATGTCGGAGTGGGCATCATCGGCAACCCATTTGGTGGTGGCAAGCATGGGTTTTAGGGTGTTTTGTTGGCGGTATTGGGGGTAGTGTTGTGTGATGGCATCGGCTACAAGCAGGGCAGCTGCCATCTGGGTACCGCCTGCAAGCACAACAGGGAAGCGGTCATCTACACCAAGCAGAAAACCGGCAACAAAAAGCAGCATGTTGTCACTGACTTTGCCAAGTTTGGCAAAGATATCTTCCGTATCTTCAATGCGCAAGAGTGCCTTGTCGATGGTGGTTTGTCGGATGTCGTTGGGGACATTTTTGAAACTGGAGCTAAAAAAGTTGCGTGCATCGAATCCGAGTGCCAGTGCTGTAGCAGTTGCCGTGGTGGTACCCGAAGGCACCGATTCGGCAAGGATGAGGTAGTCATCTTGAAGTTCATAGCTTTGTCCGAAGGCGATACCTTTTTCAAAGACCGCTTTGGCGTCGATGTTGCAATCTTGGGCAATGTTGCCGCTTGGAGGAATGTCGAAACCGTGTATCGGCGCATCGGTTTTGGGTGTGATTTTGAGTCCTAAATCAAGCAGTTCAATGTGTGCAAAGGGATGCAGCAGGTGCATCGCACGGGTGATGAGTGCCGGAGTGGGTACCCCTTTTGGTGTTTCTGCGATATTTTCAAGCGAATGTACCGCGCCTGTGGTGAGAAACTCCGCATCAAGCACCGGTGTGAGGTGCAGCATACCGGGAATCCCCGCCTGGGTAATGCCGGGAATGTCGGCGGTGGCGGTATTGCTCATGGCGAGCATGAAGGTGGCTGATTTTCCTTGTAGGGTTTTGATGGTATCTAATGTTCCAATGATGGGGTGTAGCATAGTTTTTCTCCTTATTGCATAGTAAATTGTATATTTTTCGTAGGGTGCGTAATCACGCACCTTCAAACCGTTATGAAAAAACAGCATTCTCTATCGGTTGACACGTAAACGGTGCGAAATATCGCACCCTACTTCCTGCCCCGTAGCAACAGATAGATAAAAAACGGTGCCCCTACAAACGAAGTGACCACACCAATAGGCAGTGTCGCATCCGCCAAAGAACGGGCGATGAGGTCGCACAGTACCAGAAAAACACCGCCGTAAAAAAAGCTTGGCATGAGCAGCTTCTCTGCACTCTGGCGGTAGAGTGTGGCAAGCATGTGGGGGATGATGAGTCCCACAAAGCCGATGGGTCCTGTAAGGCTTACTGCTGCACCGACAGCCACAGAGACACCAAAGAGCAGGGTGTAGCTGAGTTTTTTGACACGGATACCCTGCAAAAAGGCAAACTCGTAAGAGACCAGCAGGGCTTTGAAGGCATTTTTGTAGTAACGCATCATCAGTAGAAGCAGTGCAGCAGCAGCGGCGAGGATGCCGATCTGTCCGAAGCCTACGATGTCCAGACTGCCCATGGTAAAGCGCAAGATCTCGTAACTCTCCTGCAATGTTGAGAGGGCGTACATCACCATGAGTGCCGCGGCATAGAAAAACCCAAGGGCGATGCCCACCAGCAGCAGTGCGGTGGGGTCGTATCCGCCAAAGCGGGAGGCGACAGCAAAGAGTATCAGCACGGTCATCATCGCTCCTACAAAAGCAAAAAGAGGGCTGTAGGCACCCAGCCCTGCGATGATGGCGATGGCGGTAAAGAGGGTGGCACCGCTGGCAACACCAAGGGTGTAAGGAGTACTCATGGGGTTGCGAAAGACCACCTGAAAGACCAGCCCGCCCAGTGAGAGAATGCCGCCGACCAGAAATGCCAGCAGCACACGTGGCAGACGGATTTGCATAAAGACCTGATGTGCCATACTCTGCGGTTGCATCAGTTTAGTAAGCGATAGATCGATCTGCCCGAAGAAGGGTGCGGCAACAAGCAACAACAAAGAGGCAAGAAGGAAAAGTGTTTTCATAGCGACACCACCACATGATCACCAAGATTTTTCACACTGCCATGGTAAAGTGCATCGAGCTGCGACTGCGCAAAAAAGCGCTCGGCACTGCCATAAAAACGGATACGCCCCTCCTCAAGATAGAGGATGTCAAAGCCCAGTTTGAAAGCGAGTTCAAGGTTGTGGGTGATGACGATCTTGCTTTTTAATACATGTTCATCCGAGAGTAACGCAAAAAGCGTACGCATCCGCATCGGGTCGAGGTTGGCGGTAGGTTCGTCAAAGAGGGTGTAGCGCGCGTTATGCAGCAGTGCAGAAGCAGTCAGTACCAGCTGTGACTCTCCGGAACTGAGGGTTCGGCATGGGTGCTCTTGAAGGTGTGCAATCTGCAGCCTCTCCAAAGCATCACCGATATGCAGTGCCGTGTCAAAGTGGCTCAGTGCCAGCAGCTCCTCTACAGACATATGTGTATCAAATATCTCCAGTTTGGCAGGGATGTAGTTGACTACTTTGGCACGCGCCGTACCGTGCAGGTCGTGGAGGAGTTTGCCGTCTATGGTGACAGCCTTGGTGTCAATAAGCCCGCAGAGTACCTTGGCAAGGGTCGTTTTGCCTGCACCGTTGGCACCGAGTATGCACAGATGGCTGCCCGCTTCAAGCCTAAAAGAGATGTTGTGGAGTATCTCATCGCTATAGTCGGTGATGTGCAGCGGCATGAAGTATCTCCCTGAAATCTTTTAAAAAGTAAACCAGCCTGTCGCTTGGAATACCGCTGTAGTCTTTGTCTATGAGGTAAATATCGCCTCTTTTTGCTGCGGTTATGGGCAGTGTATGCCACGGCGCGATGACATCCTCTTTGGTAAGGTGCTTTTTGTCCAGATCGTGTGCCAGCACAATGACAATGTCCGGGTTGAGTGCGATGATGTTCTCGCGGCTGAGTACCGGCTGTCCTTTGCGTGTGGCATGCAGCGCGTTGGTATTGCCTGAAGCATTGATGATGTCATCGAAGTAGAGGTTCTGTCCCGCTACAAAGACGTTGCCTTTGATGACACGGTTGTAGCCAAAGACGATGAGGATCTTTTTGCCCTTGACGATACCCTTGGTTTTGGCAAGTGCATCGGCAATGGCATGGGTGATGTTGGCTGCCTCTTTCGTGTGTTCAAGACGCTTTCCCAATGCGGTGATCGCCTGCTCAATGTGAGGTAGACGGTCGATACGTACGGTCATGGTGCCGATGCCAAGGCGCTGCAGCTGTTTGGCAAGGGCACGGTTGTTGGGCTGCATCAGTACCAGCGTGGGGCGCAGTGCCATGATCTTCTCCAAATCGGGGGAGAAGTATCCGCCGACTTTCGGCAGGGAACGGGATGCTTTGGGGTAGGTACTGTAGAGGGTGTTGCCTACCACTTCATTGCCAGCACCGAGTGCAAAAACAATCTCGTTGATGGCAGGGGAGAGGGTAACAATGCGCTCGTTGGCATAGGTATGAAGTGTCAATAAAAGCAGTACTATTAGTTTAAAGTTCATCATGCATCCCGTAGGGTGTTGTCCCCCGACAACACCTTTTGCTATATTTAAAGTAAGTGTACATTTTGACGATGGTGTTGTCAGGGGACAACACCCTACCCGCACGCTATATAACTGTTATATTTTGCCTCTGATACCGAAGTAGAAGGCTCTTGGGCTTGTTGCGTAACCGTATACTGTCTGGTAATATTTGTCACCGATATTTTCGATTTTACCATAAATCTCCAAGTGTGGTGTGATATCATAATTTGCTGTAAGGTTGATAACAGTATATTTTCCTGTTTCAACATCATAGGGTTTAAAAGTAATTGGATTAAAAGCTTTATCGGTTCTTTGACCTACATATTGGGCATCAACACCTATATGAAGATTATCCATAGCGTAGTAGTCTAATGCAATTTTAAAGTTTTCCCGGGCTCTTCTTAAAAGCTTGTTATGGTCTTTATCTTCAGCTTTTGTAAGTTTCGTATAGCTTGTATCCAATACCAAGTTATCAAAAAATGTTTTTCTATATACTATCTCTATACCGTTTATTCTTGAAGTGCCTGAAAGATTTTTATAGTAGTCATCATTAAAGTTGAATGGTGTACCCGGGTCGAACCAGGAAATCATATTGTCAATTTTTTGGTTGAAATAAGTTAGCTTTAATCCACCATATCCGACAGAAAGATCATAACTTTTTATAGTTTCTGGCTGCAGGTTGTTATTGGAAGCACCCCAGGGGTTCAACATTTGAATTATATTGGGAGCATTATATGCTGTACCATAGTTTCCTGTAACGATTAATCCAATATCACTGGTATATTGAAAACCAATTTTTCCAGTTGTTTTATTCTCAAAGTTGTTATATCTATCATATCGAATTGCCTCTGTAAGAATAATGTTTTTACCTATATGGTTACTGTTTGTTACAAAAAGGGCTTTATTTACAAAAGTGCTGTTGTCGCTTTTGCCTGATGCTGTTGTATAATCAGCTTCTGTTTTTTGATGGCTTAGTCCCAGGACAACGATATCTTTTTCTCTATAATTGAAATTGTCCGTCATTTCTGTATTTATAACTTTTCCATCAAATTTTTCAACTTGTGTAAACCAAGGAGATGGTGTAATATTTTTTTCTTCTCTCTCGAAACTTGAAATTTCATGTTTAAGTTTAAGGGAATGGTTCCCAATATTGTAGGTGTAAGAGATACTCGTCAACTTTGTCGTAAAATCACTTTGCGCTTCTGTGTCATTTTCATCTCTTCTATCAAAATCGGTAGAGCCTTCAATATTTGTATGTACAATTTCCAATCTTGAATTGTCGGTAACATTTATACCAAGCTTTGCAGTTATAGTACGGTTTGTATATCCATCATCTTCCATATTATCTATATTTTCTCCAAAAGGAGCTTTTGTAGTAAAGCCGTCAGAGGTAATTTTATAGGCAGAAAGTAGAATATCATAAGTATCAGTTTTTTTTGAAACATTTACACTGTATCTTTTTGTATTGAAAGACCCTGCTTCTATATTTGCAGAAGCATGGTTTCCTTTTGTAGCAGATTTTGTAATTATATTTATAACACCTGCTGCAGCATCTGCACCCCAAACACCAGATTGGGCACCTTTAATAACCTCTATACGATCAATATCTGTAATCATGAGATGTTGAATTGCTGCACCATTGGTGTTGGAAGGGTCTTGATACCTTATGCCATCTACTAAAATAAGCACTCTTTTATTGTCCATGCCTCTAACATAAACGGATGTGGATTTACCCAAACCTCCATTACTTGTAAAAGAGATTCCAGGAAGAGAATTGAGCGCTTCTGTGACAGTGATGTAACCTCTTTCTTCTATCTCTTTTGCGGTGATAACATCTACATCAGATGTAATATTCTGTAGTGATTGAGGTGCTTTATTTTCCGTGGTGACGGTAATCTCACCGAGATCTTCCTGTGCAAACGATGCAGTTGTAAGCAGAGATGCCGCAAAAAGGCTGAGTGTAATGGTGTGTTTCATGGTTGTATCCTTCTTTTAATGTTTGTTTGTATTCTCCGTAGGGTGCGTACCCACGCACCGTATATCGGATTTTTGGTATCTATAATGTTTTGGTAATCGTATAAAGGTGCGTGGGTATGCACCCTACAAGAGGTTGGAAGAGGTAAAAGTAGAGAAGGAAAAATCTCCCTCCGCTACTTTCTACCTGCTATCCGATTCAGCCGGAGGTGCTGTTTTGTGAGGCAGGGGAGAGTATGCCAGTTTGTGGTACTGATAGTTGCTGTCAAGCATACAGAGCTTGTGCAGTGTGGAGTACATCGCAATAATGGCAAGGGAAAAGTACCGTCTGGTATAGCCTCTTAAGTGTTTCATGGCGCGCATTTTACACGAATTTAAATAAATCCGAGTATAATCCTCCACATTATAATTATCATTTTTTAGGAGTATGTATGGCAATCGAAACATTGACAAGCACGGATGAATTCAAAAGACTGGTTTCAGAGACAACGGCACAGGAGGGCTACAGAGAGCCGCTGGCGTTTGGTATTGCACGTGTGGACAGAGGACAGAAGAATGCAGAAAAGATCCTGCAGGCGAGTTTCCCGCTGATCAACTGGAAAGAGAACTTCGGTTCGGCGGCAGTATTCATCAGGGCGCTGCAGGAAGCCAAGTGTGATGTAGACTTTAGCGGCAGTGAGTTTGTTGCGACAATTAATGACAACTTCGTTGCCAATGCGATGGCTGCGTTTGCTCCTTATGTTCCTGAAGCAACAGGCAATGCACACAAAAACGTACAGGTGATCAAAACACTTGCAGCGATGGAGGACATCGGCAAAGACTACCGCATCGTATTCCTCTTTGAAGATGCCGCGCCACAGAGTGTTGAGGCGGTCTATCTGAAACTTTATGCTCTTTCACTGCGTAAAGCAGAGCTTCGCAAGGTCAATCTCAGCGGCGCGTTTGGC